>Ga0207646_10000127_pt1 | contig 103693 bp, 99 predicted proteins | sample KBSK5502metaG_FD_184343 | JGI IMG/M metagenome (GOLD analysis project Ga0207646, IMG submission 184343) | Corn, switchgrass and miscanthus rhizosphere microbial communities from Kellogg Biological Station, Michigan, USA - KBS K5-50-2 metaG... | ecosystem: Host-associated > Plants > Roots >... | reverse complement strand
CGCCGAGGACGGGGAGTTGATCCGGGCATTGACCATCGACCCGACTCGCAACTACCAGCCTCTCGGTGGCCGCTGGCCAATGCACAATGTCTTGCAACAGGCGTGCACGATGTCCTGAGACAGGACAATGGTGCCCGCGGAGGGAATCGAACCCCCGACCTTGACGTTAGGACCGTCCTGCTCTATCCCCTGAGCTACGCGGGCAGACGAATGTTGCCGAAGGGAGTAACAGTATCAAGAGGAATATGAGCGCCATAGCGCGCGGAGCGCGCACCAACCTGGCCCTCCTTGCGCTGCTCGCGGTCGCGTTCCTCACAGGCTGGCTCGCGTTTGCCTTCGCCACTGCACCCGCGCGCTGGTCGCTGATCGTCCACGCGACAGGCGGCTTCGCGATCCTCGCGCTGCTGCCGTGGAAGTCGATGATCGCCCGCCGCGGCATCCGGCGCGGATGGCCAGGTCGGTGGGCCTCAATCCTGCTCGGCGCGCTCGTGCTCGTGTCGATCGTCGCCGGGTTTCTGCATTCCACCGGCCTCGCGGTCAACATCGGCCGGCTGACGGCGATGGACTTCCACGTCGGCGCCGCCATCGCGGCAGTCCCCCTCGCGATCTGGCACGTGGTCGCGCGCCGCGTCAAGGTCCGGCCCGCAGACCTCTCCCGCCGTGCCGCCCTGCGCGGCGGCGCGGTGCTGGCGGGGGCGGCGGCAGCCTATGCCGCGACCGAGGTCGTCGTGCGCGCGGCGGGACTCACTGGCACGACCCGACGGTTCACCGGTTCATACGAGGCGGGCTCGAACGAGCCCGACCTGCTGCCCATCAGCTCGTGGATGTTCGATGCGATCCCGAACCTCGACGCCGGCTCGTGGACGCTCCGCGCACCGACGCGCGACTGGAGCTATGCCGAGCTGTCTGCCTTCGACGACCGCGTCACCGCCACGCTCGACTGCACCGGCGGCTTCTACTCCACGCAGGACTGGTCGGGTGCGCGCCTCGACCGCCTGATCGGCGGCGCTACGGGAGGCTCCATCCGCGTCGTCTCGCACACGGGCTACGACCGCAGGTTCCCGCTCGGCGACGCGAGACGGCTGGTGCTCGCCACCCGGATCGGCGGGCGCACCCTGGACCCGGGCCACGGTTTTCCGGCGCGCCTCGTATCCGCCGACCGCCGCGGCTTCTGGTGGGTCAAGTGGGTGGTCGCGATCGAGGTCGACGACCTACCGCACTGGTGGCAGTCGCCCTTCCCGCTCCAGTAAGGCTGGGCTACCTCACGCCCGATTCTCGTTCAGGCATCCGATCGGGTCGAGTTCGGCGCAGCTGTTGGTGACCGCGTCAACCACTGCGTGGGCGAGCAGATCGCGGCCCAGCGGGGTCGGGTGGACGTCACAGGTGGTCGGGCTTTCGGGGATCAGCAAGCCCGCGGCGCAGGAGTCCCCGCTCTTGGTGGCCGCGGTAGCCTCCCAGGCCGTGAAGCCGTCGGCGATGAAAACCCCGTACGCCTGGGCGGCCGCGGTCATCTGCGCGTTCAACGCCAGCGCGCCGCCCACCTGGACCGGGTCGCCGTAGTTCAGCGAGTAGTAGGTCACCGCGACGATCAGGCCCGTGTAGCCGGTGGCCCGAAGGCCCTTGAAGATCATCTTCAGGTTGGCCTGCATCACCGCGAGCACACCGCCGAAGCCCAACGAGCAGGTGCCGGAGGGCGGCACGAGCGCGCAGTCCTTCTGCCATCGGAAGAGGTCGTTGGCGCCCAGCGTCAGCGTCACCAGCCGCGTGTCGCGGTGCGCCTGCAGGTAGCTCGTGGCGAAGTCCATCTGGGTCCCCGTGTAGAAGACGTGCAGCGGGAGGTGGAAGCCGAAGCGATAAAGCCGGCACACGTTGTCGGTGCCGGTCAGCGACAGGAAGCCGCCGGTCGCCTCACCCGGACATGTGGCGTTGACGTCTTCGATGTTGAGGAGCTGGGCGGCGATCTCCGGATAGCCGACGAAGTTGTTGGCGTCGCGTGGATCCGCCAGTGGGTTGAAGCCGAACGGCACCGAATCGCCCAGCGCCAGGTAGCTGTGCCCTTCGCTTGCCGCCGAAGCGGGTGCCGCCCCGCCCACGAAGAGGGCGACCACCGAAATGAAAGTCAGTACTCGAAGCCTCATGGGCCACACCTCCACCGCCAATGGAAAGAGCGCTCGGAGTCTATCCGCAGCCGGCGAGGCGCGCCACTAGGAACTGAAGACCCTTAAGGAGCCGCCCGAGTCGCCGACGATCACGACCGAACCGGAGATCGCGGGCGCGCTGAACACGCTCTGATGGGTGTCGTTGCTCCACAACACCGTGCCGTCGGTCGTCGAAAGCGCCACCAGGGCGCCGCGGTGCGGGTCGCCGAAGACGTCGCCGAGGCCGAAGACCAGGACCTGCTTGCCTGCGGCAGGCGCCGAATAGACCGGCAGGTCGGTCGCATGCTCCCACCGGATCGACCCTGTGGCCGGGTCGAGCGCGAACACGCCCGTCGGCGAGCCGGCCGATGGCACGTAGAAGGCCGTACCGTCATAGGCCGGCGAGGCGATCAGTCCGTGGACCGCACTGCCGGCGACCAGGAATCGCGACCAGATCACCGCCCCTGTCGCGGCGTCGAGCATGTCGAAGAGGCCACCGTCCGACCCGACGGCGACTACCTCGCGCCCGCCCACCGAGGCCACGATCGGCGTCGCGCCCACGTCCAGGTCGCGGCTGGCGTCCGGGTGCAGGCTCACCGACCATAGTCGCCGGCCGGTAGCCGAATCGAACGCGTACACGCCGTCGTCGGGATTGCCCACGCCGACAAACGCCCGGCCGGCAGTGTCCACCGCCACCGATGACCACACCCCGCCACCGGGCGCGCATCCGGCCTCGACGCAGAACCTCCACCGCAGCGCGCCGCTCGAAAGCTCGAGGCCGGCCACCGCGCCGGGCTCGAGCGGCTGGTCACCGTACTGCGAGCCGACGCCAACCAGGACCAGGTCGCCGAAAACCGCGGGCGAAGCCCAGATCGCAGGCTGGTTGCCGGTCGCCCGCCAGTCCCAGATCACGCGCCCGCTGCCCACATCGAACGCGTAGACATGGCCGGTCAAAGTTCCCGCCACCACGCGGCTGCCCGCCACCGCGGGCGAGCCAGAGAAGCTTCCCAGACCGCGCCGGCTCCACCGCGGCGCCCCCGAGCCGAGGTCGAACGCGGCGATCTCGCCGTTCTCGCCGGCCGCGACGACAAGGCCGCCCGCGACGACCGGCGTTCCGTCGATCGCGCCGTCGAGCGTCTCCGTCCACGCAGGCGCGAGGCGGGTCGCCTGATCCGCGGTGAGGGTTACGCCTCGAGGATGGCCGTCGCGCGCCAGGTCGCCTCTGTACATCGGCCAGTCCGAGGTGGAGCTCGCCGGTGGCGCCGGCGTCGATGTGTCGCACCCGGCGATCAAGACGAGCGCCGCGAGCAGCGCGGGGGCAAGACGCACGCGCTAGCCGGGAAGCGGCGCCTGCTGGGGCACGGGTCGCGCCTCGCCGGCGCCGAGCCGGCGGTGCAGGAGTGCCAGCGGCTTCGGCGCCCACCAGTTGGCGCGGCCGAGGATGCGCATCACGGAAGGCACGATGAGGATGCGCACGACCGTGGCGTCGATCGCGATCGCAACGGCCAGCCCGATGCCGATCGACTTGATGATCACGACGTCGGCGCGCCCGAAGGCGAGGAACACCGCGCACATGATGGCGGCCGCGCCGGTGATGAGGCGACCGCTCTTCTCGAGCCCGAGCGCGACGCCGCTCTGGTTGTCGCCCGTGCGGCGGTACTCCTCCTGGATGCGGCTGATCAAGAGCACCTCGTAGTCCATAGACATTCCGAACACGATGCTGAACAGGATCACCGGGATGCTGGGGTCGATCGACTGCGGCGTGAATCCGAGGAGCCCGCTGAAATGACCCTGTTGAAAGACGAACACCAGAGCGCCGAACGAGGCCGAGATGGAGAACAGGTTGGTGATCACGGCATTCAGCGGCAGCACCACGGACCCCGTGAGCAGGAAGAGCACGACGTAGGTGACGAGGATGACGACGCCGATCGCCGTCGGAGTGCGCTGGAGGATGAAGTTCACGATGTCCAGGTCGAAGGCGGTCTCGCCGGTGGCCAGAACCTGGCCGTCGGGCACCTTCTCCGCCCGCACGTCGCGCACGAGGGCGCGCGCCTCGTCGCTGGTGTACTGCTTGTTCGTGATGACGTTGATGAGGGCGATGTGCGCACCCGAACCAAGCGTCAGCGCCTGCTGCATCGAAGCGGGAAGCTGGTCCCTGGGTCCGGAGTAGAGGCGCTCGTAGTCCTGCTTGCTCAGGCTCGGGTCGAGGTCGACGATGCTCTGCACCCGGAGCACGTTCGGGAGCGCCGCGAGCCGGTGGCTCAGGTCGTAGATCGCCCCGATGTGGTCGCTCGTCAGGGGGCTGGCGCCGGGGTAGTAGACGACCGCCTCGATGGTCGTCTGGTCCTGGCCCGGGAAATCCTTGACCAGGGTGTCGTAGCCCTGGCGGGCGGTGTTGGTCGGAGGCAGCTGGTCGACGTCACCGTTGGCGAGCCGGAGCTGCAGGAAGGGGGTGCCGGCCAGCACGAGCAGCCCCAGCGCCGGCACGAGGACGACGAACGGCCGCTTCATCACCCAGATCGCCATCGCATGCCAGGCGCCACCGCCGGCCGTCCCACGCCGGCTGAGAAACGGGAAGCGCAGCCACCCCACGCTGCCGCCCATCACGGACAGCAGGGCGGGCAGGAATGTGAGCGCGTAAAAGACCGCGATCGCGACCACGATCGCCCCCGCCGCTCCCATAGACGCCAGGAACGTGCCTGGATAGAAGAGCATCGCCGAGAGCCCGATCGCGACCGTGACCCCCGAGAAGGTGATCGCCCGGCCTGCCGTCGACATCGCAGTCGCCGCGGCATCGATCCGCGCGGCCCCGGCGTCGAGCTCATCGCGAAACCGGTTGACGATGAACAGCGAGTAGTCGATGGCCACGGCGAGCCCGATCAAAGTGACGACGTTGATCGCGTACTGCGAGACGTCGGTGAAGTGCGAGAGCAGCAGGGTGCCCGCGACCCCGCCGACCAGCGCGAGCACTCCCACGCCGATCGGCAGCAACCACGCGAGCGCGGAGGCGAAGATCAGGATCAGGAGGATCACCGACACCGGAAGCGCGACCAGCTCCGCGCGTTGGAGGTCGGCCTCGAGGGTGGTGTTGAAGGCGTCGTTCAGCGGCACCTGCCCCGTCGCCACCATGCGCAGCGGCCCCGGGTGGATCTCGGCCAGCAGGCTCCGGTAGTAGCCGACCGCGATCGCTGACTTGTCCTTCAGGTGGACCTGGACCAGCGCCTGGTGGGAGTCCTTCGAGATCAGGTTGGTCTGGTCGAGCGGCGGAACCGTGAACGGAGTGGTCACGCCGGTGACCCTGGGATCCGTCTGCAGCGCGCTCAGCGCCTGGTCCAGCGCGGAGCGAAAGTCGGGCTCGGTGACAACCATCGTCTGGCTGCTGAAGAGCAGCGTGATCTCAGACCCGGTCGTACCCTGCTGCGGGCTGAGCTCGTCGGTGACGAGCTTGGCGGCCTGGCCGGCGGGCAGGCTCGCGCCGAAGCCGCCGTTGCCGGCGAGGGTTCCCCCGTTGAGGACTCCCAGCACGGAGAGTCCAAGCAGCACGGCGGAGGTGGCCAGCGTGATCCACCGCCGGCGGTAGACGAAGCGACCCCAGCGGGCGAACATCAGGCACCCAAGATACTTAGTCGGGTTACCGGCTCAGGCGGCGGGCCTCAGGTGAGGTTCCACTTGATGCCGCCGCTCATGATCGGCTTCGCCTCTTTGATGAAGGTGTCCATGTTGGATGCCTCCGTCTCGAGCAGCGCCGCGTAGTAGATGCTTCCGCTGGAGTTGGCACCCACGAACAGTGGCGCGCCGACCTGCACGCTTTGCGCGCCGCTGGTGAGGGTGAAGCAGACCTCCCAGAAGATCCCCGGCGCGCCGTCGAGGCTGCCGTTGTTCACAGCGCTGCCCGGACATGGCTTGGTGTCCGGCCATTTCTGCAGGAAGAACTTGTCCAGCGAGTCCTTGTTCTGTTGAGCCGTCTGCGGCGGGCTTGACGCCCCGCTGCCGATGGTGATCGAGCCATCCCCGTTCGGGCTCTCCAGCGTGACGGTTTCGTTGTCCTTGTTGAGGACGGTCCACCCTGCCGGTATCTGTACAGTCTCCCCGTCGTTGGTGACGCTCGAGCCCGAGGTCTCCGCGATAGGCGACGGGCTGTGCCCTGGAGACGGCGAAACCGCCGGCGATGGGCTCGACACCGGCTGGAAGCCGGCGCTCTGCGAGTTGTGGCTGCCCAGCGCGACGGCGAGCACGGTGCCCACCCCGCCCATCACGACCACGAGGGCCACGATCGCGCTGATGATCACCACCCACGGCGTGCGGTGGACGCCGGGCTGCGGACCCGTTCCAGTGGGCGAGTAGTAGGGGCTGCTGTAGGCGGGCGGTCCAGGAGGCGCGCTCGGGGGCGGACCGGCGTATGTCCCGGCGGGCGGCGGCGCCTGGGTGAACGGCGACGCGGGCGCGGCGGTGACCGGGACGGCCGGGGGTGGTGCAACCGCCGTCAGCGGAGTGCCGCACGACTGGCAGAACCTGTTGGTGTCGGGGTTCTCGGTGCCGCAGCGGGCGCAGACCAGGGCCATGTCTCAGCCGCGCCTCGACGCCCGGGAGACCGGTTCCTTGCGTTCGCGACGACTGCGCTTCAGCTGGGTGGGCGCGGCGGTGAGCGCCAGACCGCAGTTCGGGCAGAAGCCCGACGCGACGATGTGCATATGGCAGCTGGGGCACACGGTCTCGGCGAAGCCCATGTGCGCGGCCTCCTCGAGAAGCGCGTGATGCAGCAGGTAGCGGACATAGACGAGCAGGGCGCCGTCGACGGCCGCCTGCCAGAACAGGATGAACAGCGGGCTGATCGAGGTGTCGCTCAGGACCTGGGTTCCGCCCGAGAACGCGATGTGGGCAAGCACCGCCATGGCCACGCCGCCGACCTCTCGACCACCGAGCTTGCCCAGCCGCTGCCGCCACACGGTGGCGACGATCATCCCGGTCGCGCTGCCCTGCATGATGGGCTGCAGCACGGCGATAGTCGTGAGGTTGTAGATCCAGTTGCCGGGCGCGACGTGACCGAGGGATGTGAGCGAGGTGGAGAAGTTGATGAGCGTCTCGGCCAGGGCGAATCCGAGCCCGGCCGCAACGCCGAAGACGAGACCGTCGACGGTCTCAGGGAAGTCCGCGCGGTTGGGCAGGAAGACGGCGGGCAGGGCCTTGACGACCTCCTGGACCAGGGGCACGAGGAGGCCCAGGAGCAGCACCGTGCCGATGTTCACGGTCGCGCCTTCGAGCGGGTTGGGGTTGGACGAGATCGGGTTGTAGATGAGCCGCACAAGGAGCGTGAGCACGATGCCGGCGACCACGCCGCCTCCGATCGTGAACCCGAGCACGATCGCGGGCTCGTCGCGGTAGACCTGCGCCTCGTACAGGTAGACCAGGTACAGCACCGGGACGAGGAACGCCGACACGAGGATCGCCGCAGCGATCAAGCCCGAGACGTAGAGGATGAGGACGCCGGCCAGGCCGACGATGAACGCCCAGCGGAACTCGTGGACCTTGTGGTGGCCCAGGTGCGGAAAGAGGGTCGTGATGACCGAGGGCTGGGCGACGTGCTCGCCCGGATGGGCGGCGTAGCGGTGCTCGCGGAGCTTGGCGTTTCCGAACTCGCCAGTGGTCCCCTGGTGGGCGCCGCAGCGGGTGCAGAAGACGCCGTCAGGAACGTCGTGCGAGCAATGGTCACACCGCATCGGCAGCCGACAGGATAGGCGTCAGCGCGCGGTTTTGAGCCGCGCTTAAGCCGTTAAGTGGTGGTGGAGCTTGCCTCGGCGGGTTCGGCCGGGACCCAGCCGCGCATCCAGTGGCACGACGCGTGCCCGGGGTGCTTGTCGAAGTAGCGCTGGTGGTAGTCCTCGGCCGGCCAGAAGCGGTCGAGCGGCACGATCTCGGTCACGATCGGCTTGTCGAAGTGGCGCTGGGCGGCTTCCTTCGAGCGCCGGGCGGCCTCCTCCTGCTCCTGGCCCGAGAAGAAGATCGCCGAGCGGTACTGGTTGCCCCAGTCCGGGCCCTGGCGGTCCTTGGTGGTCGGGTCGTGCATGTTCCAGAAGGCATTGAGCAGCTCGTCGTACGTCACCTTGGAGGGGTCGTAGGTGACCTCGACGGCCTCGGCGTGGCCGGTCCGGCCGCTGCAGACCTGCTCGTACGTGGGCTTGTCGCGCGTGCCCCCGGCGTAGCCGGAGACGGCCTCGATCACGCCCGGGATCTGGTTGAAGAGATGCTCGACGCCCCAGAAGCAGCCACCGGCGAAAGTTGCCTTTTCCATATCCGTGATCCAGCATACCCGCACCGGAACGTGGCCAATCGAACGTCATAGGAGGCGGAGTGTCACCGGAACTGATCGTGGGCGCGGCGTCGGCGGTGCTCGCCGCGGGCGCGCTTTTCTTCGCCTTCAGGGCCGAGCGGACCGCGCATGCGGTGCGTGTGTCAGCGGATCGCCGCTGGGACGATATGGTTCGCCCGCGGCCCCGCCTGACTTTCACCGCCCCACCCGCGCCGAACCAGGCGATCGAGGTCGAGGTCGAGAACCTGGGCGGCACGCTGGTCGCCGGCGCTGTCGTCGCGGCCTACGGAGAGGATCTCTTCGCCTGCGAGCTGACCCTGCCGGACAAGGCGCCGCCGCGGCGCATCCTGATGCCGCCGGTGCTCAAGGCGTGGCAGAAAGCCAGGCAGCCGGCCTTCCTGATCGTGGCCGGTCGCGACGTGAGCGGACGCTGGTGGGACTGCCTCGACGGCATGAAGGTGATCAAGGACCCGCGGCGGTGGGTCGAAATGCACCTTAAGGACCTGCGCCTGCAAGGCGCAGTGAGCTTCCCAGAGCTCTCGGGCTCCCCGTCCGCCAAGAGATAGGGGAATCCCCCTCTCCCGCCGCGCGGGAGAGGGCAGGGTGAGGGCCGGCCTACTCCACCATCCGCGCGTCCAGGGTGATCTCGACGTTGCCCTTCAGCGCCTGCGAGACGGGGCACCCTTCCTTGGCCTCGGCCGCCAGCCGCTCGAACTCGCTCGCGTCGATCCCTTTCACCCGCCCGCGCACGCTCAGCCGGATCTGCGTGATCCCCTTGCCGGGCACGAAGTCGACCTCGGCGCTGGTGTCGAGCCGGTCCGGCGCGTGGCCCGCCTTGGCGAGCCCATTGGAGAACGCCATGGAGTAGCACGCGGCATGCGCGGCGGCGATCAGCTCCTCGGGGCTGGTCTTGCCGCTGGGCCGCTCAGCGCGCGCCGCCCATGACACGGGCAGCTCGGGGAACGCGCCGCTCGCGGGCTTGACGTGCCCGCCACCCTTCATCAGATCGCCTTCCCAGGTCGCTTCGGCACGGCTCGTCGCAGCCATTCGGTGAACCTCCATCAGTGGATGTGCGCGATCGATTCAGCTTAACGGCGGCGTAGGTCGCTATTTCTTCATGCGGTCGGCCGCCAGTCGCACTGCGGTCACGATGTTCTGGTAGCCGGTGCAGCGGCAGAGGTTGCCGGCGAGCGCCGTGCGAATGCGCTCGCGGGTCGGGTCGGGCTCCTCCCGGAGGAACGCCTCCATCGTCATCAGGATTCCGGGGGTGCAGAAGCCGCACTGCAGCGCGTGGCATTCGTGAAACGCCTGCTGCAGCGGATGAAGGGTCGTCGAGCTCGGCGCCATGCCTTCTACGGTGGCGATGCGATGGCCGTTCGCCTGCACCGCGAACATCAGGCACGATCGCACCGGCTCCCCGTCCAGCTGGACGGTGCACGCGCCGCAAACACCGTGCTCGCAGCCGAGGTGCGTCCCGGTCAGCCCGGCGTTGTCACGGATGAAGTCGGCCAGCAGCAGGCGCGGTTCGACCTCGCCCTCCACAGCGCGGCCGTTGATCTCGACCGAGATCGTGCGGCTCATGCAGCGCTCCTTCTCGCGCGCTGCGCCGCCCTGGTCAGCGCGCGCTCGGTCATGGCCCGCAGCAGCCGGAGCCGGTACTCGGTGCTCCCGTGAATGTCCGACGTCGGACGCAGGCCGCGGGTCGCCTTGGCGGCCGCGGCCTTGATCGCCGGCTCGTCCACCTTCGCCCCGCGCAGCCACGTCTCCGCCGCCTCCGCCCTCACCGGCGCCGGGCCGGCAGCGAGCAGCGCGATCGTCGCAGCCTCGCACCGGCCGTCGCGGCCAAGCCTGACCGTCACAGCCGCGCCGCCGAGCGCGAAGTCCCCATGCCGGCGCGCGAACTCGACGAACGCCGAACCCGTGGTGTGGTCCTGCGCCGGGACCTCGACGGCGATCACCAGCTCGTCGGGCGCGAGCGCGGACGTGAACTCCGCGACGAAGAACTCCCGCCAACCCAGGATTCGGGATCCCCGCCTGGAGCGAACGCGAAAGCGTGCATCCAGCGCCGCGAACGCGGCAGGCAGCTCGGCCGCGGGGTCGGCGTGGGCGACCGAGCCCCCGACCGTCCCGCGGTTGCGAATCTGTGCGTGGCCCACCCAGCCGATCGCCTCGTGCAGAAGGGGCCATGACTCGGCGATCACATCCGACCGTTCGACCTGGGCGTCGCGCGTCATCGCGCCGATCAGGAGCGTGCCGCCATCCCGCTTGATCCCGGACAGCTCCCCCACTCCGTTGATGTCGATCAGGCGGCCCGGCCTCGCCAGCCGGAAGTTCATGAGCGGCACCAGGCTCTGACCGCCCGCCAGCACCCTGCATTCGTCCCCGTGGCGCGCCAGCAGGTCCAGCGCCTCGTCCACGGTTTGCGGGTCGTCGTACTCGAACAAGGCCGGCTTCATGCGGTCGCCAGCTCGACCACGCGCTGCGGGCTCAGGGGCAGTCGAGTCACCTCCCGCGCGAGCGCGTCCGCGACCGCGTTCGCGACGGCAGCGCCCACGCCGGCCGCGCCTGCCTCGCCCGCCCCCTTGACGCCCAGCGGGTTCAGCGGCGAGGGCGCATCCTCGGTCACGAGCATCTCCACGTCCGGCACCTCTTGCGAGGTGGGCAGCAGGTAGTCCATGAAGCTCGCGGCCAGCGGCTGCCCGGCCGCATCGAAGCTGAACTCCTCCAGCAACGCGCCGCCAAGGCCCTGCGCAAAGCCGCCCGCGAGCTGTCCGCGCACCAGCACCGGGTTGATCACGCGACCGATGTCGTACGCGACCGCGTAGCGGTGGATGCGAACCCCACCCGACGAAGTGTCGACCTCCACGGCCGCCATATGGATGCCGTACGGGAAGCCCAGGAGATCGCACTCGAACCGGTCCTCGACCTTGATCACGCCGCCTCGAGAGCTCACCAGGTCGCCGAGGGCGATGGTTCGCGACGGCGCGCCGACCACGCTGATGGCGCCGTCGTTCAGGACGAGGTCTTCAGGGGAGACCTCCAGCTCTTCCGCCGCGGCCTCGAGCAGCGTCCTGCGCATGCGCTCCGACGCTTTCATCACCGCGGCACCGCCCAGCATCGAGGCGCGGCTGCCGAACGCACCCATGCCTTCGGGAATCGAGGCGGTGTCGCCGTGGATCACGCTCACGCGCTCGTAGGGCAGGCCCAGGTGGCTGGCGCACACCTGAGCGAGGACCGTCTCGACGCCCTGTCCCATGGAGGCCGTGCCGCTGAACACCATCACGTCGCCAGCGGCGTTCAGCTCGACGCGCGCGTATTCGCGTTCCGCCGGACCGGCCTTCTCCACGAAGAATGCGAGCCCGAGCCCTCGCTTCAATCCGTCACTCGACGCCTCGTGGCGCCACCGTTTCAGCGAGTCGTAGTCGAAGGCGGCAAGCGCCTTGTTCAGGAGCAGCTCGTAGTCGCCGCTGTCGTACACGACAGGGTGGCCGTCGAACAGCGTCCCGGTGTCGTGCGGAAAGTCGGTGCGGGCGATGAGGTTGCGGCGGCGAATCTCGACCGGGTCCAGGCCGAGGCGGCGGGCGGCGATGTCGATGAGGCGCTCGCGGACGAAGTTGACCTCGAACCGTCCTGGAGAGCGGTACGTGCCGCCCGGCGTCTTGTTGGTGACGACGCTGCGGAACTCGCCGCGATAGGCCGGCCAGCGATATGGGCCCGGCAGCATCGAGATGCTCAGGCCCGGCACCGTCATGCCGTGCGTGCGCACGTAGGCGCCCGTGTTGTTGAGGAACGTATCTCTCAGCCCGAGAAATGTCCCGTCCTTCTTCAGCGCGAGCTCGGCGCGGTGCACCTGCTCGCGCGACTGATTGCACGCGCGCAGGTTCTCCTCGCGGTCCTCCACCCACGACACCGGCCTTCCCGTTCGGATGGCGGCGAACGGGATGAGGTAGTCCTCAGGGTAGAACTCGCCGCGAGCCCCGAATCCGCCGCCCACGTGGAGCTCGACGAGCCGCACCCTGCTCTCGTCCTCCCACCCCAGCAAGCGCAGCAGGATCGCCTTGTTGACGTGGGGGATCTTGGCCGCGCCCCACACCGTCAGAGACTCGGACTGCGCGTCGTACTCGGCGAGCAGCCCGCGCGTCTCCAGCGGCACGGCTCCGTGGCGCTGGATCCAGAACTCCTCCCTGACGACCAGGTCGGCGGCCTGGAACGCGCCTTCGACGTTGCCGTTCTCAACTACGAGATGGCCGGCGAAGTTGCCTGCATCGACCGCCTGGTCGGGATCCAGGACCACGGCCAAAGGCTCGTAGTCCACCTGCAGCAGCTCGGCGGCGTCCTCGGCCAGGTAACGAGAGTCGGCGATCAGCAGCGCCACCGGCTCGCCCGAATATCGAACCTCTCCATCCGCAAGCGGGCGCTGGAGGAAGCGCGTGGCGTCCGCTTCGTGGAACATGCGGGTCGGGATCGGCCGGCCGCGGTCCGGCAGGTCGGCGGCGGTGATGACGTCGATCACCCCTGGCGCCTCGAGAGCCGCCGCGCGATCGACTCCGGAGAACCGGGCGTGCGCGAACGGGCTCCTGACCACGAACGCGTGCACCATGCCGGGCCGCTTGAAGTCCGCCACAAACGTCCCCTCGCCGCGGACGAGCGGCCAGTCCTCCTTGCGCAAGGGCGACGTCCCGATGCCGTAGGTGTGTTGGATGGCTCAATTGTGCAAACTGGCGGAGCCGTGGAGGGTCCGAGCGGACCGATCGGGAGAAGCCTGCTTCGTCTCGAGGACGACTCGCTCCTCCGCGGGCAGGCCGTGTTCGTCGACGACCTGAAGCCGGAGGGCCACCTCCATGTCGCGTTCCTGCGCAGCCCGCTGGCGCACGCGCGGATCAAGAACGTCGACGTGACCGCCGCTCGCGGCGCAGCCGGCGTCATTGCCGCTTTCACCTCCGCCGATCTCGCCGGCTCGTGCGCGCCGATACGCCCGCACATGACCACGCCCGGCCTTCGCACCGCCGACCAGCCCGTCATCGCGAGCGACCGCGTGCGTTTCGCCGGCGAGATCGTCGCCGCGGTCGTGGCCGCGAGCCGATATCTGGCCGAGGACGCCCTCGAGCTCATCGAGGCCGACCTGGAACCCCTGCCCGTGGCGGGCAGCCTCGAGGAGGCGATGGCCGCCGGCGCACCCCTGGTGCACGACCACATCCCGGGCAACCGCTACATGCACGCCCACAGGGCATTCGGCCACGTCGAGAGCGCTTTCGCCCAGGCGGACCTCGTGATCGAAGGCGAGGTGGTCCATCCGCGGGTGTGCGCCGCCCCCATCGAAGGACGCGGGGCCGTTGCGGCGCCGGACGGGTCCGGCGGCGTCGTGACGTGGAGCTCCACGCAGGCGCCGCACCTGCTCGCCGAGGCGATTGCCGAGAGCCTCCATCTCGACGCGGGCCGGGTTCGTGTCGTCGCCCCCGACATCGGCGGAGGCTTCGGCCTCAAGGTCGGAATCTATCCCGAAGAGGTCCTGCTGTCGTGGATCGCCCTGCGCCTCGCCGCGCCGGTCAAATGGATCGAGGACCGCTCCGAGCACCTGCACGCCGCCAACCACGCGCGAGACCAGAGGATCAACTTCACCGCGGCGGTGCGCAAGGACGGACGCGTGCTCGGACTGCGCGCCACGGTGATGACCAGCGTGGGCGCCTATCCGAGCCGCCCTTACGGCGGGCTGCTGAACGCGATGACCTGCCCGGGCTTGATTCCCGGCCCGTACGACGTCCGCGACTACGAGTACGACTCATACGCAATAGCGACAAATCGCTCTCCCGAAGGGCCCTATCGCGGCGTGGGCATGGTCACGGCGGCCCTCGCCCACGAGCGTCTGATGGACCTCGTCGCGTCGCGCCTCGAGCTCGACCCCGCCGAGGTGCGCCGCCGCAACTTCATCGAGGCCGAGCAGATGCCCTATCGGGCGGCGACCGGCCACCCCTACGAATCGGGCGACTATCGCGCCACCCTCGAGGCGGCGCTCGCGACCTTCGACTACAAGCGGGCTCGCGCGGAGCAGGCCCGGGCGCGCGCCGCGGGCCGGCTGGTCGGCATCGGTATCGGCTCGTACGTCGAGTTCACGGGCGCCGGCTCATCGACGTTCAAGGAGCGCGGCATGGCCGCCATCTCAGGTGTCGACAGCGCGCGCGTGTGGCTGGATGACGATGGCCACGTTCGCGTGCAAACCAGCTGCCCCGACCTCGGGCAGGGCGTGCATACGACCCTGGCGCAGGTGGCTGCCGCAGCGCTCGAGGTCTCGCCCGAGCTGGTCTCGGTGGAGCAGACCGACACGGCCGCGGTCGGGGCGGGCACGGGGTCGTTCCAGAGCCGCAGCTCGGTGACGGCGGCGACGTCCACGCACCGGGCGGCGAAGCTGCTCCGCGAGGAGATCCTCGAGGCGGCATCCTGGCGCCTGGACCAGCCGGCCGAGCGCCTCTCCATCGACGGCGGCGCGATCCTGGCCGACGGAGGACCATCGGTCCTGAGCCTGGCCGAGATCGCCAGGGCCGGTCCGGCGAACAACGGCGGCCACGAGCTCGACGTCTCCGTGATGTACGACCCCATCCAGGCCTCCCACCCGTACGCCACGCACGTCTGCCTGGTCGAGGTGGACCCACGCACCGGCGCGGTCGAGATCCGCCGTTACGTCATCGCCGAGGACTGCGGGACGGTGATCAACCCGATGATCGTCGAGGGCCAGGCCAGGGGCGGCGTGGCGCAGGGTGTCGGGGCGGCGCTGATGGAAGAGATCGCCTACGGCGCAGACGGCCAGCTGCTGAGCGGCAGCTTCATGGAGTACCTCCTCCCCTCGGCGGCCGAGGTGCCGGACGTCCAGGTCGAGCACCTGGTCACGCCCTCGACCGTGCACGAGCTGGGAACGAAGGGGGCCGGCGAGGGCGGGATCATCGGGTCCACGGCCGCCGTCGCCAACGCGGTCGCCGACGCCCTGTCCGCGGCCGACCTCCGGCTTCCGTTCACGCCCGACCGCGTGCTTTCGGTGATCCGGCCCGACTAACGGTGAGTCCAGGGCGGCTGGTAGAAGTCCGCCACTCTGACCGTCCGGCCCTCCAGCGCCACGAGGCTGAACTGATACAGCATCGCGGCCGTCGGCGCGAACACCTCGACCGAGGGCAGCTTCAGCGAGAAGGAGCCTGACGGCCCGGGCTCGGCGTCACGCGCGGCCGCCCGCAGCACCGGTATCGGGACCACGAAGAGGTGGGCGACCTCGGCCGCCGAGGGGACGAGATCCCGGGCGTCCACGCCGCTCCAGATGACCACGGGTGTGATCGTGAAGCCCGAGCGCGTGTCGAAATCGTCCAGACAGCCCACCACATCGCCCGGCGGGACCGCCAGCCCGAGCTCCTCCTGCAGCTCCCGCAGGGCGCACGTCTCCACCGTCTCGCCTTCGTGAAGCCGGCCGCCCGGGAGCGCCATCTGCCCCGCGTGCCGGCTCATGTCGGCGGTCCGCTGGAAGATGGGCACGCTCGGCTCGCCGTCGAGGTCCACGAGCACGACCGCCACCGCCGCCGGCCGCTGCGGCGACGGCGAGCTGATGCGCGCGAAGTCGCGCAAGTTTGCCTCGATGACGGCGCGCAGGTCTACGACGTTCGGGCGCCCGTGATCGAGGCCGACAGCGAGCGAGGGTCGCGCTCCTTCCACTCGCCTCTCTCGACCGCTCCGATGAACCGGCCCACGGCGTTGTTGAACAGCTCGGGCTCTTCGAGGTTGAGGGTGTGGCCGGTCCGGGGCAGGATGGCGAGCCCGGCGGTCGGAATCGTCCGCTTCAACATCAGCGACGGCTCGAGTGCGCCCTCGTCCTCGTCGCCGGCGAGGATCAGCACCGGCGTGCGAATGGCGCGCAGCTCAGCTGTCAAGTCGTAGAGCGAAGGACGCGCCGCCTGCACAGCGCGCATGGTGAGGGCGGCGCCCCTGGGATCGTGCTGCGCGAGCGCCGCCGCGAACTGGCGCCACGCCTCGGGGTTCTTGTTCTGCAGCTGGACCCGCGCCGGCCCGACCGCGTAGCTCTCCGCGACCTTCGCCGAGCCCTGCGTCTCGAACGCGTCGGCGATGGCGTTGTTCTCGCGGCGAAACTGCTCACGCATCTCGGGCTGCGCTCCGTACCCGACCCCGGCGATCACCGCCGAGCGGACGCGCCGCGGGTGGCGCAGGACCAGGTGCAGGCTTGCGAACCCGCCCATCGAGAGTCCCACCACGTGGGCCGACTCGGCGTCTACGGCGTCGAGCACCGCGACCGCGTCCTCCACCGCATGCTGCTGCGAGTAGTCCGAAACGTCTCCCGGGACGTCGGACGGCGGATAGCCGCGCGCTGCGTACGTGATGCACCGGAACGAGCGCGCGAAATGGGTCACCTGCGGCGCCCAGCTCCGATGGTCGCCCGCAAACTCGTGCACGAAGATGATCGGGTCGCCGGCGCCGGTCTCCTCGTAGTACAGCGCGATCCCGTCCTCCGCCCTGGCCTTGGGCATCAGTCGAGTCTATCGGCGCCCATGATTTGAGGGTGCCGACGACGAGCTGGGGGGAGTGGAGCCAGTTGGCGTGGACGCGCCACCTCCCCGACGCCGCCGATCCCTTCGCCTATGTGGCCGGCCTCGGCGAAGGCACGATCCACGGCCTGGCCCACGCGACCGCGATGTCGGATCCAGACCGGCCCGCGGTCGACATCGGAGGAGCGGAGCTCACGCACGGCGAGCTCGACGTCACCGCGGCCCGGGTCTCGGGATGGCTTTCGAAGCGGATCGCGCCCGGTGACCGCGTCCTGCTCGCCGGCGCCAGCTCGTTCGACTGGATGGCGGGCTACCTCGGGACCCTGCGGGCGGGCGGCGTGGCCGTCCTGGCCAACCCCGCATATACGAAAACCGAGCTCGACCAGCTCATCGGCGCCGCGGAGCCCGCGATCGTGTTCACCGAGCAGGACAGCGCGCCGTTCAGCGGCGAGCCCGAACCGTGGATCGATCGCGGGGCGCCGGATTCGATGGCGCTTCTCACCTTCACCTCGGGCACCACCGGGGCGCCGAAAGGCGTGCCGCTGACCCATCGCCAGCTCCTGACGTCCATCCGAGGCGCCATGGCCGCATGGCGCTGGTCGAAGGACGAAGTGCTCGTGCACGCGCTGCCGGTTTTCCATCAGCACGGCCTGGGCGGCGTCCACGCGACGCTGATCGCGGGCTCGCGACTGCATCTCCTTCCGCACTTCACGCCCGAGGAGCTGATCGGCACGATCGAGAGCGCGAACGCGACCGTGGTGTTTGCCGTCCCGACCATGTACCAGCGCCTCGGCGCCCGCGAACCGTCGCGGAATCGCCTCCGCCTCTGTGTGTGCGGGTCGTCGGCGCTGAGCCGCGCCGTCGCCGAGGGGGCGCGCCACGTGCTGGGCCAGGTCCCACTGGTCCGGTATGGCACGACCGAAACCGGGCTCGACACGTCGCACGTCTACGCCGACTCACGCGACCTGGACCTGGCCGAGACCGTCGGCCTGCCGCTGCCGGGCGTCGAGGTGAGGCTTGCCGAAGACGGCGAGATCCAGGTTCGCGGCCCGCAGGTTTTCGGCGGCTACTGGCGCAGCCAGGAGGAGACGCAGCTCGCCTTCACGGCCGACGGATGGTTTCGCACCGGCGACATCGGCCGCATCGAGGAGGCCTCGGGCCACCTCGTCATCCAGGGCCGGATCAAGGAGATCATCATCACCGGCGGCCTGAAGGTTCATCCGCGAGAGGTGGAGCTCGCCCTGGAGAAGCACCCGAACGTCGCCGAGGCCGCGGTGGCGGGCGTCTCGAGCGAGACGTGGGGCGAGCAGGTCACGGCCTGGGTCGTGATCAAGCCCGAGACGGCCTTTGACGAGGCGGGCCTGGTCGAGCACGCCCGCTCGCTGCTCGCGCCTTACAAGTGCCCCAAGCAGGTCTTCAGGCTGGACGCCCTTCCGCGGAACGCGGTGGGGAAGATCGAACGGAGAAAATTGGAGGCGCCGCAGGCCGCGGACAGAAAGGAGGGCTGATGGATCTTCAGCTGACGGACAAGGTGGCCCTGGTGACCGGAGCCAGCAAGGGCATCGGGCGAGCGGTCGCCGAGGAGCTGGCTAGAGAAGGAGCGAAGGTGGTCATCACCGCTCGCACCGAGCAGCCGCTGGAGGACGCCGCGCGCGAGATCGCGGCGATGACCCAGCGCGATGTGCTGCCGGTGGCGGGCGACATGAGCAAGAGCGAAGACGTCGAGCGCTGCGTCAACGCCGCGCTCAAGAAGTTCGGCCGCATCGACATCCTGGTCACGTGCGCCGGCAGCTCGCCGGGCGGCCTGCTCGAGGAGCTGAGTGAGGAAAGCTGGATGTCGAGCTTGAACCTGAAGTTCATGGGCTACGTCCGCTCCGTGCGCGCGGTCATCCCGCACATGCGCGAGCGAGGCGAGGGCGCCATCGTCCTGGTCGTCGGCAACGACGGCCTGAAGCCGAGCTACTGGGAGATGACAGCGGGCGTCGCCAACGCGGCGGACATCAACTTCGCGTCTTCGGTGGCCGAACAGTACGGGCGGTACGGCGTGCGCATCAACACGGTCAATCCCGGTCCCGTGAACACGGACCGCTGGGATGGACTGGAGAAGGCGTTTGCCCGCGACAAGAAGGTCGACCAGAAGCGCGCGCACGAGCTCGCCCTCTCGTCGATCCCCTTCAACCGCATCTGCGAGCCGCAGGAGGTGGCCGCGCTGGTCGCCTTCCTGGCTTCGCCTCGCGCGTCATTCATCAACGGCGCCCACATCCCTATCGACGGGGCGCAGCGGAAGGCGCTGATGGACGTCTAGCGCCCTAGAGCCTGTTCGCCTGCTCCCACTCGGCCTGGCAACGGATGCAGCGGGTGGCCGACGGCAGCGCCTCCAGGCGCTCGGCCCCGATCTCCTTGCCGCAGGTCTCGCACACGCCGTAGACACCCTTCGCGCGCAGCTCCGCGGAATGTGCGGCCTGCTCGCGATCTGCCTCCAGGATCTCGTTGATCGTCTCCGCGGTCGCCTTCTCACTGAGGTCCTGGGTCGCGTCGGCGCTCCTGAATCCTTTGCTCATGAACCCAGCTTACGAAGGCTTGAGAAAATCGACCGGCTCTTCCCGGTCGTCCCAGACCACCGTGGTCTGCGCGGGCTCGGTTCGGGCGACGACCTTGCCCGCTCTGAGGACGAGCTTGCGTGGCGCGACGAGGCGGATGGCGTCGCTCTCCGTCGGCGCCGCGAAGACGCACAGGTCGGCCCGGCATCCCGGCTCGAGCCCGTAGCCCTCGATGCCGAGCGCGGCCGCGGGGTTGCGCGTGATCATGTCGATGAGGGTGCGCAGCTCGCCGTGGCCGGACATCTGGCCGTAGTGGGCCAGCACGAAGGCCGCCTGGAGCGGGTCCCCGTAGCCGAGTGGATACCACGGGTCCATGACCGAGTCGTGGCCAACGCACACGTTGACGCCGGCCGCCAGCAACTCCTTCACGCGTGTGTGGCCGCGGCGGATGGGGTAGCTGTCGAAGCGCCCCTGGAGCGTGGAGTTGTCGAGCGGGTTGGTGACCATGTGCATCTGCGCCCGCTTGAGGTTGTTGATGAGCCGGTAGGCGTAGGCGTTGTTGTACGAGTGCATCGCCGTTGTGTGGCTGGCCGTCACCCGGCCGCCCATGCCGAGCCGGATAGTCTCCGCGGCCATCACCTCGACGAACCGCGAGTGGTCGTCGTCGGTCTCGTCGCAGTGAATGTCGACCCGCAGGCCCTTGTCCGCCGCGAGCGCCATCGCGAACTTGACCGACCGCTCGCCGTACTCGCGCGTGAGCTCGAAGTGCGGGATCGCGCCGACGACGTCGAAGCCCATCTCGACGGCCCGGCGCATCAGGTCCTCGCCGCCTTCGAACGACATGATCCCCTGCTGAGGGAAGGCCACGAGCTGGAGCGTCATCTGGTCGCCGACCTCCTGGCGCAGCTCGAGCATGGCCCGCACCGCGCGCAGCTCCGGGTCGCACACGTCCACGTGGCTGCGGACGAACTGCACGCCGTTGGCCAGCTGCCAGCGGAGCACGGTCCTGACCCGCCGCTTGACGTCCTCCACGGTCAGGCTCTTCACCCGCTCGGCCCAGATCGCGATCCCCTCGAAGAGGGAGCCGCTCTCGTTGTGGCGCGGCTCGCCGACCGTGAGGACCGCGTCGAGGTGGATGTGGGGCTCGACCAGGGCTGGCGTGACCAGCGCCCCGCCCAGATCGATCACCTCGCGGGCTTCGGGCTCGGGCGCCGCAATCCGCCCGTCGCGAATCCCGATCCCGGCAGTCTCCGACCGCCCCGGCAGGCGGGCCCCTCGGAGCAGCAAATCCAGCATTCGACGGAAACCTAACATGCCCTTAAACTTCGCTCCAACCGAACCGGCCTTCACTCAAGGGGGGACAGATGGCGACGGCTCAGGATGTTGAGAAGCACGTACCGGTCAGGGAGGGCGACTACGGCGAGAGGGTCGCCACCGTCGAGCCCGGCGGGGTCGAGTACATCTCGCTCAAGGAGCGCCACGGCCAGCCGATCGACCTCTTCTGGACCTGGCTGTCCCCGAACCTCGAATTCGCCACCGTGTTCGTCGGCGTGCTTGGCATCGCAATCTTCGGACTCAGCTTCTGGGAGACCGCGCTCGCCATCATCGTGGGCACCGCGCTGGGGTCGCTCACGCAGGCGATCCTCTCTTCATGGGGCCCGAAGTTCGGGGTGCCCATGATGGTCGAAAGCCGTGGAGCCTTCGGCTTCCTCGGCAACATCCTGCCCGCCGGCCTGAACGCATTCACCGGCTCCATCGGCTGGTTCATCGTCAACAGCGTCAGCGGCGCATTCGCGCTGCAGGCGCTGGCTTTCCTGATCAACTGGAGCGTGCCGTTCTGGCTGAGCTTCCTGGTCATCGTCGTGGCCCAGGTCTTGATCGCGACCCTTGGTCATAACTTCATCCACTTCTTCGAGCGCTGGGCGCTGCCCCTGCTCGGCATCGTCTTCCTGATCGCGTGCTTCTTCATCTTCAGCAAGGCCAACTACGGGGTCGCCGCCAATCCCGGACCGTTTGGACACTTCGGCGCGTTCATGCTGCTGTTCACGGCGACTTTCGGTTACGCGGCCGGATGGAACCCGTACGCAGCCGACTACACGCGGTACCTGCCGCCAACCACCAACCGCACGATGGTTGGCTTCTGGGCCGGAATGGGCGTATTCGTTTCCTGTGTCGTGCTCGAACTCGCGGGCGCGGCGCTCGCAACGGTCGCCGGCACCAAATGGGGGCCGACGGACATCCCGACTGTGCAGCTGCAGAAGGCTATGCCGGACCCCATTTACTACCTCACCCTGCTCTGCATCGCCGTGGGCGCCGTGGCCGCGAACGCCATCAACATCTACAGCGGCACGATGTCCCTGGTCGCGGTCGGCATTCGCGAGATGGGCATGACGCTCCGGCAGCGCCGCGCGGTGCTCGCCGTCGGAGCCGGCGTGCTTGGCTACCTATCGGCGTGATCGGCCAGGCCAACGTCGGTCCAGGCAGCAAGTACGAGTTCTTCCTGCTTCTGATCAGCTACTGGATCGCGGGCTGGCTGGCAGTCGTGCTGCTTGACTACTGGATGCGCCGTGGCGACTACGGCGACGAGTCGCTCTTCTACGACACGAAGCACCAGCGCTGGCAGGGCTTCGTCGCCATGCTGATTGGCGTCGCCGTCCCCGTCTACCTTTTCGCCAACGATTACCCCTTCTACGTCGGACCGATCCCGAACAACAATCCGCAGATCGGCGACATCACGTTCATCCTCACGTTCGTTCTGACCGGTGTCCTCTACTACGCGTTCCAGATGGTCACGCGAAGTCAGCCGGCCTCTACGCCGATGGCCTCGCGTTCGTAATTTCGGAGTTCCGTCCAGGCGCCGCGAATCGCTCGCGGCGCCTATCTTTCTCGGCGGCATGAACATCGAGATCAAAGTCACGGGGCTGCGGTTCGTCGCGCGACTCGAGACCGAGGCCGCGCCGAAGACCTGCGCGAAGTTCGAGTCGATTCTGCCGCTGCGCTCGAAGCTGATCCAGGCGCGGTGGAGCGGCGAGGCGGCCTGGATCCCATTCGGGGAGCTCGACCTCGACCTGGGCTACGAGAACCACACGAGCCATCCCGCCCCCGGCCATCTCCTCCTCTATCCCGGCGGCATCAGCGAGACCGAGATCCTTTTTCCGTACGGCGCCACCCTGTTCGCCAGCAAGATGGGGCAGCTGGCGGGCAACCACTTCGCCACCATCTACGAGGGGGCCGAGCACCTGGGCGAGCTGGGCAGGAAGATCCTCTGGGAGGGCGCGCAGGAGATCACATTCACCGAACTGCCGGGCTGACGTTGACCGACGCGGAGGTCGTGATGGACCGCTGCGTCCAGCTCGCCGCCTGCAGCGAGGAGCCGGACCGGCTGACGCGGCCGTTCGCGTCGCCCTCGATGCACCGGGCGCACGAGCTGGTCGGCGAGTGGATGCGAGAGGCGGGCCTGGAGGTCCGCCGGGACAACGTCGGCAACCTCCGCGGGCGTCGAGGGCCGGCCGCCGGCCCAACGCTGCTGCTGGGCTCTCACCTGGACTCGGTTCGGGACGCGGGCAGGTACGACGGGCCGCTCGGCGTGCTGGTGGCGATCGGCGCGGCGAAGCGCGCGAGGGTGCCCTACGCGCTCGAGGTGCTTGCCTTCGCGGATGAGGAAGGGCTGCGGTACGGCACGACGTACCTCGGCAGCCGCGCGGTGGCGGGCACATTCGATCCGAGCGATCTGGAGCGCACCGACGCCGACGGAGTCACCATGGCCCAGGCCATTCGGGACTTCGGCGGCGATCCCGCACGGATCGCGGAAGACAGGTGGCGGGGTGATCTGCTGGGCTACCTCGAGGTGCACATCGAGCAGGGTCCTGTGCTCGAAGCGCACGGGCTGCCGGTGGGCGCGGTTTCGGCGATCGCAGGCCAGACCCGTTACTCGATCACGTTCAAGGGCGAGGCCGGTCACGCCGGAACAGTGCCGATGGAGGGGCGGCGCGACGCTCTGGTCGCCGCTTCGGCCTTTGTGCAGGAGGTCGACTCCTATGCGCGGGGCCACGAGGGCCTGGTCGCGACGGTGGGCCAGCTCACCGTGCAGCCCGGGGCGGCGAACGTGATTCCAGGCGAGGTGACGCTCAGCCTCGACGTCAGGCACTCCTCCGATCCCGAGCGGCTGGTCGCCACGAGCCGCCTGGTGGATGTTGCGGCCGAGGTCGCGCGGCGCCGGAACGTCAAGATCACGACCGCGACAATCAGCGACAACCAGGCGGTCGCTTGCGATCCATCCCTCGTCTCACTGATCTCGGAGGCGATCGTAGACAACAGAGTTTCACTCCTCCACGTCACCAGCGGAGCGGGACACGACGCGGTGGTCATGGCCGGCATCGCGCCCATCGCCATGCTGTTCGTGCGGTGCAAGGGAGGCGTGAGCCACAACCCCGCGGAGTCGGTGACGGTGGACGACGTCGCCGTGGCGATCGACGTCACATCGCGGTTCCTGGAGCTGTTGGGCCCAAAGTGATCATTCGGGGCGGAGACGTCGTGACCGCACGAGGCGTCGAACGAGCCGACGTGGCGATCGACGCCGGCAGGATCACTGCGGTCGGTCCCAACCTCGACGCGGACGGCGAGGAGATCGACGCCTCGGGCCTGCACGTGTTTCCCGGCGGGATCGACTCGCACGTTCACTTCAACGAGCCGGGCCGGACGGAATGGGAGACCATCGCCAACGGCTCCGCCGCGCTGGCGGCGGGCGGCTATACGAGCTTTGTCGACATGCCGCTGAACAACCTGCCGGTGACGATCGACGGCCCGGCCTTCGACGCCAAGCTCGAGGCCGCGACGCGGTCGTCGGTAGTCGACTTCGGCCTGTGGGGCGGCCTCGTGCCGGGCAACCTGGATCGCCTCGGCGACCTGGTCGAGCGCGGCGTATTGGGATTCAAGGCCTTCATGTGCCCGAGCGGGATCGACGAGTTCCCCTCGTGCAACAGGAATGTGCTGCGCGAGGGCATGCGGCGGATCGCGAGCCTGGGCTCGATCCTGCTGGTCCACGCGGAAGACACCGCGCACCTGCGCGAGCGGCGAGGCCGGAGCGCTCGCGATTTCGCGCGGTCGCGGCCGCCCGAGGCTGAGGTGGACGCGATCTTCCGCGCCATCGAGCTGGCGGCCGAGACAGGCTGCCGCCTGCATGTCGTCCACATCAGCACGCGGGAAGGTGCGGAGCTCGTGCGCCAGGCGCGGGAGCGCGGCGCCGACGTGAGCGGAGAGACATGCCCGCACTACCTTCTCTATGTCGAGGACGATCTCGAGCGCCTCGGCGGCATCGCCAAGTGCGCGCCACCGTTCCGCAGCCCATCTGACCGCGAGGGCCTGTGGAGGATGCTCGACGAGGGCACGATGCCGATGGTCGTCTCCGACCACTCGCCGAGCACTCTCACGCTGAAGCAGGGCGACGACTTCTCGAAGCTGTGGGGCGGCATCTCAGGCTGCCAGTCGACGCGGCAGCTGCTGCTTGGACGAGCCCTGCCTCCGGACACGCTTGCCGCTGTGACGTCGACCAACATCGCGCGCCGGTTCGGCCTGGCGGGCAAAGGCGACGTCGCGCCTGGCTTCGACGCGGACCTGTGGCTCGTCGACCTGGATGACGACGACGTCGTGCGCCGCGAAGACCTGCTCTACCTCAACCAGTTCAGCGTCCATGAGGGCCACCGCATCAGCGGCCGGACGGTGATGACGATGCTTCGGGGTGAGGCTGTGTACTCAGAAGGACGCGTCATGGCCAGTACCAACGGTCGCCTGCTGAAGCCGCAGCACTGACTGAACATCCGAGAGCCGGCACTCAACGTGCGAATCGGCTACGAAGGGGTTCGGGAGCCGGCGCTCGACGGGTTCAGGGATTTTGAAGGCGCTTGCTCTCGACGGCGAGGTCGCGGGCGATCTGTTCCTCGTCACCCGTGAGCAGGCGGCCGTCGCGCACCACGATCTTCCCGTTCACCACCACCGCGTCCGCCCGCGCGGGCGGGGCCAGTGCCAGCGAAGCCACGGGGTCGACTACCCCCGCGTGCGCCAGGTCGTCCAGGCGGAAGAAGGCGACGTCCGCGCACTTGCGAGGCTCGAGCGTGCCGCAGTCGTGCCGGCCCAGGCACGCCGCGCCCCCTGCGGTCGCCAGCTGAAGAGCGGTGCGCGCGTCGAGCGCGCCGGCGGCGTCCTCTCGACCTGACATGGCCGCTCGGGCGCGCGCCCCGAGCAGCGCCACGTGCATCTCCGCCGCGAGGTCGGCGTCCTCGTTGCTCGCCGCGCCGTCGACCCCGAGACCGACGCGCGCCCCCGCCCGCACCAGGTCCTCCACCCTGCACATCCCGGCGCCCAGGCGCATGTTGCTGGACGGGCAGTGGGCCACCCCGGTCCGGCTCGCGGCCACGCGGCCGATCTCCCCGTCGCTGAGGTGGATGCCGTGCGCGAACCACACGTCTTCGCCGGTCCAGCCGAGGTCCTCCATCAGCTCGTAAGGGCGCTTGCCGAACCGCTCGATGCAGAACCGCTGCTCGTCGATCGTCTCGGCGAGGTGGGTGTGGAGGCGCACTTCATGGCGGCGAGCCAGGGTCGCCGATTCACGCATTAGCTCAGGCGTGACCGAGAACGGCGAGCACGGCGCCACCACCACCCGGCACATCGACCCGATCGACGAGTCGTGGAACCGGTGGATCATCGCCTCCGTGTCGGCGAGGATCGCGTCCTCGTCCTCGACGACGCTGTCGGGGGGCAGGCCGCCCTTCGACTCCCCCAGCGACATCGACCCGCGACACGGGTGAAAGCGCAGCCCAAGCTCGCGGGCGGCTTCGACGAGCGCCTCGAAGAGCCCGGCGCGGCCGTGCGGGAAGACGTAGTGGTGGTCTGTCGAGAGCGTGCACCCGGACAGCAGGAGCCGCGCCATCGCCGCCCGCGCGGCGACTCGCACGGTGTCTGCGTCGATCCGTGCCCACACCGGGTACAGCGTGCGCAGCCACTCGAACAGCCCACCATCAGGCACATAGCCGCGCGTCGCCCACTGGTACATGTGGTCGTGCGCGTTGACGAGGCCGGGTATCGCGATGCAGCTGGGCTCGTCCAGTACCGCGTCCGATGCGGGCGCCTCCCCGATGCCGATCTCCGTGATCAACCCGTCCCGCGCCAGCACCCAGCCGTTCTCCAGCTCCTGGCCCGCGCCTGTGGCGAGCAGGCCGGCCCGCAGCAGGAGCGTCGTCACAAGGCCAGGTCGTAGGGGCGGACCGGCACGCGCTCGACCGCCCTGCCGGTGGCCTGCCTGATCGCAGCCACGATCGCCGGCCCTGAGGAGATCGCCGGCGGCTCGCCCACGCCCCTGAGCCCGTACGGCGAGCGCGGATCGCCGAGCTCCAGCACGTCCATTCGCACCGGCGGCATGTCGAGGATGGTCGGCAGCAGGTAGTCGGTGAACGATGGGTTGCGGATGACGCCGTCCTTGACCTGGATCTCCTCCATCACCGCCAGCCCAAGGCCCTGCGCCGCGCCGCCCTCGAGCTGACCTTCGACGGCCTGCGGGTTGATCGCCTTGCCCACGTCCTGCGCGGTCGCCAGCTCGACGACCTTGACCAACCCGAGCTCGGTGTCGACGTCGACCACGGCCCGATGGGCTGCGAACGCGAACTGCATGTGCGCGTCGGACTGGCCCGTCTCGGCATCGAGCGGATGGGTGTGCCGCGGCCGGAACTCGCGCGTCTCCTCGATCACCTCCTCGCCGATCAGCGTCGCCAGCGGCACGACCACCTTGCCGCTGCCGGTCACGACGTTTTCGTCCTCGAGCCGCAGCCCGCTCGGGCCGCGGAGCTCCGATCGGGCCAGGGCCAGGACGCGCTCGCGGACCGCCTCGCAAGCGGCCTTTACCGCCCCGCCCGTGATGTAAGTCTGGCGCGAGGCCGACGAGGAGCCCGCCGAGCCCACCCGCGTGTCGGCGTTGACCACCACCACGTCGCGCACTCCCAGCTCGGTGCCAGCGATCTGGGCCTGGATGGTCACCAGCCCCTGCCCCACCTCCGCGGCCGCCGTGTGCACCTCGACCCGCGGCCGCCCGGCGGCCGCCGACAGGCGCACGCGCGCCGTCGAGTAGTCGTTGAAGCCCTCCGAGTACCCGACGTTCTTGAAACCGACGGCGTACCCGACACCGCGCTTCACCCCCTCGCCGTGGGTGGTGTTGGAGACCCCGCCGGGCATCGAGGTGAGATCGATGGTGCCCTCACCCTGGCCCTGCGCTTCGCGACCAGGTTCGGACTTACTGATCGCTCCCACTGAGGTGGGAGAGGGAAACGCTCGGACCCTCTTCAGCAGCTCCGCCACCGGGACCGGGCCGTCGATCACCTGGCCCGTGATCAGCGTGTCGCCCGTCTCCAACGCATTGCGCATTCGCAGCTCGACCGGGTCCATGCCGAGGGCCGACGCCAGCCGGTCCATCTGCGCCTCGTGCGCGTAGCAGTTCTGCACCGAGCCGAATCCGCGCATCGCTCCGCATGGCGGATTGTTCGTGTAGACGACGATGCCGTCGATGGTCGCGTTCGGGCACCTGTACGGCCCGACCGAAAAGCACGACGCATTGGCGATCACGGCTGTGGAGCTGGAGGCGTAGGCCCCGCCGTCGAGCAGGATGCGCGCCTTGACGTAGACGAGGCGGCCGTCCCGATCGGCGCCGTGCTCATAGCGCAGCCGTCCCGGGTGCCGGTGGACGTGGCCGACGAACGATTCGGGCCGCGAGTAGGAGATCTTGACCGGCAGGCCGGTGCGCAGCGCGAGCAGGCAGGCGTGGGCCTGCATTGAGAGGTCCTCGCGCGCGCCGAAGGCGCCGCCGATCCCGGCCAGGGTCAGCCGGACCTTCTCGGGCGGCAGCCCCAGCACGGCGGCCAGCTGCTCCTGGTCGATGTGCAGCCACTGTGTCGCGACGTGGAGGTCGACGCCGCCTGCGCCGTCCGGGATGGCGAGGCCTGACTCGGGGCCCAGCGGCGCCTGGTCCTGCATGCCGATCTCGTACTCGCCGCTCACCACGACGTCGGCGTGCGCGTTCGGATCGCCGTGGCGGATCTTGACGTGGCGGGTGACGTTGCCGCCGGGATGAAGGCGCGGCGCGTCCGGGTCGAGCGCGGCCTCGGCGTCCGTGATCGGGGCCAGCACCTCGTAATCGACGCGCACCTTCTCAGCGGCCCGGCGGGCCTCCTCCGGATGGCCGGCGGCCACCAGCGCGACAGCCTCGCCCCAGTAGCGCACCACGTCGAACGCGAGCACCGGCTGGTCGGGGATCTCGAGGCCGTACGCGTTGCGGCCGGGCACGTCGTGGTGTGTGAGCACGGCCCTCACCCCGGGTGCCGCAGCCGCTTCAGTCGTATCGATCGATTTGATTCGCGCGTAGGGATGAGGGCTGCGCACGGTCGCGCCCCAGAGCATGCCCTCGGCGTGGAGGTCGGACGAGTACTCGAAATCGCCGCGCACCTTGGCCGCGGCGTCGGGCCGGCGGACGCTCTCGCCGACCCTCATACCGGTCGCGCCGCGAGCCGCACTGCGTCAATGATCTTGGCGTAGCCGGTGCAGCGGCAGATGTTGCCGGCGAGGGCTTCGCGGATCTGCGCCTCGCTCGGGTGCGGGTGCCGGCGGAGCAGATCGTGGGTCGCGACCACGAACCCGGGCGTGCAGAAGCCGCATTGCACCGCGCCGGCCTCGACGAAGGCCTCCTGCACGCGGTCCATCGACCCCCCATCGGCAATGCCCTCGACCGTGACGATCTCCCGTCCCTCCGTCTGGCCCGCGAGCACGAGGCAGCCGCACACAAGCCTGCCGTCGAGGTACACCGAGCATGACCCGCACTCGCCCTGCTCGCAGGCGTTCTTCGACCCGTAGAGGCCAAACCGCTCGCGCAGCAAGAACAGCAGGCTCTCGCCCTCCCACGCGCCCTCGGCTTCGCGCGCGCGTCCGTTGACGGTGCACGCGATCTTCATGCGGCCGCCCACGCCCAGGCCAGGCACCGCCTCGCCTGCACCGCGAGAGCGTGCCGGCGGTATGCGGCTGTGCCCCTGATGTCGTCGATGGGCTTCGCCGCCGCCGCGACGAGATCGCCAAACTGAGCCAGCGCGGCTTCGCTCAGCGGCCGCCGGCCTTCCCAGTCGAGCTCGGCCTCGACGAAGCGTTCGGCCTCTGGCGCTGTCAAAGGAGTCGGGCCGGCGGATCCGATCCCGGTGCCGATCCTGCGCCGCGCGTGGTCCACATCGATGGCGAAGGAGCAGACCGCGATCACCATGGCGTTGCGCGTGCCGACCTTGGAGAACTGCTGGCCGCCGCCCTCGCTCGGGCGGACCAGGAAGGCGGCGATCAGCTCGTCCTTGCGCATCGCGCTGCGCTTTGGCCCGGTGAAGAACTCGCGAACGGGAATCCTGCGGGTGCCCGACGCGGAAGCAAGCTCGACCGCCGCGTCCGCGGCCAGCAGCGGCGGGTGCGCATCGCCCGCCGGCGAAGCCGTGCCCAGGTTGCCGCCGACCGTGCCCCGGTTGCGGATCTGAGGCGAGCCCACCGTGCGCGAGGCCATCGCCAGGCCCGGGAGACGCTCGCCGAGCTCGTCGATGATCCGGGCGTAGGTGACGCCCGCGCCGACGCGAACCGTCCCGTCCTCGAGCCCCCACTCGGCGAGCTCAGGAATCCGCGTGAGGTCGATGATCGATTCGGGCCGGTGGCGGTCGAGGTTGATCTCCACCATCACGTCCGTGCCGCCCGCGATCGGGAGCGCGTCCGGGTGCGCGGCCTTCACGGCCAGCGCCTCCTGCCAGGTCGCGGGCCGGTGGAGCTCCATCACCACGCGAAGCCGGGGTCCGGCGCGTCGTCGCGGGTCACGGTGCCTTCGATCAGGCCATAGGGCCGGTCAGAGGCGTAGAAGACCTCGTTTTCGTTCGTGAGCCCGAACGGCGCGAGGTCGACGACGAAGTGGTGCTTGTTCGGCATCGAGAGCCGGACCTCGACGACCTCCGGCCTCGCCTTCAGCACCGCCTCGCCCATCGCGTACAGCGTCTGCTGCAGGGCCAGGCTGTGTTTGACGGCGAAAGTCTCGAGTATCAGGCGGCGCGCCTCCGCGAACGACTCCACCCAATCCACGCCTGTGCCGCCGTAACGCCACCGCGCGGTGAGCGCAGTGGCGAGGATCCGATCGCTGGTTTCTTCGAGCGTGGTGTAACGGTCGCGCGGAAAGCCTTTGAACTCGGAACCGGTCGACTTGAGGATGACGAGGTCGGCCAGTCCCGCGACCATCCATTCCCCATCTCGCGTGCAGGTCGCGGTTGCGAGTCGCCGCTCCGAGCCCGACCGTATGAACGAGTGAGGATGTGGCTTGCCGCCGACCGTGATGCGCGCCCACGGATACTCCTCGACGCTGACCCGCGCCCGGCTCACGGCCTCGAACCCGCGTGCGAAGTGGCGCGCGAGCCGCAATGCGAAGTCCTCGGGCTCGCCGGGCGGTGACTCCTTGGCGAAGGCGAACACAGTGTTCTTCTGGGTGTCGGTCGGCACGACCCGGCTGTTGTCGCCGGCGACATGGCTGGCGGCGAAGTCGCCCGAGAGCGCGATGCTCACGTTGAGGTCGGTGATCTCGTGAGTCGCGCCCGACCTCGTGATGCGAACGACATGCGTCTCGGCCTTGCCGTACTGGTTGTCGCCGAGGACGATGCCCGACATCTACGTTCCTTTGTAGGTCGTGTAGCCGAAGGCGCTGAGCAGGACCGGCACGTGGACGTGGGCCGCCGCGTCGTCGACGTTGAAGACGACCAGCACCTCGGGGTAGAACGCTTCCAGGCCGGAGCGCTCGAAGTACCGGCGTGTGTCGAAGCGCAGCTGGTACTCGCCCGCGTCCAGCTCGTCCTCGGTGAGCTGCCGGATCCGGCCGTCGGAGTCGGTCTCCGACTCGCCGACGGCCTTCCAGTCGCCATCGGGCTCGCGGCGGCTGAGGGTCACGGCCAGTCCGGCCGCGGGCAGGCCGCGCATGACGTCGAGGACGTGGGTCGAGATGCTCATGGGCCCACCATCCGCTCCAGCCGCAGACGGGCGATCTGGCGCAGCTCTCGCTTGGCCTCGTCGAGCTCAGCCCTCGGGTCGTTGCTCATACGCCGCCGAAGCTCGCCGAGGATCTCCTCTCCGCTGCGGCCGCTCGCGACGATGAGGAATACGTGGCCGAACTTCTCTTCATACCTGCGATTCTCCGCGGCGAGCGCATCGAGCGTCGGCGGCGACGATCGCAGCGCACGCGCCTGCTCGCGTGCGGAGCTCGCTGGCGCGTCGCCTCCTCGCTCGCCAATGCGCGGGTGGGCCTTGATCGCCTCGAGCCACTCCTCGTCGGTTAGGCCGTCCATTGCCCTCTCGCCAGCGTCCAACAGCCCGCTTGCGACTTCCCGGGCCCAACGCCGGCTGGCGAGGCAGGCGTACAGCCGGGCCTCCAGGTCCTGCGCGCGAGCGCGACCAGGTTCGGACTTACTGAATTCACTCAATCCCGAGCGGCACCAGCTCGAAGCGGGTGACGTCGACGAGGCCGCGGTCGGTGATCTTCAGCTCCGGGATCACCGACAGAGCCAGGAAGCTGAGGGTCATGAACGGGGCGGTCATCGTCACCCCCATCGTCGCGAGCCTGCGCTCCATCGACCGCATTCGCTCGTGCACCTCGCCGAGCGGCCGGTCGCTCATCAGCCCGGCGACCGGCAGCGGCAGCTCCTCGACGACGCGCCCGCCCTCGGCGATCACGACCCCGCCGCCGATCTCGGCCAGCCTTGTCGCGCACGCGGCCATGTCGAGGTCGTCCACGCCCAGCACCACGATGTTGTGCGCGTCGTGCGCCACCGTCGACGCATACGCCCCACGCTGGAGGCCCAGGTTGGTGGCCAACCCGAGTCCCACACGCCCCGTCGCGTGATGGCGCTCGACCACGGCGATCTTGACCAGGTCGCGCGCGGGGTCGGCCACCACGGAGCCGTCCCTGACGCAAGGCTCGACGACGTCGACCCCGGTCAGCAGCTGCGCGGGGATCACGCGGATGACGCGCACCTTCCTGGGACCGGCGGGAATCCGGAACGAGTCCGCGTCCACCGGCGCGAGGTTGACCGTCTGGCGCACCCACTCGGGCACCGGGAGCTTGACGAATCGCGGCCGCGCTCCTCGCTTGAGCACCTGCCTCGGCTTGAACGTGCGCAGGTCGTCGAGGATCAGGATGTCGGCCTGGTAGCCGGGCGCAATCGCGCCGAGTCGCCACAGCCTGTGATACGTGGCCGGGTTGATCGTCGCCATGATCACGGCGTCCTCCGGGCTGATGCCCTCCTCGACCGCGACGCGAACCATCTGATTGATGTGGCCCTCTTCGACGATGAAGTCGGGCTCTCGGTCGTCGGTGCAGAACATGCATCGCTCGCTGCCGTACTGCTTCACGAGCGGAAGAAGATCGCGAAGGTTGCGCGCGATCGATGCCTCTCTGAGCATGACCCACATGCCCAGGCGGCGCTTCTCCAGCGCCTCCTCGAACGTCGTCGACTCGTGGTCCGAGCCTATGCCGGCCGCCACGTAGGCGTTGAGGGCGGGCCCGGTCACTCCCGGCGCGTGGCCGTCGACGTGGTCGGTAAGGCCGGTCGTGAGCTTGGCCAGCTCAGCGTCCTCGCCGGCGATGACCCCTGGGAAGTTCATCATCTCGGCCACGCCGATGGTGCGGTGGCGGCGCAGCAGGCTCTCGATGTCGCCCGCGGTGAACGGCCGGCGGGGAGACTCGAACTTCGACGCGGGCACGCAAGACGACGCCATCACGAAGACGTCGAGCGGAATGTCGGCGCAGCAGTCGAGCAGCCAGTGGATGCCGTCGGTCCCGAGGACGTTGGCGATCTCGTGCGGGTCGGCTACCACCGCCGTCGTGCCGTGGTGGAGGACCGCGATGGCGAACTCGTCGACCGTGAGCTTCGACGACTCGAGGTGCATGTGGGCGTCGATAAAACCAGGCACGAGGTAGGCGCCCGAGACGTCGATCATCTCGCGACCGTCGTAGCGGCCTAACCCCACCACATGCCCGTCGACGATGGCCACGTCGACGTCCAGCCATTCCTTGGTGAAGACAGACAGAACGTGACCGCCGGCCAGCACCACGTCGGCAAGCTGGTCACCTCGTGCGACCGCCATCCACCGTGCGTCGATGACGGTCAAGCTTAAGCGAATGACTTCGGGGCGACCTCCGGTCGCGCTGCTGGCGGCGCTTCCGCTGGAGGCCGAAGCGCTCGCCCGCCGGCTCGGACCCGACGGCGAGGGAGAGCTCGAGGGTCAGCCGGTGGTGCTCATGCTCACGGGGGTCGGGAAGGTCGCCGCCGCACGGGCGACACAGCTGGTGTGCGACCGCCATGCGCCACGCTTGATCATCAACTTCGGGCTAGCCGGCGGCGTCGAGAGCGATGGACAACCTGGGCGAGTGATCATCGCGTCCGGCGCCGTGCAGCACGACTACGACGCGCGGCCGATCGCAGCGTCGAGGGGTGAGATGCCAGGCCTGGGCATCTCAGTCTTCCTCGCCCACCCGGACACAGCGGTGGCGCTCGCACGGGCGGCCGAGCGAATCATTGCTGAAGGCGGCGTGGTGCGCTCGGGCATCGTGCTCACGGGCGATCAGATCATCACCTCGCGGAAGCTGCGCGACCAAACGCTTGCCGAATTCCCTGGAGGCGCGTGCTTCGACATGGAGACCGCCGCGGTCGCGCAGGTGGCGCACGTCAACGGAGTGCCGTGGGGCGCGGTCAGGATCACCTCGGATGCGGCTGACGAGTCGTTCGAGATGAATGAGGTCCTGGCCTTCGGCTCCGGCACCGCGGCCGACCTGTTCGACCAGATCGTGCGCGAGTTCCTTCGGTCTTCTAGAGCGTGAGGAGACCGCCCTTGATCGCGTTCATCACCGCTTCGACGCGGTTCCCGGCGCCGAGCTTGCCGAAGATCTGGCTCAGGTGATTGCGCACGGTCTTGGGGCTGATGCCGAGCCTGCCCGCGACCTGCTTGTCCGACAGGCCTTTGGCGACGATTTCGAGGACTTCGAGCTCACGGCGTGAGAGCTCTGGCGACAGTGACGTCGGGCGCGCGACGACGGTGGTCGAGAGATCGTCAAAGCCCTCGTCGACCTTGGGAAAACCAATGGCCACCCGCTTACCCTTCCTTGCTTCGCGTGGTTTATGCGGGCGGTGGCGTGTTAACGCCCGCGAGATCCCAAGTGTATTTGTTGAGTTGACGACACGGCGTGTGTTTTTATGAAGGCCGCCTCAAGTCCGTCAAGGCCCGCCGTGACGGCTGAAGAAATCCATCGCCTCTTCGACGCTGGGCGCGGACAGAACGTTCCCGCGCGCGAACTCCTCCGCACCCGGCCATGAGCTCTGGCGGATCCGGCGCGAAGCCGCCTCCAGGTCGAATCTTGTCCGTCGAAAGGCGACGTCGGGTCCGAGCATCGCCCAGTGCGCGCCGGTCTCGCCGTACGGCATCCCCACGCTGCCCGGGTTGATCACGCGCACACCGCCCTCCGTGCGGTCGAACTGCATGTGCGTGTGCCCGCAGACCACGACGTCCGCGTCCGCTCCCTGGATGAGCTCGATCAGCCGCTCCGGCGTTGTGGCGGCGGTCATGATCTCGAGGTCGCTGCGCGGCGAACCGTGGCAGAACAGGACGCGTCCGAGCCCATCGATCTGCAGCCGCACACGGTCTGGAAACGACGCGAGGAAGTCCCGGTGCGTGCGCGTGAGCTGCGCGGCGGCCCAGTCGGCCGCAGGGCCCGGCAGCTCGGGCTTGGCGGCGCCGTCGTACGCGGCGACGAGCGAACGATCCGCGTTGCCATGAAGGTAACGAGCGTCGCGAAGGTCCATGAGCAGGTCGAGCGATTCGACCGGGAGCGGACCCGAGGCGACGTCCCCGCAAACGACGATCAGGTTGGGAGACTCGCGGGCGACCTCTTCGAGCACGGCCTCCAGGGCGGGAAGGTTGCCGTGGATGTCGGACATGACCGCGACCCGCACCCCACGAATGTACTGTGAGAGCCGCTTGACAATCCGCCCGGCCACCGAAGCAGACCAGCCCAGGATCCGCCGCCGCATCATGGAGGCGAGGCTGCCGCGCATGAACCTCCACTGGCCGAACTTCGTGGTCGCCGACGAGGATGGCGCAATCATCGGGGTGGGCCAGGTCAAGTCACACCGTGACGGCAGCCGGGAGGTCGCTTCGATCGCGGTCGCGCGCGGCCGCCAGGGCGAGGGCGTCGGGAGCGCGATCGTCAGGACGCTGCTCGCGCGCGAGGCCGGCCACGTGCTTCACCTGAGCTGCCGGCGCGAGCTGCGGGGCTACTACGAACACTTCGGCTTCCGCCTGCTGGCGAGGTCCGAGTACCCGGCTTACTTTGGGCGCCTGATCCCGATCGTCAACCTCGTGGCCGGACGATTCGGGATTCACATCCTGGTCATGCGGCGGGACTCCGTGTAGCGATGCTGGACCTGCAGTCGGCGGTCAAAGAGCACCTCGAGCAAATCGACCGCCACGATCAAAGGATCCACGCCTATGTGCATGTCGACCGGCACGCGCGCAGTTCGCCTGGTCCGCTGGGCGGAATGACCCTGGCGGTGAAGGACAACCTGCCGGTCGCCGGGATGCCGTGGACCGACGGCAGCGCCGTCTGGCGCGAGCGGATCGCCGACCGCGACACGGTTTCAGTGGCGCGCGCCCGCGCCGCCGGCGCTGCCATCCTCGGCAAGACCAACCTCCCCGAGCTCGCGGCGGCGGTTGGGACGACCAACGCCATCTTCCCCGCCACCAACAATCCGTGGCGCGAGGGCGTAACCCCCGGCGGTTCGACCGGCGGTGGCGCGGCTGCGGTGGCCGCGGGAATGGCCACCCTCGCCATCGGCACCGACATGGGCGGCTCCATCCGGATCCCCGCCTCCTGCTGCGGCGTGGTCGGGCTCCGGCCGTCACCGGGCCGGGTGCCCTGCGAGATCATCGACGCCGCGGGCCTTTCGGTGGTCGCGCCCCTGGGCCGCACGGTCGCCGACGTGCGGCTCCTGTTTTCCGCAATGGCCGACGAACCCGTCCCGGAGCGGCCGCGAGCTGCACCGCCTTCTCGCATCGGCGTCGTGGACTCGACCGCGCTGGGAATGGATGCCGCGTGCGCGGATGCCTGCAGCCGGGCGGCCGCTGCCCTCGAGTCGGCGGGCCATGACCTGACTCGCATCCCCTGGCACTCCGAGACCGTGACCGCGGGTTATGGCGTCGTGAGGCGGGCGAGCATGGCGTCGTTTCCCGCCGACCCGCAACTTTTCGGCCCTGGCATCCGCGGCCTCGTCGAGCAGGGCCGCAAGCTCACCGCGCTCGACTACTTCGAAGCCTTCGAGAGCGCGACGATCGCGGCGTTCGAAGTCGTGGTCATGCCGCTCCTCGACGACTTCGACTTCCTGCTCACTCCCACCCTGGGCCTGGTCCCGATGGCGATCGACGCGGTGCCGCCGTTCCTGAGTGAGCCTTACGGGCGCTACATCCAGTTCGTGCTGCCCGTCAGCTTTGCGCGCACTCCGGCGATATCGATCCCGGCCGGCCTGCACGACGGGCTGCCGGTCGGCGTGCAAATCGTGGCGAGGCCCGGCGCGGAGTGGCAGCTGCTGGCCCTGACGGAGCACCTCGAGGCGATGCCCGGCTTCGGCTTCCAGCAGCCACCCGGCTTTGACTGACAATCTCTAAAGCAATGAAGGCGCAGCGCGTCGACATGTTCGTCTGCCCCATGGCCTCGCCCGCGGACACGTCTGGCCTGCAGCAATTGGTCGACACCGGGAAGATCCGGCCCGACACGCTCGTGGCCCTGGTCGGTAAGACAGAGGGCACAGGCGCGCACGACGACTGGGGCCGGGTATGGGCGGACGTCGCGCTGCGCGAATGGACCGCGAAGTTCCTCGGCATCCCGGTCGCCGATGTCGCCAAGCAGGTCATCTTCGTGCTCTCGGGGGGCTGCCCGGGTGTCATCACCCCCCACATCGCCGCGGTCACGCGGGAGTGGGTCGAGACGTCGGAGTCGAACGGCGATGAGAAGCGGCTGGTTGTCGGTCGGGCCGGCTCGGAGGCGATCGCACCAGAGGAGGTCGGTCGGATGGGCCAGATCCGCAAGGTGGCCGAGGCCACGCACCAGGCGATGGCCGACGCGGGCCTCACGGACGCGCACGACGTCCACCTGGTCATGGTCAAGGTGCCCGGGTTGACCACCGCGACCATCAAGGACGCCGAGACGCGGGGTCACTCGGTGGTCTCGCACGACCTGACGTTCGGGCCCGAGGGCGCGGGCGCCTACGCGAACGACGCGGCCGCGCTCGGTGTGGCGCTAGCGCTGGGCGAGGTCAAGGAATCGGCGCTGTCGGACGACGTGGTGCGCCGGGACTGGGATCTCTTCTCTGAGGTGGCGATGACCTCCTCAGGAGGCGAGAAGCGCCACGGCGAGGTGGTGGTCTTCGGCAACTCCACGGCCTCGGCCAGCCCGCTGCGGATCGGCCACGCGGTGACCAAGGACTTCATCGACGCAGAGGGCGTGAGGACGGCGCTGCGCAGCGCGGGGGTGAAGTTCAGCGGCGGTTTGCCCGACGAGGCCGACCTCCCGCGCCTCGTCCACGTCTTCGCCAAGTCGGTGATCCCCGGCAGCGACCAGATTCGCGGCCAGCGGATCACGCTGCTCGACGACGCCGACGCTTACCAGATCGGCAAAGCGCTGGGCGGAATGCTGGTCGCCTCGGTCACCGGCCGCACCACCAACTACGTCAGTGGCGGCGAACGAAATTCCCACCAGGGTCCGCCCGGTGGGAACATCGTCGCTGCCGTGGTCCGAACTGACTGAGAGGTTTACGCCGCGGCGAGGATGCGCTCCGCGCGCCTCGGCGTCCTGACGCCCTTCACGATCAGGTACCCGAGCATCGAGACCTCCGCGATCGCCGACGGGATGGTGACGAACACGTTGATCTTTTCGCCGGCGTCGGGGAGCAGGAAGACAGCGAGCAGGCCCACGAGGTAGCAGGCGCCCCCGACGATCAGCGCGACGCCGAGCGTCTTCGGGAACATCTCAGACTTGTAGGCGAGGTAGCCGAGGGGCACCAGCCACAGGCCGAAGAAGATCTGGGCGACGAGAACGCCGTAATGGTGGATCTCGAGCAGGAGCAAGACGAGAGCGTTCGATCCCGCGACGCCGAGGGCGGTCGCATACGAGGCGTCGGTGGCGACGCGCACGCTCTCGAACTGGAACACCTCGTTGAGGCACACGATTGCCGACCCGATGGCGACCAGGACGACCATCGCGCTCGCGGCCCCCTGGTGCACATGCTTCAGCAGCAGATAGAGAGCCATCGCGAGGAAGATCCACTCCGCACCGTTGAAGAGGTCGGCCACGACGCCCATGCGGACCAGCCCGGCGTTCGCAACCACGTTCGCGGCGGTCGCCGCCGCGGCGCCTGGAACGAAGACTTTGCCGAGCACGTAAGCGAACGCGAAGCCGCTGCTGATGCCGTTGAGCAGGTAGAGGGCGCCGCCGATCCGGGCGAGGCGCTTGGGTGAGGTCATCGGGGTGGTCTCCTTAGTGAACATACGGTGTAAGCTTATGGCGTAAGTCTGCACATACGGTGTAAGTTTGTCAAGAGGGGAAATTCAGATGGCCACCCAGACCGATCCGAGCGCAAGGCCCCGAGCCCCCTTGAACAGGGTGCGGGTGCTGCGCGCCGCCCTCGCCCTGGCCGACAGGGATGGGATCGAGCTGCTCAGCATGCGCAGGCTCGGCCAGGACCTGGGGGTCGAGGCCATGTCCCTGTACAACCACGTCGCCAACAAGGACGACATCCTCGACGGCATCGTCGACCTCGTTTTCAGCGAGATCGCCCTGCCGCAGGACGGGGCGCATTGGAAGACGGCCATGCGCGAGCGGGCGATCTCGGCCCGGGAAGCCCTGCTGCGCCACCCGTGGGCGACCAGCCTGATGCAGTCGCGGACGCAGCCCGGTCCGGCGACCCTACGCCACCACGACTCCGTGCTCGGAAGCCTTCGGAAGTCGGGCTTCACGCTGGTCACGGCGGCCCACGCTTTCTCAGTGATCGACGGCTACGTCTACGGCTTCGCGCTGCAGCAGATCAACCTCCCGCTCCAATCCCGCGAGCAGGTGGCGGTGGTCGGGGAGAACATCCTGCGGCAGCTCGCCGGCGAGTTCCCGTACCTGGCCGAGATGATCACCGATCACGCCATGAAGCCGGGCTACGACTACGCCGACGAGTTCGAGTTCGGCCTCGACCTCATCCTCGACGGTCTGGAGAGACTTCGCGCGTCAGCTCGAAGAGCTTGAGCGGCGAGAGTGGCATCTCAGTGATCGGGACGCCCAATGCCTCCTCGATCCCTGACGCGATCACCGCGCCGACCGGGATCACGCCGGCCTCCCCCACCCCTTTGATGCCAAGCGGGTTCAGCGGAGAGGGAGTCTCGATGTGCTCGATCACGAGCGGCGGGATCTCGGTCGCGTACGGCATCAGAAACTCCATGAGGGACGCGTTGCGCAGCTGGCCGTCGGAGTCGTAGGCCAGCCGCTCGTAGAACGCGCCGCCGATGCCCTGCGCGACGCCGCCTTCGATCTGGCCCTCCACGACCATCGGGTTGATCACCCGCCCGCAGTCGTGGACCACCACGTACTTGAGGATCTCGAGCCGGAAGGTCTTCGGGTCGACGCGTACCCAGGCTGCGTGGCAGCCGGCGGCCCAGGTCGACCCGGGCGGGCTGTAGTAGCCGGTCGCCTCCAGACCTGGCTGCTCCCCCTCGCGCAGGGGCGGTCCCGGCCGCGACTTGGGTGTGAACTGGGTGGCGGCTTCCGTCCCACCGCCGAACGCGTAGCGCATCGGATTCGCCAGCACCGCCACCGCGGCGAGCGGCATGCTGCGCTGTGGCGAGCCCTTCACGCGCACCTGCCCGCCGGCCAGCTCGAGGTCGGCCGGGTCCGCCTCGAGGTGATCGGCCGCGACCTGCTTCGCCTTTTCGGCGATCATCCGCGCCGCCACGCCCATCGCGTTGCCCGCCGTCACCGCACCGCGCGAAGCAAACGTGCCGACCCCCCATGCCATTCGCCGCGTGTCGCCGCTCGTGACCTGGACGTCCGCGACGTCCACGCCCAGCTCGTCGGCCACGATCTGCGCCCAGACGGTCGCGTGGGCCTGCCCCTGGTTCGGGATCCCGGTCGCGGCGACGACCTTTCCGGACACGAGCACCTGAACGTGCGCCCCCTCATAAGGGCCGAGGCCGGTGCCTTCGACATAAATCCCCAGTCCCATGCCGACGTGGTCACCTGACGGACGCGGGCCAAGCGCCTCGAGAGCCTTCTCCAGCAGGGCCGGGTAGTTCCCGCTGTCGTAGACGACCATGTTGCCGTCCTGCCACACGAGCCCGACCGCATACGGAAACTCGTCGGGCTGGATGAGGTTGCGCCGGCGCACCTCGGCGCGGTCGAGCCCGAGCTCCTCGGCGATCGCGTCCAGCGTCCGTTCCATGACGAAGCACGCGTGGGGCCTGCCCGCGCCGCGATATGGCGAGGTAGGCGTCGCGTTCGTGTACATGTCGCGGAACCGCACCCGGAGGTTGGGCACGCGGTACGGTCCGGGCAGCTGGCCCGCGCTGATGATCGGCAGGATGAGCCCGTACGGCGTGTAGGCGCCGCCGTCGTGGATGAAGTCGTCGCTGAGCGCCAGGACCTTGCCCTCGCCGTCGAAGCCGACCTCGACCTCGTGGACCTGCCCGCGTTCCTGGTTGACGGCGGTGAAGTGCTCCTGGCGGTCCTCGGTCCATTTGACCGGCCGCCCCAGCTTCATCGCCGCATATGGGACGAGGAGCTCGTCCGAGTAGAAGAGCATGATCTTCGGCCCGAAGCCGCCACCGACGTCCGGGGCGATGACATCGACGCTCGACTCGGGCAGTCCGAAGAGGACCGCGAGGCCGCCCCGGATCGAGGTCGGCGACTGCGTCGAGTCGTAGACCGTGAGCTTGCGCTCGGCCTCGGACCAGCGCGCCCAGATGGCGCGCGCCTCCAGTGGACATGCCGCTCCGCGCTCAAAGCGGAAGCGCAGATGCTTGCGGTGCGGCGCGGCCCCAAGGGCCTTCTGTACCTCGCCCACCTCCTGCGTCATCTCGGCCGCGACGTTGCCTGGAACGTCGTCGTGGACGAGGTGCTCGGCGCGGGCGGCGACCTCGGGCGTGATCACAGCCGGCAGCGGTTCGTAATCGACGTCGACCAGCTCGGCCGCGTCTTCGGCGATCGCTCGGCTCTCCGCCACGACGAAGGCGACCGCCTCGCCCGCGTAGCGCACGACCTCGGAGGCCAGGCATCGCTGCGTGCGGCCGTGCGTGAGGTTCGGGTGCGGGATCAGGATGGGCAGGTCGGTGGCGCCGAATGGAAGGTCGGCCGCCGTGTACACCGCGACCACGCCCGGCACAGCTCGCGCGGCTTTTACGTCGATTGAGCGGATGCGTGCGTGCGCCAACGGCGAGCGCACGATCGCTGACTCGAGCGCGCCTTCATCGATGTCGTCTGTGAACCGGCCGTGTCCCCGCAGCAGACGATCGTCTTCCACGCGCTGAACACGCGCGCCGAACCAGCGTGTCGTCATTTGTTGGACAGCTCGGCGGCGCGGGCCACCGCGCGCCGGATCGAGGCGTAGCCGGTGCAGCGGCAGAGGTTGCCCGCGATGCCCTCGTCGATCTCCTCGGGCGTCGGGTCGGGGTGCTGGGCGAGCAGCCCGACCACCGACATCACGAACCCCGGCGTGCAGAACCCGCACTGCAGGCCATGCGCCTCGTGAAAGGCCTGCTGCACCGCGTGCAGCGGCGCGCCGTCGGCCGCCAGCCCTTCGATGGTCGTCACCTCGTGGCCCTCGGCCTGCACCGCGAGCATCAGGCACGAACGCACGGGAGCGCCATCGAAGAGCACGGTGCAGCAGCCGCACACGCCGTGCTCGCAGCCGACGTGGGTTCCGGTCAGGCCGAGGTCGTGGCGCAGGTGGTCGCTCAGCAGACGGCGCGGGTCCGCGGGCGCCGCGTGCTCGACGCCGTTGACCCTCACGCCGCGAAGGCCCTTGCGGTCAGGGCTCTGACGAGGTGCAGGCGGAACTCCGGCGAGGCCTCGAGGTCACCGCTCGGCTGGATTCCGCGTACGGGGTCGGACGGGTCCGCCAGCACGGCGGTCGGCGCCACCCCGAACAGGGCCAGCCGCTCGCCCGCACGCACGACTCCGGCGAGGGCGAAGTCCCCGTGCCGGCGCGACTCCTCGTGGATGGCGGAGGGCGAAGGCGATCGCGGGAACCAGGCTTCGACCAGCAGCTCGTCGGCGGCCAAAGCCGTCTCGAACACGCCGGCGAACAGCTCCTCCGCCGGAATGGTGCGCTCGCCTCGAGCCGAGCGCGCGACCACGCTGCCGCCCAGCGCCAGCAGCACCGCGGGCAGCTCGGAGGCCGGGTCGGCATGCGCGATGCTGCCGCAGACCGTGCCTCGGTTGCGGATCACGCGATGCGCGACAAGGCGAACCGCATCGCGAAGCAGCGGGCACACGCGAGCCACCAGGTCGGAGTCCTCGACTGCCGCCTGCCGGGCAAGCGCCTGCACCGCCACGCCGCCATCGCGTTCGTAGATGCGGTCGAAGCCGCTGATGCGGTTGATGTCCACGAGGTGCGCCGGCCGCGCGAGCCTGAAGTTGAGCAGCGGCATCAGTGACTGACCGCCCGCAAGCACCTTCGCGTCCTCCAGCGAGTGAAGAAGGGCGCATGCATCCTCGACCGTCGTGGGCGCGTGGTACTCGAACGGGGGCGGCTTCACTCGATCATCGCGATCGCGCGGCAGAGGGCAGCCTCGCCACCCTGGAAGCGCCACGGGAAGCAGCCGAACAGGATCTTGCGGTCGAGCACCTGGTCGATGTCGCCGCCGAGGTTTTCGATGTGGATGACGTCGTGCGGGAACAGCAGCGTGTGCATGATCTGGTAGTCGGCCTTGGGGAAGACCTCGTCGAAGCTCCGGCCGAGCTTCTTCTCCGCCTCCTCCGCCTCGTCGGCGCGAATCCGGCGGATCACCGTGTTCATCGGATGGTCGGCGCTGCCGGCGTCGACCGCGATCCACCGCACGCCGCGCTTCAGCACCCACTCGGCGAACGCACGCGTCGGGCCGGGATGGCGGATGAAGTAGCGCGTCTCGTCGGCGCCCGAGCGGTCGGCCCAGTTCTCGGGGTAGAAGCGGTGATAGCCGGTGTGGATGAGCAGGATGTCGCCGCGCTCGATCCGAAGGCCGGTGTCCTTCTCCCAGCGCTCGAAATGCTCGGGCCCGTATAGGTCGTAATCGCCGACGCCCATGCGCTCGAGGTCGACGACGCACGCGGGCCCGATCAGGAACTCGAGCGGAAGGTCGCCGATGAACTTGCCGCCCGACAGGAAATGCGCCGGCGCGTCCAGGTGCGTGCTGACGTGCAGAGTCATGGTGATCTCCTGGCCGCCCGCCTTCTCGAAGGCCAGCCGCTTGATCCATCGAATCGCGGGGCCCGGGTAGCCGGCGAATGCGGGCGTGTGCAGGGAAAAGTCCTGCGTGAGGTCGACGAACTTCATAACTTCGAGAGTTTGGACTTTTCGACCTTGCCCATGGCATTCCGCGGCAGCTTCTCGAGCACGACGACGCGCCGCGGACACTTATAGGTCGCAAGACGCTCGCGGGCGAAAGCGATGATCTCGACCTCGTCGACGCCGCCCGCGCCCGAGGGCACGACAAAGGCCGTCACCTCCTCGCCCCAGGCTTCGCTCGGCAAACCCGCGACGGCCACCTCTCCGATGGCGGGATGCGTCTCGAGCACGATCTCGACCTCGCGCGGGTAGACGTTGAAGCCGCCCGAGATGATCAGCTCCTTGAGGCGGCCCTTGATCGCCAGGGTGCCGTCGTCGCCGATCTCCCCCACGTCGCCGGTGCGGAAGAAGCCGCCCGCGGTGAACGCCTCCTCGGTTGCCTTCGGGTTCCGCCAGTAGCCCTGGAACACCTGGCCGCCCTTGAGCAGCACCTCGTCCTGCTCGCCGAGCGCGACTTCGACCCCCGGAAAAGGCACGCCCACGCGACCCGGCTGCCGGGGTCCGTCATACGGGTTCGACACCACGATGCCACCCTCGGTGATGCCGTAGCGCTCGATCGGCGGCTGGCCCAGCAGAGCGGTGCAGCGCTCGAACAGGGCGGGCGGCAGCGGCGCCGAGCCGCACACGAACACGCGCACGTGCGACAGGTCCGCCGGGTGCTGCTCCAGCCAAGCGCACAGGCGCTGGTACATCGAGGGCACGCCGAAGAACATGGTGCCTCCGCTGGTCAGCTCGGCCACGACAGCCTGCGGCGAGAACGGGATCAGCCTCGCGCTCGCGCCGCTGAGCAGTGCGCCGTGCAGGCCCATGCCCAGGCCATGGAGGTGGAAGAGCGGAAGCGCGTGCACAAGCACGTCGCCCGACGTCCAGCGCCAGACCTCGATCGCACCGCGGGCCTGGGCGAGAAAAGCGCCGTGGTCGATGACGGCCCCTTTGGGCCGCCCGGTCGTGCCGGACGTGTACATGATCGCGGCCGGGCTCTCAGGAGTGAGTGTGGGCATCGGCGGAGCGGGCCCTTCGGGCAAGTGCTCGAGGGGTATGACTCCGCGCTCGAGCCGGCGGACGATTCCGGCGCGGGGTTCGTCGGCGATAACTGCCACCGGGTCGGAGTCGGTGAGGATGTGCTCGGCCTCGGCGGCGTGGTAGTCGGGGTTCATCATCACCGCCACGCCGCCGGCGCGCTGGACACCCAGGTAGGCGATGACCCAGTCGAGCGAGTTCGCGGCGTACAGGGCGACCCGCTCGCCCGGCCGGACGTCCTGGTTGCGGAGGCCGCCGGCCACCTTCTCCGCGGCGGTCCGGAGCCGATCGCGGGTCAGCGAGCGGCCGCCGGCGCTGAGCACGACGTCGCCGCCAGGGGTCAGCAGCGCCTCGGGCAGGATGCCGTCGCGCAGGCGGCGGCGGAGGTCTTCCATCTCCGGCCCAACAATGCCACAGGAGATTGCGCGCCACCTCGTCCGGCGAGGACCATAATCGCGCCGTGGCGACAGCGCCGCAGCTGCGCGACACGGTCGACTTCCTATCGCTGCTGAGCGAGAGCAGCCGGCGCCGCGTGACGGCGGGCGCAAAACGCCAGACCTTCTCCGCCGGACTTGTGACCCACCACGCCGGCGATCCGCCGCCGCGCGTCTACCTCATCGAGCACGGCCTGATGCGGGTCTTCTGGTCAGACCCGGACGGCCGCCAGGCCACTGTCGCGTACATCGGCACCCGCCAGCTCATCGGCGTCATGCAGGTGCTGGGTGACATGTGGCACGGAGGATCAGCTCAGGCGGTCGTCGAGTCCACGGTCTTGAGGCTCGACGCGGCGGCGGTTCGCAGAGCGGCGGCGGAGGAGCTCGACGTGTGCTCAGCGCTGGCGTTGCACCTGGCGTCTGTCCTCAACAGCGCCTTCAGGACGATCGCGGTGCGCTCACTGGGCAGCGTCGCGCAGAGGCTCGCCTACGACCTCCTCGACCGGGCGTGCATCAGGCAGCTTCAGAGCGGCCGGCTCGAGGCCTCCATCACCCACGCGGAGCTCGCCGACTCGATCGGCTCCTCCCGCGAGGTGGTGAGCCGTGCCCTCGCCGAATATCGGGCCGCGGGCATCATCCAGACGTCGCCTCGATGCATCAAGGTCGTGAAGCCGCTCATGCTGGCCCAGGCCGTTCGGCAATACCTGGTGTAGGAGGCGTCGACAGCCCGGCGATCTGGCGGTAAAGCCGCCGGGTCAAGAGCAGGTTTCGGACCCGGACGACGATCTCCGCTCGGTCAAGCGGAATGTTCAAGAAATCGTCCGCCCCGAGCTCCAGCGCGGCGTCGCGAGCTTCGGTGCTCGTGTCGGCGGTCAGCACCAAGACTGGCAGGTAGCCGGCAAAAGCCCGCGGGGCGCGGAGGCTGCGCAGGATCTCGAAGCCGTCCGGCGCGGGCATGTGCAGGTCGAGGAGGACCAGGTCGGGCTCGAATTGATGGAACGCCCTGAGCGCCTCGCTCGACGCGCTCACGCCGCGCACCTCGGCGCCCATCTGACGAAGTACCGTGCTGAGCAGCAGGACGCTGGCGGGATCGTCGTCGACGATCAGGATTCGGTCGCCCAAGTCACCATCACAGGCTGGCACTCGACAGCCCCCCAGGATGTGACGCCAGTCACCCGGTGATAGATATCACCAGGACGCGGGGAGGCGCCCCCGGGGTTGACGCCTATATTCACGCCTCATGCGCAAGATCGACGCCTTCGCACACATCCTTCCGCACCGGTATGCGGAGCGCCTGGAACGGCACCTGGAGTCGAACATGGAGCCCGCGCGATTGAGCTACTACCGGGCGGGCGTGTTCGGTTTCGACGCGGCGCTGACCGACCTGGACGCCCGCCGGCGCCGGCTCGAGGCGTACGGCGACTACGCCCAGGTGCTGGTGCTCGCGGTGCCACCGCTGGAAGAGGTCGGACCCCCCGAGGCGGCTGCCGGCTTCGCCCGGCTCGCCAACGATGAGATGGCCGAGCTGGTCCAGAAGCACCCGGACCTGTTCGTCGGCTTCGCCGCCGCGCTGCCCTGGAACGACCCGGACGGCGCCACCGTGGAGATGGAGCGAGCGATCTCAGAGCTCGGCGCGCTTGGCGTCCAGCTGTTCACCAATGTCAACGGAGTGCCGATCGACGACGCCCGATTCGAGCCTGTGCTCGCTCGGCTAGAGGCCCTGAAGCGGATGGCCTGGCTGCATCCGACCCGCAGCGCCTCGCAGCCCGACTATGCGTCGGAGCGGGCGTCCGACTACGGCCTCTGGTGGTCTTTGGGCTGGCCGTACGAGACCGCGGCCGCCCTCGGCCGGCTGGTGTACTCGGGCCTGATGGAGCGCCACCTCGACCTGCGCGTCCTCGCCCACCACGGCGGAGGCATGGTCCCCCACTTCTCGGCTCGGCTCTCGATGGGTCCGGGCGTGCGGCAGACGCAGGACACGCTGAAGCATCCGCCGCTCGAATACTTCGGCCGCTTCTACGCCGACACGGCGCTGTTCGGGGCCAGGCACGCCGTCCGCTGCGTGCTGGATTTCTTCGGGCCGGACCACGTGCTGTTCGGAACCGACATGCCGCTCGGGCCCCCGAACGCCGTCGAGGCGACGATCGACGACCTCGAGTCGCTGGGCCTCGCGGAGGCAGACCTGGCGACCGTCTTCTCGGGCAACGCCGCCCGCTTGCTGGGTCTGCGTTAGGCCGACTTGGTGAGGAAGATGTCGAACTCCATCACGACCTGGGAGTCGACGGTCACGAATGGGGCAAACGGAGGCGACACACCGAAGTCGCTCATGGTTGCGGTGACCGAGCCCGCGACCTCGACTTTGCCGTTCACGACCTGGGACTGAACCGTCGCCGTGACCGTCCTGGTCACGCCGTGAATGGTCAGCTGGCCCTGCACCGTGGTCGACACGGTCGAGGTGGTGACCGGGCCAGCGATCGAGGCGCCGGTCGCGGTGAACGTCGCGTTGGGAAACTGCTGTACCTCCAGCTGCCTCGACACCACCCCATCGCGTTGGGTCACGTCGCGCCCCGCCACAGTGTCAACGCTGTGGAGGCCGGTGAGGTCGGCCGTGATGGTGATCGACGTGACCTGGTAGCCGCCGGTGGCGTCGCCCGTCACCGTGATGCTCCCGCTGACAGTCGAGGTGCGGGCCACAGCCTCGTGCTTTGACGTCTGGCCGGCGAAGAGCTCCTTGACGCGATACCCGACCTGCGACCCCGAGGCGACGGTCCACTGGCCGGCCAGCCCGGTGCTCGAGGGCGACGCCGTAGCGCTCGCGGACGCCGAGGGCGAAGCCAAAGCGAGCTGCTGCGGAGATGTCCGCAGGCTCGAGAAGAAGTAGACGTACACGCCCCCACTCCCGAGGGCCAGCAGCACGCCTGCCGCAACCAGGCCGAGGGTCAAGCGCCCGTTCATCGAGGAGAAGAGTGGCCGCCGAATCTGTGGGCCGGATGTGGGCTAGCTGTGAGATCGCTGGGAGGCTACACGCGAGCGGTGCGGAGGGGCTTCCCCACCTCGTGCAGAAAAGACAGCAGCTCGCGATAGGACTGCAGCATCGACGTCTCGTAGTAGGGCACCCCGACATCGCCGCAGAAGGTGCGCACGATCCGGTGAGCCGCGCGGACCCGGTTGCGCGGCATCGCCGGAAACAGGTGATGTTCGATCTGGTAGTTGAGCGAGCCGTACCACAGGTCGGTGACGGCGCCGGACCGGACGTTGCGCGCGGTCAGCACCTGGGTGCGGAGGAAGTCGAGGGGCACCGACCCGTCGATCTGCGGCATCCCCTTGTGGTTGGGGGCGAACACCGAGGCCATGTAGAACCCGCCGGTCGCTTTGTGCAGGACGATCACGAGAAGCGCCGCCCACGGCCCGAGGAGGAAGACAAGAACCCCGATGTACAGGACCGCGTGGACGACCAGCAGCGAAGCCTCGAACCAGGCCCGCTTGGCCTTGCCCGAGAGCAGGAAGGCGACCCCGGACACGTGCATGCTCACCCCAAGCAGGAAAAGCATCGGGAAGAAGGCGAACGCCTGATAGGCGGCGAGCCAGCGCATCGGGCCGCGGCGCTCGAGGGCCTGCTCCTGGTTGTAGGCGATGGCCAGGTTGTTGATGTCGGGATCGAAGTCGACGTGGTTCGGGTTGGCGTGGTGGCGGTTGTGCTTGTCGACCCACCAGCCGTAGCTCATGCCGAGCAGGAGGTTGCCTGTGGCATACCCGACGGCGTCGTTGAGCGAGTTGCGCTCGAACATCTGCTTGTGGCCGGCGTCGTGGAGCTGGAATCCGAGCTGGCCCGACACTAGGCCGAGCGCGATGGCGGCCAGCGCGATGAGCCATGGGTTGTGGAGGATCGCGAGCAGGAGCACGCAGACGCCGAACATGGCCACGTTGGCCGAAATGCAAAGGGCGTAGTACCAGGGCTGCTTGTCGAGCAATCCGGCGGCGCGAATGCGCCGCTTGAGGGCGGCGTAATCAGAGGGTGCCGGAGACGTCGCACCCCGCTCCGGCAACGTGGCAAGGTCTGTAGGGGTTACCTCGGTGCGTAGGTAGGGAGGGACCGAAGGCAACGACCCGAGCTTCTCCAAGCCGCCGTAACAATCTCAGCAACATTCCGCCGCTCCAACTGGCAAGCTGGTGGTAGGATGTCGGGCCCGTGAGCGTGCCTGAGAGGCCGGAGGGCCTCGAGGGCGAAGACCTTGCGACGACCCACTGGGAGGATGCGCGGCACTGGATCGCGATCTACGCGGACCTGCTGCGCTTCAAGACCGGGCTGCTCGCGCGGGTGAGGCGGGACCTGCCGAACCTGCTCCCCGCGGCGCAGAAGGCTGCGGCTGACGACCTGGGGATCATCGAGAGCCAGATGCACGGCTACGAGGTCCGGCTCGAGCTCTGGTACCAGCGCCTGTGGGAGCTCCAGGGGCTGCGGCTGGACCCTGACGGGCCGATGATCCGCCACCGGGACAAGGAGGCCCATCTCACCAGGCGCGAGTTTCAGCTCCTGCAGTTCCTGCTCGACCACCCGCACCGCTTCTTCACGGCGAACCAGCTGCTCAGCCGGGCCTGGTCGGACCCGGCCCTTTTCCCGGAGGAGATCCGCAACTACGTGCGGCGCATCCGCAAGCTCCTCAAGGACCTGGAGCTTCCGGCCGAGCTGGTCAACCGTCCTGGCAGGGGCTACTCGCTCGAGTTTCGACTCGATTCCTGACAGCCGGAGTCTCAGTTTCTGTTACTGCGCTTTGTACGGGTGGTCGCGCAGGATAGCGGTGTGTCACACGAGGACGGCGCCGATCCGCGACCCGATGTCGCGGCCCAGATCCGCGGCGCGGACCACGAGCAGGGGATGGACGGCGAGCAGGACATCGCCACCTCCTCGGTCGACCAGGCCGTCTTCTGGCGCGACACGTACAAAGAGATCCTTGCCATGGAGGAGTCGGTCATGGCCAGGGTGGTCGAGCTCATGGCCGCCCAATCGGTCACGGCCCGGCGCGAGGTCGAGCTCTCGAACGTCCCGGTGATCGCGGCCCAGGTCGAGCGGTTCCGATCGCGGCTGGGGTACTGGGAGAAGCGCCTGAAGGCGCTCGATAGCTAGAGGCGCGCCGCGGTCCTGATCGCGGCCGCGGTGCCGACCGGGTCGTCGACTCCGATGACCAGCCTCGCATAGCCCTCGTCATGCAGCCGGATCCCGATCGCCTTGTCCGGGTCGTGCACGTCCCAGAAGGCCCACTCCCCGTTCTGCACGAAGCGCCCGGCGGTGATCAGGCTTGGGACGTTCGTCCCGCCAATGCGCAGGCCGTGCCACACGCTGTGCGCCTCGGGCACGCTCGCCTCCACCGCCGCGATGTGCTCGAGCGGGACCTCGAGGCGGCTGGCGAGGGCGAAGAACTTGTCGGCGCCGCGGATGTGGACGATCAGGCTGGTCGGCGTGATCTCGATGTCGGCCACGGCGGCACAGCGTAGGTCAGTGCGCTCCGGTGCGCACCCCCAGCTCGCGCAGCCAGCGCCGGTAGGCGATCGCGGTTCGGTCGCTGCGAAGGTGGAGCTCAGCCTGCAGGTCGAGGGGCAGCAGCTCGGGACGCTGGGACTCCAGGATCGGCCGGTCCCGGGCGAAAATCCGGTCCTGGAACTCGACCATCGACGAGTCGGTCTTGTAGTTCATGGCCATCCACATCCAGGCGGTGCTGTCGACCGCGTCGTGCGGTGTGACGCTCAGGAGCATCCCGAACGAGAGCTCGCCGTGCTTGACCAGCGACGCCGACAGCGGCCTGAGGACGCGGTAGGTGTACGTCACCATCGAACCCTGCCCGGTGCCGTAGGGGTCGGGCTGAAAGACCTTGACGCCCTCTGCCACCACGCCGTCGGGGCCGACGTCCGCGGTGTAGTCGGCGATCTCGGGCCGCGCTCGATCGCCGAGGATGCCTTCGTGGACGAACGGGAAGTGCCCGACGTCGAGGAAGTTCTCGATCACGCGCGGACCGCTCGCCCTGACGCGGTAAGGCCCTGCCGGCAGGACCTCGTGCGTCGGATCGTCGAGGAGGTCGAACTTCGGGATGCCGGTGGCGCCGCTGCCCAGCGTGACCCAGACCACGCCGTGCGCGACGCCCGCCCGATAGACGACGACGCAGGCCTTGGCGGGCGGGACCTGTTCGGGATGGGCCGGGATCAGGACGCAGCGGCCGTCGGTGCCGTACGTCCAGCCGTGGTATGGGCATTCGAGCCGATCGCCGCCGACGATGCGGCCGAGCGACAGCCTCGTACCGCGGTGAACGCACAGGTCCCGCCAGGCGAAGAAGTCGTCGCCCGACCGCCACAGCACGATGTCCTCGCCCAGCAGCCGAGCCGCGATCGGCCGGCCACCAGCGAAGTCGTCGACCTTCGCGACCGGGTGCCAGTCGTTGACGAGGACCGGATCGTCCAGCATCGCCAGCAGGGAGTATGCCGGTGAGACTCAGAAAACTCGTGGGCCGGTTTTTGATACGCGACTGAGACTCACATCGAGACCCCTTCGCCCGGAGGATGCCCGGCATGGCAGTCCTGACCGCCCCTCCGGTGCTCGAGCGAAGCGAGCCGAGGTTCGGGCACCTCCGCCACGTGGCGCTGGCGGCCTTCTACTTCGGCCTCTCCTTCACGTGGCTGCCGTACCCACTGGTCCTGCTGCAGAGCCAGATCAAAACCTTCGGCTTTCCGAAGGACCAGATCGATCCAGTGATCGGCTACACAGCGGCTGCGGGCGCGTTCTTCTCGGTGGTCGTGCCGCCGCTAGTCGGTCACTTCTCCGACCGCATCTCCACGCCGTGGGGACGCCGCCGCCCCTTGATGGTGGGCGGCATGCTGCTGAGCCTCGTCGGCATCTTTCTGATGTGGAGCGCGCACAGCTACCCGCAGTTCCTGGCCGGCCACCTGCTCGTGCAGATCTGCCTCAACGGTGCCGCCGCCACCTATTACGGGATCATCCCCGACGTCGTCCCCGCGTCGGAGTTCGGCCGGGCGAGCGGATTCCTGTCGGTGATGACCGCGGCGGGCGCGCTGCTGGGCTTCGCGAACACGTTGGTCTTCTCCAGCTTCCATCACGTCGTCCAGAGCTACCTGGTGATGGCGGTGGTGCTGTCGCTCAGCGTGCTGCCGGTGCTGTGGGCGGGAAGCCAGGAGGGCAAGCGGCCGATCGTTCTCGGTCCGAGGCAGAGCTTCCGCGACGCCGTCGTCGACTTCTTTCGACCGCTGTGGGGCGGGGACTTCTCCTGGGTGATCTTCACCCGGATGATGGTCACCGGCGGGGTGGCCGCGGTCTCCTTCTTCCTCTCCCCCTTCTTCGAGAACGTCGTCAAGGTGCCCAACCCGGATCAGTTCACCTCGATCTGGCTCGGCGTGGCCTTCGCGGCCATGATCCTTCCCGGGCTCTTGGGCGGCGCCGCCTCCGACCGCCATGGGCGCAAGCCGTTCGTCTACGCCGCGGGCGCGCTGCAGATCGCCGTGGCCGCGTTTTTCATCGTCTTCTACCCCACGCAGATCTGGATCGTGATCGCGCTTGCGGTGGTGTACGGCCTCGGCTACGGCCTGTATGTGGCGGTGGACTGGGCCCTTGCCTGCGACACGATCCCGGACCGCGCGAAGTCGGCCAAGGACATGGGCCTGTTCCACGTCGGCCAGACGCTGCCCAACAGCATCGTGCCGGCGGTCGAGGGGGCGCTGATCGCCTTCTTCAACAGCCACGTGGCCAACTCCGGTTATCGGGTTGCCTTTGCCAGCGTCATCGTCTTCTTCCTGCTCGGAACACTGTTTGTCACGAGGATTCGCTCGGTTCGCTGATTCCGTTGACGTAGGGTCGACCGAAAGCTACGATCCGCCGCGCCGTGCGATTAGCACTTTGTATTGCCGTCGGAGCTGTCGTTGTGGTCGTCTCAATCTCAGGTTTCTCCCGCGCGGTGCCGCAGCCGACCCAGCTGCGTGGCAGCGCCGCGGCGTTTGACAACCAGTGGCAGCTCTACGTCCTGGACGGCCATGGCGAGATCTACCCCGTGGGCGGCTCGCCGCCGCTGAAGACCCAGATCACGTGGCCGAACAAGGACGCTGCCTACAGCCTCGCCCTGTTTCCTGACGGCACAGGCGGCTACGTGCTGAACGGCTGGGGCGGCCTCGATCCGGTCGGCGTCGCGCCGCCGATCGACACCGGGCTGAGCGCCATGGGCTTCGGATTCGCACGCCAGGTGGTGCTGGCGCCGTGGTCATCGAGCGCAGAGGCCGACGGCTACGTGCTCGACATGTACGGCGGCATCCATGGGTTCGGCTATGCGCCACCGGTCCGGAACGCAGCGCTTTTTGCCGGCGACCTCGCGCGCGGAATGGTGCTCCTGCCCGGCAGCAGGCGCGGACACGTCGCGGGCTATACGCTCGACGCGTTCGGCGGCCTCCATCCGTTCGGGGGAGCCCAACCGGTCCAGGCGAGCGCTTACTGGCCCGGCAAGGACATCGCGCGCGGGCTCGTGCTCGCGCCTACAGGCGGCGGCTACGTCCTGGACGAGTATGGCGGGCTGCATCCCTTCAGCGGCGCGCCGGCGATTGCCGCACCGCCGATGTTTCCCGGCCAGGACCTCGCCGATTCGATCGTCGCGTGGTCGACCGCGCCGGCCGCCTCGCCGGGCGGCTGGATCCTCGACCGGCACGGCGGTGTGCACGCCTACGGCAGCGCGCCCGCGCTGTTCCCAACTGGCTACTGGCCGGCATGGGACATTGCACGCGGGTTCGGCGGCGGCGGAGGCAGCCGGGAACGCTGGATAGTCGACCCGGAGACGCTGGCCGATGGGTGGGGCGTCTACTACAACCAGCGCGACGCGCGCTGGGGCCCGAGGTCGGTCGGCCTTACTCAGGAGCATGTCTGGTGGATCGGCTGCCTACTCACCGACCTGGCGATGGTGTACACGCACTTCGGCTTCCGAGGCGTGACGCCGGGGACGATCGCCGCGAGGTCCGGCTACTTTTATGCCGACGGCGAGATCGCCGACTACGCGCTCAACATCCCCGGGCACCCGGCGACGATCAGCCGCCGGCCAAGCCTGGGGTGGATCACCACGCAGGTGGGCGCCGGCCGGCCGGTGATCGTCGGCATGAACAAGCCGGGCGGCGGCACTCATTTTGTCGTGCTGACGGCTCTCGACGGGGCATCGGACTTCTGGGCCAACGACCCGTGGGACCAGAACGCGATGCACGTCCAGTTCTCGGGCGACTGGGACGACCGGGGCGCGATCTACGAGGCGATCGCGTACAGCTAGCGCGTAGCGGCGTCGAGCAGCGAGCGATGATGTGTGGCTCATGACCATGCTCTGGCGCCATGTCATGCGACACCGAGGTGCGGTCGCACTGGGTACCGGAGCCGTTTATTTCGTCGCCTACTCGACCCTATCGGTGCTTCGGCACCGCTCTTACCACTCGCTCGGCTTCGACCTTGGCCTCTTCGATCAGATCTTCTGGAACACGGTCCAGGGACGGCCCTTCGAATCGACGATGAGCCAGGCGCTTCCGATGCCCCATTCGCTCCTTGGTGACCATTTCTCGCCCGGCCTGCTGGTTCTTGCGCCGTTCTACGCCGCGTATCCGCATCCCGAGACGTTGCTCGTGCTGCAGACGCTGGCGTTGGCATCGGGCGCGTGGCCGGTTTACCTGTTGGCCAGGCTCAAACTCGGTGGCGCTTATCCGTTGGCCTGGGTGGTCGCCTACTTCCTTTTCTTGCCGCTTGCCTTCATCAACCTGTTCGACTTCCATGAGGTGGCGCTCGCCGTAACGCCGATTGGATTTGCGCTCTATTTCCTCGAGAAGGGCCAGCGCCGGTGGTTCTTGATCAGCCTCGCCATCACCTTCTTGATCAAGGAGGAGATGCCGCTGATCGGCGTCGGCTTCGGCGCCTATGCCCTTCTCGGCAAGAGGGACTGGAAGCTGGGTCTGGCAGTAGTGGCTGGAAGCGCGGTCGCGTTCATCGCAGTCATCCAATACGCGATTCCCTACTTTGGCTCTGGTCGCAGCTATCCATACATCAGTGATCGCTACGCACAGGTTGGAGGCAGTCCGCTGGGTATCTTGCGCACGCTTGCCACCCATCCCCTTCGCATCGCGCGCGCCGTCATCCAGCCCAAAAAGGTCTACTTCTTGCTGGGCATTTTCGGCCCGGTCATCGGCCTCAGCTGGCTGGCCGGCTGGGCCTCGCTGCTTGTGCTGCCAACGCTCGGCTACCTGCTCCTGTCCGGCTACGAGCCGCAGTACTCGTTCAGCGCCCAATACTCAGCGCCTCTGATTCCGCTTGTAATCGGGACCGCCATCCTCGGGATGGCGCGACTGCGTGAATCGGCCAGAAAGCCGCTGGCCATTGCTGTCCTAACCAGCTCCGTGCTGTTCAGCTGGGCCTATGGCGATTTGCCCTTTTCGAGGAAGTTCGACTACTCCCAATTCCAGACAGATGCGCGCTACGCCGCTTTCGTGCATCAAGTCGACGCGATCCCGCCCGACGCAAGCGTCTCGGCGGAGAACGGGTTTCCCAGCCACCTGTCTGAACGTCGGTACATCTACGACTATCACTTCGAGGGAGTCCAGAGCGCACAGTGGGTGGTGCTCGATTACGCGGGGGTAGACCACAATTTGACCGCTTTTCTCGCGCAGGTTGCCGTCGTCGAAAGTCAAGGCTACACAGAGGTTGCCAGCGGCTACGGCTTTTCTATCCTTCGCAAGTCTTAGTGGATGGTCCAGGGTCTGGCACCGGGCAGCTTCTTCAGACGCCGAGTTGACGAAGGATTAACCAATCACTAAGCTGGCCCAGTCCTCGAAATGACGGAACCCCAGTCACAAGCGACCGGCAGCGGGCTGCGATGAATATCCTGCCGATCTCGCAGCCGGCCCCTCGTGGCCCAAATCCGGCTGTCCGATTAATTGCCGGTGTCCTGCGGTATGGGCCAGCATTCCTCGCTCAGGTCGGCGTGCTGTACCTGGCCCTGGTCATCGGCCAGGTCATAGCAACCGGACGCACCGGAGGGCGCTTTCAACTCGAGCTAGGGCTCGTGATCGCTGGGATCGCCATGGGTCTCGCCGAGGCGACATTCCGGCTGTACAGGCGAGTCTGGGCGGTCGCCGGCCTGTCAGACGCCATCGCCATCGCCCTGGCGGTCATCGAGGCCTGCGCATTGGTGACGCTTGCGGACGCTCTAATACCGCCGACCGCGAGGCCATTCCCGATCGGAATCCCAGTGCTGGTTTCACCAATCGTCCTTTCCGTGATCGGCGCCTTTCGCCTCTTGCCGCGACTGCTTCTTCGACGTTCGATCGCAGAAAACCGGCTGTTGGTGGTTATACCCGACAGCTCCGGCTATCGGACCGTGAAGTCGCTCGTGCAAAACTCCGGGGTCCTCTGGTCACCGATCGCAATCGTGACCGCTCAGCCCGTTGACGCCCGCAGAACGGTCATGGGCATACCAATCGTGGGAGACACTCGAGACCTGGCTCGCTGGATCCAGGTCACTCATGCCGATGGGGTCGCCTTCGTTTCAGGGGACATGGTTCAGGCTGAATTCAGAAGCCTTCTCACGGTCTGCCTGCAGCTCGAGAAACCGATCTTCATCGTTCCTCCGGCCGACGAATGGCTCCGTTCCGTCGGATCGAGCAGGATCCGGATGCTGACCGCCGACGACGTAGTGGCGCGCTCGGCCCAGGAGCTGGATCTGGCCGGCGCTGCCGAAGAAATTGCGGGGCGCACCGTACTTGTCACCGGAGCGGCAGGCTCCATCGGCTCAGAACTCTGCAAGATCCTGGTGACTCTCAAGCCCCGGCGGCTGGTATTGGTCGACAACAACGAGAGCGGTCTCTTCGACACTGCTGCCGAGTTGCGAACCCTCTCGAATGTCGAGCTACGAGAAGCCCTGGTCTCGATCAGAGATCGAGACCAGCTGCTCACGGTCTTTGCGGACGAACGACCTGAAGTCGTCTTCCACGCAGCTGCGTACAAGCACGTTCCCATGCTCGAGAGCCATCCCGAGCAAGCGGTCCTGGTCAACGTGATCGGCACGCGTAACGTCCTGATATGTGGCGAGGCTGTCTCGACCTCTCAGTTCGTGATGATCTCGACGGATAAGGCCGCCTCCACTCAGTCCGTGATGGGCTGCACAAAGCGGATGTGCGAACTGATGGTTCTTGGCCATCGCGGAACGATGGGTTGTCGTGCGGTGCGGTTCGGCAACGTGGTGGGAACTCGCGGCAGCGTCACGCCGATCTTTGAGCGGCAGATCCAGAAGGGCGGACCGATCACCATCACAGACCCGGAAATGACCCGCTACATGATGACGTCGCGTCAGGCCGCGTCGCTCGTGATCAGCACGGTAAGCCTGCCCGCGGGACGACTCTACATGCTCGACATGGGAGAGCCAATCAAGATCCTCGACCTCGCAAATGCCCTCATACGATCCCGAGGCCTGAGACCTGAGAAGGATATCGAGATAGTTTTCACGGGCCCTAGGGACGGCGAACGGCTGAGCGAAGACCTGCTCGGGCCGGGTGAGAGTTGGAAATCGACCTCCAATTCACTGATCCGGGAAGTCGTCACTCCGATGCCCGCGAAGCCAGGAGATCTCGAGTGGGCAATAAACCGTTTGGGAGAGCTCGCTGTCGATCAGAAATCCACTGAGTTGGCGCGCGCCCTTAAGCAGTCCGTTTGGGCCCAGCCTGTTAACGATGTGCACGAACCCCTTGCCGCTCAACCTAACGAGGCCGTCAATAAGCAAGCGTACTGATCCGCTGGCTTACAACGATGTCTGTAAGGCTACCCCAGGCGCCCCACGACCAACGTGCCCGCCAGGTCAATCGTCCAAAAGCTATTCTTCAGGCCGTGTCAGCGGCGACCGGGCCCGAGATGTCAACCGTCGGCACTCACCGGCCACAACCGATGAGAATCGGGCTCCTGTCGCAGTGGTATGAGCCAGAGCCCCAGACCATACCTCACGTCCTGGCCGAGGAACTGGTTCGCCGTCACCATTCGGTGAGGGTGCTCACCGGGTTCCCCAACTATCCGACTGGTCGTGTCTTTGATGGTTACCGAATGTCTTGGCGCACCCACGAAATGATGTCCGGCGTAGCCGTAAGAAGGGTTGTCCTCTTTCCGAGCCATGACCAGACCAGACTGGGGCGCCTCGCCAACTACGGAAGCTTTGCCACGTCCGCATCCTTGTGGGGGGCCGGATGGTTCAAGGATATCCAGGCACTTTGGGTCTACAATTCGCCCCCAACGGTCGGCCTGCCAACTTGGTTGATCAAGGCTAGATACCGGCCGCGCGTGGTCCTACACGTGATGGACCTCTGGCCGGAGAGCCTGACGTCCAGCGGCTTCGGACGCTCAATGGTTCGATGGCCATGGCTTGAGCGCGCATTGGACAGGTGGCTGGCAATGACATATGACGTCGCCGACCGCATCGCCTGCACGTCGCGGCGTCAGATTGACATCCTTGCGGCACGTGGTGTGTCGCGAGACAAGCTCTTGTACGCACCTACGTGGGTCGACGAAGCCATATTTCATCCAATTCCAAAGGACGAAGAGCTCCTTGCCAGTCTGAACCTGGCTGGCAAGACCGTCCTCCTGTATGCCGGCGCAATCGGCGAAGCGCAAGGGCTCGAGACCCTGATCGAAGTGTGCGACCGACTTAAGGACGAACCACGATTTCATTGTGTTTTGGCGGGCAGCGGTATTGCAGAGGCGGGTCTAAAGCAGCAAGCCGCAGAGAAACACCTCGGAAATGTCACGTTCATTGGCCGGTGGCCGACACAAGACATGACTCGAATCATGTCCATTGGAGACATCCATTTCGTGAGCCTGAAAGCCCACGATCTGGCCGATGTCGCGATGCCCAGCAAACTACCGGCAACCCTGGCTTGCGGAAAACCGTTGATTGTTGCAGCCGGCGGAGATGCCGAATTGCTCGTCTCTCGCACCGGTTCAGGTTGGACGTGCCAGCCTGGCAACTCGCCGGAACTTGAGCGGGCTGTTCGCTCGGCTGTGGCGCTCAGCGAAGGTGAGCTCAACGATATGGGCTATCGAGCGCGTGCAGCCTATGAAGCAGAGTTCAGTCTCAAAGTTGGAATCGACCGGATCGAGTCTCTGCTGGAAGACCCCATGAGATCGAACAATGCCAGCTGAAGTAGCAGGAAAGACCGTACTCGTAACCGGAGGTACGGGCTCCTTCGGCTCAGTCATGGTCCGGCATCTGTTGTCGAAGGACGTCCGCCAGGTTCGAATCCTCAGCCGGGATGAGGCCAAACATGACGAAATGCGCCGGTCCCTCGGGGATCCCCGCGCGAGATTCTATTTAGGCGACGTCCGTGACTACCGGAGCGTTGCCGAGGCGGCGCGCGGATCGGACCTCGTGTTCCACGCGGCGGCCCTCAAGCAGGTGCCATCTTGCGAGTTCTTTCCAGCCCAGGCCGTGCTGACCAACGTCAACGGCAGCGCCAATGTCATCGAGGCGGCCGCAGAAGCCGGTGTCAAGACAGTCATCTGTCTAAGTACGGACAAAGCCGTTTATCCGATCAACGCCATGGGCATGACCAAGGCCTTGATGGAAAAGACCGTGCAAGCGTTCGCGCGCAACAATCCTAATTCGACAACCACCGTGGCTGTCGTGCGATACGGCAATGTTCTGTATTCGCGCGGATCGGTGATACCTCTCTTTGTAGAGCAGATCAGGACAAACAAGCCGCTGACAATCACAGATCCGAACATGACGCGCTTCCTAATGTCGCTCGACCAGTCCATCGATCTTGTTGAGTACGCATTCACCCACGCCGTCCCGGGTGACATCTTTGTGCGCAAAGCGCCTGCTGCGACCGTACACGACATCGCGCTAGCCGTGGCGGGCATACTTGGTCATAAAGCGGAGTCGGTCACGATTGGAACGCGGCACGGTGAGAAGCTGTATGAAACGCTTCTTAGCCGCGAGGAAATGTTAAGAGCCGAGGATCGAGCCGACTATTTCCGCGTTCCCCTCGACGCCCGCTCACTCGATTACGGGCTGTATTTCGACCAAGGCGACCGCCAGCAGGCTGAAGTCACTGATTACACCTCCCACAACGCGGAGCGGCTGGGAGTCGACGGCGTCACCGACCTTCTTAACAAACTGCCGGAGATTGTCGAGTTGAGGAGGGCAGGCGCGTGAGAATCGCAGTCACTGGCGCCGGCGGATTCCTCGGCTGGCATGCGCGCTGCGCGCTGCGCGCTCAAGGGACGGCGGAGGTGATTCCGATTGATCGAGCGATTCATGCCGATCCGCGGCTGCTTATGACAGCTCTCGATCGTGTCGACGCGGTGCTGCACCTGGCAGGCGTCAACCGGCCGCCGAATGACGAGCTCCTGCGTGACAACGTCCGACTTGCTGAGTTGATCACAGACGCTCTCGACGCAGCCGGCGTCCGTCCCCTTATCGTCTACGCCAACTCAATCCAGTCTGGGTCCCAGACCTTGTTTGGCAAGACCAAGCAGGCTGGAGCTGATCATCTGGCGGAATGGGGAAAGCGGACTGGGTCGCCAGTCGCCAACATTCGACTACCGAACCTGTTCGGCGAGCACGGCAAGCCGCACTACAACTCGGTCGTGGCAACCTTTTGTCATGAGCTGGTGCACGGCCGCGAGCCAAAGATCATCGAGGATCGCTCGCTGAGCCTTATGCATGTTCAGGACGCAGTAGATCAGATGTTGGAGTTGGTCGCACGTCCGAAAGCCGGAGTCTTCACTCCAGAGGGTCGCTCAATCCGAGTTTCACAAATTCTCGAGAAATTACGGTGCTTCCACGACATCTACGAAACCACTGACATACCGAGCCTCGCCGATCCGCTCGATCGATCGCTCTTCAACACGTATCGATCCTTCACTTTTCCAGCCCGCTTCCCAATTCATCCCAAGGTTAGAGTGGACGCCCGGGGTGTCCTCTTTGAGTACGTGCGCAGTCGCGGCGGCCAATCACAGGTTTTCTGCTCATCCACGCGTCCCGGGGTTACACGGGGCAACCACTTCCACTTGCGCAAAGTCGAACGGTTCCTGGTATTGGCTGGATCGGCTGTGATCGAACTCAGGCGGCTGTTCAGCGAGGAAGTCGTGAAGTTCGAGGTTTCAGGAAGGGAGCCAGCGATTGTGGACATGCCTACGCTGTGGACGCATTCCATCACGAACACCGGATCCGAGGATTTGATGACCCTTTTCTGGGCCGATGAACTGCTTGACCCTGATCACACGGACACGTTCGCCGAGTTGGTCCATGAACATGCGGAGCCGAGATGAAGGTCCTGACGATGATGGGCACCCGACCGGAAGTGATCAGGTTGTCCCGCGTAATGGCGCGACTGGACGAGAGCTTCAAGCAGGTCATTGTCCACACCGGCCAGAACCGGGATTACAAACTGAACGGAATCTTCTTCGACGAGATGGGTCTGCGGCAGCCTGACCACGACCTCGCGGTCCAAACGTCGAGCCTGGGAACCGTCCTGGCCGACGTCCTTCGCAAGACAGAGGAAGTGCTGAAGCTCGAGATGCCCGACGCCTTCCTCGTTCTCGGCGACACGAACAGTTCGATTTCGTCGGTGATCGCGAAGCGGATGCATATTCCCGTCTATCACATGGAGGCGGGTAACCGATGTTTCGATGAGAACGTCCCGGAGGAGACCAACAGACGTTTAGTCGACCACATCGCCGACTTCAACCTGGTCTACACCGAGCACGCACGGCGCAACCTTCTTGCCGAGGGAATCCACCCCCGGCGTGTGATGTTGACCGGATCGCCGATGTACGAGGTACTCGACCATTATCGCGAGCAGATCGAAGCCTCCGACGTGCTTACTAGGCTGGAGCTGAGCAAAGGCGCGTACTTCCTTGTCAGCGCTCACCGCGAGGAAAATGTGGATTCGCCTGACCGTCTAAACGCGCTTCTGGCCTGCCTGATGGCGGTCCGGGACCGCTGGAAGGAGCCGGTTCTAGTCTCGACCCACCCGCGGACTCGCCACCGGCTGGAAGTTCTGGAGGGGCATGCCGACTTGTCCGGCATCATCTTCAGCGAGCCTTTCGGCTTCCACGACTACAACCATCTGCAGATGTACGCTCGCTGTGTCCTCTCCGACAGCGGGACTATCAGCGAAGAATCATCAATCCTGCAGTTTCCAGCCGTCACACTGCGTTCTTCAATCGAGAGGCCCGAGTCTCTGGACAGCGGTTCGATCCTCATGACCGACTTGCGGAAGGGGACCGTATTGGACGCGGTTGAGGCTGCGATCGCGGACCACGGCAAGACGGGCATCCCGCCGGAATACACGATCAAGGATTGCAGCGTGCGCGTCCGTAATTTCATTCTCTCGACCGCTTTCGAGAATCGTGTGTGGTCGGGCCTGAGGTAGGTTTGGCGTCGGGGGCAGAAGGCCAACATCCCTTCCGAGTGCTAGCGACATCGGCTGGTTTCGAACCAGGGTTCAGGGGCGGTGGGCCAATTCGCTCACTGGCCGCGACCGTCGATACGATTACCGAGAAAACAGAGCTTCTACTGATTACCCGAGACCGCGACCTGGGCTCCGCAGGTCCGTACCCGTCGTTGTCCGGGCAGTGGATCAACCGGGGAAATTCTCAGATCTACTACCTGAATGTCCGGCGCCCAGGGCAGTGGATTGGACTTTGGCGCCGGCTTCATCGTGTCCGGTTCGACCTCCTGTACGTCAACAGTCTGTGGGATCCGATATTCACGGGGATTCCTGTTGTGGCAGCGCGGTTGGGGCTGCTTCGGACAGATGGCCTGCTGCTCGCCCCACGCGGCGAGCTCGCTCCTGGCGCCCTTTCGATCAAAGGGCAGAAGAAGCGGTTCTTCCTGAGGACATGGGTTTGGTTCTTGAGGGGAATGAAGCCGATATGGCATGCGGCCTCTGACCTCGAGGCGTCTCAAATCAAAGGGGTCGAACCCCTCGCTCATATTCATGTCGCGCAGAACCCGGTGTCTTTGCCTGCCGAGCCGCTACCACCGATGGGCACCGAACATCCAGTGGCTCGGTTTGTCTTTATCGGCCGCATATCACCCGTGAAGAATCTGCATTCGGCGCTTGAAGCGCTTGCAGGCGTGTCAAGTTCCCTTGAATTCGACATCTATGGCCCAATTGAGGATTCCGCGTATTGGGCGAGATGCCAGCTGATTATGGCCGCCTTACCGCGACAGGTGCGAGCGGCATATAGGGGCGAGCTGCTGCCACAACAAGTACGCGCGACCTTCTCTGGATACGATGCGTTCGTTTTTCCGACGCTCGGCGAGAACTTCGGCCACATCATCGCCGAGAGCCTTTCGGCATCATGCCCAGTGATCTGCCCCGACACCACGCCGTGGAGCCGCATTCTGGAAGGCGGAGGAGGGGTCGTCCTGCATGATCGGTCGGCCGCAGCTCTAACAGACGAACTACAGCGCTATGCGGCGCGTACGTCGCGTGATCGCTTGCGGGCGAGGGAGCGCGCCGGGCGGACGTATCGAACGTGGCGCAGCGAATCCTTGAGATCGAACATCCTGGAGCAAGCTCGGATGGCAGCTTGGTCAAGTCACCGCTGACCCGATGTATTCCGCTGAGATTGATAGCGTCGCGGAATGGTTAGGCGCCGGTCCAGTAAGACCCGTCAGTAGAATGCTCATCGTGCCGACCGGCGCGCATGGGCCGAAGCGACGCTACCACCAGAACCTGCACGAGGTGCAAGCTGGAAACATCGACTGGTGGGAGTCGACACCCATGGATTACGACTGGGCAAGCCACGGTCCTAAAACGCAACCTCGGTTGGAGTGGTTCGACGACCAGGACCGTCGGTTCATCCAAGCCTCAGCACATTTCGCCACTGACCGCACCCCTTTCGATCGCTTCATCCCGTTCGAGCGACTAGCCGCGCAGGAGGTGTTGGAGATCGGAGTTGGCTCTGGCTTCCATTCCCAGTTGATGGCGAAAGCCGGCGCAAAGGTCACTGGGATCGACATTACGGAAGCCGCTGTCACTCGGACCAGGGAACGGTTCAGTCTCAACCACCTCGACGGCCAGTTCGACCGTTGGGATGCAGAGGAGCCGCGACCGGCGTTTCGACGGCGATTCGACTACGTATGGAGCTGGGGCGTCGTCCACCACTCATCGCGAACCGCCAGGATTGTTCGGAATGTGTCCGACTGGCTCGCGGACGCCGGCGAATTTGCGGGCATGGTCTACAACCGCGATTCTCTGCCTGCGACCCTCGCCTTGATTGGTCGTGGGGTGGTGCGGGGACAATTATTGTCTAAGACGCCCGACGAGATCCTCTGGTCGAGCACGGATGGTTTTTCGGCTCGCTTCTACAGCCCCGACCAGTGGCGTGACCTATTGATGGGCTTCTTTGAACGCGTGGAAGTCGGGGTCACAGGTCAGATGAGCGACATCCTCCCTATTCCCCGTGGCTTGAGAGCACAGATTGCTCCCAGAGTCTCAGCCCGCTGGCGGGACCGCGGACTGGCAAAGTTCGGCTCTTTCATCACGTTCCATGCATGGCAGCCAATTCGCGCGAATTCCTGACGACGTCACGTAACAGTTCGTCAAAGCGGGCCTTTACGCGCTCGAAGCTGAACAGCTCAACGTAGCGCTGACGGCCCGCAGCGCCCAACCTATGGGCCAGCTCGGGATCTGCACTCAAGCGTTCGATAGCGGCGGCGATGGCCGCGTCGTCGCCGTATTCGACCAGGATGCCAGTCTGTCCATCCACGACGACCTCGGGAACAGCTCCAGCCCGCGCCGCGATTATGGGCTTGGCAGCGGCCATGGCCTCGGCGAAGACGACACCAAATCCCTCCTGTGCGCTCGGCAGTACGAAGATCTCGCAGGACTTGTAGAGTTCCGCAAGCTCAGGGAAGTCGACACGCCCTGCAAATTCAACTCGGTCCTCGATTCCGAGGTCTCTCGCGATGCCTTCCAGACGTGCACGGTCTGAGCCATACCCCACGATGCGATAGCGCAGGTTAGGCAGCATGCGGCTCAGTCGATGCATCGCTTTGAGAACGTCATCGATCCCTTTTTGCCGCTCGTCGGCATCGAGTCTGGCCACCGACAGCAACCATCGCTCAGGATTGCCTCCTTCGGACGGTTCCGCAGCTGGAGCCAGGGCTGCCGCATGGTCTGCCGTCAAGCCGGGCGCGAGCAACCTGACACGATCCCTAGAAACTCCCGTGCTCTGTATGAGCTGTTCTGTCGTGTAATCGCTGATCGACCAGATCGCTTCAGCCCGCCGCACCGCCCTCCGTCTCAAACGTGGAAGACCAAACCAGACGTCCCAGCCGTAGACGATGAACACCTGACGGGTGCCTGGACGCAACACTCGCATCAGTAGCGCGAGCGATCCGTGGTTCACGTGGGCGAGAATGACCACGTCCGGGCGCCAAACCATAAAGCGCGCTAGCACCTTTATGGCGAAGGCAAATTTCGACCCCCCGCGTCTTCGCACCGACGGTTGGGTTGGCACCGGCTCCTCGGGATCGGGCTGCCTTGCCACTTCATCGAATCCCACGCTCCGAGGCCCCTGCAGAGCTCGCAGCACCTCGATGAAGAGGCGTTCGATGCGGCCGATTCCACCTCCACCACCCTGCCGTACGACCAGCACTCGCAAGCGGCGCCCTCCGCCGTCGGTGTCGTCTGCAGCGCTTTGGTTCGTCACCTGAGCCTCACAAGGTGTGCCAATCGGGAAGTTGGCGTCCGCGGCTCCAGCCGCGAGTATCGAGCACGGTTCTGGCGTTCTTGCGGATTGCTTCCCAATCGAATTCGTCATGCGCCGTCGTGATCACCACGAGGTCCTGGGTTTTGATCACCCCAGCTGACAAATCGACTGCCGACAGCGGGCCACCCTCCAGGTCAATAGGCCCCGGGACGTGCGGGTCGGCGTATGACACCTGCACGCCCGCGCGGCGCAGAAGCGCTAGAACGTCTATGGCAGGCGACTCACGCAAATCAGCGATGTTTGCCTTATACGCGACTCCGAGGACAAGAACTTTTGAGCCGCGGAGGCTTTTTGAGTATAGATTGAGAACCTCCCCGACCCTACTGACAACGTACTCGGGCATATGCCGATTGATGTCGTCGGCTAGGGCTATGAACCTCGCGCTGTAATTCAGGCCGCGCAGCTTCCACGAGAGGTAGCTTGGGTCGACCGGAATGCAGTGCCCTCCGAGGCCCGGCCCAGGATAGAACGGCATGAATCCATAAGGCTTGGTCGCTGCCGCCGCAATCACCTCCCATACGTCAAGGTTGAGGAGGCGGCACATGATCGCCACTTCGTTTGCCAGGGCGATATTCACGTGGCGAAAGGTGTTTTCGAGGAGCTTGCTCATCTCCGCGGCGGTCGGGCTCGATACAGGAACGACCCTGTCGACAACCGTTTCGAAGAGCACGGCTGCAAGTCGTGTGCAGGCATCGGTCACGCCTCCGACCACCCGCGGCGTGTTTCGAATACCAAACTCCCGGTTCCCGGGGTCGATTCTTTCGGGAGCAAATGCAATGAAGATGTCCTTGCCGACGATGTAACCGGCTGCCTCGACTGCTGGCACTAGCAGCTCAACAGTCATTCCCGGATACGTAGTGCTGGTCAAGATCAGCAGCTGGCCGGCGCGCAGGACTGCGGGGATCTCCCTAACGACCGAAAGAATCGCGGACACATCGGGGTCGCGACTCTTGTCGAGCGGAGTTGGGACGCAGATGTCGACGACGTCGAGAGCGCCCGCGTCAGCCAGGCGCGTGACGGCACGCAACCGGCCAGCCTGGACCAGTTCACGTAAGGTGGTGCTTTCGACGCCCTCCACATGGCTCTGGCCATCGTTCACGCCACTGCGCCTGCTGTCGCTGGATTCAACGCCCACGACCTCGAAGCCCGCGTCGGCGAACGCAACAGCGGTTGGAAGACCGACGTATCCCAGGCCGACAATCCCTATGCGAGCGGTGCGCTGCGCGAGCCGCTGGCTGAGGCTAGATGCAAATTCCCGCGATGTGTCGACCATGGTCCTCTCGTCCACGGCAAGAGTTTATTGCGTGGCGCTCGCATCATCGAGGGCGGATATGCTTTCGAAGAACAATGGAATTGGGTCTAGACCGTCTCGGCACCTCCGAAAGGAGGTTTCGCGGCAAGCAATGAGAGCATGTGCGGCATAGCTGGAGCGTACTCACTGGAAGGCGAGTTGCCGCCCCATGTGTTGAATGCGGTGAGCGCGATGCGCCAACCGCTCACGCACCGCGGCCCGGATGCATCGGGCACCTGGGTGTCCGCAGACCGGCGAGCGACTCTGGCCGCTACGCGTTTGGCGGTTCGCGACATCCGGCACGTGGCCGATCAGCCGTTTTGCTCTTCTGGTGGCGCGACGGCCTACAACGGGGAGCTCTACGACTGGCCCAATGAGGCAGTGCCACGCGACGGCGCCATCACCTCGGGCGACACCGAGGTCATACACCAGATCACATGCAAGAACCCTCTGCTCCTGAAGCGCGTGTCGGGAATGTACGCCGTTGCCACTTGGCGAGCGAGCAATGGGTCAATGGTACTGGCGCGCGATCCCGCCGGCGAAAAACCCCTCTACGTGACGCGCACACGTAGCTGGATAGCCTTCGCCTCAGAGCTCAAGGCTCTGGTGATGGTGGGTCTGCTTGCACCTGACGTCAATCGCGACGCGGTTGCGATGCTGCTTCGCCTCGGCCATATACCCGACTGGCTTTCTATCTACAAAGGAGCACAGCCGCTGGAAGCAGGAACCATCCTCGAGATCTCTTCGGATGGCCACGAAACAGCGCACACCTGGTGGCCGGAGCCGACTCGCGACAGTGCTCTTCTGCAGCCGGAAAGCATACGGGCCGAAATCATTTCGGCTGTCCGGAAGGCCAGTGTCGCAGATGTTCCGACGGGGATCTTCCTGAGCGGAGGAGTCGACTCGTCCGTTATCGCCGCAGCTGCCCGGGCGGGCGACTGCAACTTGGCCGGCCTGACGTTGACCACACCGTATGGGTCGATTGACGAATCGGCTGCCGCAGCGTCGACAGCGAGGCACCTTGCGATGGACCACGAGGTGGTAACAGTGACGCCGGACGAAGCTCGCGGACTCTTAGTGTCCTTCTTCGAGAGCATGGATCAACCAACGGTTGACGGATTCAACTCATATCTGATTTCGAGGGCGGCACGCTCGGCCGGCCTGACCGTAGCGCTGTCCGGGCTCGGTGGAGACGAACTGTTTCGCGGTTATCCATCGTTCGCCAGGATGGGGCTCGCGCGTTGGCTGCGGCGGATGCCCGGGCGGCGCGTCGTATCTCCCTGGAGGCAGGCTCTGGAGCACAGGAAAGAGAGGACTTCCGACTTAGTTCTGGCGACGAATAGCGTTGAGAGCTACGTTGCTTTGCGCGGAGTCCTTGGCTCAGCTCGTGTCGAAAGGTTGCTCGGTGGCAGCATCGATTGGAACCCCTTGTTGGACAACCTGCGTATCCCACAACCGAGCGAGACTGGAGACAGGGAGACGAGCTCCCTAGAGATTCGCGAATACATGCGGGCCCAGCTCCTGCGGGATCTCGATGTTTTCTCCATGGCATCCTCCCTCGAGGTTCGAGCTCCCCTGCTGGCGCCGAGCCTGATTTCAATCGCACGAGCCTTGCCAAACGACCGAAGCCTTCGGGGAAAGGGCCTGTTGAAAGAGGCGTTCAAGTCCGACCTGCCGCCCGAGCTGCTCGAGCATCCGAAACGCGGGTTCTCACTCCCATGGGACCATTGGATGCGAACCAGTCTCCGACCATCGATTCTTAGTGCGATCAGAGAATCTGCCCGGGGCGACTCGATCATTGATCCCACGGAGACCAGGGAAGTTCTTACCGCGTTTGAGCGGGGGCATCTGCACTGGTCCGGTCTCTGGGTGGTTGTTGTCTTGTGCACGTGGCGCATTGCTCGGAGAAGCCGTCTGGCTAACGCGGATCTCGGCAACCCGGTCTTGAATTAGCAGCCTTAAGCCAAGCCGGACTGGTTGGCGCGCCGCGTCACCTCGGGCGGGCGACCAACTCGTCCAAATCCAACCATTCGATGTCGTAACCGCATTTTTCGAGGATCTGAACGCACTCGGAGTGCTGTGCAGCCCCATGAACGGCGACAAAGACAACCGGCCGATCAACATCCAGGATGCGCCTGGCTCCACGCAGCACGGCGGCTTCGTGTCCCTCGACATCAATCTTGATGACCGAGGGAGCCGGTTGGATGTCATCGAGTCGAACGGTCTCCACCGCAACTTCGCCTTCAGGGTCCAATCGACCTTCATAGTCGTTCGGACCTTCGCTGAACGTGGCACGGCCCGCTACATCCGAAGCGGCGGCCTGAATCAACCGAACAGAATCGATTCCATTAAGAGACATATGACGCACAAAACGCGCCGCATTCGCCGAGTTCGGCTCGACCGCCACGATCGCACCTCCCTCACCGAGTACACGGGCAGCGGCGAGGCTGTAGATTCCGGCGTGCGCACCGATGTCGAAGAAGACATCGCCAGGGCTCAATGCAGCTTGAACCCTCAGGAGCTTAGTTCGCTCATACGATCCAATCCAGACACCGTGTACACCAGAGCCAACGATCCACCGGTAGCCCCGAAGCGGTCCGGAGACGACGGGCATCGCTAGGCCACGGGGAATCAGTCGGAGCGGCAGGCGCAGTATGTTTCCGGCCATTGTTCTCTGCTAGGACCAAATAATGTCTGGCAAGTCGAATCTTGACGATCTGAGGGAACGCCTGTATGGCGCCTATAAGAGCACTCACGCAGGCATCTCGGACCTTGAATCGCAGTCGCCCGGATTCAGGCGCGATATTCAACCCCACCTCCCCCAAGACCACGAGGCCGACATACTCGACATCGGGTGCGGCCAAGGACATTACGTCAGGCAACTGCTGGACCTTGGCTTCCAACACACTCGAGGCATCGACGTCAGCCCGGAGCAGGTCGCAGAAGCGCGAGCCTCGGGCCTAACCCAGGTCAGCCTCGGTGACTACCGGGACAGTCTCGGAGTGGACGAGCTCGACATGGTGATTGCGACCGACTTCCTCGAGCATCTCACAACGTCGGAAGCCCTTCAAGCCATGGACCGGATCAGGCGTTCCCTTCGCCTAGGCGGCTCCCTGATCGTCCGTGTTCCGAATGCCGTAAGTCCATTCGGGGGAGCAATTCGTTATGGCGATCTCACACACGAGAACGCCTTCACGCCCCGCAGCCTTCGACAACTGGGCGCGGCCACCGGGTTTTCACACGTTGAGATCTATGCCTGCGCACCGCCGGTCCATGGGTTCAAGAGTGGGTTGCGTGCTGCTGCTTGGTGGGTTGCGGCATTGGCGATCAAAGCCGCGCTGGTGGCAGAGACAGGGCAGGTGCGCGGCCATGTGGTAACCCAAAACATGGTGGCGGTCATGCGCGTCGACCATCGGGACAGCGCCCCGGCCACGTGATCTAAACCGCGTGCCACCAGACGATTGCGGGGAATCGCCAGCGGGAGGATGAGCGGACCGCGACGTAATTTCCTTCCCGGAAAGTCTCTAGCTCCGGGGCCCAGCTCGAATACCACTCGACGCCACGCGGCGTGACCTTCCCGATTTCATAACCAAGCGGGCCAAGGTCGTCGAAAACATCTTTCAGGTACCTGCGGGCGCCGATCCAGCGGTAGTTGTACTCAAACTGAACTACATCTATCGCCCCTCGATTAAGCAACTGGCGGGCTCCTATGAGCACCTGGTGGTCGTGGCCCTCGGCGTCGATCTTGAGCAGATCGATCGCCTGGATTCCAGCCAACGCGCAGTACTCGTCGAGCGTGCAGAGGTCCACCGTCTCGCGATCCAAACCAGTTGTTGAGCCTGCTATGCCGTGCAGGGAATTTGACCCAGCAAGTTCGTGAACTTTGAAGAGCGTTGCTTTGCCGCTGTGGTCCGAAGCGGCAGATCTGATAGCCACGACGGAGCCATCAAACGTGGGCACCAAGTTGCTTACGAGTTGATCGTAGGTCGCGGCCGCCGGTTCGAATGCATGGACCCGGATCGGCCGGCCACGCCGGCGTGCGGCGGTCAGCAGCCTCCGGCTCCATTCACCGATGTGGGCGCCTACGTCGAAAACGACGAGGCAATCCGTGGTCGCCTGCGCCAGGACGGCGTCCTGAATCGCCCACTCCCCATTCGTGGACATTTGGTTCGGCACGTCGCGCCGGGCGTAATCGAGCAGGAACCTGGATCCGCGAACCATGAATCGGCGGCCGACCAGCGTCTCCACGAGAGCGGCTGTAACAACCCCGAAACGCCGCTTCACTGCGCAGGAGCGGCCGTAGCTTGGCGGCGAACACGCAGCAGCCCAACCAGGAGGAAGACAAAGACCGCAGCATATGCAACTGAGGAGGCGATGGCTGCGCCTCGAATGCCATATCGGGGAATCAGTGCGAACAGCAGGATGAGGGTGAGGACTGCGCCGAATCCCTGTCCCGCGGAACGAATCAGGGGTCGACCTCGCCCCTGAAGCAGATCGCCAAGCACCCGGCTGAGGGCCAGGAAGACCGTGCCCGGCGCCAGAAGCCAGAGTGGGACGATGGCATCGCGATAACCATTGCCAAAGAGGGGTGGGACAACGACAGGCGCCAACAAACAGATGACTCCGATCGTGACACCCGCGATCGCTGCGGCGCCGATCAGCGAGATTCGCTCGATCCGGAGAATCGAATCCGCGCCGGTCAATGCTGCGATTCGGGGAAAGGCGACGGAACCGAATGCGATCGACGCCGGGAGGGCCAACCAGGACAGGGACGCCGCGACGGTGTAGTTGCCGAGTTGCGACGCCGCCACGGTCGGCATAACCGAAAGGATGAGCTGGTCCACGCTGACCGTGACCAGTTGTGGCACGGACGACAGCCATACCTTGAAGCCGTACGAATAGAGCTGGCCAAGAAGGTTTGGCACTGGCCGGATGTGGCGCCCAACTGTGCGCTGAGCAACGATTGCGGACAGCAGCGTCTGTGCGATGAGTGAGACGGCGAAGGCGGCGACCACCGTGATCAGAGTTACCTTGCCCACGGCCCAGAGCCCGACAACTGCAGCGAGGTACATGAGAGGCTGCAGTGCGCGTGTCAGATTCCACTTTGCAATGCTTGTTGCCTGCAAGGCTGACATCCAGACACCCCCGGCGATGTAGACCGGAGTGAGGACCAGGACCAAGGTAAGGTCATTCTGGACCTCGGCATTCCGCGCGATCAGACCGGCCAGCCCTGGCGCTAAAGCCGCGATCAAGACGCCCGTCCCAAGCGCCGCGACAACAGCCGTGGACATGATCGACGCCGATTTGTTTGATCGGCGCGATATCCAGTAGCAGGTTGATTCCGTGATCCCCACGCTCACAATCGCCCCGATCGCGGCCGGCCATTGGAGGATCGCAACCAGGTTGCCCCGGTAAGTGGGGCCAAGCGCTCGCGCCAGGATCAATCCGCCGACGCTGCCGGCCAGCATGATCGCGACGTTGACGGCGGCAGTGCCGGCGGTTGCTCGAATATGGCGGTGGCGAAGCAGGTTCGCAAGCTCCGTCCGTCTGCCGGCTACCTGAGCGCGCAAGGCGGTCGAAACGTTCATGCCGGCGCCCCAGCTGCGGTGCTGAGTCCAACCGCTTGAAGGAGTTCCTCTAAGCGCTTGTGATAGGTGTGGTCACGGTGTGCACGAGCCTGGCCCGCCATCGCGATTGAACGGCGTTCGTCGGCTGCGCCGAGGTAGTGACGTATCGCTTCGCCGAGATCGGCCGGGCCCTCGAACGTCACGATCTCCTTGCCCGGAATGAAGTACTTCTCGATCTCAGGCCCACTGTGGCTGAGCACAAAACCGCCGCAGGCTGTGCCTTCAAACAGGCGGGCGTTCACTCCTCGGATCTCGGCGTAATGCATCGTGTTGAGCACGATTCTGGCCCCCCCAAATGCGAGGGCTTTGGTCCGACCAGCGACATACTCATGCGTGACGGCCCTGGCGATCCGGTCGAAACCCCGCGGGGCAGTACCCCGAGGATTCCCATAGATGTTCAGAGTCACCTCGTCTGGGATTCCAGCCATCACCAGGATGCGATAGGGATAAAGGTTGCCAGCCACGGCGACGTCGCAGTCGTAACGTCTGCGCTCATCCTCGTTGAGTGGGATCTCGGTGCGATGGTGGCCGGGATTGCAGGCGTCGGCCAGCATGTGTACCGAAAGCTGGGTGCGGCTTCGGAGCATGTCGACTAGGAACGGCTCCTTGAAAAAGAAGTGGTCGAATGGTGCAAGAAGCACTCGGTGTGGCCCAAGATTTGCCAGATGATCCGGGTACCAGAAGACCCAACTGGCGTCCGGCGTGAGCTTGCGCCAGCGGTCGATTTGGTCGGGCGAGAAGTCCGACCACACGCTAATTACAAGCTTGGGGGCAGTTCGGCGCAAAGCCCGCACAATCGGTCCATCAACAAGAGCCCTACGCACCCGGGGCATCCGCCGAACGGCCTGTCCCATGATCAGCCCGAACGGCGAATACGCGTCCAGCGTGCCTGACCGGATAAAGCCTGCGTTGGGGTCGATGACGGCTGACGCGATGCCCCAACTCCGAAGCCCGGCCGCGATGTTTGATGCGAACGAGTCGAGGTAGGCTGGGCCTATCACCAGCGCGCCGGCACCCTCTAGCTCGTCAGTCATGGCGCCCGGCGTTCGCGGCTGCTTGCTCCAGTGCTCTTGTGAAGTAATCGGGGCCATGGCGCAAGGCGACCTTGGCGCCCTCGTCCTGGAGCGCGGCCAATTCAGCAGGAGAGTGGAGCAAGTTCACCATTATGTCTGCGAGCTGCCGCGGGTCACCACTGCGATAGACACGACCGGTGATGCCGTCCTGCACGAGGTCGCCACGGCCCCAAACGCCGGTAGCCGAGCTGACGATCACCGCGGCCCCCGCGGCCATGGCCTCGGCGGCGACCATTCCGCGGTTGTCATGCTTCGACGGCACCACAACGATGTCGCAGGCGGCCAGCTCGACCGGCATCTCGGAAGTGTTTCGAAATCCTCTGAATTCCACGCGGGCTTCGATCCCGAGAGCCTGAGAGAGGGACACGAGGCGTTCGCGTTCCTCTCCGTCTCCGATGATTCGCGCCTGCCAGCTGTCATCGTCAGAGATTTTGGCCAACGCGCGTAAAAGCTCGTCAACACCCTTGCGGGCGATCAGCTTTCCGCCGAACCCAATAATCAGCTTGCGCGGGGCCGCACGTGGCACGTCACGTGCCGCCGTATACGAAGCGACATCGATCGGATAAACGCCATCAACCACCTTTCGCGGATGCATACCGTGGTAGATGTAAAACTCCCGGTTGAAGGTTCCGCTTGAGAGCGCACCTGCTGCGGAATGAAAGGCGGCTCGCAAAACAAAACGTCGGATCCAAGGCTTGAGTCCCGATTGAGAGTCTTGCCAAGACGTGTCGCCATAGAAGAAGAGTGGACGTCGCCTGATCAAGCACCACGCTACGGCGCTCCGCGCCGCAGGCGAAGCCCACCCGAACGAGACGACGACGTCCGGATCGAGCGCCTCCAGCGATCGGATGAAGCTGGATGCGCGCGTGAAAAGGTTGGAGCCGCTGGCTCGGCCCCATGAATAGCCAGACAACATATCGACGTCCCAGCTCACATGCCGGTTAAATTCTGGGTCGAACACTCCATTCGAGTTGTCTCCCCAGTACAAGACTGAGAGACGCAGCCGCTGTGACAGCGCGGCGCACCTAAAGCTCGCGGAGAAATGCTGAATCGGCTGATTGACCGCGATCACAACGTGTGGAGTGGTTGAACCGGCGCGGGAGCTGTCCCTGCGGGCGCCCGGCGACCACACGGCGAGCCGTGAGGCGATCGCAACGCCGACGAGCAGCGAGGGAATCGACGCAAGGATGTAGATCGCGTCCGCCTCGTGCTTGACGATCATGGGAAAGAACGTCAGCACCAGCATCAGTCGCAGGGGGGCGTTATCCAATCCGGCCGAGGCGGAATCGAGAAGACGTACGCCCGCCCCGAACAGAAGCATGCCCACGACAAGTACAAGCCATCCTCCGTGCCGCCAGAGGTCGCCCTCGGGGGTGATGGCAGCCGATGTGTACTGCGACGGCGGGGTCCCGTAGTACTGCTGGCTGAACTCGTAGCCCGTCGCAATGACGGGCTTGCCGGGCCACAAGATCCGAGGGACAAGGCCGTAGAGCGGCGCCTCAAGTAACTCTGTCACGGGGCGGTAGTTGATGTCGGTGGATTTCGTTCGCTGAACGATGATCGCTACGTCTCCGATCCGCGAGATTCGCTGAAGCGTCTGGGTCGCAGGCGAGCCGCCCGAAGTAGGCAGGAAGAAGGTAAGCCCTCTGGCGGAAATGGCTTCGACGACCTGTATCGGCGAAAGCCTCGAGCCGCCCGTGAGCACCTCGCTCCGATAGGTCGTGGTGAGCGGAACAACCAAGAAGACGAAGGTCAAGAAGGCGACAGCGAGCCAAACGATTGGAACGCGTCGAGAGCCACCCACATAGCCGAAGAGCGCAGCGACGAAACCGAGCGCGATTACCTCTTTACTCGCGCTAAATGCACCGACAATGGATTGCAGAGTCAACAGCGCTAGGAAGGAGACCAGGCGATTGCGGCCACGCTTTCGCGCATAGTCGTTGGCGGACAAAGCTACCGCCAAAACGCTGAAATTGCCAACTACAAACAACAGTTGTGAAAGTGGGTTGCCGGAAGAAACGTCAGCTACCGGATTTGACAGATAGCCAAACCGGCCGATCGCTATTTCGCCGAGGTAGGCGGCCAATGAGAATCCTGCCAGCAGCCAAGCCTTCTGCTGGGCTGGGCTATCGGACCGATCGGTGACCACCAGGCGCCGCACCCATTTGCCCGCATCGGTTATCGGTCGCTTTGGCGCGAAAGAATATCCAACTGTGAAGCAAACCAATGCTCCTGCGACGACGACCATCGCGCTCCGGACACTGTCGGTAGAGATAAGTGAACCGAACGGGGCTGGTGGCGCGACCCAGATCAGGCTCGCGATTCCGAACACGATCGCCGCCGAGGTGGCAAACCACGGCCCAAGCTGCCCGGCGGCCAAACTTCCAACGAGCGATCTTCCACGGGTCATCTGAAGCGATGCGGCGGCTCCAAGGGCCGTGAGCGACAGGGAGCCGCAAACAATTGAAGGTGTTGCAGTCGCACGAACGAGGTAGGCGACGATAGCGAGCAGGAAGCTGGCCAGGACAATCAGCACTACGTACGGGTCGAGGTCTGTGGTGCCGAACTTGGCCACCTTTGAATGCGGAGTTTCCATGGTGCTCAGATTCGACCCGCTATACCCGGTGCTGCGATCTCTGCGAAAGGCGAAAGGTGGCCCGCAACGTTCGCGGGGATTGTAACGTTGGCCTCCTAGCGGACATCAGGCCGCGAGGCTTGTACTGTCGTCGCCAAATGGGTTGTAGAAAGTCTTGCACCTCGGATCTTTCTGATGGAATCCTCGTATCTCATTCAATTGGGAGGGAAATGAGGCTGAAAGCCACGAGGCCGCCAATTGAAGTCGCGCTCTGCTGGCGACGAGTCGAAAACGAGGTCCTCAGCCATGCGTGAGCCCATTTCACTGGTCACTCCAGGCATCGACGGCGACGCCAGGAACAGTCCCAGCCGCCAGAGAACGGGTGGCACGGCTACAACCCGCGGTTGGCGACCCATGCCCTCGAAGATGCGTTCTGCCATGGCCCGATAGGTCAAAGTCTCCCCGCCAGGCACCTCGTAGGCTCGGTTGGCCGCTGCTGGTGACTCGGCAGCCGCGATCGCACCTGCCGCCAGATCGTCCGCATGAACGGGCTGTCGTCTCCCCAGAGCGTCCCCAGCAAGTGGCAGCACTTGGAAGCGCCTAATGATGTTCGCCAGCCGAGTGACACTGCGGTCTAAGCCTTCGGCGTAGATCACGGTCGGACGCAGGATGGTCCAAGCGATCCCGAGTCGTTCGCAACACGATTGCGTCTCCAGCTCGCCCTGGATCAGTCTCTGGACGACTTCGCGCTCCGACGCGATGCGCGAGCTTCCTTTTGTGTAGCGGCTGGTTGACGAAAACGCGATGAGCCGGACAACGCCCATTCGACGTAACGCCGGAATGCACGGGGCCAAAAGCCAGATCGGCGAAACGCTGAACGCAAGGGTGGCTTGTTCCTGGCCGGCCAATTCGAACGTCCTCAAGTCTCCGATCAGCCAGGTCAGGCCTGGGCGAGGTGGGTGAGGTTGGCGGCTAAGGGCAATCGTCGCAACTCCCTTGCCCACCAACCGGTCCACTAGGAAGGTACCAACCAGGCTACTGGCACCCAACACGATCGCCCGTGACTGGCTGATTGCGGCCGGCGAAGGCTGATCCGAGCTAGCCAAGGGCTCGTCGAGGACAACAGGACACGCAGTGCATATCGCAATGATCGCAAACGAGTTACTGTCTCCAGCCATTGATCTTCGTTTTAGCCATCTCGGGTCTGGTATCCCTCGCAGTGTCCTTTGGCTGCGTTCTGTTGATTGCCCAGCACGCTGTGCAACTCCGGTTAATTGACGTTCCAAACCTGCGCAGCTCGCATCAAACGCCTATTCCCCGGGGCGGCGGGCTTGGGGTCGTCGCAGGTGTTGCGTCTGGGGTGCTCGTGCTGGCCGCGCTCGGCATGGGACCGAGCAGGCAGCTAGCCATTCTGCTTTTTGGCACGGCCGGGATCGCGGCTTTGGGGGCTATAGAGGATCGGCACGCGCTGGGAGCGCGCTACCGACTCTCAATTCAGATACTTATCGCGACCGGAACTGTTATCTCAGTCGGCCCGGTCGAGCGCCTACCGCTCCCTCCACCGCTTGACCTATCCCTTGGTTGGCTGTCTATCCCGCTGACCGTGCTATGGGTGGTAAGCGTCACGAACTTCTACAACTTCATGGACGGCATTGACGGGCTAGCGGGCGGCCAGGCGGTCGGGAGCTGCATCGGAGTAGTCGTCGCCTCCTGGTCGATGGGGGCGACCCAGCTGGCCATCCTCCTCGCATCAGCGGCAGTGGGGTTCCTGGCTCTGAACTGGCCCCCCGCGAGGATATTCCTCGGCGACAGCGGAAGCACGTTGCTTGGCTTCACGATCAGCAGTCTTCCGCTGTTGGCGCCTGTTGGTCACCGTCCGGCTGCTGTATTGGCTGTCGCTATCGGGCTGTCGTTGTTCTTGCTTGACCCGGTTGAGACACTCCAGCGTCTGGTGCGGAGCGGCAAACGAATCGGTGAACCGCACCGTTCGCACTCATACCAGATCCTCGCCTCAACACCTGAACGGCATCGCGGCGTGGCAACGGCAATGACCGTTGCTGGCCTCGTATTAGGTCTCGGTGGTGCGCTCGCCTATCGGGTCGAAGGAGCGGCCTGGCCGGTTATCTTGTTAGGTATCACAGCATTCGCCGGAGAGCGCTTTCTCGCCAATCGAGTATCGACACGAGGAGCGGGCTGATCGAGCCTGGGTGAGTTCGGGTCCTGTTTCGAAAGTTTGCACAAGGTGGTTCCTACCACAGAGTGTGGGCGACGACAATCAGCGGCACGATCCACACGTACCGCCAGACACGGTCGAGCCATAAGAAGGAATCGATTCACTCAAGGCCGGAATGTGCACTTCAGTGCTTTACTACGGGTCTTAGATGGACTGGCAGATCGGGGCTGGCCTTGCGCTCCAACTAGCCGCTTTAGTTCTTGTATTTCGCCAAGTGGGTCGCAACTGGATGAGGTACATCGGGGCCATCTTCGTCGTGATGGCAGTCCTATATCACGGAGTGGATGAGATCCTCGTTGTTCTATATTCCGGTCGAAATCCTTATCGCCGCTTTGTGCAAGCGACCTATGTGGATCAGTTCATTCTGTGGTTAGCGTTGCAATTCTGCTTTTCGCATTGGCCTACGTGGTAGCACAACACTGGTCGGCTGAGACCAAGTCCAATGGTGCATATGATCGCCAGCAACAGTTTGTAAGTAGGGTCTATGACTGGCGCTTAATGCTTATAGTTGCGACTCCGTTGATGCTTCTTGACTTCGCAGGGCGGGGCGCGTTGCTGGTATCGACGAATGGCGTCCAGCATTTGGCCTTTGCCGCGGGAGTCTCAATGCAGTTTCTACTGCCGGCCATCGTTTTCACAAGCTTGGGCGTCGTCACTCGCTTTGGAACTCGATGGTATTTACCTGTGCTCTTGGTTCAATCGGCGCTGTTGGTTGGGCTTACCGCCGAACGGTTAGCGGTCCTCGTGGCCGCAGGAATGCTCTTATACGCTCTGGCTCAGCTGAACATATTCCTTAAATCGTCGCAATTGGCGCTTCTCGTTGCGGCGTTCGTGGGTGTTGGCCTTGTGCTGACGGCAGCCAGAGCGGCCGAAGGCCGCATTGCAACAACATCGGGAGCGGATTTGCGGATCGCGTTTCTAGCCAAGGGCATCGCAAACGTTGGTAGCTCGGCGACTCGTGACGCGGTCGCGGCTGACCTCGGATATAGGCTCGATGGTAATAGTTTCGGTGCCCTGGAGCTGCAGTCACTTGCTAGCGGATCGCATCCACTGGGAATTACACCATTGAGGAACGATCTCTTATTAGCGATTCCGACCCTTTTTAATCCCAGCAAGAATCTTTCGCCGGTCGAGATGCGAAACGAGAAGGCTTACGCCGAGACTTACCTTCATATCCCATTGCCGCCTGAGTACATGCTGGACCCGACTGGGCGATACGTGATACGTCCGGGCGTCCACCTCGACATCCTAACGACGCAGCTCGGAGTCACGATGGGCTATTGGGGGCCAATTGGCCTGCTGATCATCGCGATATTTCTAGGAGTTGTCTTTAGCGTCAGCGATCGCTGGATTATGCGTCACTTGAGCCCTAGCCGCCTTCTTGTCGGCGTCGGTCTTGTCTCCTGCGTTCTCTATTACGAGACTTCGTGGGAAACGTACAGCATAACCTTCCGCGGCATTCTATTGCTTCTCCCCCTCGTATGGCTAGTGCAGAGGTTCCGCACGTCAACACAGGGGCCGCCCAGCGGCTCACCTGACCGCAATAGCACACCGCCACACGACTAATCGGCTGTGGCGTCTATTGCCGGCCCGACGTGCCTTTCTGTGCGAGCCGGCCAGAGGTATCTCGCTGTCGATAGCAACTGCGGAGGGGTTCTCGTTGTCTAGGCCCGTGGGAGCCGGAGCGCTGCGCCACGCTTGCCCGGCGTCAGCTCAGCCGAGGCTCAGGCTGGGCAGCTTGGCTTGACCAGATTGGCCTGGCTCGACACTTACTCCCTTAGACGAGAAGTAAATGACCCTGTCCTGGCTGAGATCTCCACTGACGTTGTAGTTGTGGCCGAAGCCATCGTTCCACTTCACTGTGATCGCGTCGTTGAGCGTGCCCGGTTGCTTCTCCCAGTAAATGCTGGCCTCCCCTCGCCCATTTGCGATCCATGGGGTGTCGTACGAGAAGACTGCTTCGGCCGAGTGGCCATAGCCGTGGAAGAGCGGGACCCACCCATCGATCATCCGCGTGCCGGCCGGAGGAGCTGGGTTTGGGTATTTGGGACGTCTGAGGTTGTCGCCGGTGGACGAAGCCGTATCGCTCACATACAGCCTTAGGTAGGCGCTGTAGTACTCCTGGGGATGGTAGTAGAACGGCATGTTGTCGGTGAGATCGATGATGACCCGGTGATGCAGTGTGTTACCGATGCGCGTGAGCTCCACCGTGAAGTGACGGACGATGAAGTAATTCGCCTTGGTGCCTCCGAGATTGGCTTCTACTTCCATCAAGTAGTCGCGGGCGCTTGTCGGGTTAACGACGCCTGTCCAGCCGAACAGAGTGAGCTGTTTCTGCACGCTCTGCGTATTGAAATAAGCCTGGAGGTGGCGCTCAGAGGCCAACTGGTTGAGTGCACCGAGTAGGGCAGGCCACTGGGACGGCGACAGGCTGACAATGCGGCTCATCAGCGTCCCGGCCGCCGCGGCGAGTATCGCCTTGTGCCTCGGGTCTGCGTCAATGTCGTACTGGACCACCAGTGGCACGAAATTCGTGGCATTGACCGTGATCCCGTAGCCCGGCACTGACAGCGGTCCGGTGATCGCGAGCATCGCCGCAACCGTGTAGTAGTCCATCGAGATGACACCGTCAATGTGGCCCACGTACGGCCGTGCGAACGCTTCCCCGGCCAACGCGTTCGATGCGAAATCAGGAAAGAAGTTGGAATCGATAAAGCTCCAGCTCGTGTCCGGAAGGAACTCGCGAAGCGGTCCCGGCGGGGTCACGTAGCCCGGCTCGCCTGGCACGCGAGAGCCAATCAGATCCGTAGCGTTTCCGCTTCTGAGCAGCCTCAACGACCCATGGTCGGCCCGCAGGACGCTGTAGGTCCCGATGAACCCGCCACCCGGTCGAAGCTCTGCCGGGTTGACCTGCTCGATGAGATAGGTCCGCGGGCCGTTGCCACCCAACACCTCGGTGATGACCGGGACGAGCTGCTGGAATTCGTCGGCCGCGGCCAGGGCGGCGCTTATCGTGGCCTTTGCCTTGGTGAACGTTGCCTGCTGGCTCGCCGACAGGACACGCAGGTCCACCTGCGCGGCAGCCTTCGCCGCCAGGGTCAGGTCTCCACGAACTACCACCATGCTCTTGCTCGTCTGGTCGAGGACGTTCAGAAGAACCCTGCCCTCCTGGCCGCTGCCCGGCGGCTTGATCAGCTGACCGTCCAGCTTGGTCAGCTCCAGCCCCGCGTCTGAGATCGCGACGCCCATGTCTGCGATTCCGTCGACGGCTACGTGCCGCGACCGGGCCATCCCCCCCACCTCGGGCAGTCCTTCGACCCGATGCAGGAAGTCGCTTCGGTCCGCGATCTGGCGCGCGAGCGCGAACTCGGCCTTTGCGCCGGTGAAATGGGCGGTGGTCTCGGTGATGAGCTTCTGGTCATGGGCCGAGTTGGCCGCTTTCAGGCTGTTCTTGGCCGCTTCGAGGTCGGTCTGGCCGGCCACGAGGTGGACAGTGAGCTGGGCCTGAAGCTGGTTTACCTGACCTCGAACTGAGGCGTACGCGAGGTCCCCGGCGATCCCGCTGAACGCCAGGATCATGACCACCATCGCAAGAGCCACCAGCACGCGACGGCGACGCCTAAACCGCAGCCGAGCTAGGGGTGAGTGCCTAGTCGAGGCTGATCGAGCGGTCACTGGCGCCGGCCACCATTGGAAGGCTCAAGCATTCGGACATTTCTTGGCGGGACCATAGGGATCTTGGTTCAATACTGAGACGAACGGATGTGCCACCGTGGTGGTTTCGCTCGGCCACGGGCAGTTTACTCCCCGGTCCGGGTGTCTAGTGGCGACCCCACTGGCCCGACGAGCTCACGCGAGCGACCTCGATCGTGAAGATCTCGCGCGGGGTGCGGCGCTCGTAATTCTTGCCCGCGTACTTCTGTGACATACGGTCGATGAACGCAAGGTCGTGGTCGGGCTGGATGTCGACGACCCGGCCGCTAATCGAAAGCCAGTGCCATGGATTCGTATTGCTGACGATCGACATGGCCACGTCCGGGCGCTCGCGTAATGACTTCCCCTTGCGCGATCCGATGGGCGAGCTGACCAGGATGTGCTCGCCGTCGAAATCGACCCACATCGGGAAGGTGACGACCTGGCCCTTGCGATTCAGATACGAAACGTGGGCTAGGGCCGGCTCCTGGAACAGGTCGCGAAGGTCTTCCGGAATTGATGCAGACACCGGAGCTCCTTGGGCTCAGAGGGGGGACGTCAGCTCCAATTGAATGTTGTCAGGATCCCGAAACGGCAGGACGCAGATCCCAAAGGAGGTCAGCTCGCGCACCTCGCCATGGGGCACCCCACGCTGGTCGAGCAGGTTGATGGCTTCGTTCAGCGCCGCGCGGCTCTCGACGCTGAAGCTCAGATGGTCGAGCCCGACACGGTCCTCATCGAACCGATCCGCCCGGCCGGCCACCGGCCGGAGCCCGAGCAGGTAGTTGCCCTTCGCCATCACGACGCCGCCCCACAACACGGGATAGCTGGGATCGGATTTCGGGTCGTCCGACTCGGGCGCCGCCACGGCGACGTCGAAGCCCAACAGGCTGGTGTAGAACTCGCGACTGCGAGCGATATCGGTCACCGTCAACCTCAGGTGGTGGATGCTGCCCAGCTCGATTTGCCCCGCCATGGTCCCTCCTCACTCTCCCAACCGGCGCCTCCAGCCGATTATGACCTCGGCCACCGGGCCATTCGAGTTGGCGAAAGCGCACCGGACCAGGTCGATCCGGCATGATCACGGCCGGGCTCGTCCAGCTCTTTCCCGATCGATTCACCGCCGCGCTGCCGATGTGCGGAGTGGTGGCAGGCGGACCTGGGCCCGGTCGCGATGAACGCCGAGGCTGCGGGACTGGGGCCAGGCTTCAACTTCATCGCGGTGGGATCGCCGGCGCAGTTGATCTCGACCGCCCCTGGCTTCCTGCAGTTCCAGCCCGATATGTTCTTGCGCCCGTTCGATGCGCGGGACTTGTAGCTTCGTCCGTTCACATCCTTCGAACCCCCGGGCCACGCCCGGGGGTTTGCTTCAGTCAGCGACCTTTGACTCGGCAGGCTCTCTCGGCGCGTGGGAGCTAAAGTACGTCGAAGTCCGGAGCCGGGCTAAAGGAGCGCTGCCTTGAGCATTTTCCGAAAGGCCTATTCAGTGGCCGGCGTGGTGTTGATGGTCCAGTTCATCGCGCAGCTGTACTTCGCCGCCGCGGCGATCCTCACGATCTTCCAGGCCAACGACAACGCCAAGGATGTCTACTCGGCGTTCAAGACCGCCGACACATTTGCCGGCATTCACCGCACGAACGGCGACCTGATCGGCCTGACCATTCTTGTCATGGTTGGATGCTCGTTCGGGGCGCGCTATCCGTGGCGGACGACCGTCCTCACCGTGGTCCTCTTCCTTCTGCTCGTCCTGCAGTCGATCCTGGCGTACACGGGCGTGTCGCTTCTCTCTGGACTGCATGGAGTGAACGCGCTGGTCATGGTCGGACTTGGCGGATACCTCACAGGCCGCAACTGGGCGTTCCGCCGTGAAGCAGTGGCGGCCAGCACACAAAGCTGACCGCTAGCTTCGCAACTTTTCTTGACCGGCCGATGAGGCCTGCATTCGTCGGCCATCCCACCTCGTATTTGCTCTTTGTCCTGGCCCTGGGCGTCTGGACGGTCATCGAGATCCGGCAGGCCCTTCAGCGGCGGGCCGACGCGACAAGCATGGATCGCGGCAGCCTGATGATCCTGCGTCTGTGTGCGATAGCCGGCGTGCTGCTCGCCGCCCTGGCGCTCAGGGTGTCGGCGACGGCCTTTGCGTACAACGCTGTCGTCATCGGCATCAGCCTTGCCCTCATCTGGGCGGGAATCGGCCTGCGGTGGTGGTGCTTCCGCACGTTGGGGCGCTATTTCACCTTCACCGTGATGACCAGCCCCGACCAGCGTGTCATCACGACCTGCCCATACCGATTCCTGCGTCATCCGAGCTATGCCGGGCTTCTGCTGATCCTCGCCGGGATCGGCCTGAGCTATGGAAACTGGCTCAGCCTGGCCGCCTTGATCTTGCTTCCACTCGCCGGCTTCATCAATCGCATCCGCGTCGAGGAGGCAGCCCTCGCGGCAACCCTGGGCGATGCATACACGACCTACGCCAGCGGCCGCCGGCGCCTGATCCCTTTTGTGTGGTGACCCCGTGCCCTAGCGCCGCTGCCGCTGCTGCTCGAACATCTCCCGGATCTCGCGCACGCTGGTGGCGTCCTCCGGCTTCTTGTCCGCGGTTCGCAACGAGACTATCCGAGGAAAGCGCAGGGCGAAGCCCGGCCGGTCCCCGCTCATTCCGGCGGTGTGGCGCGGGCTGGGCGTGATCTCGTCCGCCAGCACCTCGACCACGATCGCCGGCTCCAGCCAGACGTCGGGCACGACGATCGAGTTCACCCGGGGCGGCTTCTCCGCAACCTCCAGGCTGGCCAGCCGCTTGTGGATGTCCCGCCAGCCCTGGTCGGACAGGCCGGTGCCGAGCTTGGTGATGGTCACGAACTCGTCCTTGTCAGAGTCGTAGACGCCGGCGAGCAGGGCGCCGGCGCCGAACTCCGCCCGCTTGCCCTTGCCGCGGTAGTAGCCGAGCAGCACGACGTCGATCGTGTCGGTCAGCTGGCCGCTGGTGTTCCGCTTCAACTTCACCCAGTTGAAGTTGCGAGCGCCCGCCTGGTACGGCGAGTCGAGTCGCTTGGCCACGACTCCTTCCAGGCCCCGGCTGATGTAATCGAGCAGCTCGCGGGTGAGCACGTCGGCCGAATCGGTTTTCATCAGCGGCGCAGTCAGAAGCGTGTCCGAATCCGACAGCAGGCCCTGGACGATCTCGAAGCGACGCTCGTAGGGCAATGGCGTCAGGTCCGCTCCGTCCCTGAACATCACGTCGAAGACGAACGCTCTCATCGGCGCTCGCGCCGCAAACTCCTGGATGTCCTCCTTGCGCCGCCTCGCGGTCGTCTCCTGGAAGGGGACGTACTCCTCCGACTCGGGGTTGTAGGCGATCGCCTCGCCGTCGAGGATGACGCTCTTGACCTTCAGGCCCGAAGCCGCGGCGACCAGCTCGGGGAACATCTCCGTCATCGACTCCAGGTTTCTCGAGAAGATGCTCACCTTGCCCGCGTCCTTGTGGATCTGGACGCGCAGACCGTCGTACTTCGGCTGCACGCCCACGGTCCCCAGCTTCTTGATCACCGCCTCCGGGTTGGGAAGGCGCTCGGCCAGCTGAGGCCGCAGCGGATGGCCGGCCCTGACCTTGAGCGCGTCGAGCCCGCCCTCGCCGGCCTCCCAGAGCGTCCGGGCGATGAGGCCCAGATCGGACGTCCGGTTGTAGGCAGCCTCCAGCACGGGGCGCAGGGACCGGTCCCCTTTCTTGGCGAAAGACAGCGCGTCGAGCACGGTCGGGTCGCCGATCCCAAGGCGCATCTTGCCCAAGGTGATGCGAACGAGGTGCTTGGCCGAGCTGGCATCCAGGGCGCGAAGCAGGGCGGTGAAGCCGTCGAGCTTCTTCTGCTGGCTGCCCGCGCCGCCGGCGGCGGCGACCTCTGACAGGCGCTGGTGCACCTCGATCACAGAGGGCGACTCACCTTGCGGGGGACGCGCCAGGCGCTCCGCCGTGATGCCGAGGTCGCCGGTCTGGCGGTTGAGCTTGGCGACCTCCTCCTTGGGCACGCCATACGCGGCCGCGATCGCGGCGACGAGCAGCCCCGGACCAAGGCCGACTTCAACCGGCTCGAAGAAAGGCGCGAGGCGGCCCTGGATCAGGTAGGTGAGCGGCTCGAGCTCTTCCGTCGAACAGGCCCGATACACGCCGGACAGGATGCGCACCAGCTCGTTGCGGCTCCTCGTCGCCTCCATCTGATCGAGGCTCGAGGCCAGCTCAACGAACTTCACAGCTGATCAGTTAACCAGAGGTCAATCCCTTCAACTCGGAGTCAGGCCAAGGTAGGCCGCCTGGATCGACGGGTCGGCCAGCAGCTGGGTCGAGAGGCCTGACATCGTGATTCGTCCGACCTCGAGTACGTAAGCCCGCTCCGACACAGTCAGCGCGGTATCGATGTCCTGCTCGACCAGCAGCACGGAGGTGCCGGATGCGGCGATGTCCGGAAGTCGCGCGACGATCTCGTCGACCGCCTTCGGCGCCAGGCCGAGGGACAGCTCGTCGATCATCAGCAGCGCGGGCTGGCTCATCAGTCCGCGGGCGATCGCGCACATCTGCTGCTCTCCGCCGGACATGGTCGAGGCAATCTGGCTCAAGCGCTCCGCGAGAACCGGAAAGAGCTCGAGGACGCGATCCAGGTCAGTGTGCTTCCGGCGCCATCCGCCCAGCAGCAGGTTCTCGCGCACGGTGAGCCCGGAGAACAAGCGCCTCCCCTCCGGCACGTGCGCGATACCGAGGTCGACGATGCTCTCTATGGATTCATGAGTGATGTTCCGGCCATGAAACGTCAGCGTGCCGGACTTGCTCGAGATCATTCCCGAGATGGCACGAAGCAAGGTTGTCTTTCCTGCTCCGTTGGCGCCGACGAGCGCCACCACCTGATGGCGCTCGATGAAGAGGCTCACGTCCCAAAGCACCTGCACGCGCCCATATCCCGCGTTGAGAGCGTCAACCTCGAGGAGGTTCACGACGACCTCCGCTGAACGTACCGATGGCCCAGATAGGCTTCGATCACCCGCCGGTCGGACAGGACCTCGCGCGGCCGGCCCATGGTGAGGATCGATCCCTGGTGCAGGACGAGCACCTGGTCGCTGATCGAGATGATCGCCTTCATCACGTGCTCGACGGCGACGATCGTGATGCCCGCGTCTCGGAGCCGGTGGATCAGCTCGACCGCCGCATCGATCTCCTGGTGCCTCAGCCCTGCCATCACCTCGTCCAAGAACAGCAGCCGAGCCCGACATGCGAGGGCCTTGGCGAGCTCCAGCCGGCGTGCGTCGGCGATGCTGAGCTGACTGGGCGCGGCGTCGGCATGTCCGGCGATGCCCACCACGGCAAGGAGCTCATCGGCGGTCGCCAGCGCGTCCTGGACGGTGGGATCCGCGTCGTTGCCGTGCATGGCGCCGATGGCCACGTTCTCCCGAACAGTCAGGCCGCGGAATGGCTTAACGATCTGGAAGGTGCGCGCCACCTTCGAGTGCGCGATCACCCATGGCCGCAGACCCGTGACGTCCTTGCCATCGATCAGGACGCTGCCCCCGGTAGGGCGCAGCTGCCCGGTGATCAGGTTGATGAGGGTGCTCTTGCCGGCTCCGTTGGGCCCGATGATTCCAAGGATCTGACCTTCGCTCACCGAGAAAGTCACGTCACGCAGAGCCCAGAGCCCGCCGAAGCGCTTGGACAGATTTCGCACGTCCAGGATCGGAGCCGAGGTCACAGCCGGTAGCGCCTGACGTTGTCCAGGATGGACAGGTGCCGCGTCTGCCATGCGTCGCGGAAGAAATTCACCACCCCCTGTGGAAAGAAGACCACGACCGCGACGATGATGGCCCCGAAGATCAGCTGGTTGTAGGCCCCCAGGTTGACGCGCAGAAACTGCGAAAGCAGCTCGAGGCCGACGGCGCCGACCAGGGGACCTGCGACGGTTCCACTCCCCCCGATCACGACCATGATCACCATCAGTACCGTGAAGCTGGAATCGAACACGTCCTGCGGATAGAACTCGATCTGCTGGAAGCCGTAAAAGGCCCCGACGCAGGCGACGATTGCACCCGACGCGGCGAAGGCGACGACCTTCACCCACGTCGTGTTGATTCCCACCGAGCCGGCGGCGTCCTCGTCCTGGTGAACCGCGATCATCGCGTAGCCGAATCGGCTTCTGGCCAGCGCGGCGGCGATGGCGATGGACGCGGCGGCAACGATGAGGAAGGCCAGGTAGAAGCCCGGTTTGCCCAGGTACGGCGTCGGCGAGTTGGTACCGAACGTCGGGATCGTGATGCCGCTGCCACCGCCGGTAAGTCCGGTGAGGTTGTTGATGATCTCCTTGGCGCCCTCGGCGGCTCCCAGGGTGGCGATCGCGAAGTAATGTCCGCGGAGCCGGAGCAGCGGCACGCCGATCACGACCGCGAACGCGATGCCGACCAGGATCGCGGCGGGCATCGCGATCCAGAACGAGACGTTGTAGTTGGTCATGAGCACCGCGGCGGTGTAGGCCCCCAGGCCAAAGAACGCGACCTGGCCAAAGCTCGCGTAGCCCGTGTAGCCGCCGATGATGTTCCAGGCCTGCGCGAGCGCGATGAACATGAATACGGAGGCGAGGAGGCGCTGCGTCCCCGGCTCGATCGCCTGCTGCAGCCCGACCATGGCCAGGAACCCGGCCGCGCCCAGGAGCAGCGGCCACGTGTTGGCGATGGTTCGCGACCGGATCCACTCGCGCAGCAGCTCGCGCCTGGTGCGCGATCGACCATGAAGAACCCTCGCCAGCTCCTCCGAGGTGGCGCCGGCGACGCTCACACTTCGACTCGCCCGCTGTACTGAGCCTTGCCGAGAAGTCCCGAAGGCTTGACGATCAGGGTGAAGATCAGGACCGCCATCGCGATCGCATTCACCCAGGTTCCAGTCAGCAGCAGCCCCCCCACCGACTCGGCCACGCCGAGAACCAGGCCGCCGACGAGGGCCCCGTACATGTTGCCCAGACCGCCGAGGACCGAAATGACGAACGCATCGAACGTCAGCTGTGTCGGGGTGCTCGTCGGATTGAACGAGCCGACCGTGGCGATCATCGCACCCGCAATCCCAGCCAGCGCCGCGGCGATGCCGAAGGTCAAGGCATAGATGTGTCTGGCCCGGATCCCCATGAGCCGAGCGGCGCCGCGATCCATGCCGGTGGCTCCGATCGCTCGGCCGATGCGCGTCCGCGTCATCATCACCACCAGGACGCCCGTGATCGCCACGGCGAGCAGACACGCCGCGAGCCGGCCGTACGGAATGTTGACCGTGCCGATGACAAAGCTCTGTGAGGCATAGGCGGTCTCGACCGAGCGGTCATCGGCGGTGAACACGAGCTGCAGCACGTTCAGGATCACCAGGCTGAGCCCGAACGTCAGCAGCAATGTCAGGAAGATGGGCGCGTTGATGACCAGGTTGATCAGCCAGCGCTGGATGGCGTAACCCAGCGCGAAGAGGCAGACGGCGACGACGGGTATCGCGAGAAAAGGGTCGAGGCCGAATCGGGTGTTCAACAACCAGGCCACGTAGGCGCCGGTCACCGCCAGCGCCCCGTGGCTCAGGTTGATGACGTTCAGGATGCCCCAGACGAGCGAGAAGCCCACCGCCACCAGGGCGAGCAAGCCACCCTGGACCAGGCCATATGCGGCCGCCTGGAGAAACTGGCTCATTTACGAGATTGCGGGCCAGGCTGCCGGCTTCGTGGCCAGATTGCTGGGATAGACCGTCACGAACGCACCCTTCTGGACCTGGATCACGTACATCGACTTGGTGCTGTTCTGTCCGGTGGAATCGAACTGGATGTGGCCATAGAAGGTATCGACGCTGAGTGCCGCGAGGGCACCGCGGACGGCCGTCGGATCGGTTGACCCGGCCTTCTCGATGGCCAGCACCATCGCCTCGCACGCCGCGGCTGCGTCGGCCGCCTGGTACGGGTACTGATTTGGCGACCAGCCGTAGGTGTTAGTGAAGTTGGTGAGGAACTGCTTCGCGTTGCCGAAGATGTTGTCGGATGTGGAGATCTCAGGCACCCACTGAGTGCTGCCCAGGACGCCCTCCGCAGACTTTCCCAGGGCGGTGATGAACGCGGGTGTGGGCGGCGCGACGATGGCCGCAAATGCGTCCTTGGGCTTGACGCCGAGCTCAGAGCTCTGCTTGATCGCCGCCACCGCCTCGTTCAGGTGTCCGGCGATGATGATCACGTCGGGGTTGCTGCCCTTCAGGGCGATGAGCGCGCTCGACACGTCGGTGGCATTGGCGGCGACCTTTGTGGAAGAGGTGTAGGAGGTTGCGGACGGCAGGATTGTCATTCCCTTGGCCTGCGCTTCCTCGACGCCCTTTGCCGCCGCATGCTGGCTGAACCCGTCGCTCGCGGCGATGATCGCGATCGAGTGAGGCGCGGGACTCAGGGTCGCAAGGGCGTCGATGATCGACGTCACATAGGCGCTGCTGGGCGACAGCACGGCAAAGGTGTTCTTGTAACCATGGGAGAAGATGGCGGTGTCGGCGCCGTTGCTGTCCGCCATAACCTGTCCATTGCGCTCGACCACAGGCGCGACAGCGGTCGTGCCTCCCGAACCGTATGGGCTGAGGATGAATTTGTAGCCCTGGTCGTTGAACTGGTCGACGATCTGGGCTGAGGTCGCGGCGACGCTCTGGTCGTCCTGGGTCACCAGGTTGATCGTGTGCGACTGGCCGCCGAACTTGATCCCACCCTGCGAGTTGACGGTCTGAACGCAGAACTTGTAGCCCTGGAAGGTGTAAAGACCCTCGGCTTGTCCAAAGGCCCCCGTCTGTGAGACAGGGGCGGCGAATGTGATCGCCGAACCCCCGGACGAGGTGGAGCTTCCTCCACACGCGGCGGCGAGCATGGCAAGGCTCAGGGTCGCGATCAGGGCACTTTGACTTTTGTGCATCCGGAGTCCTCCTCCCCACTTGCGTAGACGGGTTATGCGATGTATACAATATCTACACACTCTGCGCAAGGGCTATTTGGCGCAGGGCCGAATTTTGAGCGGGGAGGAACGTCGCCTGTGAATCCGGATGAGATCGCAAACCTGCTGCGTAGGGCCCTGCGGCAGCGGGTGCTCGCCCCAGGACAGGCGCTCAACCAGGACGAGCTCGCCAAGCGATTCGGGGTGAGCCGTATACCTCTGCGCGAGGCCCTTCGCACGCTCGCCAGCGAGGGGCTGATCGTGATGCGACCGGGAATCGGCGCGATCGTGACGGAGCTGAGCCTCGCCGAGGTGGAGGAGCTCTACGACCTGCGGCTCCTGCTCGAGCCTCCGCTCGTGGAAGCCGCCGTGAGGCAGGTCCGCGAGCGAGACGTCGATGAGCTCAGGGACATACTCCGCCGTATGGACGCGCTGGTGGCAGATGGGATGGATCGCGATACCTGGTCGAACCTCAACTACACGTTTCACCGCCGGCTCAACGAGCTGTCCGGCAAGCGCCATCACGTTCGCCTGGTGATCCAGGTCCTGAACCTGGTCGAGCCGTATTCGCGGATCTACGCCCACGTCCTCGGTTCTCTCGCCGACGCACATCGCCAGCACACCGAGATGGTCGATGCGCTGGCCGCTCGAGATCCTGAGCGCCTCCGCGACCTGGTCGAAAGCAGTTTGCGGACGACCAGGCAGAGCCTGATTCACTCCATGAAAGCTGAAGACGACGGCCCTGATCCACTCGAGATCCTGCTCGACCGCCGCGGCTGACGAACGCCCCACGCTTCGTTCGGCCGCGATGCGGTCGTCCTGTAAATTGAGGGCGAGATGAGCAAATCAGCCGGTGTTTCCACGGTCGCGCGCGTGAACGGGATCGAGCTCGCCTATCAGGTCTTCGGAACGGGTTCCCCACTCGTGCTGCTGCACGGCGGCTTCGGGTCGGTGGAGATGTTTGGACCCAACGTCGAGCTGCTGGCAGCCGGACATCGTGTCATCGGGGTGGATCTCCAGTCACACGGCCGCTCGCCGGCCGCCGATCGTCCGATGCGATTCGAGACGATGGCCGACGACATCGCGGCGCTGATCGCGGAGCTCGAGCTCGGGCGCGCCGCGGTCATGGGCTTTTCCCTGGGCGGCGCTGTCGCGCTGCGCATCGCAATCCAGCATCCGGACCTTGTCGAACGGCTGGTCCTGGTCTCGACCGTATTCAAGAGAAGCGGCTGGTATCCGGAGATGACCGCCGGCATGGACGCCATGGGCCCGGAGACGGCCGAGCCGTTGAAGCAAAGCCCGATGTACGAAGCCTATGTTCGAATCGCGCCGCGCAAGGATGATTGGCCAGTTCTGGTGACGCAGCTCACGACTGCGCTGAAGACCGACTACGACTGGTCGGCAGACGTCGCCAGGCTGCCGATGCCGGTCATGATCGTGGCCGGGGATGCCGATGGCTTCCCGCCGTCACACGCCGTCGAGCTCTTCGGCCTGCTCGGCGGCGGAAAGCGTGACGCGAACTGGGACCGCTCGGGGATGACACACCACCGCCTCGCGATCCTGCCGGGACTGACTCACTACGACATCAACCTGAGCCCGGCGCTCTCGCAGGCCGTCATCCCGTTCCTCAGCGACTGACGCCGACTCGCAAAGTCCCGTCTATCGCTTTCCGGCCTCGTTCTGTTTCACACGCGCCTTGACGAGCCTCCGAATCAGCGCGACCGGCAACCTTTCACCGACTGGGAATCGGAGCGTGCTCTGGTTTTCAAGGTATTTGGTGACGCTGGCGTCATTCGCACCCGCGACATGGGCGACCCCATATAGCCCGACATGCCTTTCGTATCCGGCGAAATGCGCCAGGCGACCGTGATGCTCGTACGAAGGCATGCCGTAGCTGATTCTTTCGTTCGCGTTGGGCGCAGCTGACCTGATCACCTGACGAAGCTGGCTCAGCATCGGCTGCACCGCCCTGGGCGCTGCCGCGATGTAGGCATCGACGTTTTCAGGTGCGCCCTTGCTCGTCTTGCCGTTGCCCACGAGCATATTCTCTTCGCTGAACGTGACGCGAGTGATCAAGAACGGAGGAGCGGTGTGACCAGCAGCGAGCTACTGATTGACGCGTTCGAGCGAATTCCCGACCAGGTGCATGGCGTTGTTGATGGCCTGACTCCCGCCCAGCTGACATTTCGCCTCGACACCGATGCGAACTCGATCGCATGGCTGGTGTGGCATTTGAGCCGGATCGCCGACGATCACGTGGCCGAGGTCGCACGCCAGTCGCAGGTGTGGACCTCAGCCGGTTGGGCACAGCGGTGGCGCCTACCGCTGGACCCAGCCGACACAGGCTTCGGCCATACCGCCGATCAGGTAGCCGCCATCACCGGTGATGCTGAAATGTTGCTCGGCTACTTCGACGCGGTACAGGACATGACGACTCGTTTCGTGCGAGCCCTCACGGACTCCGACCTCGACCGCATCGTTGATGAGAGCTGGGACCCGCCCGTAACTCTTGGCGTCCGGCTGGTAAGCATTGCCGGTCACAACTTTGAGCAGGTTGCGCAGGCCGCCTTCATCCGCGGCGTCCTCGATCGCACCGAGCGCCACTGAGCCCGGCTCAGTCAGCGCCTGGCCGGTAGTACCTCTTGTATTTACCGAAATGGCTCAGGTGTGACCTGAGGATTGAGAGGGTACGCCGCGGACGCTGGTCACCCCGGTAAAAGAGGGGATTGACAACCTTCCCTTGCTGGTCGAGCGCTCGCATCCTCGAGCGCAATGATTCGTCTGTGACGTACGTAAAGGCAACTTTCTTGGGGATCACGAGCCAGAGAATCTCGTTGGTCGCGAGGGTGAAGTCGCGGGACTCCCCGCGAAGCCGGTCTTGGACGAGGTAGCCGGCGAGGTTGTATCCCGACCCGGTCACGTAGAAATTGCTCCGACCCTGGCGCGCGTTCAACTCGAAGACCTTGTCGGTTTCGTCGCGCGGATCGTGCTTGATGTCGAAGTTGGAGAACCCGATGTAGCCAATCCGCTCGAGGAAGGAGGTGAGCACCTTCACGATGGGAGCCTGCGCGCCGGTGAGTATCGCGGCATGGTTGCCAATCCCCTTCGGTGTGTGTTCCTCGAGGAGCACCTGCCCCAGAGCCGCCAGCGTCACCTTCCCGCTTCGGTCGGAATAGCAGGTAAGGACGCGCATGTGCGAGTCGTCTCCGGGGATGAACTCCTGGAGGATCAACGAATCCGCATAACCGCTCTCGTAGATGCGCTCAATCAGTTCGTCCAGTTCCTCTGGCGCACCCACCCGATGGACTTTCTTCTGCCCTGGGAAGGCATGCTCCCACCAGCTGACGCCGTTCGAGGGCTTGACGATCACCGGGCCGTCGAACCCCAGCGAATACCGCTTCCCCATCGACCTCTCGTAGATGAACGTCGCTGGATAAGGGATGCCGTTGTCTCGGCAGGAGGCATAGAACCTGTCTTTACGGATGAGATCGAGGAGTTGTGCGTGAGATACGACAGGGGCAACGACGTTTTCCCGAAACTCCTTCCGATACTTGCTGATCAGCTCGACGTAGGAGTCACCACAGCCAAGCAGGATCACCTTTTTCGGGGCATGGGCCGCGGCGAGTCCGCCGACGACTTCAAGGAATGTCGAGTCCGACTCAATGGATGCTCGGGTAACGAAGTCCACTATTCGACTCGCGTAGCTCGGACCGCCCGGGTATTTCCCAACGACGACGGACTTCACCCGGTAGGCCTCATGAAACGCCCGCGCCATGCTGTAGGTGTTGATGTCGCTCCCGAAGATCACGGGAACGAAGTCGCTGTCTTTGAACTCCAAATCAGCGTTTGATGAAGAACTGCTCGTGCCAGACCAGGAAGCTGAAGACGTTCCAGATCTTGCTGGCGTGGCTGCGAACGCCGCGCCGGTGCTCGTCAAGCAGCCGCTGCAGCTCCTTCTTCTCGAAAAAGCTCGACGCGGCGGAGCTCTCGAAGTAGCTTCCAACAATGTCGGCGCAGCTGTCCTTCCGCAGCCACTCGATTAGAGGAACCGGAAAGGCAAGCTTTGTCCGGCGGGCACTCACCTCAGGGATTCTGCGGGCCGCGGCCCTCCGGAATGCCAGCTTGGTGGTGCTGTGGTTCACCTTGTAGGCGGGGGGGATGGTCTGAGCAAGCTTGAATATCTCGACATCGAGCAGCGGCACGCGGAGCTCGAGGGAGTGAGCCATGCTCATCTTGTCCGCCTTGAGAAGAATCTCCTGCACCATCCAGAGGTTGATGTCCAGGAACTGCATCTTGGTGACGTCGTCGTAGCCCCGCGCCGCTTCGTACAGCGGTGCGGTGTATGCGTCAGGCGACCGTTGCGGGTATCTCGTCCCAAGCACGCGCCACTGTTCAGACGGGCGCCAGACGTTGCTGATCCCGATGTACCGGTCTTCGACCGCCTTGCTCCCGCGCACTAGATAGTCCCTCCCCTTGACGTCCGGCAGGCGCGACGCCGACCGGGCCACGAACTGCCGAACAGGAAGGGGTATGAGCTCTTGATACGGCGCCAGCGAGTGGGGTTCCCTGTAGATGTTGTACCCGGCGAACATCTCGTCGGCGCCCTCCCCCGACAGCACCACTTTCACATCCTCGGCGGCCAGTTTCGAGAGGAAGAAGAGTGCGTTTGCACTTGGATTAGCCAGCGGCTCGTCGAGGTGGTACTGAACATCGCCCACGCTCGCGAAGTACTCGTCGGCGGAGACGATCTTCACGCGGTTCTCGACGCCGATGGCTTCGGCCAGCAGCTTTGCGTTCTGCGCCTCGTCGTAGCGCGGATCTTCGAAACCGATCGTGTAAGTCCGCACCGGTCTCCGTGCCCTGACTTCGGCGGCGACATAGCTCGAGTCGACCCCGCTGGAGAGGAACGAGCCGACCTCGACGTCGGCTATCTCGTGGGCGATGACCGATTCGGTGACCGCATCGGCGATTCTTTCCACGAAGTACTCGAGGGGTTTCCCACGGTCGAAGTCGAAGCTCGGAGTGAAGTAGCGGTGGAGCGTGACAGTTCCATTCTTGAAACGCAGGGAGTGCCCCGGAGGAAGCTTGCGCACGTTCTTGAAGAACGTGTCGACGCCGGGCACACAGTTCCACAGGACGTAGTCGGAGAGGAGCTCCTGGTTCAGCTCCCTGGCGAAGTGCGGGTGCGGAAGCAGGGCTTTGATTTCGGAGCCGAAGAGGAACGAGTCGCCCATCTGCGCGTAGTAGAAGGGCTTGATGCCGAACGGGTCCCGAGCGCCGAACAGCTCCTTCTTCACAGAGTCCCAGATCACGAAACCGAACATGCCCCGCAGCTTCGGCAGGAGATCTTCACCGAACTCTTCGTAACCGTGCACGACCACCTCGGTGTCTGACTTGGTGGTGAACCGGTGCCCCCTCGCAACGAGGTCCTCGCGCAGCGGTTGGTAGTTGTAGATCTCGCCGTTGTAGATCACCACCTTCGTGCGATCTTCGTTGAAGATGGGCTGGGTTCCGCCCGGCAGGTCGATGATGCTCAAGCGACGAACACCCAGGGCGATCCCGCCGTCCAGGTAGAAGTTCTCGGAGTCGGGACCGCGGTGAGCTATCGCTTGGGTCATCGCGCACAGCACGTTCTCCCGGTCGGGACAGGCACCGGCGAATCCGACAATTCCACACATGGTGCTAATGAAGCCTACAGGGCTCATTAGTGAACGCGCACCTCGCGCGCGCCGGCGGGGATCTAGCCGGTCAGAGCTCTGTTCAGGTGCCCGGCGTTAGCCGTAGATGAACCCGATCAACAGTCCGCCGAGCTGGCCGGGGTGGATCGTTCGCTGGTCGGTCACGCCCCACATGCCATAGTCCATCTCCGAAATCAGCCACGAGCCGTCGGGGAAGACATTCTCGACGTAGGCAACGTGGCCGAGGCCGATCAGACTCTCCCTGTCGACCATGATGGCTCCGACCCGTGGCTGTGAACCGACCGGGTAACCCATCGCCGCGGCGTTGCCGTACCAATCGATCGCGTTACCGCGCCACGGCACCGGCCGCCGCGTCGCCACGTACCAGGTGCACCATCCCCAGGGGAACCCGGTCGCGGGGTAGTGCCCGACCGGCGCGCCGAGCGTCAGATGGAAGCTGCCGTAGAAGCTGAGGTAGCTGGGCGCTGCCGGCGGTGGCGGGAAGTCGGGACCCACGCCGCCGGGAATGACCAGAAGGGTCCCGGCCGCCAACTGCACGTCGCGGAACCGGTTGTAGTCGAAGATGGTCGCGGGGTCGACATGGTAGGCGGCGGCCAGGCTCTGCAGCGTGTCGCCGGCCTTGACAGTCACCACCACGCCAGGGGTGGGCGGGATGATGAGCTGCTGGCCCGGCAAGATCGAATCCGAATTGAAGAGCCCACCGTTCGACCAGCGGATCTGGCTCGCGGTCACGTGGAACTTGGCAGCGATCGTATTGACGCTCTCGCCTGCCTGCACGGTGTAGATGGAGGGGATGTGACTGGCCGGCGCCGCCGTCGGAATGGCGACCGGCTTGATGATCGTGCTGTAGCGGCCGAACGTGACGTTGCCCACGGAACCACCCTCGTCGAGCATCAGCGCCTGGGCGTTGACGGGGCCTAGCCGGCTCAGATACGAAGCCACATGCCGATCGATGGAGGCATAGCCTGAGATCGTCAGGGCTACGACGAGAACGACGGCATGAGTCAGATATCGGCTAATTCGCAACAACTACCCCTAAAAATCCAGAACCCGCCCCCTTCGGTAGGTCCCCCAGAAGCGACCGTGACCATAACAGACCCCCCGCGAGCGAGTCAATCCTTAACCAGATCGGGGTAAGCCTTCAAACGTCTCCCCCACACACGGCTAAGCGATGACATAAGCCGCGTCCCCGAAGGTTACGATGCGCCCTAATGCCGGAGAGCGAGCCCAAACCGAGGCCCCTGGAAACCGTGGCGCCCGGGTCCGGACAGGGGTGGAAAGCCGTGCTCAAGAACGGCCGCCAGGTGGTGGTGCACGAGATCCCGGTCGCGCCCGCGGCCGCCGCGGCGGCCGTGCCGCGCATCCAGCGCCTGGCCGAGCACCCGCACCCCTCGCTTTCGCCCATCCTGGCGTGGGGCACCGACGCGGGCGGCCTGTGGATCGCGGTCGAACCCAACGAAGGCACGCCGCTGAGCACCGTACTGGGGCGCGGCCGATTCACGCCGCATGCCGCCGCCGCGCTCGGCACGGCGATCCTGTCGGGCATAGCGGCGCTTCATGAGGCGGGCGTGGCCATGGGCGGATTCGACGCGACCGCGATCAGGTTGACCGGAAACGGCGCGGTGCGGCTCGCGGGCCACCCTGTCGCGGCCGTACGGGGTGCGCCGAGCCAGGGCGACCTGCGGGCCGACGTGCGCTCATGCGGGATGGCGATCTGCGCCGCCTTCGGCGTCGATCCCGCCGGCAAGCCGGCTCCACCCGATCTGGCACCGGGCCTGGTCGTGACGATGCGCTCGATGGCGAGCGGCGCCATGGGGCCTGCCGTCGACCGCGCACAGGGCGCATTGCGGGAGATGGCGGGGCCGCTGCTCGCGCCGGATCGCCAGCTGGCCGCCCAGAGCGAGATCGCGCTGCGCGCGGGCGGCCGCGAGATGCCCCCGACGCCTTTCGTGCCGGAGGCGCCCAAGACGCTGGTGGAGGACACACCCGTTCCCCGCGCCGCCTCATACGAGCCTCCGCCGCGAGCGGCTGACACGTATTCGTCAATCCCTGCCTCACCGCCGCGTCCGGTCGAGACGTGGGGCCCAGCGGCCGCGGCGCCCGTCCCTGAGCCTGCCTCGCCGCCGGGTCCGGTCGAGACGTGGGGCCCAGCGGCCGCTGCGCCCGCGCCCGAGGCTGCCGCACCGCCGCGTCCGGTCGAGACGTGGGGCCCCTCGGCCGCGGCGGCCATCCCCGAGGCTGCCATACCGGCAGCTGAACCGGAGCCCGAGCCCCCGCCCCCGCCGCTGGTGACGCCGGCGCACGAGATGGAGCCCCCGGCTCCGCCGTCTTGGGATGCGCAGCCCGCAGCTCCGGCTGCGGCACCCACGCCGGAGCCAGTTCCCGAGCCCGCCCCAGAGGCCGAGCCCGCTCCCTGGACGGCGCCGGCGGCTGCGGAGGCGCCCGCCGCCCCACCCGCGCCGGCGGAGCCCCCCGCGACCCCGACCTGGACACCGCTCGAGACCGGCCAGTGGACCCCCGGGCCCGCGCCGGCCGGCCGCGTCTCCAGCTCGGAGTGGACGGGCGAAGCCACTCCCATCCCGGCGCCCGTCCCCCAGGAGTTCCTCGCGCCGCGGAGCGCTCCGGCCTCGACCGCCCCGCCGGTGACCACGCCGCCGGTGACACCGCCGCCGCTGCCCCGCGCGGCGGCCCCGACGCCCGTCCGGAAGCCGGCCTCCCGCCGGCCCTCGATCGACATTCTGTCCGAGCGCCCAGCCTGGCTGATCCCAGCCGCCATCGCAGTCGTGGTCCTCCTCGTCATCGGCACGGTCGGCGTCGTCTTCCTGAACAGGGGCAAGGGGGGCCACCTGGCCAGCAGCTCGCCGTCGCCCACCAGGAGCTCACCCAAGCCGACGTCCAGCCCAACCGGGGTCGCGCTGCTGCCGATTCCGAACTACGGCCCAACCGTGAATGCGCCATTGACCAGCGTGAAGTTCTGTACGCCGTCGGCGCCATGCGTCTTCGGCGGCGGAGTGGCGCCGGCGACGGACACCAACTGCACGTTGAGCGGACCGTGCCACATCGACATGGCCGCCACGTGGAGCGGCAACACCGTGAACACCCTGACCTTCTCGATCGAGTTCTTCGAACGTTGCAACAACCCTGGCGGCACATCCACAACGGTGCTTCAGCGCACCTATCAGAACGTCGGACGCTTCCGCCCCACTTACGATCCGGCCCCTGCCGGCGGCTTTGCGGTGTCGTTACCGTCCGGCGCCAAGGCGGCTGCCCTCGTCGTCATCGCCGATACCGGCACCGTCAAGGCCGCGTCGGCGCCATTACTTCTGGGGGCCGACTCCTGCGCCTAGCCGGCCCACCTTTGGTGACTAACGTTTGACCGTCCAGGAGACGGTCTGTTACGGTTTGGCTCACTTTCGCGTCCGGGATGCGAGAAAGGGACGTTTGGGGGTAGGCGTTGCGCATCAACCGCTATGTGACCCATGCCGTGGTTCTGCTCGTGGCTGCGGTCCTGTCGAGCTTCAGCTTGTCGAGCTATCTCAAACCGGCGCAGGGTTCGATCGACGCTCGGGCGGCCAACGCGGGCGCAACCGTCGGCGATGTGTCGATGGGCAGGGACACGACGATCATCCAGCCCGTATCCATTCCGACGTCGGCCCTGCCGAGCCACACGCCCATCTTCTACAAGGTCGCGGCCGGCGACACGCTGGACGGAATCGCGAAGACCCTTGACGTCCCGTTCAGGGAGATCACGTGGTCGAACCCCGGTTTGCGCCTTCCTCTAGTAGCCGGACAGGTCCTGCGCCTTCCGCCCGTGCCGGGCTTCGTCGTCACGGTCAAGCGCGGCGATTCGCTCGCGAGCATTGCGACGGCCAATGGCACCGACCCGCTCACCATCGTCGACTTCAATCGCACTACCGGCCCGCTGACGCCTGGTACCACGCTCGTGATCCCGGTCGACCCTGAGGTAGGCCCGAATCTTTCGTCTGGCGTGCCGGCCGACCCGATCAAGCCGGGCGAGTTCGTATGTCCGATCCTGGGCTCATCGATCATCCAGGGATTCGGGCCATCGTCGTTCGGTCTCGATGCGCCTTACGACGGCTACCTGCATTTTCACAAGGGCGTCGACATCGTCGGGGCGTACGGCACTCCGATCGATGCGGCTGCGGGCGGAAAGGTGACCGCGGTGGGCTTCCTGGGTGGGTTCGGCCTTCGCGTCGAGGTGACCGACAGCTACGGGCTGGTCGAGATCTACGCGCACATGTCGGATGCCTCGGTCGCAATCGGCCAGCAGGTGCAGCAGGGCGACAAGCTCGGTCTGGTGGGCAGCACCGGCAACTCGATTGGACCGCACCTCCATTTCCAGCTGGAGATCGGCGGTGTGCCCACCGACCCGAGGCCACTCAGCGGCTGCGCCGGCTGATCGACGCGGTCCTAAACCACTAGATTTCCGGGTTCGAACTTCTCGCCGGCTGCGGTCAGGGCTTGGGCTGGCTGAACCGAATGAGGTTGCCGGACGGGTCGCGGAACGCGCACTCCCTCGCGCCGTACGGCATATCCATCGGCTCCTGCAGCACCTCGCCACCTTCGGCCCGGATGTGCTCGAAGGTCCCGTCGCAATCCTCGGTGCTGAAGTTGACGGCGCGCAGCAGTCCCTTGGCGAGGAGCTCCTTCATGACCTTGCGGTCGGCCGTCGATGCGTTCGGGTCGGCGAGCGGCGGCTCGAGGACGATGTTGACTTCAGGTTGGGCCTTCGGCCCGACCGTGGTCCAGCGCATGCCCTCGTACTTGACGTCACTGCGCACCTCGAGCCCGAGAATGTCTCGGTAGAAGGCCAGCGCCTCGTCGTGGTCGTGGACGGCGATGAAGCAGTTACGAAGTTTCAAGTTGTCCATGCGATCACCCTAAGAGCGATTGGCCGCCGCCGCTTCTTCGTTTCTGATCGGTTTTGTCCTCACCTTGATGACGCAGCCGGGGATGGCCGCGGCCGCCACGTGGCTGCGGGCCCGATAGGCGCTGGGTGACTCGCCGACGAGCTCGGTGAAACGCGTGCTGAACGAGCCCAGCGACGTACAGCCGACTGCGAAGCATGCGTCGGTGACCGACATGTCGCCGCGCCTGAGCAGGGCTTTCGCGCGCTCGATCCGGCGGGTCATGAGGTAGCTGTACGGGCTCTCGCCGAACGCAGCCTTGAAGCTGCGGGAGAAATGGCCCGTCGACATGGCGGCGGACCGCGCAAGGGCCGGCACGTCGAGCGGGCGCTCGAACTCGCGATCCATGCGGTCCTTCGCCTTGCGCAGCCGTATGAGGTCGCGGATGTCCATGGAAACGTATCAATGGTACGCAGGCCGATCCGCGTCGCGGGCGGGGCGAATCGAGCAGGTTTGGAGAAGCCGCCGCGGCGGCAGCACCCTAGCATGAGGTCGTTCCCATCAAAACTCGAAAAGGTAGGAAACCTCCAATGAAGGCCAAGCAGAAGACCGCCAAGAGCACCACCGCGAAGAAGAAGAGGTACGGGGGATTCACGGACGAGGAAAAAAGCGCGATGCAGGACCGCGTCCAGGAAACGAAAGTGGGCGCGCGCCGCAGCCCGCGCGCTGCGAAGGCGGACGGCGAAAGCGATGTGCTCGCGAAGATCGCCGAGATGTCGGCAGCTGATCGTGCTATGGCCAAACAGGTGCATGCTGTTGTCAAAGCCAGCGCGCCGATCCTCTCCCCCAAAACCTGGTACGGCATGCCGGCCTATGCCAAGGACGACAAGATCGTCTGCTTCTTCCAGCCCGCGCAGAAGTTCAAGACGAGATACGCAACGTTCGGCTTCAGCGACGTCGCGCACCTCGACGAAGGCGGCATGTGGCCGAACGCCTATGCCCTGCTGGAGTTGACCGCCGCCGTCGAGGCAAAGCTCGCCGCACTCGTGAAGAAAGCGGTGAGCTGAGACCGCCCTCAAGCCACCGGGGAGAGCGTCTGGCCTTGAGCCATCCGGAGGTCCTGATCGCGCTGCGGCGGGCACGCGACCTCACCGACCGCGACTTCGCCCAGCCCCTCACCCTCGACTCGATGGCGCAGGCGGCGCACCTGTCCAAGTTCCACTTCGCGCGGGCGTTCACCAAGGCCTACGGCGAGACTCCGAGGACGT
>Ga0207646_10000126_pt1 | contig 103819 bp, 110 predicted proteins | sample KBSK5502metaG_FD_184343 | JGI IMG/M metagenome (GOLD analysis project Ga0207646, IMG submission 184343) | Corn, switchgrass and miscanthus rhizosphere microbial communities from Kellogg Biological Station, Michigan, USA - KBS K5-50-2 metaG... | ecosystem: Host-associated > Plants > Roots >... | reverse complement strand
GAGCCCGATGACCTCTGAGACGCGGCAGCCCGTCGCGAGCATGAATCCCAGTAGTGCACGGGCACGCACGCCATCGTCGGTCGCCGTGTCGCACGCGTCGAGCAGACGCTTGACGCGCTCCACAGCGAGGTGCCTCGCGTCCGGGCTCGGCTCGGATGCCTTCGCCAGCTCGACCTTCTCCCGACCCGGCACGGGCAGATCAAGGAGCGCGCCGAACCTCAGGAGGCCCCGAAGCGCGATCAGATGCAAATTCTTGGTCGCGGCGGAGATCGAACGTTTGCCCTTCGCAAGGCCGCCACGCGCTTGGCGACGTGTGAGGTGGCTGCTGTACGCCTTGAGCGAGCGGATATCGATATCTGCGATGCGCGGGCTCTTGTCACCTCGCTCGAGGAAGGAGCAGAAGTCGTGTAGGTACGCCGCGTACTTCGGGATCGTCCGCTCGCCGCGACCTTTGTCCCGGAGGTCCTGGAGATAGGCGGTCGCGAAGGCCCGTAGCGGGCTGGAAGGCCTGAGATCGCGTGGATCGACGTAGTCGGAGGCGAGCAGGCGCTGCCAGCCCTCCCCTGAATCATTAGAAATCTTCATTCCTTGTGCTGAGCATCACAGGAAACCGAGTACGCGTCAAGTGCTTCCATCAACTCCCCCGCAAGGCCCGACCGATCAAACGGACGTGGGTGGCAGTCGCGCGCAGCGGCGAGATCTCATGGCGTACCCCCAGGAAGACGTGGCGCGAGAAATCTTTGAGCTTCGCGGTCAACGAGTCATGCTCGACAGCGACCTCGCGCGCCTTTACGGCGTGCCAACAAGGACACTCAATCAGGCCGTTAGCCGGAATCTACGTCGCTTTCCGCCAGACTTCATGTTTCGAGTTACTGCTCCTGAAGAAGCGTCTTTGAAGTCACAAACTGTGATTTCAAACTCGGGCCGCGGTGGTCGGCGTCGGTCGATGCCACGAGCGTTCACTGAGCAGGGGGTCGCGATGCTCTCCGGTGTATTGCGCAGCGCGCGTGCGATCGCCGTGAACGTCGAAATCATGCGCGCATTCGCGCGCCTGCGACGACTCCACGGCGAGCACGCCGACCTGACAAAGAGAATCGACGAGCTCGATACCAAAGTTGACGAGAGCCTCCGGACCATCTTTGACGCGATTCGCGCTATGCAGACGCCGACTCGACCAACGCAGAAGCCCCTCGGCTTTCGGCCAGGCCGACGCTGACCTTCATCCTCTGAGCGAAGGATGCAAGGTTGATGTGGAGGCGAAGGACGCATCAGATGCTTCCATCACCCCCGTGCGTTCTCCTACGAGGCTGAGTCAGGCCGGGGTGATCTTCGCTTGAACGTTGACCTTCAGGCTCGCGTGGGGCGCATCCGCAGCCGCTGAGCCGCGCTCCCGCGCGAGACGCTCACGTTCGGCCTCTCCGATCGCCTGTCCCACCGCGCGTACATCAGCCTTGGCCCATGCGAGCAGCGGCCGATTGTCAGCGGTCGAGGCCGTGAGCTTTCCGAGCAGCCCGCCTGCTGGGGAATCCGCGTACGCGTACAGCGCCTCGCAGCGGGAGCCGCTTCCCCCATCCGAGAGGAGCTTGTAATTGGCGGTGAGTAGCGGCCCGTTGGCGCGCTCCCGCGCCTGGACGGTGACACTTACGCCGCTGATGCGCTCGAGGATGACGAAGTCAAGCTGGGGGCCACCCTCGGCAGGGCGCGCCAGCGCCACCTCGACCGCAGCGGAGATCTCCGCCAGCGGCCGGTCGACCGCTATCTCTAGACGAATCTTCGTACAGGAGTTTGTACGGCAGCAGGCTTGGTCTGACTAGACAGGCTGGCAGGCGGGACCCATAGCAGCAGTCACCACCCCGCGTTCTCATAGAGCGCCCACCCGCGTGAAGGGGGTCGATCAGATGTTCAACACCGAAATCAAGCCCGAAGAGGCCCTCCGCGATCCAGACGCGAACCGCAAGCTGCAGTTCGAAGGCACTGTCGAGGTCGAGGGGGCTTTCATGGGTCAGATGCTCAACGCCCTGTTCGGCCAGGACTCGCAGGTCAACGGCAAGCTCCACTTCGAAGGCGCGGTCCAGATCGACGGCACGTTCACCGGGAGCATCAGCACGAACGACCTCCTCATCATCGGCGAGCACGCCAAGATCGCCGCGGACGTCAACTGCGGATCGGCGGTCGTGAGTGGTGAGGTCACCGGCAACATCACCGCGGTCAGCGCGGTGGAGCTGCACACAGGCGCGCATGTGAAGGGCGATATTTCTACCCCGACGCTCGCCATCGACAAGGGCGCCGTGTTCGACGGCCTTTCCAGGATGATGGGCGCGCCAGCGACGTTCGGCAGCCTTGAACGCCGCGCCCGCCCGCGCAACAGATGAGGTTCTCCTAAAGCCTGCGCATCCGAATTCTCATCGTCGCGCTCATCGCCCTGGGCGTGCTGATTCCCGCGACGCTCATCTTCACGCAGCAACGCGCGTCCGCGGCGGCAATGGTCCTCACCATCATCGACGGCACGGTCGATGTCGCGCACGGCACCGCCGCGTTTGCGCGCGGCCCTGACGGCCAAGTCCTGAACGCCGGCGATCGCGTGCGGACCGCAGAGCAAAGCCACGCCGTCGTGACGTTCCTTGACGCATCGACCATCGAGCTCGAGCCGGGGACGATCGTCACGGTCGTTCAGACGACCGCCACGCAAAGCGGAACAATCACGATCGAGCTCCAGCAGTCGATCGGCCGCACCTGGTCGAGCGTTCAGAGGGTGCTCCGCTCAGATTCGAAGTTCGAGCTGCGGACTCCCGCCGCGACGGCCGTCGTGCGCGGCACGGGGTTCGTCACAGACGTCCAGATCAGCGGGGCGACGACGGTGACCACCGTCGACGGAAGCGTCGAGGTGAGCGCGCAGACCCAGACCGTCGTCGTGCCAGCGGGCTCGCTCACGACCGTCCAGCCCGGCGGGCCGCCTTCCCCACCCTCGGCCAGCCCGAGCGCCCAGAACATCCTGCGTTTCGGACTGCACTCTCCCGCGTACCTCGTGGTCGTCGATCCGCTCGGTCGCTCCTGCGGCATCGTGCCCGCGGGACCGACGCTGATCCGCCAGATTCCCGGGTGCCTCGCGACCGAGCCTGGCATCGACCCGCAGCTCATCGACGTGCGGGACGCGAGCGCCGGCACGTACTCCCTGATCATCGAATCGATCGCTCCGGGCGGTGACTTCGTCGCGACCGCATCCGCGGTCGACGGCGCGGACAACCTGTCCTTCAACTACTCGATCGGCGGTGGCGGCCCCGCCGGCACGAAGTTCGGCTCGAGCCTGGCCGTCGAACGCGGAGCGACCGGCGCGCTGAGCGCAAAAGGCCTGGCCAAGCTGACCTTGGCCGACCGGGGACTGACGCATGTCGTCGTGCCATCGGCGTTCCCGCGAGCGACAGCCAGCGGCAGTCCGAACGCGCTGTTCGCGCCACTCCCCCGCTTCGGCTTCGCCGCGGGGATCGAGGTGACGCCACCGCCGTCGGGCCAGACGTCATCGCCGAGCGCCACGCCGAGCCTCACCCCGTCACCAACGCCGACGGAGGTGGCGACGCCCCAACCCACAGAGGCCCCGACGCAGGCGCCGACCGCACCGCCGGTGCGGACGCCGACACCGCCCCGGCCCGCGACGCCCGCGCCGACGCCCGAACCGACGCCGAGTCCGCCGCCCACTCCGAGTCCGACGCCGTCGCCGGTACCGACGCCGGCGGGCCCCTCGCTCATCGGAGGCATCGCCTCGCCGGGAAGCCTGATGAACGTGACCGGGCACGGATGGTCGACGGCGCTCGTCACGATCAGCTGGGAAGACGGCCGACCACTCGTGCAGGCCAACGCCGACGCCGCGGGTGACTTCGCGGTCGCGATCACCGTGCCGATCGACGCGAACGTCGGCGCGACGTACCGGATCACCGCGAGCGATGGACGGCAGACCGCGAGCGGACAGGTCGCGGTGTATGCACCGACCCTCGCGGTGACGTGCGGCGCGGTCAACAGCGCGGTGTCGGTCACGGGCAACGGTTGGCCGGCTCTTGCGCGCTACGCGATCCGCTCTTCACTCCTCGCGACACCGTTGTCGGGCACGGTCACGGCCAACGGCACCTTCACCGTTTCGTTCACGCCGCCGCCGGGCATACTCCCGGGCGATTACCAGATCAGCGCGAACGTTGGATCGCTGCTCGCAGAACCGCAGACGTGCACGCTGCGATGATGCCTGTGTAGCGGGGGCAACACTGATGTTGCCGCGTTAACGTGGCACGGTGACACGACGGGGCTGGATCCTCTTCGCGGCGATGGGCGTCATCTGGGCATCCCCTATCTCCTCATCAAGATCGCGGTCAGCGAATTGTCGCCGGCGAGTCTCGTCTTCCTTCGCACCGCGATCGGCGCGGGTCTTCTGCTCCCGGTCGCCTTCGCCCGAAAGGATCTCAGGCCGCTGCTTCCCCACTGGAAATGGATCGTCGCGTACACCTTCGTCGAGGTCGCCGCGCCGTGGTTCTTGCTGTCGGATGCCGAGCGACGCATCTCGAGCTCGCTATCCGGGCTCCTCATCGCGCTCGTGCCGTCGATCGGCGCGATCCTGGCGTGGGCCACCGGCCCTGACGACCGTCTCGATCTGCGCCGCATCGCCGGCCTCGGACTCGGCTTCCTCGGGGTCGCCGCGCTCGTCGGGTTGGACGTGGGCGCCGGTGACATCGGCGCGGTCGGTGAGGTCGCGCTCGTCGCGCTGGGCTATGCGCTCGGGGCGCTGATCATTGGACGCAAGCTATCCGGTCTTCCGTTGTTCGGAGTCGTCGCGGCGTCGCTGGCCCTGACCATGATCGTCTACGCGCCCGTGGGTATCGCGCAGCTGCCAGGAGCGCTGCCCTCTCCGCAGGTGATCGCCGCCGTCACCGTCCTGGGCGTGATCTGCACCGCCATCGGTTTCCTGGTCTTCTTCCCGCTCGTCGCTGAAGTCGGCGCCGCGCGGGCGACGGTCATCACGTACGTCAACCCGGCCGTCGCGCTCGCGCTCGGCGTCGCGTTCCTCGGCGAGCCGCTCACGATCGGCATCGTGCTCGGCTTCGTGCTCATCGTGCTCGGTTCGGTGCTCGCGACACGACGCGCCGCGCCTGCGAAGACCTCAATCGCGCTGTCGCGCTCGCCCGACGTTCTCTGAGGAAAGGCAGGATCCGTCCCCGACTAAATCTGCGCCTCGTCGATATGTCGGACCGGCGACACGAGCAGGCCGATCGATGCGAACGCCACGGCGTAGGCCCCGGCGACGACGAACGCGCCACCCGGGCCGATCGCTCCGACGAGGGCCGCCGCGGCGATCGGACCGACAGGGTTGATGAGAGAGTTCCCGAGGAGGTCGATGCTCGCGACGCGGCCCAGCAACTTCTCAGGCACATGCCGCTGAAGCATGGCTTCCCAGATGACGGTCGACGACGCGAGCCCCACACCGGTCAGGGCCATGAAAACGACGACGGCGGGAATGATCGGCAGCAAGCCGATCGCCAGGACGCAGACCGCGGCCAGGAGCTCGAACGCGAACAGCAGCCGTCCCGGGCGGCGGATGGTGAGCTGAGCGACGACGACGCTGGCGACGATCGTGCCCACGCCGTACGCGCTCATGAGCACGCCGAATGTCTCCGCGTTGCCCGCGAGTACGTCTCGTACGAGAAGTGGGGTCATCACGCCCGACTGTCCCGCATAGGCGACATTCACGAGCATGAAATAGATCGTCGTGGTCCAGATCCATCGAACGGAGAACACGTATCCGAACCCCGCCCGGATGTCGCGGAGGAGCGATGTCTTGGCGGCGAGGACCCGTCGGACGGGCGTGGCGAGCATCAGGGTCGCGAAGCTGAAGACGAACGTGAGCGCGTTGATACCGAACGCGAGTGCGGGACCGCCGAACGCGACGGCGAGACCACCGACGGCCGGTCCGGCGATACGCGCGAGGCTGCGGCCCAGCAGCCGCGCGGCGTTCCCGGAACGGAGCACCTCGGCCGGCACGAGGTCGGCGATGATCGCCGTGTACGCCGGCCGCAGGAAAGCGTCCGCGGCCCCGAGCGCAACGGCTGCGACGTAGATGTGCTCGATGCGCAGCCGGTCGGAGGCAGATAGCAGCGCGACGACCCCGACGACGCAGCCGCCCACGACGTCACTTGCGATGATGAGCGTGCGACGCGGGACCCGATCCGCGATCGCGCCGCCGAACAGCAGAAAGACGATGCTCGCTGCCGTCTCGATCGCGACGGCGACTCCCAGCTGCAGTGGCGTCGCACCCAAGGCGAGCAGCTGGAAAGGCAGGGCGACGCTCTGGACGTTGTCGCCAAAGCTCGAGACCGTCTGACCGGTCCAGAGCAGGCGGAAGTCGCGATGCCGGAGCGGGACGAGCAAGCGCGGCGACCGACCTGCCATTGGCGCGAGGCGACCCTATCAGGCGTAGCCCTCGGCTTCGCGGGTAGGGTTGTGATGTGCGGCGTCAGTGGTCGCGAGCTGGCTCGATCGCGGCGTTCGCCGGTGCCGTCGCCGCGCTCGCCGCGGCCGTGGCAGGCGGCATCATCGAGTCCACCGGGATCGCGACCATCACGGCCGTCGTCGCGACGGTCATCGCGTACGGCCTCGTCCCGCTCGTCGTCACGGTCGCCATGCGTCAGAGCGGGCTCTCGAGCTGGTGGGCGGTCGCGGCCGCGCTCCTCGCCGCTGGCTCGTGGTCCGCAGCCGGCGTGCTGTTCGCGACCCCGGCCCTCATGGCGACCGCACCGCCCCTCATCGGCGCCGTCGCGGGCTCGGCGCCCAGCGCGAGCGCGCTCTGGATCGTCGTGGCAAGCGTTGAGATCGTGCGCGCGGGAACGCATCGCTGGGCGCTCGTCGTGGTCGCGGCGTTCCTCGCGGTCCTCATCATCGGCTCGGTGCTCATCGAGCTCAGCGGCTTCGACATCCGCAAAGTGCTCGTCCCGCTCGGCTGGGGCGTGTGGATGATCGACGTCGGCCGCGCACAGCGCATGCGCATGTCGCCGACGGTCGCCCGGCCTTCGCCAGCCGAGCCGGCGGCGACGGCGTGCGCGAACTGCGGCGCGCCCCGGAGGACGGACGGCCTCGCGTTCTGCAGCGATTGCGGCCTGCCCTACGGGGCGCAGCGGACGTGAAAACAGCCCACCGGCCGAGACCGATGGGCTGTTTCGACGATCTAGGAGATCGCGCTAGTCGCCCAGTACTCCGGCAGCGCCCTGGGGGTTTCCGCAGAGCGTGCTGTTATTGAACGCGGTGCGGTCGCCGCTCGCGCCTCCGGCGAAGCTGTTGTCTTTGCCGAACGCGCCGAAGGCCCCGTGACCGGCGCAGATCGTGTTCGCGATTGAATGCTCGCAGCCGTTCGAAGACGCGCCGCAGTAGTCGCCGCCCCCTCCATCCGCGAGTGCGGCGCCAGACATGCCGAGCGTCGCAGCCAACGAGATGACAAGTGTCGCGATGATCCGTCTCATTCCAGTCTCCCTCTGACCGATCGGCGGTCAGCGGGGCTCAGCCTAGCTTGCGACCTTTTTTCGTCTCGCGCTCGGGCGCTTCGCCGCCCGGGCAACTGACTTCTTCGCGCGCGTCGTTCGATCCGATCCGGCCGCGCCGCACACGGTCTCGAGGATGAGACGCGTCGTGACATATGGATCGGCGTTCGCGTTGGGCCGACGATCCTCGATGTAGCCCTGCTTGTCCCTCGCGACCTGCCACGGGATACGGACCGATGCGCCGCGGTCGCTCACGCCGTAGCGAAACTCCTTGTACGAGCACGTCTCGTGGAGCCCGGTGAGGCGCTCCTCGATGCCGAAGCCGTAGTTCGCGATGTGGAGATCGTGCCGCGTCCCGAGCGCCTCGGCCGCGGCGATGCACGCGTCGTAGTTCCGCCGCATCTGGTTCGTCGAGAAGTTCGTGTGCGCGCCGGCGCCGTTCCAGTCGCCGCGGACCGGTTTCGGATACAGCGTCGCGCTGATGCCGAACGGCTCGCCGACGCGGTAGAGCAGCCAGCGCGCGAGCCACAGCTGATCGCCGACCTCCGGGGCGTTCAGCGGCCCGACCTGGAATTCCCATTGACCGGGCATGACCTCGGCGTTGATACCGGAGATCTTGAGTCCGGCCTTCAGGCAGGCATCGAGATGCGCCTCGACGACCTCACGGCCGAATACCTCGTCCGCGCCGACGCCGCAGTAGTAGCCGCCCTGAGGCGCCGGGAAGCCACTGTCCGGAAACCCGAGGGGCCGCGAGCCGCGGAAGAGCGTGTACTCCTGCTCGATGCCGAACCAGGTGTCGAACGACGCGAAGCGCAGTGCCATGTCGGCGTTCGCGCGGCGCATGTTCGAGGGGTGCGGCTGCCCGCTCACGAGCATGACCTCGCACAGCACCAGGACATCGTCCCCGCCGCGGATCGGATCCGGGCACGTGAACACCGGCTGGAGGACGCAGTCAGAGCGGTCGCCTGTCGCCTGCTGCGTGCTCGATCCGTCAAATCCCCAGACCGGTGGCTTCTCGCCCGTCGGCACGATCTTCGTCTTCGAACGCAGCTTCTGCGTCGGCTGCGTGCCGTCGACCCAGATGTATTCGGCCCGATAAACGCTCATGAAAATCCCTTCTCTCGCTGTTGTTAGGGGTGCGGCTGACCCATCGGACTGTACCGAATCCCCCGCTGGGGTGATGACCGAAAGCCTAACCCGCCGGACTCCTTGTTCCGATCCCGCGGGTACATAGTGGTGAGGTGCGCGAATCGATCGTCGAACACGGTGGCTACCGGATCCGGATCAAGTCGTGCGGTCCGGCGACCGGGCCGCATGCGGTCCTGCTTCCGGGCATGGGCGCGACCGCCGTGGCGCTCGCTCCGCAGGCTCGCGCTCTCCGCGCCCTCGGCTACGCGACGCATGTCATCGAGCTTCCGGGCTTCGGGCTCGCGCCGGCCCTGCGAAAGGCCGACGCGCGCTTCTCGCAGCTCGCGGACATGGTGCTGCACGTCGTAGGTGAGCTCGGGATCGAGCGCGCCGTCTTCCTCGGTCATTCACTCGGCGGCGGTATCGCGCTCCAGATCGCGCTTCGGAGGCCGGCTGCCGTCGCGGGACTCGTGCTGATCGCGCCCGCCGGTCTCGGCCGCTCGATGCTCTGGGCCTACAAGCTGTACTGCGTGCCGCTCATCGGGCGCGCGCTGCTGCGGCCGTACGAACGCGGCAGCGGCGCATTTCTGCGCCGGTTCCTCATCGGACGGGCGCGACGCGACGACGACCACTTCATCCGCCACATGCTGCGCCGTGACCGGCGGTCTCCGGCGACGACGCGCTCGATCCGCGCCATCGTCTGGGCGAATCAGCCGCCGCGCTGGCGTCGTCTGTTGCTGCTCCCGTGGCCGGGTGGCGAGCAGCTCGGCTTCACGCTCCGCGGCAACGTCGCCGCGCTACGCGACATCCCAACGCTGCTGCTCTGGGGCACCGACGACCGCGTCTTCACCGTGCGTGACGCGGAGTTCTTCCGGCTTGCGAATCCGACGGCCGAGGTCCACGTGGCGCGCGGCATCGGACACATGCTCCCGCTCGAGGCGCCCGGCTGGGCGAACGAGCACATCGCGTGGTTCGACGCGCTGCATCTCAGGCAGCGCCCTTTGGCGGCGTAGCCCGGTTCTTCTCGCGCCGCACCCAAGCCGCCTCCGCCGGTAATCGGAGCGCGCGACGCTGCGCCGCCGGCAGGTACTTCGCTCCTTCGCCGAGCGTGAGGCCCGAGACCTCGTCACGATGCTCGCGCAGGAACTCGAAGACCAGCGTCGGCCGCTTCTTGCTGACCTCGCGCAGCACCCAGCCGATCGCTTTGCGGATGAAGAACTCGCGCTCGTGCAGCATCTGCGCCGCCAGCCGCGCGAACAGCGTGAAGTCGCCCGCCTCGTGGCTGAGCTGGCGCAGCTGCGCGAGGAGCGCCGTGCGACGGACCCAGAAGTTCTCGTCGCGCGCCCACACCGGCAGCCGTCGGAGCGCCGTCCGCGATTCGCCGACCACGCCGCCGATGACGTCCGCGGCGAGCCAGTCGACGTGCGCCCAGGTCTTCGAGCGCCGCACGAAGCCGAGAAGCCACGGCAGATCACGCTCTTCGAGCAGCACCGCGTAGCGCGAGAGCAGCGCGATCCCCGCCGAACGGAGCTCGTAGCTCTCAGTCGACCACAGCTCGTCGACGATCCTGCGCAGCTCGGCGCGCGTGAGGTCGCGGTGCTGTCGCGCGAAGTCGTTCGCCGCGCGACGGATCTCCGGCACCGTCGTGCCATAGAAACGGAGGTCGCTCTTGAGGTACGCCTTGCCCGCCGCGGCGCGCTCGCGCGATCCCGCCGCCCGGTAGCGGCGCTCGAAGAAACGCCGTGCCGCGATCGCCGTGACTGCGGTCATCGACCGACCTCGTCGAGCCAGCGCTGGATCGCGGCGTCGTCGATGCCCGCGACGTCGAGCTCCGCCTCGCCGACGACGAGAACGGGGACCCGGACGACGTAGCGACCCAGCAGCTCCGGATCACGCGTGACGTCGACGCGCTCGATGTCGAGGGGAGTCCGCCGGCTGAGGCGCCGCAGCGCGCCGAGTGCCTCATCGCAGAGGCCGCAGTCGGGGCGCGCCATGAGCCGGACGCGGATCACCAGTTCGCGGGAAGACCGGCGACGTTCGGGGGAAGGCGCACACCGGGTGGATGGATCACGTAGACCGTCCCGAACGAGTTCAGCCACACGCGCTCGAAGTCGAAGCGGGGATACACCTTGCGTGCCTGTGCGTCGGCTCGCACCGCCGGATCGTTCGTGATCACGTCCCCGTTGGCCGCGAAGCCGCGGATCACCAGGAGGTGGCCGTTCGTGCTCGTGAAGAGGAAGCCGGGCAACTCGCCGTTGATCGAAGCGATCAGCGGGATACCGGCCGCGATAAAGAGCTCGGCCTCCTGGAGGGAGCGCAATCGCGTGATGAATGCCTCCAGGCCGAACGACGCGGCGTAGGCGGTGTTGAACGGCCAATTGCCCGCGCCCTCGTAGCTCCAGTCGTAGGCGTAGCGCGCCGCGTGATCGACCTGGCCATCGGTGTGCGACGCGCCGGGGAACGCGGTGAGGTCCGTCGCGTTCGGGCCGGCCTTCCAGAAACCGAGCACCATTGCCGTCGACGTCGGGCTGCACCACGCCTCGCCACCGCCGTCGTACTCGGGGTAGTGGCCGGTGTGCGTCTCCTGCGACAGCATCGGGACATCGAGGTCCCGTACGACACCGCTGAAGGCGCCCGGTAACGCGTGGTCGCCCGCGCGTGACGCGACGGCGGCGAGAACCGTCAGGGCGGGCGTCACGCTCAGGCCGGCGGTGCGATGAAGCGTGACGCGCAGCTCGTACGACGTCAGCTCGGCGGCCGGAACGGCCTTCTCGAAGGTATCCACGTTGACGCGGCCGTCTGCGTCCTCCTGACCTTTCATGGTCGTGCGGTGGATCGTGTCGTCACCCGACGCCCAGATGGCGAGCGTGTACCACTTCGTCGTGCGTAACTTACCGCTCGCGCGCATCTGTATGTCGATCCACGTGCCCGATGGCGTCGCCGCGTTCCACGACGCGACGAGCTGGTCGAAGTCGAACGGTGGACGCACCGCGCTCGATGTCCAGGTGCCCCGTTCATCCAAGACCGTCCGTCCGTAGGGGTCGGCGTAGCTTCCCTTCGCGGGCGCTGCGCCGAGCTCCAGGCGCCTGTCGACGGTGATCGTGCCGTCATGCGATCCCGTGTCGAAGGCGAGGCGGCTGAAGCTGCGCGGCGTATCGCCCACCCGAACTGTCGCGGTCGGGGAGGGGCTGGCCGCCGTGCTTGCCGGCGCGGTGCTCGCCGCTGAGCTCACGGCCGCGGAGGGCGATGGGAGCTGGCTCACGGACTGCGGGCCGCCCGAGCACGCCGCGAGGAGCAGCGCGCCGAGCGCCAAACCGCGCATCGCGGTCACCAGTTCTTGTCGAAACCCTCGACGTTCGGCGGCAGCGAGACGCCATCGGGATAGATCACGTAGACGATCCCGGCGGAACCGCCCAGCCACACGTTCTCGAAGTCGGCGCGCCCGTAGATGACGCGCGCGTCCGCGTCGGCGAGCACCGCAGGATCGTTGGTGAGGACGTCACCGGCCTCGGTGAAGCCGCGGATCACGAGGAGATGCCCGCTCGTCTTCTTGAACAGGAAGCCCGGCAGCTTTCCGTTGATCGACGCGACGAGCGGGATCCCGGCGGCGATGAAGCGTTCGGCCTCCGCGAGCGAGCGCAGCCGCGTCACGAAACCGTTCATCCCCACGAACGACGCGGCGTAGGCGGCGTTGTCCGGCCAGTTTCCCGCGCCCCGGTAGTTCCAGTCGTACACGTAGCGAGCGGCGTAATCGACCTGACCGTCGGCGTACGACGGCCCGGGAAAGGCGTTGAGCTGCGCAGCGGTGGGCCCACTGTTCGGGTAGCCGACGAGCTTCCAGTAGTCGAGCACCATCGCCGTCGACGTTGGGCTGCACCATGCCTCGCCGCCACCGTCGTACACGATGAACTCACCGCGGTGGACTTCCTGTGAGAGCTGCGGCACGGCGAGCTCGTGGACCACGCCGAGCGGAACGCTGGGGATCGCGAAGTCCGACGCCGCCGAGGTCATCGCGCCGATGAAGCGCACCGTCGGCGTCGGCGAACCCGCGGCGGCATCCGCGCGGTAGAGGGACACGCGGAGCTGGTAGGACGTGAGTGGGGCCGCCTTCGACGAGCGGATGAACGTGTCGATCGCGACGAAGCCGTCCGCATCGCCCTGGGCGGGCACCGAGGTCCGGTGGATCGTGCCGTCGCCCGACGCCCAGATACCGAGCGTGTACCACTTCGTCGTGCGGCCGCTGCCGGTCGCCTGCAGCTCGGTCTTGATCCACGTGCCTTCCGGTGTCGCCGCGTTCCATGAGGCGACGAGCTCGTCGAACGCGAACGGCGTGGTCACCGGATCGGAGATCCACGTGCCGCTGTGGTACGCCATGTCGTGCGGACTCCCGATCGGAAAGGGATCCGTGTAGCTGCCAGAGGTGAGCCGACCCGAAAGCGTGAGTCCCGCGTGGCCCGCGGCGGTGCCGCTGTACGTGCCGGATCCCAGATCCAGCCGCGCGAAGCTCGCCGAGGGCGTGCCACCCTTGCTCGCCGCCGCGGCGGGACCGGCGCTCCCGACGAACGCCGCGATGAGCAACGCAAGGGTCACGATCAGCGTGGCGGAGCGGCGCGCGTTCATATCGTCCTCCTCAGCGCGGGGTCGACTGCGGCTAGAGTCTGACACGTGAGCCCCTTCGCGCGCCCAGATCTCTTTTGGTCGACCGAGCAGACTGCCGCGAAGCTACGCGATCCCAAGGTGCGCGTGGTGGATTGCCGCTTCACATTCGAGGGCGACGCGGGTCCGGAGTATCTCGGCGGCCATCTGCCGGGCGCGGTCCACTGCGATTGGTCGCGCGATCTGTCCGCTCCCCCACCCGCCTCCGGCCATCCGCGCTGGATGCTGCAAGGGCCGGACGCGTTCGCGCAGACGATGTCGCGGCTCGGCATCGGCAACGACACGATGGTCGTCGGCTACGACGCGGAGGGCGGTCATCACGCGGCGCGCCTCTGGCTCGCGCTGCGCCGCTACGGCAACGACACGATGGCGATCATGGAGGGCGGCATCCAGAAATGGACCACTGAGGGCCGCCCGCTCGAGAAGGGCGAGACGAAGGTCGCTCCCGCGAAGTTCGTTCCGCATCCGCGCGAGGGCGTGATCGCGACGAAGGACGAGGTCTTCGCCGCGGTGCGCACCGGCGATCCCTGGCTCCTGGATGTGCGACGCGACAGCGAATTCACCGGCGTGGAGAAACGCGCCGCGCGCGGTGGTCATATCCCCGGCGCGGTGAACATCCTCTGGAAGGACGCGCTACGCGACGACTGGACGCTGAAGGACGCCGACGAGCTCGAGGAGATGTACGCGAACGCCGGGTTCGGCGCCGAGACCTCCACCGTGACGTATTGCCAAGCCGGCGTGCGCGCCGCGTTCACGCATCTCGTGCTCACCGCGCTCGGTCACGACGACGTGCGCACCTACGACGGCAGCTGGGAGGAATGGGGCAACGACCCCAGCCTCCCGATCATCGTCGGTCGGAGCTGACCGCTCGCGTTCGTCGCGACGTGAGCTCCGCCGCGAGGTCGGCGGGCACGTCGGCCTCGATCCGGATCCCCGCCTCGCTGTATTCGGCGTTCCGCAGCGAACCGCGCTCGCGCACGCGCTGCACGAGGCCGCCCTCGTTGTAGGGCACGGTGACGTCCACCTTCGTCCAGCGCGTCGCCGCCGTCGCCGCCAGGCGGTCGCGCAGCGCCTCGACGCCGTCCCCGGTGCGCGCGGACACGAAGACCGACGCGGGGAACTCCGCGCCGAGCGCTTCGCGCAGCGCATCGCCCTCCGCGCCGCGCAGCGTGTCGGTCTTGTTGAACACGATGAGGCTCTCACGCGACCCGAGGTCGAGCGAGGCGAGCGTTTCGCGGACCACGATCATCCGCTCGTGCAGATTCGGATGGCCGACGTCGACGACGTGCACCAGCAGGTCGGCGTCGTTCAGCTCCTCGAGTGTCGCGCGGAAGGCCGCGATGAGCGCGGGCGGGAGCTTGTTGATGAAGCCGACGGTGTCCGAGACAAGCAGCGCGCCCCCGCCGGGTAGCGCCATGCGGCGCGTCGTCGGATCGAGCGTGGCGAACGGCTGGTCCGCGACGAGCACGGTCGCGCCGGCGAGCGCGTTCAGCAGCGTCGACTTGCCGACGTTCGTGTAGCCGACGAGGGCGGCGAGGAACAGGCCCTCGCGGCCGCGCGAAAGCCGGCTGCGCTCGCGCTGCTGCTGGACCTCGGCGAGGCGCGCTTTCAGGTCGATAAGGCGCCGCTCGATGACGCGCCGGTCCGTCTCGAGGAGCGACTCGCCGGGACCGCGGGTGCCGATGCCGCCGCCCAGGCGCGACAGACCCTTCCAGATGCCGCGTAGCCGCGGGAGCTGGTACTCGAGCTGCGCGACCTCGACCTGCACGCGTCCTTCCTTCGTCCGCGCATGGCGGGCGAAGATGTCGAGGATCAGCTCGGAGCGGTCGACGACGCGGCGTCCGGTGACGACGCCCTCGAGCCCGCGCTGCTGCCGAGGTGCGAGCTCCTCGTCGCAGACGACGAGGTCCGCACGAAGTCGTGTGCACTCCGCCAGGATCTCCGCCGCCTTTCCCTTCCCGACCCAGGTGTTCGGGTCTGGCGCGCGCCGTTGCTGCACCGCGCGACCGGCAACGACGCCACCGGCCGCCTCGACCAGCGAGGCGAGCTCGTCGAGGGAATCGTCGGCGTCGAAGCGGGCGCGCGGCTGATCGAGACCGACGAGGAACGCGCGCTCGGGTGGCTCGGAGGTGTCTTTCACTCTGACAGTGTCGCAGGCAGGGGATCCTCTACGGTGGGATCGATCCACCTCGTCGCGCCGTCGCGCCGGAACCATGTCATCTGCCGCCGCGAGTAGCGCCGCGTGTCCCGGACCGTCAGCGCCACCGCGTCTTCCAGCGCGAGCGCGCCATTGAGATGCCGTGCCCAATGGACGTAGCCGTGCCCGCTGAGGCTCGGCAGCGATGGATCGAGGCCGCGCGCCAGCAGGGCGCGCGTCTCGTCGAGAACGCCGGCATCGACCATGCGGAGCGCGCGCGCCTCGATCGCTCGGATCAGGACGTCGCGGGGCGGTGCAAGCCCGATCCTGCGCGATGGGATCGCGCCATGGCGCCGCCAGCTCGCAGTGAGGCCGCCCGTGAGCAGCGCCGCCTCGACGTAACGGACCACGCGGCGCACGTTGCGCGGATCGACTCGCGCGGCGGCGTCAGGATCGAGCTCGCGCAGGCGCTGGTGCAGCGCGTCGGCGCCGTCACGCTGCGCGTCGCGCTCGATCCGCGCGCGCAAGACCGGGTCGGTCGGGACGGACGCGAGGTCGAGTCCGTCGAGCAGCGCGCGCACGTACAGTCCCGTGCCGCCGACGACCACGGCGACGCGACCGCGCGCCGCGATGGCGTCGAGCACGGCGCGCGCGTCGCGCTGATAGCGGAACACGTCGTAGCGCTCGGCGGGATCGGCCACGTCGATCAGGTGGTGCGGCACACGCGCACGCTCGCTCTGTGTCGGCTTCGCGGTCCCGATGTCCATCCCGCGATAGACCTGCCGCGAGTCGGCCGCCACGATCTCGCCGCCGAGGGCCTCGGCGACACGCAGCGCGAGCGCGCTCTTCCCGGAGGCCGTCGGACCGACGATGGCTATGACGCGCGTCGGGCATCCTCCAACGCGCGCAGCGCGCCGCGCGCGTGGTCGAGCGTCGCGGCGTCGGGCGCGGCTTCGCCGTACCGGAGCTCTTCGAAGGCGCGCACCAATGGATCTCCCGCCGACCAGCGCGCGTCCTCGCTGCGGATGCGCGCGAGATGCTCCGCCGGCGTCTCCTGCGGCTGTCGCCAGCCCGCGCCCGCGCGCTCGGCGAGGGCGAGGAACCGCCAGTACAACAGGCGCAGCGTGCTGCTGGGACTGCCATCGTCGCGTGGGGCGTGGCGCGAAACGCCGCGCTGACGCCTAAGGCGACGGAGCATGTCGCCGAGACCGAAACCCTCGGCCGCATCCCGTTCGAGCGTCGCGCCCTCGGGGAGCTCGAGCCGTCGCTCGCGGAGCATGCGGTCGAACAGGAACAGCGCGACGAGCGCGGCGCCGAGCACGATGACCATCTCGACCGCGCCGAACACGATCGGCCGCGTGCGTTCGATCTCCCGCAGCAGCGCCTCGTCGTCGGCGGGCGTGCGCGGTTGCAGCACGACCGGTTCGCGACGCCAGAACTGCGCGAGGATCGGTGCAAGGAATTCGACGATGAACGCGGCGATGTACCCGAGCGGCAGCAGGACGAGGTACAAGATCCGCGTAAAGGTCGGCTCGATCGCCGTCCCGAAGGCCGACAGCGCGTCCTGCACGACGGGCACGAAGGCGGCCGCGAGGATCGCGACGATACCAACGACGAAGCTCACGCCGGTCGCGGTCGACGCGCGCGCGCCGCCGCGCGTCCCGCGCGCGAGCGCGAGCTCCTCCGTCGTGCGAGCGAGCGAAAGCGCGAGTCCCGACAGCGCGACCACCAGAAGGGCCAGGACGGGGAGCGGTCCGTGATCGATCGGTCCCGATGCCAGCGCCGCGAGCCCGACGCAGGTGCCCGCGAAGAGGAGCGCGTTCCGTGAATCGCTCCAGCGCACGGCGCCGCGGGCGATCGAGAGATTGCGCCAGAGGAAGCCCTCGGCGATGAGACCGAAGGCGACCATGCGCGAGAGGACCGCGAGCCCGTCCGGATCGCGCGCCGGGAGCGCGAGGCCCCACACGACGCCGGCGGCGAGCGTGACCACGAGGATCGTCGTGCCGCGTCGCTCGCTCTTCACCTCGCGCTGGATCGTCACGAGCAGGATGCCAACGCCGAACAGGACGAGGGTCCACGGCACGATCGGTAGCGGCGCGATACCCGTCGTGCCGACGTGTGCGAGCGCCGCGATCGTCGTGAACGCGACCGCCTCGACGAAGCAGCGCGCGCCGATGAGGATCGCGACCGCGGCGCTACCCCGCACGGCGGAGCTCCGCGGGATGGAGCATGTCGAGGACGACGCCACGCGCGCGCAGATGCGCGGCCAGCGTGACGTCGGCGGGCGCGATGTTCACGCCGAGCACGCGGTGATGCGCGCGGCGGAGCGCGAGCATCGCGCTCGCCAGGCCGGCCGTGACCTTCGGCGTCACGACGACGAGCGTCGCGCCCCAGGGCAGGCGGCCCCGCTCGCCGAGGAACACCGCTTCGGGCGAATTCGTCGCGTACGGGCCGAGACGCGCGAGGATCTCGAGGGCACGCGTGAGCGAGTGCGGACCGCGTCCGAGCGACGAGCGTGGCCGTTCGTGCGTGAGATTGTCCAGACCGTTCGTCACCAGCCCGACCTGGCGGCCGGCGTTCGCGGCGATGCGGACCATGTCGGCCGCAGCCGACACGACGAGCTCGACCGCCTCGGGATCGGCCTGGATCCAGTACTGCTCGTACGAGGCGACGTTCACGAGGAACACCGCGTCGAGGCTCGTCGCGGGCTCGTACAGCTTGGTCTGGAGCTCGCGCAGTCGCGCCGAGGCCTTCCAGTGGATCTCCTTACGCGGGTCGCCGCTCCGGTGCTCGCGCACGCCGCGGAACCGCAGCGGATCCGGCAGCAGGCCGCGGCGCACCGCGAGCTCCGCCAACGGGCGTAGCGAGGGCAGCTGCCGGTCGTGGACGGCGAGCGGTGCCGGGTACGCGACGACCTGCGCCGCGACGCTATCCGTCCGCTCCGTCACCGTGAACCCGAGCCAATCGCCGCCGCGCAGCCGGATCGGACCGACCGCGTACGCGCCGCGCTGCGTCACGACGAGCGGGAAGCGCAGCACCAGACGCTCGTGGCCACGCGGCGCGAAGCCCGCGTTGACCCACCCGCGCGCGAGACCGGGCGTCGGCTCGGGCGTCTCGATGCCTTCCGGCAGGAACAGCCGCAGGTCCAGCCACGGCAGCGGCAGCGGCTTGCGGTTGATGATCGTCACGGTCGCGACGAGCGGCTCGCCCGCGATGAGGCGATCCGGTGAGACGGCGAGCTGCGACTCGAGACCGACGAGCGCGAGACGTCCGGTCACCCACACGACGAGCCACACGACGAGACCGCCGGCGCCCAGGACGATGAGCGCGGGTGACCGCGAGATCGCGGCGATAGCGACGATCGCGATGACGATCGGCCACTCGAAGTGGCCGGACCGGGTCATCTCAGCCGGCCGCGCGTGCCGCGTCCTCGGCCGGCACCGGTGTGCGCGCGAGCACGTCGGCCACGACCGCCGCCCCGGTGCGTCCGCGCATCTGCGCGTCGGCGATGAGGAAGAGCCGGTGCCGGAGCACGGCGGTGGCCTGCGCCTTCACGTCGTCGGGCAGCACGTACGCGCGTCCGCGGATCGCTGCGTGCGCCTGTGCAGCGCGATAAAGGGCGAGCGCGGCCCGCGGACTCGCGCCGAGCTCGACCCCCTCGGCCGTGCGCGTCGCCCGCACGACATCGGCGACGTAGCGGCGCACCGCTTCGCTGACGCGCACCGCGCGGACCTCCTCGCGGAGTGACGAAAGCGCGGCGGTATCGAAGATCGGCCGGAGATCGTCGGTCGAGACCGTGCCGGCACCGTGGACGCGAAGGATGTCGTCTTCCTCGTCGGCGCTTGGGTAGCCGAGCTGCAGCATGAGGAGGAACCGGTCGAGCTGGGCCTCGGGCAGCGGGAACGTTCCCTCGAGCTCGATCGGGTTCTGTGTCGCGATGACGCAGAACGGCTCAGGCAGCGTGTGCGTCGCCTCGTCGACCGTGACCTGCCGCTCTTGCATCGCCTCCAGCAGGCTCGACTGCGCGCGCGGCGTGGCGCGGTTGATCTCGTCCACGAGCACGACGTTCGCCATCAGTGGCCCCGGTCGATATTCGAAGGTCTGCGTGCGCTGATCGAAGATCGAGACGCCGGTGATGTCCGACGGCACGAGGTCCGGCGTGCACTGGATCCGGCTGAACGAGAGCGCGAAGGATCGCGCGACCGCGCGCGCGAGCGTGGTCTTCCCCACCCCCGGCACGTCGTCGAGCAGGATGTGTCCCTCGACGAGGAGCGCGGCGAGGAGCTGCTCGGTCGCGGTTCGCTTTCCGATGACCACCGTGCCGACCTGCTCGACGAGGCGGTCCGCAGCCTCTTTGACCGTGGTCACGCGGGATCAGGCCGCTTCGAGCGAGGCGACGCTGCCTTCGGCGTTCGCGCGTCGGCCGCGGATCGCGCTGGCACACGCGAGCGCCAGAGCCAGGGCGACGAATGCCGCGAGCTCATGGAGCACCAGGGCGATCGGATCCACGACGCGGAGCGCGAACGGGCTGAAGGCGCGTTCGATGACGAAGAGGAGCGCGGTGGCGAGAAGCAGCCGCAGCGCGAGCTTCCCGCCATGCACCGCGCGCACGGCGACGGTGAGCACGACGATCGCGAAGAGATAGACGAGCCAGCCGGACGCGTCGCCGGACAGACCCCACTCCCGCCCGCCGGGCACGAAGCCGGAGACGAGGCCGTCCGCGACAAGGACCGCCGCCAGCACGAAGGTGATGATGCCCAGCAGCCAGGCGGTCCTCTGGGGCAGCCCCGGCGGGGTCGGGCGTGGGGCGGGATCTTCCTCGTCGATGGGCCGAACGGGCACCGGAGACGAGCTCTGGAGGCCGAAAAGGCTGTCCATTTCGGCGTCCCCGACCGAGTGGCCGAGGCGCCAGACGCGCACCGCGGACACGAGGATCACGAGCTCCACCAGCGCCGTCGCGAGATGCACGACGACGGCCGGGAGCTCCTTCGGACCGAGGATGAACGCCGTGAGCGGCCGCTCGATCAGGAAGAACGCGGAGAGGCCGACGCGCGCCATGAGGCTGCGCTCGCTGCCGCGCGCCACGAGATACGCGACCGCGGTATTGAGGATCGCGAAGACGTACGCGATCTCGGCGAGGTTCTGGTATCTGCCGGTGAACCACGCGGGTCCGCCCGGATAGACGCCATCGAGGATGCCGTCGAGCACGAAGAGGACCGACGCGAAGAGCATGAGGAGGACGACCGGTCGCAGCGCGGCAGCCATCAATTCGCCCCTTCCACAGCCGGTGGAATGGTACCGCTCACCTCCTCGCTTGGTGGGTCTCCAGCGAGACAATGCATTCCGGCGGCACGAAAACGCCTCCGAGGTCGGCGCCGTGCTCGCCGCGCCCGTGGAAGTCGCTACCGCCGGTGGGCACGAGGGCGTAGCGCACGGACAGGCGCAGGCACTGCGCGGTGAACGCCGCGGTGTGCGAGGGGTAGTAGCACTCGATGCCGACCAGACCCGATTCGACCAGCTGCGGCAGCAATCGTTCGAGGTCGACAACGGTCCCGGGATGCGCGAGTGAGGGCACGCCGCCATGCGTGCGCGCGAGCGCGACCGCTTCGAGCGGCGCGAGGCCAACGCGCGACACGTATGCGGGAGAGTCCTTGCTGATGAGCGTGTTGAACGCACTGTCGTACGTCGGCACGTGGCCGGCTTCGAGGAGCGCCTGGGCCAGATGCGGCCTCCCGAGCGACCCGCCCTGCGCGATCTCGCGGACCCGATCCAGCGAGACCGCGTATCCGAGGGCGTTCAGCTTCCCCACCATCAGCTCGATGCGGCGGCCGCGATTCTCCCGCAGCCAGCGGAGCCGTTCCTCGAGCGCCTCGTCCCTCGGATCGACGAAATACGCGAGCACATGGACGTCGCCCCACTCCGATTCGGTGTTGAGCTCGGTCGCGGGGATCACGCGGACGCCGCGGCGATCGCCCTCCGCGACCGCGTCGGCGACGCCGAGCAGCGTGTCGTGATCCGACAGGGCCAACGTCCGGACGCCGCGGGCGGCGGCGCGAGTGATGAGCTCGGTCGGCGTCAGCGCACCGTCCGACGCCGTGGAGTGCGTGTGCAGATCGATGGGGTACGCGACGCTCAGCCTGCGTACTCCAGATCCAGTCGCTCGATCGAGCGGGCGCGACCGCTCGCCTCGTCGACGTCGATCACGACGCTGTTGAACTGCACCGGCCCGTCAGCGACCTCGAACCGGCGCGGCACGCCGTCTTTGAACCGGCCAACGATGATCGACGGCACGATACCCAGTACCGAGTCGCGCGGTCCGACCATTCCGGTGTCCGAGACATGCGCGGTGCCCTGTGGGAACACACGTGCGTCGGCGGTGGGCACATGGGTGTGCGAGCCGACCACGGCGGAGAAGCGGCCGTCCAGGTGCCAGCCCATCGCCACCTTCTCGCTGGTCGCTTCGGCATGCCAGTCGAGGATGCGCACGATCGGCGCGTCACGGCCGAGCTGATCCAGCAGAGCGTCCATCGCGCGGAACGGGTCGTCGGCCGGAGCCATGAAGGTCCGGCCGATCGCGTTCACCACGAGGACGCCTTTCACCACGACCCAGCCGCGCCCAGGGTTGCCCGGCGCGAGGTTGATCGGCCGGATCGCGAACGGCAGGAGCTCGATGTCGTTGAGGAACTGCCGCTGGTCCCACACGTGATTGCCGTTCGTGACGACGTCCGCGCCGTTCGCATTCAGCTCGCGCGCGATGTCCGCGGTGAGGCCCGCGCCGCCGGCGGAGTTCTCGCCGTTCACGATCGCGAAGTCGATGCCGCGCTCTTTCCTGATCTTCGGAAGGAGAGCCGCAACGGCATTGCGTCCGGGACGGCCTACGACGTCGCCAACGAACATGATCTTCATCGCTATTGACGCCGAAGAATATTCTGTGTGCCGGCTGAGGATGTTCGGTCGAAGAGCTTTAGCACTCGCGGTCTGTGGCGTGGTCTCCGCAACCCTCGCGTGCGGCGGACGCGCGCCGACTTCCGCGGCGCCCGCCACCCCGACGATCACGCTGACGGCCACCGACTGCACCGCGGATCAGCTCGGCGCGCTCGCCCCCGAGCACTTCGCCGGCACGCTCGTCAACAAGACGTCGTATCCGGCGCTCTTCAGCATCCAGCGGATCCTTGACGGCCACGACTACCGTGAGCTGGAGCTGTTCATCGCGGAGCAACAACGACTCTTCCTGGCGAACGAGGAACCGCTCAACCCTGGCCCTCCCAGCTTTACCGACAGAGTGGTGATCACCGCCGTCGACTCGACGCAGACCGAAAGGTTCGAGGCGACGCTGCTCAGCGGCACGTATGGAATCGTCTGCAGAGAGCAAAGGCATCCGACGCTATGGGCCGCGTACCTGATCGGCCCCTTGCGCGTCCCCTAACCGCGTCCGCTACTTCGCATATTCGACCGCGCGCGTCTCGCGTATGACCGTGACCTTGATCTGTCCGGGGTACTGAAGGCTCTCCTGGATCTTCTGCGCGATGTCGCGCGAGAGACGCGCGGTCGAGAGGTCGTCGATCTGCTCCGGCTTCACGATCACGCGGATCTCGCGACCGGCTTGGATCGCGAACGACTTCTCAACTCCGGGGAATCCGTTCGCGACGCTCTCGAGCTCCTGCAGACGCTGGAGGTAGTTCGAAACGATCTCGCTGCGTGCCCCGGGCCGTGCCGCGCTGATCGCGTCGGCCGCGGAGATGAGCGTGCCGACCATCGTCACCGGCTCTACGTCGCCGTGATGGCCGACGACGCCGTCGATCACGTTCTGCGGGAATCCGTAACGCTTCAGTAACTCGCCGCCGATGATCGTGTGCGGCCCCTCGACCTCGTGGTCGATCGCCTTGCCGATGTCGTGCAATAGACCCGCCCGCTTCATCGTCTGCGGGTCGTAGCCGGTCTCGGAGGCGAGCATGCCGGCGACGTGCGCGACCTCGATCGAATGTCGCAACACGTTCTGGCCGTACGAGGTGCGGAAGTGGAGGCGGCCCAGCAGGCGCACGAGGTCGGGATGCAGACCGGCGAGGCCGACCTCGTAGATCGCCGACTCGGCGGCCTCCTTCATGACCTGATCGATCTCGGTCTTGGCCTTCGCGACCATCTCCTCGATACGAGCGGGATGGATGCGACCGTCGACGAGGAGCCGCTCGAGCGCGCGCTTCGCCACCTCGCGGCGGATCGGATCGAAGCCGGAGACGACGACGGCCTCGGGCGTGTCGTCGATGATGAGATCGACGCCGGTGAGGGTCTCGAGGGTCCGGATGTTGCGGCCCTCGCGGCCGATGATGCGGCCCTTCATATCGTCGCTGGGCAGCGCCACCACGGTCACGGTGTGCTCCGCGGTGTGCTCCGCGGCGTACCGCTGTAGCGCCATCGTGATGATCTCGCGAGCGCGGACGTCGGCGGTCTCGCGGGCCTCCGCCTCGAGGTCGTGCACCTTGCGGTTCGTGATGTCGCGCATCTCGTCCTCGACGCGCGTCAGCAGGAGGCCACGCGCCTCGTCCATCGAGAGGCCCGCCACCCGAGCCAGCTCGGTCCGCTGCTCGCTCTGCAGCTGAACGACCTTCTCCCGGTCGGCCTCGAGCTCGAGCTCCTTCTCCACCAGCCGGCGCTCGCGTTGGTCCACCGCGGCGAGCTTCTGGTCGAGCTGTTCGTCCTTCTTGTCGAGCCGTGTCTCGTAGCGCTGCAGCTCGGAGCGGCGCTCCCGGTTCTCCGTCTCGGCCGTCTTGGCCAGCTTGATCGCCTCGTCCTTGGCTTCGAGGATGATCTCCTTCTGCTTCGCGCGGGCCTCGGCGACGAGGCGCTCGGAGTTCGCGCGCGCGGTCGTTTCACTGCCGAGCGCAAGGGAACGGCGAAGCAGGAGGGCCACGACGAAGCCGACGAGGCCTCCGACGAGGGCCACAAGGCCCACGACGAGGGGGTCGGGCATCTCAAGTTCCTTTCCGTGTGGCGCGAACGCGAGGACGCTCGCCGTGCTGGGGCGGACGCCCCTTTGATCGCGTAAGCGGCCGACGGAACGGCGTGCCCCGCCGGCCGGGGTTCACAAGTTCTAAGTGCATCGAGGATAACGCCGCCCACCCCGCGTACGCAATGCGGACGGCGTTAGCCTGCAACGGATGCGCGAGTACGCCCCTCCTGGCACACGCCTGCTTCTCGCCAGCTCCTTCGTCGCGACCGTGCCGATGGGCTATCTGCTCGTCGTCCTGCCCCTCTACCTCGTTCGAGCCGGCATCCAGCCGGCCTTCATCGGTCTCCTGTTCACCGTGTCGGGGCTCGTCAGCTCGCTCATCGTCGCGTTCTCAGGTGTCCTCGCGGACCGCTGGGGCCGCCGACGCTTCGTGATGGCCGGCACCCTCATGCCGGTGCTCAGTTACTTCGTGTTCGCGGTGACGACCGAGCCCGCGTGGCTCGTTGCGGCGAGCGTTCTCGGCGGCGTCGGCCTCGCCAACGGTGCCGCCGGGGCTCTCACGATCTCGAGCTTCGACGCGCTCCTCGCGGAGAAGGCGAGCGAAGGGCAGCGGACTCGCGTGTTCGCTGCGAGTCAGGCGCTGTGGAGCCTCGCCCTCGCCGTCGGATCGATCGCTGCGGCCGTGCCGACGATGCTTCGCGCGAGCTTTGGCGTCGCGGACCTCGAAAGCTACCGGCTCCCCTATCTCGCGATGGCCGCGCTCACCGTCGCTGCCGCGGCGCTGCTCATCCCTCTGCGCGAGGACATCAGTGTGCGTGCCGCGCGGGTCGCGTCGGGTTGGCTGCCACGGAGATCGCGGCCGGCGATCGCGACCTACGCACTGGGCATCGGCTTCCTCGGCTTCGGGCTCGGCATCGCGGTGCAGCTGCTCCCGCTGTGGTTCGGCCTGCGCTTCGGCGTGAACGAGGCCGACCTCGGTCCGTGGTACGCGGCGACGCAGCTCCTCTCTCTCGGGACGGTCCTCGTCATTCCGACCCTCGAGCGGAGGCTCGGTGGTCCGCGCACCGTCCTTTTCGCGCTCTTCGCGAGCGGCACCTGTCTGGCCTTGATCGTCCTCGCGCCGGTCTTCACGGTCGCGGCGTCGCTCTTCGTGGTCCGCGGCTTCTTCACGAACCTGTCGTGGCCATTCCATCAATCCCTGCTCATGGCGGCGACCGTGCCGGAGGAGCGTGCGACCGCGGTCGGGTCCGGCTTCGCGGTGTGGGGCTTCACCAACGCTCTCGGCCCGCTCGCGTCCGGCGCGCTCCTCGGCGCGGGGGTCTTCGTGCTTCCGCTCCTCGTGGGCTCGCTCATGTATTTCTGCGGCGGGCTCGCGTTCGGGATCGGCTTCAGTCGCCTGCTCGCGCGGCGAGCGCGAGCGGAGACAGCGGCGCTTGGCGCTCTCGGCGGCGATGGCTCTTCCTGAGAACGAGACGCGGCTCGACGAAGCCGAGCTGGCGAAGCTCCTCGCCGCGGGCCAGTGGCGGCGGGAGGGCAACGCGATCACACGAACGTTCGCCTTCAAGGGATTCAAGAGCGCGGTCGCGTTCGTCGACCGAGTCGCGGACGCAGCGAACACCGCCAATCACCACCCGGACATCCACCTCGAGCGTTACCGCATGGTCCGCGTCGTTCTGACGACCCACGCGACAGGCGTGCTCTCAGACGCCGACGTCCAGCTCGCGCGACGGATCGACGAGCTGACGTGAGGACGCCGTGGGAGGCGGGCGTATTCGTGTATCGCGACGACAGGCTGCTCCTGATGCACCGTGTCGAGGATCGCTACTGGCATGTCGTCGCAGGCGTCGTGGAGTTCGGCGAGAACGTCGCGGACGCCGCCCGCCGCGAGCTGCGCGAAGAGTGGGGACTCGTTGTTGCGGAGCTGATGGAGCTCGGCTCGCCGGTGACGTACCCGATCACACCGGTGCTGCGTCAGCGCTACGACTACCCGGCCGACCTGCGCGAGGTGACTGTGCACAGCTTCGCCGCGCCTGCGCCCGCAGGCTGGGAGCCAACGCTGAACGAAGAGCACGACGAATACCGCTGGTCCACGGTGGAGGAGGCCATCTCGCTCCTGCACTGGCCGGAAGCGCGTGAAGCCGTGCGCCGTCTAGCGCCGCGTCTGGCCCCTCGGCCTAGCTCTCGTCCGTGACCTCGCGCCGCGTCACCTCATCGATCGTGTCGTAGTCGAATCCGCGTGCGGCGAGATACGCGTGGATCTTTCGCTTGCGTTCGGCGTCGGGCATGTCCGCCCAGCGCGTCAGTGGGCGCGAGAGCGCGCGTCGCGCCTGCTCGACATCGGCGTCCGGCGCGCGCTCGCCGAGCACGATGTCGACGACGTCGCGCGCGACGCCCTTCTGCGCGAGCTCGGTGCGAAGCGCGCGATCGCCGCGCGGCTTGAAGCGATCGCGCTGCTCGATCCACCAGCGCGCGAACGCCTCGTCGTCGACGTAGCGCTGCGCGCGCAGCCGGTCGATCGCGTGGTCGATCGTCTCCGGGTCGAACTTCTTCGAACGGAGATGGCGATGGATCTCGGCGACCGTATGCGGGCGCCCGGCGAGATAACCCACGGCGGCCCCGTAGGCGTCGCCGGCAGGCGTGGCGGCCGGTCTAACCCTCTTCGCCATCCGGGCTTGCGGCGATCGCCGCCGCGCCGGACCGCTCGCGCACCTTCTGCTCGACCTCGTTCGCGACGTCAGCGTGCTCGCGCAGGAACTGCTTCGCCGCTTCGCGACCCTGACCGATGCGCTGTTTGCCGTAGTTGATCCAGGCGCCGGATTTGTCGAGCACGCCGGTCGTCACGCCCATGTCGATCAGGCCACCCTCGCGCGAAATGCCCTCGGCCGCGAGGATCTCGAGCTCGGCGATGCGGAACGGCGGCGACACCTTGTTCTTCACGACCTTCACGCGAACGCGTCGGCCGATGATGTCGGTGCCGTTCTTGATCGGCTCGATCGGCCGGATGTCGAGCCGGATCGACGCGTAGAACTTCAGCGCCTTGCCGCCGGAAGTGGTTTCGGGATTGCCAAAAACGACACCAACCTTCTCGCGCAGCTGGTTGATGAACATCACCGTGGTCTTCGTCTTCGAGATCGAGCCAGTGAGCTTCCGTAGCGCCTGGCTCATGAGGCGCGCCTGCATGCCCATGTGCGCCTCACCCATCTCGCCCTCGATCTCCGCGCGCGGGACCAGCGCCGCGACGGAGTCGATCACCACCAGGTCGACCGCCCCGGAGCGCACCAGGGTGTCGGTGATCTCCAGCGCCTGCTCGCCGTTGTCGGGCTGCGAGATGAGCAGCTCGTCGATGTTCACGCCACAGGTGCGCGCCCACTGCGAGTCGAGCGCGTGCTCGGCATCGATGAAGGCCGCCGTCCCCCCGGCGCGCTGCACCGCCGCGACAGCGTGCAGCGTCAGCGTGGTCTTGCCGGACGCCTCCGGGCCGTAGATCTCGACCACCCGGCCGCGCGGGTACCCGCCCACGCCGAGCGCGAGGTCGAGCGCGATCGAACCGCTCGGAATGGCGTCGACCTTCTCCTCGGGGTTCGCACCGAGCTTCATGATCGAGCCCTTACCGAACTGCTTCTCGATCTGCAGGATCGCCTGGTCGATCGCCCTCGTCTTTTCTGTCACTGCCATCTCTATTCCGTCCTCACACCTTAGCTTCCGAAACGAAAAACGGCGCCGGCTTGCTGCACACCGGCGCCGTCTGGAATGCCCGCTGGGACTGCTACCAGTCCTTCGCCTTGCGCTTGGGCGGCACGAGCTCGATGGTCATCGGCTGGACCGGCGCGGCCACGGTCTTCTTCTTGAGCTCTTTTTCGAGCTGCTCTTTGGACTTTTTCTTGGCCTTCTTGTCCTTGGCCTCGCCTCGACCGGTCGGCATTCTCGTCCCTCCCGTCCGGATGGAAGCATTCCGAACTCCGACGAGCATAGCGTTTGTCGCTCGTATGCTCTCGCGCGTGCCAGCCCGCAAGAGCACGTCGTCGCGCGCCACCACCCGCTCGGCGCGCGTCACGACCCGCACCGGCGACGGCGGCGAGACGTCGCTGTTCGGCAAGGGCCGGGTCCGAAAGACCGATCCGCGCATCGTCGCTCTCGGCGATCTCGACGAGGCGCAGAGCGCGATCGGCGTGGCCCGCGCGTTGGCCCCGAAGTCGACGCTGGGCAAACAGCTGCTCGAGCTGCAGCAGGGCCTCTACGTCGCGATGTCCGAGGTGGCGACGCCGCGCGACGATCTCGCGCGCCTCTCGACGCGCCTCGACGCCGCGGCGATCGCGAAGCTCGAGAGCGCGCTGGAATGGCTCAAGGCGCGGACGCCGATCGAGGGCCGCTTCGTGATACCCGGCGAGAATCCGATCTCCGCGGCCCTTGATTACGCGCGCACGGTCGCGCGCCGAGCCGAACGCAGCGTGGTCGCGTGCGTCGACGCCGGCTCGGTCTCCGGCGAGGTGCTGCTCCCCTGGCTCAACCGCCTGTCGGACCTGCTGTTCGTGCTCGGGCGCGCGGCCGAAGGCCGGTCCCGGAGGTCGCGAGGGGCCTAGCCGCCCTCCGGCGGCCTGGAGCCCGCGACCACCTCGCTGTGGAACGGTCCGCGCGCGGTGCGCTGCGCGAGCGTGAGGTCCGCGAGCTGCCGCTGTGTCGCGCGCTGCGCGTCGTCCACGTCCGCCAGCAGCACGAGGCCGTCCGCGAACCCCCACAGGATCAGTGCGTAGATGAGCGCGAAGACGAAACCGAGGATGCCGACCGCGACGGTGACGCCCGGGAAGAGCGGTATCGCTCCCTCGGGCACCTGGTACTGGCTCGCGCCGTACACGCCGAGGGCGCCGCCGATCACGAACAGGATCGCCGCGATGCGCATCGCGCCGGCGGCGAACTTGACGGCGAAGTGGCTGCGCGGCTTCGGCTTGGGCGCTAGCGGAGCCAGGGCGGAGGCTCCCAGTGGTCGGGAAGCACGGTGACCTTCACCGGCATCTCCGCGGCCTGCTCGGACACCGACTGGATCTGGTTGATGAGCATCGGGCCGTACGGACAGAACGGCGTGGTCAGCACCATCTTCACCTCGGCCTCTTCGGGTGTGAACACGACCTCGCGGATGAGATCGAGGTCGATGACCGACAGCCCGATCTCGGGATCGAGCACCGCCTGAAGCGCGTTGAGTATCTTCTCCTGCTTCTCGGCCTCGGCGACGATCGGCGACGGCTTGTCGGCCTTCGTCTCAGTTCCATCAGCGGCCATGTCGGTCCTTTCCGGCCCGCTTTAACGTCGAGCGAGCCACGCGAACAGCGAGAGCGCCGCGGTCAGCACCAGGCTGACGACGATAGACGTCGCGATGGGCGCGTACACGGTCCACCCGTCGCCTCGGAGCGTGAAGTCACCCGGCAGGCGCCCGACGAACGGCACCTTGTCCGCGAACATGAGCGCGAGTCCGATGACCAGGATGACCACGCCGGCGATGACCAGGGCACGCCCGATAGCGTCCACGTTACGCATCGATTGTCTCATGCCACCACCTAGCGGAGCGTCACGAGCAGGACCCGATCGTCATCCGGTGCGGGTCGGCCACGTCCGTCGCGGTTGCTCGTGAGCACGAGGAATTCACCGGTCGAGATCTCGTAGACATCGCGCAGCCTCCCGTACTGGTTGACAAGCAGCCGCTCGTCGAACGCCACGCCACGGCCGTCCGGCGTGAAGACGATGCGGTGGAGGTGCTGGCCGCGAAGCGTGGCGAAAAGGAACGAGCCACGGAGCGGACCGGGTCGGGTCGCGAAGGCCGCACCGGACGGCGCCCACGTATCGAGGTTGCCGCTCCAGGCGATGGGATCGCGGAAGCGCTGGTCGCCCGGCTTGCCGGTCACGATCGGCCAGCCGTAGTTCGCGCCCGCCTCGATGCGGTTCACCTCGTCCTGGCAGCAGGCGGGAAAGAACCCGCTCGGTCCGTGCTCGGTCTCGTAGAGGACGCCGGTGTCGGGTTGGAACGCGAGACCCTGCACGTTGCGATGTCCGAGGGAGAACACCGGCGAACCCAGGAGCGGATTGTCCGAGGGCACGCTCCCGTCCTTCTCGAGCCGCAGGATCTTTCCGCCGAGCGACTTCGGATCCTGCGCGCGCGCCTGCTGCTCGCCGTCGCCCGTCGCGACGTAGAGCTTGCCGTCGGGCCCGAATGCGATGCGGCCGCCGTCGTGATTCGACGATCCGGGGATGTTGTCGAGGAGGATGGTCTCGTCCGTTCCCGACCCGTTCGTGTCGTGCATGCGCACGAGACGATTGAGCGTCGCGCCGCCCGGTGCTGCGTACGAGTAGTAGAGGTAGACGAAGCCGGTCCGCGCGAAGTCGGGATCGAGCGCGAGGCCGAGCAGGCCGCGCTCGGCGTCAGGATTCGCTCGCGCGGGGAGCGTGGCCCACGGCCGCGCGTCGAGTCCACCGCTCGCGCCAAGGCGCACGATGCGCACGCGGCCCGGCCGCTCCGTGACGAAGAGCCGCCCATCGGGCGCGAGCGCGACGGACCACGGCGCTTCGAGCCCGGACGCGATGAGCTGCACGTTCTCCACGACCGCCGGACCAAGACGCGGAGTCGGCGTGGGCGTGGGAGTTGGCGCCGGCGTGACGGTCGGCGGACTGGATCGCGCCGGCTGCGAGCCCGTGGAGGCGGGCGTGGCGCTGGGCGCGCTCGCCGCCTCTGCGCACGCGACGATGGTCGCGAGCGCGACGGCGAGCCCCCGCCTCATGCTCCGCGCTGTGCCCAGCGCCGCAGCGTCTGACTCGCCATCGGCCGCGCGAGCAGATAGCCCTGCGCTCCGACGCAGCTGAGCGAACGAGCGAAGTCGAGCATCGCCCGGCTCTCGATGCCGACAGCGACGAGCCCGATGCCGCGTTCCGTAGCGAAGTGGGCGATGCCGCGGGCCACGTCGGCGGATCGCGCATCGTCGAGCGCGTGTCCGATGATCTCGCGGCCGAGCTTCACCGTATCGAGCGACCAGTTCGTCGCGCCGTCGAGCTGCGTGACGCTCGTCACGTCGTCCAGCGCGATGGGGATGCCGCGCGAACCGAGATCGCGCGCGCCCGCGGTCGAGGCCCCCGAGGCTTCGTCCGCCCGGACCTCGGCGGTAAATGCCGAACTCCCCGCGGTGATCTGCAGCGTTCGATCGAGAAGACGCATGAACCGCGCATCGCCCAGATCGCTGGCCGCGATGTTGACGGACATGTTCAGCGTGAGCCCGTCCTTCCGCCAGACGCTCGCCTGCAACAGCGCCTCACGCAGCACCCATGCGGTGAGCGCGTGCATCAGCCCCTCGCGCTCCGCGGTCGGCAGGAACCCCTGGGGCGACACCAGGCCCTTCTGCGGATGTTGCCAGCGCACGAGCGCTTCGACGCCCCGCAGCCTATCGCCGCTGATGTCGAAGATCGGTTGGTAGTGCAGCTCGAGCTCGTTCTGCGTGATCGCGCGCTCGAGCTCGAAACGGCCGTCGCCGGTCACTCCTCCGCCCTCGACGAATCCTCAGGCTGTGCCCCGTTCCAGAGCGTCGCACCGGACGGTGGCGTCCGTCCCAGGTGACGGTACGCGTGCTCGGTGGCGACGCGGCCGCGTGGCGTCCTCTTGAGGTAACCCTTCTGCATCAGGTACGGCTCGTAGACGTCCTCGATCGTCTCGGCGTCCTCGCTGAGCGCCGCCGCGAGCGTCTCGAGTCCGACCGGACCGCCCGAGAACTTGTCGACGATCGCCGCGAGGAGCAAGCGGTCGACGGCGTCGAGTCCCTTGTCATCGACCTCGAGCGCGGCGAGCGCCTCGCGCGCGACCGCGAGCGTCACGCGCCCGTCGTGCCGGACCTGCGCGAAGTCGCGCACGCGCTTCAGCCAACGGTTCGCGATGCGTGGCGTCCCGCGGGAGCGGCGCGCGATCTCGTGCGCGGCCGCGGGCTCGATCTCGACACCCAGAATGCGCGCGGAGCGGCGCACGACTTTCTCGAGCGCGTCCGTCTCGAACAGATCGAGCTTGTAGGTCGCGCCGAACCGGTCGCGCAGCGGCGACGAGAGCCGACCGATGCGTGTCGTGGCGCCGACGAGCGTGAAGCGCGGAAGCGGGAGCCGCAGCGTCCGCGCTCCCGGACCCTTGCCGATGATGATGTCGAGCTGATAGACGTCCATCGCCGGGTACAGGACTTCCTCCACGAGGCGCGGCAGACGGTGGACCTCGTCGATGAACAGGACCTCGCCCGCCTGAAGGTTGGTCAGGATCGCGGCCAGATCACCGGCGCGCTCGATCGCGGGCCCGCTCGTGATACGGATCGGCACCCCCAGCTCGTGCGCGATGACGTTCGCTAGCGACGTCTTCCCCACTCCGGGCGGGCCGTACAGCGCGACGTGCTCCAGCGGCTCGCCACGCGCCTTCGCGGCCTCGATGAGGATGCGCAGGTTGCCTTTGACCTTGTCCTGATTGATGTACTCATCGTCGGAGAGACGCTGCGGCCGCAGCGTCGCTTCGAGCGAACGCTCGCGGTCCTCGCGCACCGCCGGCGTCACGTCGCGCGTTTGTTTCTGCTTGCCGTCCCCGGTCATGCCAGAGCCCGTCGCACGGCGCCGGCGATGCGCTCGGTCGCGGTCTTGCGCGGGATGAATTCGGCCTCGCTCGCGCTCCGCGGTTTGAGCTCGACCTGATCCTCCTTGAGGGTGCGCTTCGAGACCGTCGCGCGGAACGGGATGCCGATGAGATCGGCGTCCGCGAACTTCACGCCCGCCGTCTCCTCTCGATCGTCGTACAGCACCTCGACGCCGGCGTGCTCCAGGTCCCTGGCGAGCGCGTCGGCCGCGGCACGCACGGCTTCGTCGTTCGACGGCAGCGCGATGACGTGCACCTGGTACGGGGCCACGGCGATCGGCCAGATGATCCCCTTGTCGTCGTGGCTCGTCTCGATGATCGTCTGCACCGCGCGACCGATGCCGATGCCGTAGCTCCCACCGACGAATGGTCTTCGCGTGCCGTCCGCCGCGAGGAAGGTCGCGTTCATCTTGTCGGAGTAGTACGTGCCGTAGGCGAAGATGTTGCCGACCTCGACGCCGCGCTTGATCGTGAGCGTGCCGACTCCGCAACGTGGGCAGATGTCTCCTTCGGCGACGTCGTGCACATCCACGCGCTGGCCGTCGAAGTCGCGTCCGACGACGACACGATCGAGATGCGCGTCCTTCTTGTTCGCGCCGGCGACGTACGGACGCGTGTCGACCGATCGGTCCACGAGGATGCGCGCGCGCAGCCCGACCGGACCGACGAAGCCGGCGACACCGCCCGCCTTGGCGAAGTCGGCCTCGTTCGCGAACTTGATGTCCGACACGTCCAACAGCTTCCGCAGCTTTGCCTCGTTCGCGTTCCGGTCGCCCGGCAGGACGACCGCGACGATCTCGTCCTTGCCTTTGATGAGGACGGTCTTGAGGAACGCGTTCGCCGGACGCCCGAGACGCGCCTCGAGCTGCTCGATGGTCGTGATCCCAGGCGTGCTGATCTCGGTGGGCGGACCGGCCTCCGTGCGACCCGCTGACGGCACCGAACGGGTGGCCTTCTCCATATTCGCCTGGTAGTCGCCATTCGAGCAGATGGCGATGCGATCGTCGCCGGCGTCGGTCAGCACCTGGAACTCGTGCGCGATGTCGCCACCCATCGCGCCGGTGTCCGACTCGACGCTGATCGCATCGAGGCCCATCCGCTTGAAGATCCGCTCGTAGGCGCCGTGTTGCGCTTTGTAGCTCTTTTCGAGGCCGGCCTGATCCGCGTCGAACGAGTACGCGTCCTTCATGACGAACTCGCGCACGCGCAACAGCCCCGCGCGCGGCCGCGCCTCGTCGCGACCCTTCGACTGAAAGTGATAGACCATGACCGGCAGCTGGCGGTACGAGAGGATCTCCGCCGAGGCGTGCGCGTGCACGGCCTCCTCGTGCGTGTAGCTCACCATGAATTCGCGTCCGTTGTGGTCCTTCGTGCGGAAGGTGATCGGCTCGAGGGCCTCCCAGCGTCCGGTCGTCTTCCAGAGATCGCTCGGCGTGAGGACGGGCATCTCCATCTCCTGGCAGCCGATGCGGTCCATCTCCTCGCGAATGATCTGCTCGATCTTCTGCGCGACCCGGAAGCCGAGCGGCAGCCAGGTGTACAGGCCCGACGCGAGCGGGCGCGCGATGGCGGCGCGCAGCATCAGCTGGTGGCCGGGCGTCTGCGCATCCGCGGGCGCCTCGCGGAGCGTGCGTCCGAAGAGCGTCGACTGTCTCATGGGGTCAACTCCGAGGGTCGTATTTGGCCGCGCGTGACGTTGCCGGCGTCCGAGCGACGCCGGCTAGCGCGGGATTCGGTACGTGGACCCTCGCGAACGCATCGCGCGAATACTACCCGGCTCGCGCGGTCAGATGGTCTCGAGGAGCTCCCACACTCGCGCCTGCACGCGGTCGGGCGCCTTGATGCGCGGCGTCCAGCGGCGCGCGACCACGATGTCCTGGTCGCGCCAGCGCGCGGCGAGCGTCGCGACCATCACCAGGGCCGGCGCGCGCTCGCGCTCGTACCACCGATCGATCTCGCCGCGCGCTTTGGCGAGGCGGCGATGGAACCCTTCGATACGCACGTGCAGATCGTCGTCCGGGAACCGCTGGCGACGCATGTCGATGCCGGAGTCGAAGGCCACGTCGAGCAGGTCAGCGTCGCGGAAGTCGTTGCCGTGGAACTCGTTCCGTTTTCGCGGCGGGTCGAGACGTTTGGCTTCCGGGCCAAACGGCGCGCCGTGGAAGGTCACGCCATCGAGCGGACCGGCGAAGCGGCAGTCGACGAACTCGGCAGCCTCGGCGTGACTGCCGTCGATGCAGGCGTCGTCGAAGGTGCAGCGCTCGAAACGAGACTGTCCGAGAAGCGCGCGCCGGAGATCGGCGCCGTCGAAGGTGCAGTTGCGGAAGACGCTGCGCGGCAGCGCGACGAACAGCGGAGCCAGCCGGCGATCGAGCTTTATCCCACGGAAGTCGCAGCGATCGAAGAGGCAACCGCCGAGCGAGAACTTGTCGAAGCGAGCGCGGCGGAAATCGACGGCGGTGAGGGTGGCGCGATGCAGCGCGACGACGCGTTCGTCGTCGGGCCGCCTACGTTCGCTGTCCGGCTGGGACACTGCGCCCCGGTGTGAGTTGACCCTCGTGCGTCAGCTTCGGCGCCTTCTGTGAGTACGGCTCTTTGCCGTTCTCAACGAGGATCTTGTCGATCTCCGCGAGCAGCGCGTCCATCAGCTGGTCCTCGGGGTAGACCCCGACGACCTTGCCCTTCCGAAAGATCGCGCCTTTGCCCACGCCGCCCGCGATCCCGACGTCGGCGTCCTTCGCCTCGCCGGGTCCGTTCACCTCGCAGCCCATGACCGCGACCTTCATCGGCGTCGGCATCGCGCGCAGGCGCTCCTCGGCGACCTTCGCCAGCGGGATGAGGTCGATGTCGGCGCGGCCGCACGACGGGCACGCGACGAGCGTGAGCCCCTGATCGCGCAGGCCGAGCGATTTCAGCATGTCGAACCCGGCAGTCACTTCCATGACCGGGTCCTCCGAGAGCGAGACACGGATCGTGTCGCCGATGCCCTCGTACAGGAGCACGCTCATGCCCGCGGTCGAGCGGATCGAGCCGGCGACGAGCGTTCCCGCCTCGGTGACGCCGAGGTGGAGCGGATACGGCACCGCCTTCGCGAGACGCCGGTACGCCGCCACCATGGTCGGGACATCGAAGGCCTTCACGCTCACGACGATGTCGTCGAAGTCGAGGTCCTCGAGGATCTTGATCTCGGACAGGGCGAGGTCGACCATCCGCTGCGACTCGTCGCGCACGTCACCGGGTTGGCGGTCGCCGATCGAACCGTGGTTCACACCGATCCGGATCGGGGTGCCCTGGACCTTCGCGCGCTTGACCACCTCACGCACGCCGTCCTTGTTGTGGATGTTCCCGGGGTTTAGGCGCAGCTTGTGGACCTTCGCATCGAGCGCCATGAGCGCGAGCCGGTAGTCGAAGTGGATGTCGGCGACGACCGGGAGGATGCTGCGGCGGACGATCTCCTTGAGCGCTTCGCCGGCGCGTTTGTCCGGCACGGCGACGCGGGCGATCTCGCAGCCGACCTCCTGGAGGCGCTCGATCTGCCGGATCGTGGCGTCGACGTCGTGCGTGAGCGTCGTGCACATCGACTGCACCGAGACCGGCGCGCCGTCGCCGATGGCGGTCCCGCCGACCCAGACACGCTTCGAGCGGCGCCGCGGCCGCGGACCGACGCGGTCCTCGGGCAGATTCAGGTCGACGCTCATCGTGCTCACAGGACAAGTGTAAGAGTGCACATGTGAGATACATAGACCCTGGTGCGACAGTCGTGTGGCGGTCTATCGATCATAGAAGGCACGCGGTCGGCACGGCTCTGCCATGGACTGTTGTTCGGCACGACGAGCGAAGCATCGTTCTCTACATGCCGCCGGGGACCACATTTCAGGCGCGAACCGGCCGCCACGGCGGTCCGAGGGATCGCATCTTGCTCGAGTGGGACGGCGGTTACCACGACCGCGTCTGGAAGAACACGAATGTGTTGATGCTCCACCGGTTCGGCGATGCCCACTCCTTCTGGATCGCGCGCGACGACGCGACGCACGAACTCGCATGGTGGTACGTCAACCTCGAGAAACCGTGGCGTGAGACTGCCATCGGGTTCGACTCGGAAGACAACCTGCTCGACCTCTGGGCCGGCGCGGACGGCGAGTGGCACTGGAAGGACGAGGACGAGCTTGCGTGGGTGATCGAGAACAAGTGGATGCCGGCCGAGCGCGATCGTGAATTGCGTGCGGAAGGCGAGCGCGCGCTGGAGCGGTTCCGGCGCCACGACGAGCCGCTCGACCAAGAGTGGCTCGGATTCCGACCTGATCCGCGCTGGACGATCCCGGTACTGCCCAACGGCTGGCGGGATCTCGAGCCGCGTCCGCGCTAAGCGCTCGCTCCCGTGTAGCTCTTGAGTCCCCTTCGCCACAACGCGCTCGCGATGCCGACCGCGAGCACGGTGCCCGCACCGAGCAGCGCGACGCCGACCGCGTCCATCCGCCCGGCGATCGCGTTCGCCGGCGCCGTGACCGCGATCCCGATCGGCACGATGGTGCTCAGCGATACGCGAAGCCACAGCGGATAGACGTCGACCGGGAAGCGGCCCGCCTCGGTGAAGGCCCAGAAGATCGCGAGCAGGTTCTCCACCCGCACGAACCAGAACGACAGCGTCACGAGCCCCAGGAGCAGCGAGTACACGAGCATCACGCCGAAGAACAGCGAAAGCGCGAACAGCAGCGACTGCGCGACGCCGATCTGCGCGCCGACCTGCAGCAGCCCGACGATGACAACGACCAGCCCCAGCACGAGATCCGCGGCCCGCACCACGCGGAGGTGGCGTGTGCTCACCAGGAACTGCACGTTCACCGGCTTCAGGAGATGAAAGTCGAGCGTGCCGACGCGTACGTGCTCCATGAGCCGCTCGAACGACGGCGAGAACACCAGGTTCACGCCGCCCTGGATGAGGTAGTAGACGCCGAGGAGCACGATCATCTCCGGCAGCGTCCAGCCGTTCATCGTCGTCGTGTGACCGAACATGATCAGCACCGCGCCGATGCTCGTCCCGATCACGAGGAACATCTCGAAGATGCTGAGATAGAAGTTGCCGCGGTATTCCATCTCGAACTGGAACTCCGACGCGGCGAAGGCGCGGAACATGCGCAGATAGCGGATCACTACGCGCCCACCGCGCTGTACTCACGCAAGCCGGCCCGCCACGCGAACCGGAACGCGACGATCGAGAGACCCAGCCACACCGCCTGACCGACGAGGTACAGCAGGCCGCGCTCGAGCGTGACGCCGCCGCGCAGGATCTCCGCGGGGATGGCCAGGACATACGCGAACGGCAACGAGTACGAGACGACCTGGAGCGCGGTCGGCATGAGCGACAGCGGCGCGATCTGTCCGGCGAAGATGAACGACGTCCGCTGCAGCAGCGTGTTCACGGTGTTGATGCGCTGCAGCCAGAACGTCGCCGTCGCGACGACCCAGCCGATCATGAAACTGAGCGCCGCGGCGAGCACGATGCTCGGCACGAAGAGCGCGAGATGCCACCATTCGCCGCTCCACCTCACCTGGAACGTGAGCGCGATGACGAGGCACACGAGCATCAGCGGAAGGAACGTGGTCACCTTCCAGATGAGGTTCTCCACGACCGAGTAGTGGAGCGGGTGGAGCGGTCGCAGCAGCTTCGGCGAGAGCTTGCCCTGCCGGACCTCGAACTCGAACTCGAACGAGTTCCACGCGGTCGTGAGATGCCCGACGATCGTGAGCGCGATGTAGTACGCCGCGAAGTCGCTGGTGGTGTAGCCGCCGACGCTGCCGCCCTGCGCCGCGGACACCGCGGTCCAGGCGGCAAGGAAGATCACCGGGCGGATGATCGAGAACAGCATCCACAGCACGGCCTGGATGCGGTACTGCGCCGCGGCCTGGATCTGCGCGACGAGGAGCTGCCGGTAGATCCGGATCACGCCGTCGCCTCCGCAAGCGGACGCTCCGACGTGAACACCTTGTCGATGACCTCCTCGATCGGCGGGTCCTCGACGCTGATGTCCGCCAGCTGATCGCCGAGCTCGCGCACGAGACGCGCGGCGCGCTCACCTGCCTGCGTGCGCGGGACGTGGATCGTCGCGGTGTTCTCACCGCTCGACACGACCTCGCCGAAGGTCGAGAGGTCGCCGACGGTGCCGCGGAGCGTCACGGTGATGCGCTTGTACGGCGCCAACCGCTCGGCGAGGTCAGCCAGAGCGCCGTCGTAGAGCAGCACGCCGTGGTGGATGACGATGACGCGCCGGCAGAGCGCGACGACGTCGTCCATGTAATGGCTCGTGAGCAGGATCGTCGCGCCGGTGCGCTGGTTGTACTCGGCGACGAAGCGGCGGATGCGTCCCTGCATCGAGATGTCGAGCCCGAGGGTGGGCTCGTCGAGGAATGCGACGCCGGGAGAGTGCAGGAGCCCCGCCGCGAACTCCACCTTCATACGCTCGCCAAGCGACAGGCCGCGCACCGGTTTGTGCAGCAGCGGCTGGAGCTCGAGCAGCTCGGTGAGCTCGTCCAGCGTGCGCCGGTACTGCGCCTCCGGCACGGCGTAGATCTCCTTCAGCACGAGGAACGAATCGGCCGCGGGGATGTCCCAGACGAGCTGCGAGCGGTTGCCCATCAGGAGCGTCATGCCGCGCAGGAAGCTGCCCTCGCGTCGCCACGGCACGTGTCCCAGGACGGTGGCCTCGCCGCCGGTCGGGTAGAGCAGGCCGGACAGCATCTTGAGCGTCGTCGTCTTGCCGGCGCCGTTGGGACCGAGAAAGCCGACGACCTCGCCCGGATCGATGTGGAACGTGATGCCGTCGACCGCGAGCACCTCGCGGTAGCGGCGCTTCACGATGGAGCGGAGCGTGGCCGCCAATCCGGTCTCGCGTTCGGTGACGCGGTAGACCTTGCGTAGCGCGCGCACGTCGACGACGGGCGCATCCATGGGGCTCACAGCCTACACGCCGCTTGTGGCAACGAATGAGGACTTCGCGACAGTTCGGTCAGTCGAGCAGGCGTTCGCGGATGCGACGCATGTCCGCAGCGGAGAGCCCGGCGCGCGTGAGATATGCCTCGGCGCCGCCGTGGCGCTCCCGCAGGTGCGCGAGCGTCGCGAGCATCGTCTCGGCGCGTGCGTCGTAGCCACGCTCGATCCGTGCGCGCGCCTCCTCGTCCGGGGCGGCCGCGAGCGCCGCCTCGAGTTCGGCCGCGAGGGACGCGACCGACAGCGTGTAGTCCGCGGCGATCTGCGCGTCGTCGACGCCGACGAGACTCAACAGCAGGGCCACGGCGATACCGGTGCGGTCCTTGCCGGCGAGGCAGTGGATCAGCACGCCCCCCGGCGCGGCGTGCGCGACCGCGCGCGCCATGGCCACGATCTGCACCGCCTGCCGGTCGAGTACCAGCGCATCACGTTCGGCCCGCGTCCGCGCGATCGGGTCAAGCTCTCGCCACAGCTGCTCACTTTGCTGCGGGATGAGCGCGTAGTCGACTGGCTGCCCGTGCCAGAGCGGATCGGGATCCTTCGCCGCTTCCGTTGGCGTGCGAAGGTCGATCACGGTACGCACGCCGTGCGCGAGCAGCGCGTCGCGACCGGCCTCCTTCAAGCGGCAGAGCTGATCGGAGCGGACGAGCGCGCCGCGCCGCACCTGTCGACCATCGGCCGTCGTCAGTCCGCCGAGGTCACGGACGTTGAGGCATGCGTCCCACGCGAGCGCGCGCGTCTCCTCGTTCGCGCTAGCCCCCAACGACACGGCGGATGTCCGCGATGCTGACGACCACGAGAAGCAGGAGCAGCAGCACGAACCCGACGGCGTGGATGGCGGCCTCCGCCTGCGGCGAGAGGCGCACGCGGAAGATCCCGCGCAGGAGCACGAAGAACAGGCGTCCGCCGTCGAGGCCAGGGAACGGGACGATGTTCAGTACGGCGAGGTTCACCGAGAGGACACCGACGAGCTTGAGGAAGGCGGGAAAGCCGGCCTGCGCGACCTGCCCGGTGATGCGAAAGATCTCGATGGGGCCGCCGACGGTGGGACCGCCGGTCGAGGTGCGCGGCGCGAGCAGCTGACCGGGCAGCTCGGCGATCTGGACGACCACTTGGACCGACAACGAAACGGACTCTCGGAACGCGTCCGGCAGCGCGTAGGTCTTCGCGCCCTGGACTTCCTCGAGGCGGATGCCCAGGGGACCCTCACCCTCGGGCGGCTCGGAGCGCGGCACCGCCTTGATCGGCGCAAGCGGACGGCCGTTGCGCTCGATCTCGAGCGTCACCTCCTGATCGGGATGCAGCTTCGCCTGGCTCGTCACGTAGCTGACCAGATCGCCCGTGCGTGTGATCTGCCGCCCGTCGATGCTGCGCACGATGTCGCCGACCTGGATGCCGGCATTCTGCGCCGGAGAGCCCGGCGCGACCTGGTTCACGCGAACGTCGCCCGTGGAGGCGGTGGTGCCGGTCGCGAACGCGATCGTGAGCACCACGAGCGCGAGCACGATGTTCATCGTCACGCCGGCGGCGAGCACGATCGCCTGCGCCCACCACGGCTTCGAGACGAACGAGCCCGGGTCGCCTTCGCCGGCCTGATGGATCGTGAAGTCGTCCTGCCCGAGGATGCGGACGAAGCCGCCGAATGGGATCGCGTTGATGCTGTAGTCGATGCCAGCGTGGCGGATCGCGGCGATGCGCGGCGGGAACCCGAATGCGAATTCGAGGACCTTCATGCCCAAGAGCCGCGCGGTGAGGTAGTGACCGAACTCGTGCACCGCGATGATCACGGTGAACATGACGAGGAACAGGACCGCGGTCGAGAGGTCCATCTCGGTCTAGGCCAGCGCCGGCGCGGCATCGAGCGCGGTGCGTACCGCGCGGTCGACGCCGAGGATCTCGCCGAGGTCCGGTGACGCGGGCGCGCGCTGCGCCGCGCCGAGCGCCGCGCCGCGCCGCAGATACGACGCGATCTCGTCGAAGCGGATCTCACCGCGCAGGAAGCGCGCGACGGCCACCTCGTCCGCGGCCGACAGCCCGATCATCGCCGCGAGATCGCGCGAGCGCGCGGTGTCGAGCACGGCGGCGAGGCACGGGTAGCGCCGCGCGTCCGGACCTCCCTCGAATCGCAGCGTGCGCACCCGCGACCAGTCGAGCCGCGACGCGGGCGACGGCGCGCGCTCCCAGAGGAGCGCGTACTGGATCGGCAGACGCATGTCGGGCTCCGCGAGCTGGGCTTTCACGCTGCCGTCGGAGAACTCCACGAGCGCGTGGATGACGCTCTCGGGGTGCACGACGATGTCGATGCGGTCGTACGGAAGGCCGTAGAGCCAGTGCGTCTCGACGACCTCGTAGCCCTTGTTCGCGAGCGTGGCCGAGTCGATCGTGACCTTCGGTCCCATCTTCCATGTGGGGTGCCGCAGCGCCTCATCCGGCGTCACGGACGCGAGCTCACCCAGGGCACGCTCGCGGAACGGCCCGCCCGACGCGGTGATCGCGACCCGCGATACATCCTCCATGCGCTCGCCGACCAGGCACTGCCACAGCGCGCAGTGCTCGCTGTCGACGGGACGAAGGCGGTCCCCCGCCCCGCCCGCGAGCGGCGCGACGAGGTGACCGCCAGTGACGAGCACCTCCTTGTTCGCCAGCGCGACGCGCTTGCCGGCGCGCAGCGCAGCGAGCGTCGGCGCGAGTCCGGCGATGCCCGGTGTCGCGACGAGCACGAGGTCGACATCGGCGCGGGTCGCGAGATCGCAGAGCGCGTCGTCCCCGTCGCGCTCCTGCAGCACCGTCGCGGTGGCGCCGGTCTCGCTCGCGAGCGCGTCGAGCGCTGACGCGCTCCGCGCCGACGCGAGCGCGGTGACGCGCAGGCGGTCGCGATTGGACCGGACGACGTCGAGCGCCTGACTGCCGATCGAGCCCGTCGCTCCGAGGATCGCGAGTCGTGTCACCACCTGACCATCATCCCACCCGCGCCTCCGGGATCAGGTGAAGGCGCCGCGTGCGAGCCAGAGGACGAACGCGACCGCGGGCGCGACGAAGATGAGGCTGTCGATGCGATCGAGGACGCCGCCATGGCCCGGGAGCAGCGTCCCCGAGTCCTTCGCGCCCGCGGCGCGCTTGATCGCTGATTCGACCAGATCGCTCGCGAAGCCGACGGGTCCGACGAGCGCGGCGAGAAGCAGCGTCGGTCCGGTCTTGATGCCCGCGGAGGCCGCGATGAGGAGCACGACGACCGCCGCGGCGCCGAACCCCGCGAGCGTTCCCTCCCAGGTCTTCCCCGGGCTGATGCGCGGCGCGATCTTGCGGCGGCCGATGCGAGCGCCGACGACATATGCGGCGACGTCGGCCGCCCACGTGGGCACGAGCGCCAGCAGGAGCCACACCGGCAGGGTCCCGAGCCAGCCGCGGGTGCCCGCGTCGTTGGCGAGCCAGAGCTCGATGAGGTAGCCGAAGAAGTACCCGAGGTAGAGCGCCCCGCCGAGCGTGAACACCGCGCCGAGGACCGCGGGCAGCGGACGGCCGCGCAAGGCTTGTTCGAGGAATACGGCGATCGCCACCGCGCCGAACGCGGCAACGAGCGCACCCGTCAGCACCGTGAGCTCGCTCGGTGAGGAGGCGCCGTACATGTGCGCGGCGACGAACAAGACGACGAACACCAGGCCGACCAGCCACGGTTGGTACGACCGGTAACGGAAGAGCGCGCGGAGCTCCAGATACCCGAGCACGGCTAGCGTCGCGACGAGGATCGCGAACGTCGGCCACGGCGCGAACAGCGCTGCGAGCACGACGACGCCGTACACGAGCGCGGTGCCGGTGCGACGCTCGAGGTCGCGGATGTCCATCGCGGGAACGCTAGCGCCCGAAGCGGCGTTCACGTTTCGCGTACGAGCCGAGCGCGTCGTCGAGGTCGCCGACGGAGAAGTCGGGCCACAGCACCGGCGTCGCCCACATCTCGGCGTAGGCGACCTCCCAGAGGAGGAAGTTCGACACCCGCAGCTCGCCGCCGGTGCGGATCAGGAGGTCCGGATCGGGATGGTCCGGCGCGTAGAGGCGCGAGGCGATGGCGGCCTCGTCGACGGCATCCGGAGCGAGGCCGTCGCCCACGATGCGCCGCACGGCGTCGATGATCTCGGCGCGTCCGCCGTAGTTGAACGCGAGCGTCATCACGCCGCGCGCGCATTTGGCGGTCGCTTCCACCGCCCCGGCGATCGAGCGCTGCAATCCCGGCGACAGCTCGTGCAGGCGGCCGATGACCTCGAGGCGCACGTCGTCGCGCACCAGTGAGTCGGTCTCGCGGCGGATCGTCTCCTCGAGGAGGCCCATGAGGCCCGTCACTTCTTCTGGATCGCGCGACCAGTTCTCGGTCGAGAACGAGTACAGCGTCAGGTACTCGACGCCGCGCTCGCGTGCCGCGCGCAGCGTCTTGCGGATCGTCTCGACGCCGGCGCGGTGACCGGCGATCGCCGGCAGACGGCGTTGGCGCGCCCAGCGGCGGTTGCCGTCCATGACGATGGCGATGTGCCGTGGGATGGCGCTCATGCGGTCGCTAAACCGCGAGGATCTCTTTCTCTTTGGCTGAGCCGATCTCGTCCGCCATGAGGATGTAGCGGTCGGTGAGCTTCTGCAGCTGGGCCTCGAGGCGCTTCACGTCGTCGGTCGAGACGCCCGAGCTCTTCTCCTTCGCGCGCATCTCCTCGTGCGTGTGCCGGCGGAGCGTGCGGATCTCGACCCGGCCTTCCTCGACCTTCTTGTGCAGCTGCTTCACGAGATCGCGGCGGCGCTCCTCGTTGAGCGCTGGGATGTTGAGCCGGATGACCGCGCCGTCGGTGTTCGGCGCGAGGCCGAGATCCGACGACTGGATCGCCTTCTCGATGGCCTTGATGAGGCCGCGGTCGTACGGCTGGATAAGGATCTGCCGCGGCTCGGGTGCGTTGATCTGCGCGAGCTGGATCAACGGCGTCGGAACGCCGTAGGCCTCGACCTCGAGCTGCTCGACCAGTGACGGCGCCGCGCGGCCGGTGCGCACCGTCGCGACGTCGTGCTTGAGGGCGTCGATGGCCTTCTTGAAACGGGCCTCGGTCTGCACGAGGAGCTCCTCGAGCGCCATCAGCTATGCACGAGCGTGCCGACGTGCTCCCCCTTCGCGGCACGCACCATCGCGTCCTTTTGCGAGATGTCGAAGATGATGATCGGGATGTCGCGGTCCTCCGCGAGCGCCGCGGCGGTCGCGTCCATCACGCCGAGCCGCTTGTCGAGCAGGTCGCGGTGCGTGAGCTGGTCGATCTTCTTCGCGTCCTTCGTCGTCCGCGGATCGGCGTCGTAGACGCCGTCGACCTGGTTCTTGCCCATCAGGATCACGTCTGCGCCGATCTCCGCCGCGCGGAGCGTGGCCGCCGTGTCGCTCGTGAAGTACGGATTGCCGGTGCCCGCCGCGAAGATGACGACGCGCCCCTTCTCGAGGTGCCGGATCGCCTTGCGCCGGATGTACGGCTCGGCGACGTCCTGGATCGTGATCGCCGACTGCACGCGCGTCTGCACCTCGAGCTGTTCGAGCGCGGACTGCAGCGCAAGGGCATTGATCACCATGGCGAGCATCCCCATGTAGTCGGCCGTCGCGCGGTCGATGCCGTGTTCGGCGACCGCCGCGCCGCGCATGAAGTTCCCGCCGCCGATGACGATCGCGACCTCGGCGGGAAGCTCCTGCACCTTGCGGATCTCCTCGGCGAGGTACTTCACGTACTGCGGCGAGATGCCGAACTTGCGGTCCCCGAGGAGCGCCTCGCCGGACAGCTTGAGCAGCACCCGGCCGTATTTGGCCGCGCCCTGGGTCATCGCGGTGAGTTTAGGACTCGCCCAGGGCGAAGCGCTGGAAGCGCCGCACGTGCACGTTCTCTTTGGTCGACGCGGCCACCGTCGTCACGAGGTCTTTGATCGTCTTCGAGGCGTCGCGGATGTACGGCTGACCCAGCAGCTCCTCGACGCTCGCGGGGTTCATGGCCGCGACCTGCATCGCGATCTCCTGCGCGAGCTTCTGGAATTCGTCGCCGCGCGACACGAAGTCCGTTTCGCTCGCGAGCTCCACGAGCGCGCCGATGCGCCCGCCGGAATGGATGTACGAGGCGATGAGGCCTTCCTTGGCCTCGCGCTCCGACTTCTTCGCGACCGACTGGATGCCCCGCTCCTTGATGAGCGCGAGCGCTTTCGCGTAGTCGCCGCCGGTCTCCTCGAGCGCGCGCTTGCAGTCCATCACACCCGCGCCGCTCTCGCTGCGCAGCCGCTGGACCACCTTGGGATCGATCTTTGTCATCACCACTAGCTCTCCTCGCTGGTCTTGATGTCGGCAGTTGCTTCGGGCTCGACGTCTGCCGTGACGTCCTCTTCGTCCTCTTCGGGCTCGGGCTCGTAGACGCGCGGCGTGCGCTTGGCGCGCGGCACACCGATGCCCTCGAGCTCGGCGACGGTCGTCGAAGGCGCGTACCCCATGTCCTCGGGGCTCGCTTCCTTGCGGCTCGCGTCGAACATCGCGCGGCCTTCGATGATCGCGTCGGCCATCTTCTGGCAGATGAGCTTCACCGCGCGGATCGCGTCGTCGTTCGCGGGGATGATCACGTCGATGAGGTCCGGGTCGCAGTTCGTGTCGACCATCGCGACGACCGGGATCTCGAGGCGCCGCGCCTCCTCGACCGCGATGTGCTCGCGATGCGGGTCGACGACGAACAGCGCCGACGGGTGACGCTTCAGCTCGCGCACGCCCGAGAAGTAGCGGTCCAGATGGAGGAGCTCGTCATCAAGACGGAGCGCGTCCTTCTTGGGCATGGTCGCGAAGTCGCCGCGCTCCTTGCGCTCGTGGAGCTCGTTGAGCCGGTTGATGCGCTTTTGGATCGTGACGAAGTTCGTGAGGAAACCGCCGAGCCAGCGCTGATTGACGAAGTGCATGCCGGCGCGCTTGGCCTCCTCCGAGATGGACTCCTGGGCCTGCTTCTTGGTGCCGACGAAGAGGACCTGCCCGCCATCGGCGGCGAGGTCGCGAACGAATGCGTAGGCCTCCTCGACGCGCGTGAGCGTCTGCTGGAGGTCGATGATGTGGATCCCGTTCCGCTCCATGAAGATGAAGCGCTTCATCTTCGGGTTCCAGCGGCGGGCCTGGTGCCCGAAGTGGACTCCGGACTCCAGAAGCTGCTTCATGGTGACGACGGCCACGTGGGTCTCCCTTTTTTCCTCCGCCTCCGTCAGCTCGCTACAGGTCGCCGGGGGCGCCAAAGGCGCACGGGGCGAGGGCCGCAGCGATCGGGAAGGCGTGCGTGATATCGGGCGAAACACCCGATCCGAGAACATTGTACGCGACCTGGCATGCCCGCTGCCCTATCCGAGTGACGTGGCGAAGTACGACGAGCGACCGGTCCCACGCGGCACGTCGCACCGCTGGGAGGTCCTGATGGCGGCCGACGAGCACGAGGATCGGCCGCGGCGCGACCGGCGCACGGCGCTGGACGTGCGCCACGACCATCGCGTGCTGCATGACCTCGGGGCCGAGCTTCTGCGCCAGATCCCGCTCGTCTCGGACGGCGCGCGGCTGTCTCGTCGGTGCGAGTACCTCGACCTCCACGATCCCGCGCGGGCCGACTTCCGTGCGCTCGGCGACGAGGTCGTGCGGCCCGGCCAGCGGGTCGTCGCGCGGTCGGAGGTCTCGGCCGACGCCTGGCGGGTGCTCCTCGACGCTTGCGACCGCGTCGTGGGCCGGCGTCCCCTGCCCCGGTCAGCATGAAAACGAGCGGCCCGGTCACCCGGGCCGCTCGTGGACTGCGATATCGCAGACGCTTAGGTCAGGTTGTTGCCGATGTTGCTGAAGATGTTCTGGAGCTGGCCGCGAAGGAAGATCATGGCCACGATCACGGCGATGGCGATGACGGCGATAATGAGTGCATATTCGACGAGGCCTTGACCCTCTTCGTCACGGAAGAAAGCGATCACTGAGAACCTCCTTTCCCTTGCGTACTGAGCGAGCGAACAGCCCACCCACAGGGAAAGGATAGGTTGACTCGACGCCGCGACAAGGGCCCACAACGGGTCTGACCCGTCTACTGATACGCCCGAGCCACCCAGTACTGCAGTACTAGGCTTGCGCCTAGCGGAAGTCGGGATGTCCGTGCGAGGAGATCTCCGCCCGCAGCGATTCCAACGCGCTTGGGAGGCGTTCGGGCGCTGGGAGGTCTCCGCCGAGCGACGCAGCGACGGCGTCGCGCAGGTCCGGCAGGCAGCAGCCGAACAGCTCCCCGCTCGTCTCGAACTCCGCCCGTAACCGCAGGAAGCCGAAGGGATTGTGGCGCGACACGTCGAGTCCGCCGCAGAGCTCGTCGAGCAGCGAGTACAGCGTCCGGCGGGCGTCCACGGAGAGTCCGCTCAGCCATGCGGCCACGAGCTGCGACGCGCGCTCATCCACCTGCGTGATTGTCCCACTCGCGAACGAGGTGTGACGCTTTCCGGTTGATGTGGCCGTGGCTTCCCAGCTGTCCTGCCTAGGCACGCGCGCAGAACTCCGCGACCGTCGCGGCGACGTCGTCGCGCGGTACGCGGTGCAGGCGCGCGTCGGGTAGCGACGCGAGCATCCGCGCGCCGTACTCGCGCATGATCGCGCGCCGATCCAGAAGAACGACCGCGCCGCGATCGGTGCGGGTGCGGATGAGACGGCCGAAGCCCTGACGCAGACGCAGCGCCGCCTGCGGCACCTGGAACTCGGCGAACGGATCCTCGTAGCGCTCGGCACGCCCCTGAACGAGTGGGTCGTCGGGGACCGCGAACGGCAAACGCGCGATGACGACGCAGCGGAGGAGATCGCCGGGGAGATCCACGCCTTCCCAGAACGACTGCGTCCCGAGGAGAACGGCGCGCCCCGCGGCGAAGCGTTCGAGCAGCACGCGCCGCGAGCCGTCGATGCCCTGCGTGAGCACCGTGATGCCGGTCTCCTCGAGCGGACCGAGCCGCGCCGCGACGTCGCGCATCGAGCCGTGCGCGGTGAAGAGGACGAGTGTGCGGCCGTCGAGCGCCCGGCCGATCTCCGTGATCGTCTGCGCCGTCTCTTCCGCGAACGCCGGTTCCGACGGGAGCGCTCCGTCGTCGGGCACCACCAGGATCGCCTGCTCGTCGTAGCGGAACGGCGACCCGAACGCGCGCGAGTCGCCGATATCGGTGAGTCCGAAGCGCTCGAGCGCGAACGCGAACGATCCGGCGACGGCGAGCGTCGCGGAGGTGAAGACGGCCGAGCGTCGGGGCGCCACGAGACCCTGCCGGAGGGCGTCACCCAGATAGGACGGCGCGACCTGAAGCGACACCGCCCCACTCGACGCGCGCTCGATCCACACGATGTCGCCGCCGCGCGGCTTGCGCACGCCACGCGAGAGAGCGGACTGCACGGCGCCGAGCTCGCCGAGAGCGGACGTGAGGTCCGCCTCGTCGTCCTCATCGACCGTCAGCGATCTGAGCCGCTCGGCCGCGACTGCGATGCCCGCGAGGGCGTCCTCCAGACGGTCTGACGCGAGCTCCACGGGCAGCCACTGCTCGTCGCTCGCGCGAACCCCGGCCGTGACGCGGAGCTTGTCCTCCGTCGGGCCAAGCGGCTCGAGGACCGCCGCCAGCGCGGCGAAGACCTCACCGCCGCGCTCGTGCGCCGACGCGATCTCGCGGCGCACGTCCTCGGCGACGAGCGCGCGATCATCGCGGAGGGCCGACGTGACCGCGGACGAGTGCGAGACGCGATCGAGCGCGCGGCGGAACGCGCGCTCCTCGAGCGCGAGACCGAAGGCATCGGTGGCGACATCCTCGAGACGGTGCGCCTCATCGACCACGAGGTGATCCGTCTCCGGCAGGAGCGCGCCGCGCATCCGCGCGTCCTGCAGCAGCAGCGCGTGATTGGTGACGACGATCCCGGCGCGCGCGGCCGCCTCCCGCGCGCGCTGCAGATAGCACCCGCCGGCGACACGCGCGCAGCGGCGCGCGTCGCAGGTCTCGTCGTCGGCGGACACGCGACCCCAGAGATCGCTCTCCGAACCCAGGAGATTCAGCTCGGCGCGATCGCCACTGGTAGTCGCCGTGCGCCACACCAGCGTCTTCAGCAAGAGGCGCGCTTCGTCGCGTGTCGCGACGAGACCGCGGAACGACTGCCAGCGGCGCGGACAGAGGTAGTTCGAGCGGCCCTTGAGCACAGCGACCTCGACCGTCGAGCCCAGTGCCGCTTGGAGCGCGGGCAGATCCTTGCGCACGAGCTGGTCCTGCAGCGGCAGCGTGTGGGTGCTCACGATCACGCGTTCGCCGCCGAGCGCTCGTCCGATCGCCGGGACGAGGTACGCGAGCGACTTCCCGACGCCGGTGCCCGCTTCCGCGATGAGCGCGCCGCCGTCGCGGAACGCGCCCTCGATCGCCGACGCGAGCGCGCGCTGTTGCGGACGGTCTTCGTAGCCCGCGAGGCCGCGCGCGAGCGGGCCATCGGGCGCGAAGACCGCCTCGACCGTGACTCCAGCGCGCAACGTCGCCGACCCGCGTGTCCGTGGCGGTGTCGCGAGACGCGTCGGCTCCCATGCGCCGCGCACGGCACCGCGCAGTGCGCCGGCGAAGAACGCGGCGTACGCCGACCCAAGGAGTGGCGCGTAGGCCTGGATCTCCTCGAGGACCGCGACCGGAAGCTCGCGCGCGCGACCCCCGAGGTCCGCGAGCACCGCCGCGCAAGTGAGCGCGTCGTCGAGCGCGCGGTGGGCCGACTCGGGATGGATGCCCGCGTCCGCGGCGAGCGACTGCAGCGCGTAGGTCGGCGCGGACGGCAGCAGGATCGACGCGAGCTCGGCGGTGTCGAGCCGCTCGAACGGGCCGAGCGTTGCGCGCTCGAGGAACGCGAGGTCGAAGCCGACGTTGTGGCCGGCAACCGGCGCACCGGCGATGAGCGATGCGATGCGGCCCGCGACGGATTCCAGCGCGGGTGCGCCGGCGAGATCGCCGTCGCGGATACCCGTGAGGCGCGTGATCGCCGGTCCGACGCCGACGCCGGGATCGACGAAGGTGCTGAACCGCTCGCCCAGCGTGGCCGAGCCGTCCTCCTCGAGACGCACGCGCACGGCGCCGATCTCGATGACGCGGTCCGACTCCGGGTCGAACCCGGTGGTCTCGATGTCGAGCGCGACGACGTCCAGAGCGTTGCCGTTCTAGCCGCGGCCGAGCCGCGGGAGGACTAGGGGTAGATGCCGCGGGTGAGCGTTGCCTCTGCGACGCGCGCGACCGCCACCATGTACGCCGCGGTCCGCATGTCGACCTTGTTCTTCTTCTGCATCTCGAGAACGTCGTTGAATGACTTCACCATGACTTCCTTGAGGCGCGCGTTGATGGTGGCTTCGCGCCAGAAGAGGTTCTGCAGGTCTTGCACCCACTCGAAGTACGAGACCGTCACGCCGCCGGCGTTGCAGAGGATGTCGGGAATGAGGAAGACGCCTTTGTTGAAGAGGATGCGGTCGGCCTCGGGGCTCGTGGGCCCGTTCGCCGCCTCGGCCACGATCTTCGCGGTGATGCGCGGTGCGTTGTGCTCGCCGATCTGGTTCTCGATCGCCGCCGGGATGAGGACGTCGCAGTCGAGCTCCAGCAGCTCGGCATTCGAGACCTTCTCGGTGCCCGGGAAGCCCGTGACCGAACCGGTCTCGCGTTTGTACGCGTCCACCTTCATCGGGTCGATGCCCTTCGGGCTGTAGATGCCGCCGCTCGTGTCCGAAACGCCGACCACGCGCGCGCCGAGCTCGGCCATGAGCTTCGCGGAGAAGGATCCGGCATTGCCGTAGCCCTGGACCACCACCCGGGCGCCCTCGAGGTCCATGCCGAGGTGCTTCGCCGCCTCGATGATCGTGTACACCGCGCCGCGCGCGGTCGCTTCGTTGCGCCCTTCGCTGCCGCCGATCGACAGCGGCTTGCCGGTGACCACGGCGAGCGCGGTGTAGCCGTGGTGCATCGAGTACGTGTCCATGATCCAGGCCATCGTCTGGGCGTTGGTGTTCACGTCCGGCGCCGGGATGTCGCGGTCCGGACCGATGAGCAGCTCGATCTCGGTCGTGTACCGCCGCGTGAGGGTCTCGAGCTGCTGCTGGCTCATGGTCTTCGGATCGCAGACGACGCCGCCCTTCGCGCCGCCGTATGGGATGCCGACCACCGCGCACTTCCACGTCATCCACATCGCAAGCGCCTTGACCTCGCCCAGCGACACCGACGGGTGGTACCGGATCCCGCCCTTGCCCGGCCCGCGCGTCGTGTTGTGCTGCACGCGATAACCGGTGAACACCTTGACGACGCCGTCGGCCATGCGGACCGGAAAGTGGACCGTCAGCTCGCGCTGACACTCCGCGAGGATGGCGCGCATGTTCGGGTCGAGGTGGAGCTTGTCCGCCGCGATCGCGAACTGCTCGAGCGCGACCGACCAGGGGTCGCGCTGCGTGTGATCGATGACGACTGACTTCGTGGCCACGACTTCCTCCTCGGTTATCTCGCGCCGCTGATCTTTTCCACGACGAGCCAGTCGTCCGTGGTGCGGCCTGGAGCGTACGCGCTGTTCCAGTTCTTCAGCACGACGCGGTGAAAGCCCTGCGCGACGAGCGTCTCGCGCCAGGAACGCAGACCGCGAGTGACGAACGGTGTGAGGCGGACATTCACGCTCGGGATCAGCAGGCCCTCGAGGTGCCGCTTGCGCTCGAGCAGCGGGATCTCCAGCAGCGACTCGCCGTCGACCTCGAGCAGGTCGAACGCGGCGAAGATCTGCCTCGCGCTCGCCTTGCGTACGAATGCGTTGCCGTCAGGACCGAGCTCGAGCTCGGACTCATCGCGCCAATCGGCGACGAGGACGCCATCGATGATCGCCGTTGTGCAGCGCGCTTCGGCCACGATCGCGTCGTACAGCTCCCGCGGCCCCTCTACCTCGCCGCCGTATCCGACGAAGTGCGGGCCGTCGTGTCCGACGCGCGCCAGCGCCCGCTTGCCCACCCAGTCCGGCTCGAGGATGTGGTTCGCCACCTCCGCGCGTTCGCGGGCGTAGCGGGGTCGCTGAGGCGCCAGATCGACGCCCAAAACGGTCTTCAACTTTGGTCGAGTATCCCACCCTCTTGACAGCCAGAACAGGCGTTCTAATATGCGAACGCACGTTCGATACTGCCTTAGGGGAGCACACAAATGGCCGTGATGAATGCGTTCGCTGTTCGAGCTGCCCTTCCCCCACGCCACGCGCCGGCGGCGTCCGCCTGGCGGATGCCGCCGCGCGTGTATTCACCTCTCGCGCCCCGCCGCCTGTCGCGCCCGATGGCCGTGCCCGTGGCGCAGGCCGCGAGTAGCGGCTCAGGTACGCGCGCGCGACGCGGATCGCCGCTGTCATTCCTCAAGAGATGAAGGCAGTCAAGAGATGAAGGCAGTCGCGGCTTAGAGCGGCTTCTCCGCAGCGCGAGAGCGAGGAACTGAGCCTCGGTCACCGAGGGCCCCGCGCGCGAGGGGTCCCCGTCCCGAAGGGACGGGGTTTCGCGCGTAGAGAGGGTTTCGGTCACCGAGGGCGACGCGTCGCTCGAGGCGCAGGTGCTAGCGCGGCGCCTTCTTCTCGCCGTCTTCGCCGCCGCCGCGCGCGAACCCCGCGAGCGGCGCGGCGAGGGCCGCGAACTCGGTCGGGATGATCCACTTCGTCGACGGTGACGCGCCGAGCGCTTTCAGCGCCTCGAGGTACTGCAGCGTGATCGTCCGCGGGTCGGCGTGATTCGCCATCTCGTTGATCTTGTCGAGCGCGAGGGCGAAGCCTTCGGCCCGCAGGATCTGTGATTGCCTCTGTCCTTCAGCCTGGAGGATGTTCGACTGCTTGTCGCCCTCGGCCACGAGGATCGCGGAGGCGCGCTTGCCCTCGGCCTCGGTGACCGACGCGCGCCGGGTGCGCTCGGCGGTGAGCTGGCGGTTCATCGCCTCCTGCACGTCGCGCGGCGGCGTGAGCTCGCGGATCTCGACCGTCGTGACCTTCACGCCCCACCGCTGGGTCACCTCGTCGAGCTTGGTGCGCAGGACCTCGTTGATCTGCTCGCGCTTGGCGAGCACGTCGTCGAGCAGGATGTCGCCGATCACGGCGCGGAGCGTCGTGGTCGCGATGCCCGTGACGGCGGTCCGGAAGTTCTGGATCTTGAGGACTGAGTCGGCGGCTTGCTCCTCCATCACCTTCTGGTAGATGAGGAAGTCGATCGAGATGGGCGCGTTGTCTTTGGTGATGCAGGTCTGCTGCGGGATCTCGACCACGAACTCACGGAGGTCGACGTTGATGCCGACCTGGATCGGCGGCGGGAGCAGGAGCACCAGGCCCGGGCCGGCCATCTTCTGATACCTCCCGAGCGCCAGGACCACGAGGCGCTGGTACTGCGGAACGATGTGGATGATCGTGCGCAGAATGAGGATCACGATGACTGCCGCGAAGATCGCGATGGCATAACCGATATCCATCAGGACGCTCCCCTCCTCGGTGACGAATCGCTTGGCTCGACGATAAGGCTCAGACCTTCCTTGCGTTTCACGCGGACTTCGCTTCCCTTCGGGATCGCTCCGCCCTCACTGCGCGCGGACCACTCCTCGCCCGCGACGTACGCGACGCCGTTGGGACCGATGTCGCTCTTCGCGACGCCCGTCGCGCCCACGACGAGGGGCGAGCCGCCCGCCCACGCGAGCTTGCGCGTCGCGAGCGCGAACCGCGCGACAAAGAAGAAGAACACACCGGACACGAGCGCGACGGTGGCGATCACGACAGGGTCGACGTCAGCACGGAGTCCCGGGAAGGTCGGCCGGAGCGGTGGGAACAGGATGATCGTCCCCACGACCAGCGAGATGAGACCGCCCGCGGTGAGCAGGAAGTGGCTCGCGATCTTGATCTCGGCAACGAAGAGTACGACCGAGAAGATGAGGAGAGCGATCCCCGCGGCACTCGCATCGAGGGTGCCGAACGCGAACAGCGCGAGGACGATCGCGATCACCCCGATGATGCCGGGGAAGATCAGGCTCGGATTGCTGAGCTCGAAGATGATCCCGTAGGTGCCGATGGTGAAGAGGAGCACCGCGATCTGGGGATCGACGATGAGGTGCAGGAGCGCCTCGAAGGGGTTCGGCCCGTTTTCGTCGAGCGCGGCGCCCTTCGTCGCGAGCGTCACGGCGCCCGCCGATGTCGTGACCCGACGGCCGTCGACCTGATCGACGAGGCTGCGGACGTCGGTCGCCATGAGGTCGACCACCTTGAGGCTCACCGCTTCGTCCACGCCGATGCTCACGCTCTTGCGGACCGCGTCCTCCGCCCACTGCGCGTTGTGTCCGCGCGCGCGAGCGATGTTGGTGATCTGCGCAACGGCGTCGTTCTCCGCCTTGGTGCGCAGATCGCCCTGGATATCGCCTCCCGACGAGTCGACCGGGTGCGCCGCACCGATGTTCGTCGACGGCGCCATCGCCGCGACGTGACCGGCGAGTGTGATGAAGGTTCCCGCCGACGCGGCATGCGCGCCCGAGGGAGCGACGTAGGTGATGACCGGCACGGCGGCGTTCAGCATCCGGCCGGTGATCTTGTAGGTGGAGTCGATGAGACCGCCTGGGGTGTCGATGACCAGGACGACCGCGGCGACCTTCCGCTGCTCCCCCTCGTCGAGCAGACGATCGACGTAGCGCGCGGTGATGGGATTGATGACGCCTTGGATGTGCCCAACGATCACGGTGTGGGCGTCGTCCGCGGCGAACGCGGATCCAGACACGCCGAGCGCCATCGCGATGACCGATGCGAGCCGTAGCGCGATGCGCACGATTCGAGGATAGACCCGCGCCGTCAGCGCTCCAGCCGCAGGCGGACGGGCGTTCGCCCCCGCTCGACATACCAGTCGGAGACCCACTCCGCGCCGTATTTGGCGCGGAAGAGATCGACAACGTGCCGGAGCGCCGCCGCCTCGTCCGCGATCGGCTCGCGAGTGGCGCCGAGCTCGGTCGCGCCGAGGCGGATCCGGCAGCGCGGGTCGCGTCGGAGGTTCCGATACCAGTCGGTGTCGTCGTCGGTGCGGAGCCATATCGCCCCGTCCTCGTACGCGAACCACACCGTGGCCGCGTGCGGGCGGCCGGTCTTTCGTCCGCGCGTGACCAGCACGACCTCTTCCGCGGTGCGAAGGACCCGCTCGATCGCGTCTACTTGAAGGTGATCTTGTCGGTCGTGCTCAGCGTCACGTGCTGCTTGTCCAGCGGCTTGTTGTCGGCGTTCGTGAAGCCGGGCTGGTTGAGCAGCTGCCATTGCACGAAGTTCGTCGGCCACTCGACGTTCGCCGAGATCCCGTCGACCGCGACGACGGCGGTGTAGCCACGCAGGTTCAGGCCGAACACCGTGTAGAGGACGGCACCGTTCGAGGCGGATCCCACGACGACGGCGTTCTCGACGCCCCGGTCCTTCAGCAGCTGGTCGAGATTGGTGTTGAAGAACTTGTCGGCGGAACTCTTGACGCTCGGCTCGCCCGCCAGGGGCGCGACCTCGGGCAGGATCGAGGCGCCCGCGGTCGTCGTCTCGCTGTAGATCACGGGAACCTTCGCGTCACGCGCCTTCTTGATGAGAGCCGCGATCTTCGGCACCGACGTCACGCAGGGCGGCCGCGGCGTGCAGATGGCAGTCGTGATGTCGAGGACAAGAAGCGCGGCGCCCTTCACCGGGATCTCCACGGCGACCGCGGCTGGGACGGTCGGGACCGTTACCGCCGGATTGGCGGTCGCTGGCGCGGGCGTCGCGGCGATCGTCGGCTGAGCCGGTGGCACGGTGGGTGTCGGGGACGCCACGGCCGGCGGCGGCGCGCACGCAGCGAACAGGATCGCAAGTGCGACGGTCGCGGATCGATGGATCGGCACGAATCCCTCCCCAAGCCAGGATCGGCGCAAACGATACGCGGCGGTCACACCTTTAGACCAACTCCGCGTGGAGCTGTGTCGCGAGGCCGGCGAGCGCTTCGTGCTGGTGTCTCCGGTACGCCGGCGTCCAACCATGGCCGCCTGGGAAGCGCGCGACCATCGCCTGCGGCGCGGCGAGGCTCACGGCCGCCGCCGTGCCGGCGGCGTCGATGAAGGCGTCGCCGTCGGCGAGCACGACCGCCAGTGGCTTGGTCCAGGCGCGCAGGACCGCGGTGCGGTCGATCCGCAACAGATCGCGCCCGAGATCGCGCGCGGCGGCCGGGTCCGCGCGAAGCAGGTCGGCCTGATCGTGCGCGAGATGCTCCGCATCGACGTCGGCCGCTTCAGCGAAGAGCCGGCGGTGCAGCATCGAGAGCGTGGTGCTGCGGCGGAGCGGCCCGAAGAGGACGCCGAGCGGCGACGAGAGCAGGGCGAGCTGCGCGCGGATGGCCGGGCGAATGAGGCCAGGGCGCAGGAACGGCGTGTGGAGCAAGAGGCCGCGCACGCGTTCAGGAGCTATGTCGGCAAGCGCGAGGGCGATCGCGGTCCCCGAACAGAGTCCCCCAACGACCGCGCGATCGACCCCGCGCGCATCCATGACGCCCAGCGCCCAGTCCGCGTACGCGCGCGCGGTGTGCGGCGCGGACAGCGTCGCGACGCCGGCGCATCCCGGGAGATCCGGCGCGAGCACGGTGAAGTGCGGCGCGAGCGCGGGGAGCCAGGCGCCGAAGTTGTGACTCGACCCATTCCAGCCATGGAAGAGGAGCAGGGGCGTTCCGTCACCCCGCATCAGGCTCACGCGATGACGCTAGCGCGGTCAGAGGGTTGGGGAGGCGCCGTTAGCTCGCGAGCGCGAAGAGGTACGCCGCGTGTGAGGCGACCGCGCCGTCCCAGTCAGCGACATTCGGGTTCGACGGCTCGATCACGAAGTACTCGTCCGGCGCGTGCGCACCGCTCCCATGACCGAGGCCGAAGTGTCCCGCGGCGAGGCGTAGCGGGTCGCCGGTGAAGACGTAGCCGGGGTAGCTGCCGGCGATGCGCGGCATGATCGCTGGCTCGATGCCCGCGTGACGCAGGACGGCGATCTGCGCCTGGATCAGCGGTGCTTCGAACGGCGTGTCCGTCGGGTCATATCCACCGCTCGGCTTCACCTCGATATCACCGAAGCCGCGCTTCGCGAGGTGCTCCTTGAGCTGGCGAAGGGCGGCGTCGTAGGTCATGTCCGGCACCAGGCGCAGGTCGAGCTTCGCGACCGCCCGGTGCGGCTGGATGGTCTTGCCGCCCTGGCCGGTATGTCCCGCGACCAGGCCCTCGATGTTCACCGTCGGCGAGAAGAGGAACTGCTCGAGCGACTCGCGCCACGATTTGTCGTGCGCCCAGCGCTTCGCTGCAAGCAACTTCTTCGCCGTCTCTTCGCTCAGGCGCTGCGCGGCGGTGTCGAGCATCTTCTTCTGCTCCGCGGTCGCCGGACGTGCTTCACGGCCGAACCCGTCGATCGCTGGATCGCCGTCGGCGTTGACGAGGGTCGCGAGGGCCTGGACGAGATGGAACGCCGGGCTGTCGAGCCGCGCGCGATTCGACGAGTGCACATCGATCCCAGGGCCGCGGCCCCATTTCTCGCCGCTCGCGATGAGCTCGACCTCGATGACGCCCTTCGCACCGAGCAGGACGCTGACATTGCCATCGGGATCCTGGCTCGCGCCAGGCATGACGACGCCGACGGTCTTCCTGAGCGCGGGAGCCACGTCGGGATGATTCACGACCTGGCGGAAATGCGGTGAGCCGATCTCCTCTTCGCCCTCCGCGACGAGAACGATATTGACCGGCACCTTCTTGCCCGCGCCGCGGATCGCGTGGAGTGCGGCGAGGAAGGCCGCCTCGGGACCCTTCTGGTTCACGGCGCCGCGACCCATCACGACCTTGCCGAACCCGGGCTTCTCGACGATCGCGGCCTCGAACGGCGGCGACCACCACTCGGCCGGATCGGCCTGCTTCACGTCGTACATGAAGTAGAGGCCGAACGTCCGCGCCGCGCCCGCGTCGAGTGTCGCGAAGACGCCGGGATGGCCCGCCGTGTCGATGCGCGTCGCAGTTTGGAATCCCGCCTCGCGGGCCATACGCATCATCAGGTCGCAGCCCTCGTCCATCCCGCGATCTTCGGCCGCGATCGATGGGTTCCTCACCCAGTGCTGGAGCCGCTGGATGCTCTCGTCGTGTCGCTTCTCGATCTCGGACTGAATGCTGCTGAGCTCACCCGCGAGAAGAAACGGACTCAAGCGCGTCGCTGCCACGAAGAGACAGGATAGGTTCCTGCGCACCTGACCGTTCGGCCGCGACAGCTTCGCTCAGTGCCACTTCACCCGGCCCTCACGGTCGGAGGGCCACTCGGAGTCGACATCGATACGCGACCTCCGGGGCGCCACCGAGCCCGTGTGGGCTGAAGTACAGCGCGCCGCGCTCGACCGGGCGCGAGAGCGTGTCCATCGAACAATTCTCGTCCGTGCGTGAATCGCAGACAAGGCACAATCGACGGAGACGTGGAGGCGCGGCTTCTCGTCAGCGAGGACTAGGTGGACGATTCGCTCGTCGACATCAGCCCAGACGAATGGCGCGTCTTGCTCACCCGGGAGAAGAAGCGCCGCGGTCTCCTGGACAACAAGCTGGTCTTCATACGTGCAGGGAATCTCGCGCAGATCGCGTGGTGCCCGATGCAGGCCGTCCGTCGCAGTCGCCGGGACGAGGTGTCGGTGTTCCAAACCTATGTCGAACAGCGACTCGGATTTGCTCTCGCGGCATCACGAATCTCCGCCATTCCTTCTGACCGCTGCCGGTGGCTCGAGCTGGCAGCGACGGATCCGCCACTCGCAATGGTCGAAGACCTGCTGCTGCCTCAACAGTGGCGGCGCATCCAAAACGTCGGCAACTACGTCGAGACCTACGCCGGAGATCGCAGCTGGGCCGAGCCCGACATGCCAAGCATGGCGTGGCAGTTCTCGATCGCTGGGTATGTGATCGGAGCCGCGCCCGACGGACTCACCAGATCGGAGGTGGTCGAGGCGAAGTCCGCCCGGACCAGTGAGCTCGCGGCTTATCAGCGTCCGGTCGGGGAGCTGCAGGCCGACATCTATGGAGTGCTCTTCGAGCGGAACACAAAAGTGCTGTGCGTGACGGTCGGCGATGGTGAGTTTGTGCTGGAGAGAAGCCCGGTGCGACACGATGCCGTCGCGGCCTGCTTGCGACTGTTCAGCCGGATTGAGGCAGGCTGGACGCCGCCCGCTCCGGCGGAAGCGTGGAAGTGCCGCAAGTGCGAGGTGAACCACGGGTGTCCCCTTCGCAGAATGTGACTCGGCGGCGCCGCTTGAGCATGGCCAGATGCGTTTGCCAAGAGCAATGGTTGCGAGTGACGGTTTCCTCGTCCCCGGCGTGGACTCGCTCCTAATGTCGACGACGCGCACGGGAATCCGCTTGGACGAACAGGTAGCGGTTGTGGTAGCGACCGGATGCAGCGGCATCCGCCCCGCTCGCCGCAACGACGGTACGCTTCGCGAGTGACGCCGAGTCGCACCATCGCGGTGGCCTTGGTGACGTTCGTGGCTCTATATGCGACCACATACGCTTCGCACCCAGTCGACGATCTGCTGCGGGATCCGGGCTATAGCCACGAGCTGCGCCACTGGGCGGAGCATGTTGCTCAGGCTCTGCTCACGCTCCCGATCGTCTTCGGTCTGTACAGGCTTTGGAGCGTCTGGCCTGCGACGGGCTGGACCGAGCAAAACCTGGCGCTCGCGCGGAAGTTGGCGCCAGCGGTCGTACCAGGCCTCTTTCTCGCAGCTGCGGGGGCCGCCATAGGGCTCGACTCCGTCGTGGGATTCGTTCTTCATCTCGTCGGCGAGGTCATCGGCAGCGGGTCGTTTGTGACGCTGCTCGTGAACTCCCTGGTCCTTCTCGGCATCGGCGTCCGAGGAGCGCTGGGTCGATCAACGCAGTCAGGCTGATCGTTCAACCGCCTCGGACCGGCCGCGACCTAGTGCCACTTCACCCGGCCCTCGCGGTCTGACGGCCATTCCGAATCGGCGTCGTCGACGAGCAGGACGAACTGTCCCGCCCAGTGCGGCGCGGTGTACGCGCCGTCGTTGCGGTCGATGTTGATGCCCGAAACGACTCCCGCGTACGTGAAGCGCAGCCACCACTCGTCGCCGTACCACTCGTCGAGTCCGATCGGTTGCCCGGTCTGGAAGCCGGGCGTGCGGTACTTGTCAGGCCGGCGGTTGGCGGTCTCCGGGCGCATGTCCCCGCGCTGCGGATCCTCCACTATCACCTGGTCGATCTTGTTGGCCGGGTCGTCGTAGAACGTGCCGAACGTTCCGCTGAATCCCACGAGCAGCGGGTCGTGCTGGCCGGCGAGCGAGATGACGTGCACCGGCTTCCCGCTGCGCACCAGCCAGTACACGGCGGACTTCGTCGCCTCCTCGCGCGTGCCGAAGCGGTAGTAGTGGTAGTTGCCGTTCGGGTCGAGCCGCTTCTGCATCGTCGCGATCGCAACGGGATCGAGGCCGGGATCGCGGCTCTTGTTGTAGGGCTTCCCCGTGGTGAGGATCTGCTCCGCGGTCAGCGGGTCCTGCTTGGCGGTGTAGTTCTGCACGATACGGATGCTCGCCGCCGCGCACGCGAGCGGATCGCCGGTCGGGTTCTCGAACTCCGTGAACCACTTCACATCAGTGAGCTTGTCGCCCATCGTCCTGAACCTCTGGTCGTAGCGGAAGGTGTCGCGGCCGACCGTGAGCGACAGCGTCGCGACGTAATCCGTCGCGCCGCGGAGCAGTCCCTGGCAGCTCAGCGCGCCCTTCGCGCCGGAAGGATCGAGCGTGGTCGCGCACGGAAAGCCGGGATCGGGTGTGAGCTGGAACGCCGCCTTCACCACCGTCTGGCTGGATTCCCAGGTCGCGCGCATCGCGCGTGCGGTCTGCGTGCAGCAGGTGTCCTGCGTGAACTTCACTTCGGGTGGCTTGGTGGTCGGCGACGGGGCCGGCGTCGGCGTCGCGCCGACGCCAGTGTCTCCCGAACCGCCGCGCAGGATGAAGCCGCCGACCGTGATGGCGAAGACCAGACCGACCATCACGACGACCGCTTGACCGAGCCGCTCCGCAGGCGTGTACACGAGTTGCGCACATAATCCTCGCACCCCGTGCAGGACATCCACCCGATCTCTCCGGTGCGCCATACGCTCGTCGACAAACGCGTCCGCGTGCCGGCGTCAAAGAGCATCGCGAACCGCGAGCTCGTCCTCTCCGCGATCGCGCACGGCCGCTCACGCCTCGAGCTCGGCCCGCTGGATCCCGGAGCCGACGTGCGCGCGATGGCCACGGCGCTCGCGGACATGGGCTATCTCGTCCGCTGGGACGGCGCCACGATCGCGGTCGCGGGCGCCGGCGACGCGCAGCCGGCGACGGACGCGATCGTGGACGCGCAAGAGGCAGGCACGGTCGCGCGGTTCGGCGCGGCCGTCGCCGCGCTGGGGGCGCGCGAGGTCCACATCGACGGAGCGCCGCGCATGCGCGCGCGTCCGATGGCGACGCTCGTCACCGCGCTGCGGAAGCTCGGTGCGCTCGTCGACGCCGAAGCGCTACCGCTCACGGTCCGCGGTCCGCTCGTCGGCGGCGAGGTCGACGTGCCGGGGCACGAGTCCAGCCAGTTCGCGTCGGCGCTCCTGCTCGTCGCGGCGCGCATGCGCGACGGACTCCATCTCCGCATCGCCGGCCCGCTCGTGTCGGCGCCGTTCGTGGACCTCACGGTGGCGGCCCTAAAGTCGCGCGGCGTTCGCGTCGAACGGCCGTCCGGTCGCGAGGTCTTGATCGGCCCGCAGAAGCTGAAGGGGCGCTCGCTCGAGATCCCCGGCGACGTCACGGCGGCCACGTATCCCGCGGCGGCGGCCGCGATCCTCGGGGGTTGGGTCACGATCACGAATGCGCGCGCCCGCGTCGAGCCGGGCGGTCAGGGCGATGCCCGCTTCTTCGAGCTCATCGAGGACATGGGCTGCAGCGTCCAGCGCCACGGCGAAAGCGTCACCGTGCGGCGCGAGGGAGCGCTCCATGGGATCGTCGCGAACGTGATGGACTGCTCCGACACGTTCCCCACCCTGGCGGTGATCGCGACGCAGGCCGATACGCCCACGGAGCTGACGGGCATCGCGCACACGCGTGCGCAGGAGAGCGATCGCGTCGCCGCGGTCGCGGCCGGCATCACGGCGCTCGGCGGACGGGCGCGGGCGTACCGCGACGCGATCCGCATCGAGCCGGCACCGCTGCACGACGGGATCGTCGATGCGGCGGGCGACCACCGGATCGCGATGGCCTTCTCGGTCCTCGGCCTGGGGATCCCGGGTGTCGCGATCAAGGGCTGGTCCGCGGTCGGCAAGACCTTCCCCGACTTCTACGACATGCTGAGGCAGCTCTCCCGCTAGCTCAGGCGGCGACGCGCCTGCGCGGCGCGCTCGAGGATCGCGCTCAGCGCCGCGACGTCTCCTGCGGCGATCGCGCGGTCGACGTCGTCGAGCACCTTGCGCGCGCGCTCGAGCGCCCCGCGCACGTTCTGCGCGTTGGCGAGGAGCATCGCGCTCCCGAGATCCGGCGCGGTGAGCGCGAGCCGCGTGCTGTCACCGAAGCCAGGACCGCTGAGCGCCGCGAGGTTGCCATCCACGGTCTCGGCGCCGGTGAGGGCCAACGCGGACGCGAACGCCAGCGGCAGTGCCGAGAGCACCGCGACGATGCGGTCGTGCTGCGCCGCCGAGCACACGGTGACCTCGCCGCCGGCATCGCGCGCGAGCGCGCCGGCGACCGCCATCGCGGCGGTGTCGGACCGCACGGTCGGCACCACGAGGAACGGGCGCAGCTCGAGCAGCTGCGCCGACGCCGCCGCGAACCCACTACCACTCCGACCGGCCATCGGATGGAAACCGACGATCCGGCAGCCCGCGGGCGCGGACGCCGCAAAGACCTCCACCGGCGCGCGCACCGAGGCGACATCGAGCAGGACCGCGGTGCCGGCGCGGGACGCGAGCGCCTCGAGTGTCGGCACGATCGCCGCGATCGGCGTCGCGACGATCACCACGTCCGCGGGGAGCAACGCGTCGAGGGCTCCGACGACCTCGATCCCGGCAGCGAGCGCCGCGTCGCGCGTGCTCGCGTCGATGTCGAAGCCGGTGACGCGGTGCCGCGTTTTGAGCGCGAGGGCCAGCGAGCCTCCGATGAGACCGAGGCCCGCGACCGAGACGTTCACGCTCGCGCCGCGTCGGGCACACCGCGCCCGACCGCGGTCGCGACGGCGCTCGCGCGACCGACCAGCGCGGCGAAATTCTCGAAGGTGAGCGATTGGAAACCGTCGGAGAGCGCGTGGTCCGGGCTCGGATGCACTTCGATGATCAGGCCGTCGGCACCCGCGGCGACCGCCGCAAGCGCCACGGGGGCGACGAGGTACCACTTCCCGGTGCCGTGCGACGGGTCGCCGACGACGGGGAGGTGCGTCAGGCGCTTGAGCAGTGGGATCGCGTTCACGTCGAAGGTGTTGCGCGTGTATTTCTCGAACGTGCGGATGCCGCGCTCGCAGAGGATGACGTTGCGGTTGCCGCGAGCGAGCACGTACTCCGCGGACAGGAGGAGTTCCTCGACCGTCGCCGCCATGCCGCGCTTGAGGAGCACCGGCTTCGGTTGATCTCCCACTTCGTCGAGAAGCGCGAAGTTCTGCATGTTGCGCGCGCCGATCTGCAGGCAGTCGGCGACGCGCGCCACGGCGTCGACGTCGCCGGGCGTGAGGACCTCGGTCACGATCGCGAGCCCCGTCTCGGCGCGCGCCTCTTCGAGGATGTCGAGGCCCGCCGCACCGAGCCCGCGAAAGTTGTACGGCGACGAACGCGGTTTGAACGCGCCGCCGCGCAGGATCGTCGCGCCGGCCGCGCGCACCGCACGCGCCGTCGCGAGGGTCTGCTCGCGCGACTCGACCGAGCACGGGCCGGCCATGATCGCGATCGGGGCGCCCGCGCCGATCGGCACCGGCCCGACGCGCACCACGGTGTCCTCCGGGATCACCTCACGCGACGCGAGCTTGAACGGCCGGCTGACCGGGACGACCTCCGCGACCCCCGGCAATGACTCCACCGCCTCGGCCGCGGCGCGCGAGGTCGTTCCGAACGTCCCGATGGCCATCCGCTCGGCGCCGGGCAACGGGATCGGCGTGATGCCGAACTCCTGGATGCGCGCGACGACCGCGTCGATCTCGCGCTGCGATGCGCCGCGCTTCATCACGACGAGCATCAGCGCTCGCCTTTGCGGCCGTCGTTCGGAAGGTCGACGGCCCACGCCGGACGCAGCGCCCTCGCGCCGCGGAGGAACGCGTGCCGGATCTCCTTCTGCGACTTCGGCGTGTTCCACGCGATGAGCACGCGCACGCACATGCCGAGCGCGCCGGGCACCGGGATCTCGCGTCCGCAGATGAGCGGCACGTCGGTCCAGCCGAGTCCCACACGCGCCGCGTCGGCCGGAAAGGCCGCGTCGAGATCGGGCGTGACCGTGAACCAGACGTAGCCGATGTCGTCCGGACGCAGACCGTTGAGCTCGGTGAGGATGCGCAGCAGCTCCGCCGTCGCGTCGAAGATCGCCTTTTCGTCGTTCGCGCGCACGGTCGTCGCGCCGCGCACGCCGCGCACCGCCATCAGGATCGCCCCGCGGCCACGAGGGAAGCGACGAACTCGCGCAGCGCGGCTTCGCGGCGCTCGGGCGGCGCGCTCGTCACCACATCGATCGCAGCGCTCCCGACTGCGACGCCGTCGGCGGTGCCACGGAGGGTGGACACGTGCTCGGGCGTGCTGATGCCGAAGCCCACGACGATCGGAAGCGCGGTGTGGCGCCGGAGGCGGCCGACGAACTCTGCGACGTCGGACGCGAGTGCGCGGCGCGCGCCGGTCACACCGGTGAGCGAGACGCAGTACACGAAACCGCGGGCGTTCGGCAGCAGCTTCGCGAGGCGCTCGTTCGGCGTCGTCGGCGCGTAGAGGTCGATGCGCAGCAGGCCCGCGGGAGCGAGCGCGAGATCGAGATCGCCGCTCTCCTCCGCCGGCATGTCGGGAACGATCACGCCGGCGATGCCTGCCCGCGCGCCGTCGGTCGCGAGCCGTGCGAAGCCGTACTGCATGAACGGATTGGTGTAGCCCATGAAGAGCACCGGGGCGTCGCGCTCGCGCACGACCGCTGCGGCTTCCGCCAGGCAGTCGTCCAGCGTCACGCCGCTCCGCAGCGCGGCCTCGCTCGCGCGCTGGACCGTGGTGCCGTCCGCGAGCGGATCGCTGAACGGCACGCCGAGCTCGAGGACGTCCGCGCCGCCGTCGAGCGCCGCGCGAAGGAGCGCGCCGGTCGACGCGCGATCGGGATAGCCGACGGTGAGGTACACGGCGAGCGCGAGGCGTCGCTCCGCTCGGGCGCGCGCGAACGCGCGCTCCAGGCGCAGCGCTGGGCTCACCGCGACGCTCACTTCGCCTCTCGGGCGCGCATCACCGTTTCGAGATCCTTGTCGCCGCGACCGGAGAGGCAGACGAGCACGTCGGTGTCCGCGCCGTAGCGCGCACGGATGTGCGCGAGGTCGGCGATCGCGTGGGCCGGCTCGAGCGCGGGGATGATGCCCTCGGTCCGGGAGAGCAGGCCGAACGCTTCGAGGGCCTCCGCATCGGTCCGCGAGACGTACTCGACGCGACCAGCATCGTGCAGGAACGCGTGCTCGGGCCCGACGCCGGGATAATCGAGTCCGGCGGACACCGAATGCGTTTCGCGGATCTGACCATGCTCGTCCTGCAGCACGTAGCTGCGCGTGCCGTGGAGCACGCCGACGCGGCCACCGCCGATCGACGCCGCGTGTTTGCCGCTCTCCACGCCGAGTCCACCAGCCTCCACGCCGCGCAGCCGCACGCCTTGGTCCTCGAGGAACGCGCTGAACATGCCGATCGCGTTCGAGCCGCCGCCCACGCAGGCGACGACGACGGAGGGTAGGGCCCCGACGCGCTCGAGCCACTGCGCGCGCGCCTCGCGGCCGATGACCCGCTGGAACTCGCGCACCATCGCCGGATACGGGTGCGGCCCGATCGCGGAGCCGAGCAGGTAGTACGTCGTGCGGACGTTCGTCACCCAGTCGCGGATCGCCTCGTTCACCGCGTCCTTGAGCGTGCGGCTGCCGGCCTCCACCGCGCGCACCTCGGCGCCGAGGAGACGCATGCGGAAGACGTTCGGTTCCTGGCGGCGCATGTCCTCGGTGCCCATGTACACGACGCACTCGAGGCCGAGGAGCGCGCACGCGGCCGCGCTCGCGACCCCGTGCTGGCCGGCGCCGGTCTCGGCGACGATGCGCTGCTTCCCCATCCGCCGCGCGAGCAGCGCCTGCCCCAGAGCGCTGTTGATCTTGTGCGCGCCGGTGTGCGTCAGATCTTCCCGCTTGAGCATCACGCGCCGCAGGCCGATGAGCTTCGCGAGGCGCGAAGCGTCCGACAGCGGCGTCGGACGTCCGACCCATTCACGGAGGAGGCGGTCGAGCTCCTGTTGGAACGCCTCGTCGGCGCGCGCCGCGTCGAACGCGGCCTCGAGCTCCGCGACCGCCGGCATGAGCGTCTCCGGCAGGAACTGGCCACCGAACTGTCCGTACCGGCCCCGCGTGCTCATCGACTGATCGCCGTTCCGACCGGAGGAGGTGTCGGGCTCTTGCGGATCGACGCGATCGAGGAGATGAGCGGCTTCGGATCGTCCGCGCGCATGAGCGCGGTGCCGACGAGCACGGCATCGACCCGCGCCGGCAAGAGCCGCGCGTCGTCGACCGTCGCGATGCCGGACTCGGCGACCAGGATCTGCCACGGCTCCGCAAAACCGTGCAGCTGGCGCGCCCGGCCGATGTCGATCTCGGTCGGGCGTCGCAGGTTCCGCGCGTTGATGCCGAGCACGCCGGTGCGGAGCGCGGCCGCGCGCCCGAACGCGATCGGCTCATGCGCCTCCAGCAGGACACCCATGTTCAGCGTGTGCGCGTGGGCCATCAGCGCACGCAGCTCCTCGTCCGAGAGCGCCTCGGCGATGAGCAGCACCGCATCCGCGCCGGCAGCACGCGCCTCGACGATCTGCTGCTTATGGACGATCACGTCCTTGCAGAGGATCGCCATGTCGGGCAACGCATCCCTCACCGCGACGAGATCCCACATCGAACCGCCCCAGTGGCGCGGCTCGGTGAGAACGGAGATCGCGCTGGCGCCGGCCGCCGCGTACGTTCGCGCCTGCGCGGCCGGATCGAGGTCGGCCGCGATCACGCCGAGCGCGGGCGAAAAGCGCTTCACCTCCGCGATCACGGCGATGTGGCCGGCGAGCCGGCGCTGGCGCAGCACCGCGGTGAACGCGTCGCCGTAGCGGCTCGGGACGGTCGAAGACGCGTCCGAGTGCCACGCGCGCACCAGGTCGCCGGATGTTCCCTCTTTTACGGCGCGGGTCCACACGTTGTCCTTCGCGTCGCGCGCCAGATCGATCTCCGCCGTGGCGCTCTCCGCCCTCGTCGCGTCCGCGCGCCGCTCGGCGATGACCTGCTCGAGGAAATCGGTCATGCCGTCGCCCCCTCCGCGGCGCCGATCCGCTGGCTCGTCGCCGCGAACCGCGCGAGCGTGTCGCGCGCCGCGCCGCCGTCGATGGCGCGCGACGCGACCGCGACGCCCTCTCGCACGCTTCCCGCCAGGCCGGCGACCCAGCACGCCGCCGCCGCGTTCATCAGGACCGCGGTCCGCGCGCCGCCCGCGGCGCCGTCGAGCACGGTGCGCGCGGCGCGCGCGTTCATCGCGGGATCGCCGCCGGTGATCTCGGCCCGTTGCGCGCGACGAAGTCCCAGATCCTCGGGCGCGAGGTGACCCTCGCGCACGAAACCGCCCGACACCTCCCACGTCCGCGTGTCGGCGGAGGGGCTGATCTCGTCGAGCCCGTCGGTGCCGTGCACGACCATCGCGCGCTCGACACCCAGCTCCGCGAGCGCACGCGCCATCGTGTCACCAAGCGCGGCGCTCGGAACGCCCAGCAGGTAGCGGCGGACGCCGGCGGGGTTCGCGAGCGGTCCGAGCACGTTGAAGACCGTGCGGATGCCGATCTCGCGCCGCACCGGCCCGGCGTGGCGCATCGCGGGGTGGAAGCGCGGCGCGAACATGAAGCCGACCCCGACCTCGCGCACGCACTCGGCGACGCCGCCGGGGCCGAGATCGATCTTCACGCCCAGGGCTTCGAGCACGTCCGCGCTGCCGCACTGGCTCGATGACGCGCGGTTGCCGTGCTTCGCCACCCGCCCACCCGCGCCGGCGACGACGAGCGCCGTGATCGTGGAGATGTTGATGCTGTTCGACCGGTCGCCACCCGTTCCGACGACGTCGATCGCACCGTCCTCCACGACGACGCGCACGGCGTTCGCGCGGAGCGCGCTCGCGAACCCCGCGATCTCGTCCGGCGTCTCGCCGCGCATGCTCAGTGCCGCGAGGAGCGCGCCGAGCTGCGCCGGCGTCGCCTCACCGGCCATGACCGAGCCCATCGCCGCTTCGGCCTCCGCGCGGGTCAGCGTCCTGCCCCCGGCGATGATCACGAGGGCCTCACGGGCGTCCAAGGAAGTTCTCCAACATGCGCATCCCGTCCTTCGTCAGGACGGATTCTGGGTGGAACTGCACCGCTTCGAGCGGAAGCCGTGCATGGCGCAGCGCCATCACGACGCCGTCGTCGCTCCGGGCAGTGACGGCGAGCTCCGCCGGAAGGGACGCCTCTTCGACCATCAGCGAGTGGTAGCGCGTCGCCTCGGTCGGGTCGGGGACGCCCCTGAAGATGCCCCGGCCGTCGTGTCGCACGAACGACGTCTTCCCGTGGCGCGGCTCGGGCGCACGCACCACCCGGGCGCCGAACGCGATCGCCGCGCACTGGAGGCCAAGGCAGACACCGAGCGTCGGGATCCCGCGCTCGGGCGCTTCCCGCACCAGCTGCGGCGAACGCCCGGCGGCCTCGGGCCGGCCGGGGCCGGGCGAGATGACGAGCCGGTCCGGGCGCGCGTCGATCGCCGCGAGGAGGCGCGCGTCGTCGGCACGGACGACGTCGACCGTCGCGCCCAGGGCGCCGAGCGCCTGCGCGAGGTTGTACGTGAAGCTGTCGTAGTTGTCGACGAGCAGGACCGAGGTCATAGCACGAGCTCCCCGCCGGCGAGCTCGATCGCGCGCAGCAGCGCGCGCGCCTTCGCACGAGTCTCTGCCTCCTCGGCCGCGGGGTCAGAGTCCGCGACGATGCCCGCGCCGGCCTGGATGCGACACACGCCGTGCGCGATCGTCGCCGTCCGGATCGTGATGCACGTGTCGAGCGCGCCGTCGAAACCGAGGTAACCGACGGCGCCGGCGTACGGTCCGCGCTGATCGGGCTCGAGCTCCGCGATGCGCTCCATCGCGCGGATCTTCGGCGCACCGGAGACCGTGCCGGCCGGGAAACACGCGCGGAACGCATCGAGCGCGTCGAGCTCCGGCTTGAGCTCTCCCTCCACGACCGACGTGAGATGCATGACGTGCGAGAAGCGGTCCACGCGCATGAGCTCCTTCACGCGCACGGTGCCGGCGCGTGATACGCGACCGATGTCGTTGCGCGCGAGGTCGACGAGCATGACGTGCTCCGCACGTTCCTTCTCCGACGCGCGCAGTTCGGCCTCGTTCGCGGCGTCCTGCGCGTCGTCCGTCCCGCGCGGTCGTGTTCCGGCGATCGGATGCATGACGACCTTGCCGTTCTCGACGCGCACGAACGGCTCCGGCGAGGCACCGACAAGCGTGGCCGACGGCGTCTCGAGCAAGAACATGTACGGCGAGGGGTTCACGTGACGTAGCGCGCGGTACAACGCCAGCGGGTCGGGTGCGGGAGTGACATCGAAGCGCTGCGCGAGCACGATCTGGATGCAGTCGCCGTCGGCGATGAGCTCGCGCGCACGCGATACGCGCGCCATGTACTCCGCGGGCGTGCCGTTCGCGCGGATGTCGACCGTGCGGGTCGGCGCGGGCGGGAAGGCTGGGAGCGGCGCATCAAGGGCGGCGAACACCCGATCGATCCAGAGCGCCGCGTCGCCAGGTGCCGCGGCGTCGTCGTGTGCGAGCACCGTGAGCGTGTGCCGGAGATGATCGAACGCCACGACCGTGTCGTAGATGCCGAAGACCATCTCCGGGATCCCCCACGGCCCATACGGATCGTTCGGCGCGAGCGGAAGGCGTTCGAAGCGCCGAGCCGTCTCGTAGCCGACGAACCCCACGGCGCCGCCGCTGAAACGCGGTAGGCCCCGCTGCGGCACGCGGTGATAACGCGACAGCTCTTCGCGCAGCGTGGCGATCGGGTCCGGCGCCGACCGCGCGCCGATCTCACCACGGCGCCGCGGATCCCGGAGCTCGTCGGTCCACGCCTCACGGGTCACCTCGCCGTCTCGGAAGTACAGCGTTTCGCGCGGCGCGACACCGATGAACGAGTAGCGGCCCATGCGCTCGCCGCCTTCAGCCGACTCGAGGAGGAACGCGCCGCCCAGCGGCCGCAGCTTCGCGAACGCCGAGACCGGCGTCTCGAGATCCGCCAGACGCTCGCGCATGACCGGCACGAGCTCGATCGTCTTTGCCGCGGTGATCACCACGTCCACGCTCCCTTCGGTCGCTCACAGGGCCCCTGCCCCTGCTCCGAAAACAAATAGCCCTCGCCCGATCTCGGGACGAGGGCTCGTGGTGCCACCCGATCGTGCCGTCGCATCGCTGCGACGGCCTCAGCCTCCCCTATCAGGGAGCGCCCATTGATAACGGCGGGCTGCCGGCCACGGCTAATCGTTCCCTTTCGCCGCGGCGTCTCGCGGGAGCCATTCGCCTCGCGCTCGCCGTCCCGGTTCTCACCGTCTCCGGTTCGCTTTCCGGTCCGCGCGACCTACTCGTTCCCGCTCGAACGACGCTTGAGGCATCGTAGCGAAAAGGCCGGTTTTTGGCCATCGCTGCGCCCAGGCTCGGTAGCGCAGGGCCGGTCCGTACAGTTGATAAGTGAAGAACTTACGAGCGTCTGGTCGGCCCCTCGGTCCCATGGCGGTGCGGTCCACCCTGCCCACCCACCCCCCGCTCAAGGTGCGCGAGACCCTGCGCGGCCTGCCGTCGGCGACCGGCTACACGGTCACGGTGAAGCCGCTCCGGTACCGCACGGGCCCGCACCTCCAGGCCTTCACCTACTGGGATCACCCCGAGATCGTCCTTCAGGTCCCGGAGCCGTTCCGGCCGTTCCGGGAGGAGGTCGACCTCGGCTCCTGGGGCTCGCCGCACGTGCTCTTCCGCACGCGGCGCGAGGTCATCCGATTCCTTTATCTCCATGAGTTCTGCCACTGGTGGCTGTACCTCACCCACGGCTGGGGCGCTGCCGCCGAGATCGCCTGCGACCGCTACGCATTCACCAACTACCGGAAGCGCGGACCGGTCCGTCCGCCGGCGCTGCGCACGCGCGGAGAGCGCGCCGCCTAGAAGACGCCCGCGCCGGTCAGGTGCGCAGGCGCAGATGCTCGAGCGAGAGCGGCGGGATCTGCAGCGCGAGCGGCACCTTCAGGTTGTGCCGGGCGACGAGCGCGTTGATCTCGCCCGTCGCGCGGAGCAGCTCCGACTCCAACCGCGCGTCGAAGTCGCTCGTGGCGCGCGCTGCGTCGAGGATCCGTTCAGCCGGAAGGTCGCGTAGCAGCAGCGCACGCTCCTCCAGCCAGTCCCGGTGCGCGCGGAGGCGGCGAACGAGCCGGTCGCGACGATCGGCGATCTCACAGCGGAGCTCGACGAACTCCGGCGTGAGGTTCGCCTGCCTCGCGACGTGCCGGGCCGCCCACCGGTCGCCGGCGTTCCGGTCGTCGTCGACGAGCGGCGCACCTTCGCCGGGCAGTTTCGTGAGCTCTCCCAACTCGGCGAGCTCGCGCAGCTGCTCGTCGATGCGATGCTCACGCTGCCGCAGCCGTGCGTCCGGTCCGTCGTCCACGGACGCCAGTATCAGGCGATGCGCGTGGTGACGATGCCCGCCGGCGTGACAGCAACGGCGGTCGGCACGAGCGCCACGCCGTACTTACGGGCGAGCTCCGGCCGCCGCGACACATCGACGGTGAACACGTCGCGCCCGGCGGCGACGAGCTCGCGCTCGAGCGTGTGGCAGTCGGTGCAGAGGGGATGCGTGAACTGCACGACGACGTCACCGGCGCGCCCGGCCGCGCCGATCTCCGCGAGATCGACGCGCTCGATGCGGCCCGGACGGATCCCGCGGATGCGCGCGCCGAGCCGGTAGATCTCGCAACCAACGCACAGACCGGTGATCGCCGCCAGCAGCGCGAGCGCGGCGACGATGAGGCCGAGCGCCCAACCGATCGTGGTCAGACCCAGGGCGTGCGCCAGCGTCGCGGCGCCGAGGAACGCCACGCCGACCATGTTCGCGAAGCGCGGCGGGCGGCTGTCCTCGATCGGACCTTCGCCCAAACGAGGCTGGATCACCTCGAAGTACAGGAGACATGGCAGGCACCAGCGGCGCCCGAAGCGCAGACCGACAGCGAGCTGCGCGGCGAGAAGCCCGAGGATCGGCCACCACCCCGTGGCGAACGCGAGAAGCGAAAGCGTTCCGACGATCGCCTGGTTCGTGCGCGGCGCCCGCGCGTCGATGACCGCGGTGTCCGTCCACGGATCGGCGGTGCGCGCGAAGGCGGCGCTCATGCGAGAGCGCGCTCGCGTGTGCCCACACGCGCGCGCTCGACGAGCCACTCGGCGAACCGGATGTGCGGATCGAAGCCGACGAGCGCGGGCGCGTCGGTGACGAAGTTCGACAGTGCGTTGATGTCGTAGACGTAGGGCAGGCCGTCGCGCGCGGCGACGAGATACTCGACGCCGCCGACGTCCAGGCCACCGACACGCGCGATGCGGAGCACGTCGTCCACGATCGGTCGCGGAGCGTCGAACGCGTCGATGCGTAGCTGCTTCTTTGCGGGGGCGTCGACGACGCAGTTGTCGAACTCGCTGCTCGCCTCCACCTGGCAGATGTCCGCCGGGCACAGGTTGAAATCCTGGCCGGGCCCATTCGCGATGCGGATCGCGTACAGGCACTCGCCACCGAGGAATTCGACGCGGCGGCTGGTACCGTCCACGCTCTCGAGGAACTCCTGCACCAGCCCGGTCCCATCGGGTCCGAGCTCGAGCTCCGGCGCGGCCGCCGCGAGTGCGTCCGGAGAATCGAAACGGCGCATGTGCGCGCCCGATCCGCCGACATTGGGTTTCACGATCACCGGGTAGCGGAGCTCTCGGGCGGCGCTCGGCGCCTGCGCCGCATCGGTGATGACGCGCGCTGCGGGCGCCCGGATGCCGAGCTGCCGCAGCAGGAGGAGCTGGCGCGCCTTGGAGGTCTCGAGGGCGAACGCACGGCTCCCGTTCACCACCGCGACGCCGCGCTCTTCGAGCAGCGGTAGGAGCTCACGCGCGACCGCGATGCTGCGGGCGTGGCCGCGGAGGTACGACGATGGCGAGACCTTGTTCACCGCGAGCGACCAGTCCGGGGCGGGCCCGGCGGGGTCGAAGCTGAGATCATTCGCGAAGACGCACTCGTACGGCGCGCCGACGCGGTCGAGCGCGGCGAAGAGAGGCGCCATCCAGGCCTCGTTCTCGTAGAGGATCGCGATCGGTCGCATCTATTTCCGAGGCTAGTCCTCGGAAATGCGGTTCGACCAGCGAAGAGGACGAAATGCGTGCAGCCTGGCTACAGGTCGGCGAACCGACGCTACGTCGACGTGCCTCCGCCGCGGAGCGGCGCGCTCGAACGCGCGGTGTAGCGCGGACCGCGCGGCGACAGGACGCTCTCGAAGACGACCACGGCATCCGCGCGGAAGCGCAGGTGCGGGACACGCATCGCCTCGACGCCGGCCGCGATCGCGCGCGCCTCGACCAGAGAGACGTCCTCCTTGGCGCGACCGAGGGTGACGTGCGCCCGGAGCGGCTTGCCGTCGAAGGCGATCTCGCGCCGCCCGAGCTCGTCCCGAACGCGCTCGCCGAGCGCGACCACCGCCTGCGCGCCGGCGCCCATCCCCAGCCACACCACCCGCGGACGACCCGTCGGCGGAAAGCGGCCGGGCCGGTCGAGCTCGATGTCGAACGCGGTAACGCCGGCCGCGGCGGCCTCGGCGGCGGCGGTCACGGCCGCGAGCTGCTCGTCGGGCGTCCGCCCGATGAACGCCAGAGTCACGTGCATGAGCTCCGGCTTCACGCGTCGAAGCGCGGGAAGCTCAGGCGCGCAGCGGAACGCCGCCTCTGCGATCTCGGTGGGGAGTGGGAGCGCGACGAAGAGCCGTATCCGCGAAGGTTAGAACCCCGCGGCGTGTGCCTCGTCCGCGACAAGAAGCGCTATGAACACGACCCCGAGAAGAGCGCTGACGCAGGCGAGACCGGTGGCGCGAAGCCGTTCGCTGTGCGTGATGCGTTCCCGTGTGTCGGCGATCAAAGCACTCACGCGACACGCTTATGCACGCAGCGTGCCGCGTGTCTCTGGCGAGCACGTTACCGCGTCGTTACGCGCGAGACCTAGGCGGGCGTCGGCGCGGTCGCGGGACCCTTTGCTTTCTTGGACTTCTCGCGCTCCGGCTCGCCCGCTGGAGCCCCTGGCGGTGCGATGTCCGGACCGCCCGTGATCGCGGCGATCGGGGCGCCTTCACCTGGCTCCTCGAAGAGCGCATCGAACTCTGCGGCTTCGAGCGATTCCTGCGCGATCAGCTTCTGCACGACGAGGTCGAGCTTGTCGCGGTTCTGCGTGAGCACTTCGTACGCGCGCTGACGGGCGCGCTCGACGATGTCGTGCACCTCGGCGTCGATCACCTTCGCGATCTCTTCCGAGTAGTTCCGCTCTTCCTGGATCTGCCGGCCGAGGAAGATGAGCTCGTCGCTGCGGCCGTACTGGAGCGGGCCGAGCTTCTCGCTCATGCCGAACTTCGTGACCATCTGACGCGCCATCTGGGACGCCTTCTCGATGTCGTTGCTCGCGCCGGTCGTGGCGTCTCCACCGAGGTGGAGCTGCTCGGCGACCCAGCCGCCGAGCGCGGCGGCGATGTCGTCCTCGAACTCCCGCTTGGTCCGCATGTAGCGGTCCTCCTGCGGGAGCGACCAGGTGACGCCCATGGCCATGCCGCGGGCGACGATCGAGATCTTGTGCACCGGATTGGTGTGCTTGAGCAGCTTGAAGCAGAGAGCGTGGCCGGCCTCGTGGTAAGCCACGATCCATTTCTCTTTCTCGGTGATGACGCGCGAACGGCGCTCGGGACCGAGGGCGACCTTCTCGAGCGCCTCTTCGAAGTCGATCTGGCCGATCGTCTTCTTGTTGCGGCGCGCGGCGAGGATCGCGGCCTCGTTGACGACGTTGGCGAGGTCAGCGCCCGAGAAGCCGGGCGAGATCTGTGCGACGCGGAGGAGCTCGACGTTCTTGTCGAGCGGCTTGCCGCGGACGTGCACGTCGAGGATCGCGCGACGGCCCTTGATGTCGGGTCGGTCGAGCACGACCTGGCGGTCGAAGCGGCCGGGCCGCAGGAGCGCCGGGTCGAGGACATCGGGGCGGTTCGTGGCGGCGACGACGATGACGTTCGTGCCGGTGTCGAAGCCGTCCATCTCCACCAGGATCTGGTTCAGAGTCTGCTCGCGCTCGTCGTGCGAGCCACCGAGGCCGGCGCCGCGCTGGCGGCCGACCGCGTCGATCTCGTCGATGAACACGATGCACGGGGCGTTGCGCTTCGCCTGGTCGAACAGGTCGCGGACGCGCGACGCGCCGACGCCGACGAACATCTCGACGAACTCGGAGCCCGAGATGGAGAAGAACGGCACGCCCGCCTCGCCGGCCACGGCGCGGGCGAGCATGGTCTTACCGGTGCCAGGCGGGCCAACGAGCAGCACGCCGCGCGGGATGCGCGCGCCGAGGCTCGAGAACTTCTCGGGGTACTTGAGGAACTCGACCACCTCGGTGAGCTCCTGCTTGGCCTCCTCGACGCCCGCGACGTCCTCGAACGTCACCGTCGGCTTGTTGCCGATGAACATGCGGGCGCGGCTCTTTCCGAAGGAAAGGGCCTGGTTATTGGTGCCCTGGGCCTGTCGCATCATGTAGAAGAAGAAGCCGCCGATGAGCACCACCGGCAAGAGGCTCAGGAAGATCGAGCCGATCACCGAGAACGTGGCGCTCTCCTGCTGGTAGTCGATCGTGATCTGCCGCGACGGGTTGGCGGTGTTGTAGTCGAAGAGCGCCTTCTGGAAGACCTCGTCCTTGTCGGGCAGGTTGGTCTGCTGCTTGTCGCTGTTGGCGACCAGCTCGATCGTGGCCTTGTTCGCGCCGGTCATGATGGTCACCTTCTTGACCTGACCGGCCTGGACCTCCTGGATCGCCTTCGTGATCTCGATGCTCTGGACGGCGGGCGTCTGCGAGCGATACGCGTACAGCAGCGCCAGCCCCATCACGACCAACAGCAGGGTCAGGATGCCGTTCTTGAAGATGCGGTTGTCTAGGTTCGTGGTCGGCCTCTCTCTGTGCCCCGTGGGCGCTCTTCTCTTAACGATGCTACCTGCTTGCGGTTACCAAGGGTCATTTCGCGGGGTCCTCCCCCATTCGGAGCGCTCGGAGCGCCGATCGGCCGGACCGAGGAGGCGGCGTGATCCCAGGGATCCACACGATCGCCGCGCCGACAGTGACCAGCGGCCACGCGTCGCGCTCGCGCGCCGGCACCTTCGCGTTGGTGAACACGTCCTGGACCTTTGCACCTCGCGGGCCGTTCATTCGATCTCCCGGCCGTCGTCCGCGAACGATCACTCGCCCTGCGTTTAGGAGCGCGTCGTCCGAACTGGCATTCATACCGTGAACAAATGCGAAGCGCCATCCATGCCAGTCCGCGGTGTTTCCGTGTTCGAGCGTGAGCGGCCCGTCTTTTACGGTCTTCCTAGCCGCCGACGCGAATCCTTGATCCTGAGCCGCGATCCGCAGCGTCCTGTACTCACGAAGCGCTCGCCCGCCGGGTAGGTCGAGGGACCGCGAGCCTTCGGTCGACGCCGCGAGCTGCGTGAGCGCCGCTCGTTGGCGTGCCGCGAGTCGCTGACCGGTGCGCTGCTCCCACCAAAGCGCAAGCGCGGCGGCGCGGGCCTCCCCGCCGGGCGGAAGGCGGTCCAGAACGACGGCGTCTTGACTCGCCGCGGCCCCCAGCGTTACGGCCGCGTGACCCGCGGAGATGTCCGCGACCGCAGCGGCAGCCTCGGCCAGCCGCGCGATGGCGCTCGTGATATCCGGATTGAGCTTGGCGAGCTCCGGCAGGACGCGGTGCCGGACGCGATTGCGCGCAAATCGGAGGGAGCGATTGGTCGGGTCTTCGCGCGGTGTGATCTTCGCCGCGGCGCAGACCGCGACGGTGTCGGCACGACCGAGCGCGAGGAGAGGACGGACGATGCCGTCGTTCTCGGGTCGCATACCGGCGAGCCCCACAAGTCCGCTGCCGCGCGTGATGTGCAGCAGAACGGTCTCGGCTTGATCGTCACGGGTGTGGCCGGTGGCGATCCCCGTCGCGCCGACATCGCGCGCGACACGTCGCAGGAACTCGTAGCGCGAGTTGCGCGCGTCGTCCTCGCTCTTTGGCGGTGCGTCCGCACGACCAACGCGGAGCGTCGCGCCGATGTGATTCGCGAGCTCCGCGACGAACGCGGCGTCGGCGGCGGCCGCGCGTGGCCGCGAGCGGTGATCGAAATGCGCGACGTGGAGCACGAGGCCGAACTCGTCGCGCAGCTCTGACGCGACGAGGCAGAGCGCGGTCGAGTCGGTGCCGCCGGAGACTGCGAGCACGAGTGGACCAGGCTTGAGGATGCCGTGGGCGCGTGCGTATGAGCGGACGGCGCTCAGGATCGTGGACGGCGCTGTGTTGGCCACCAGTGGCTGGGGGCGGATTCGAACCGCCGACCTGTCGGTTATGAGTCGACTGCTCTAGGCCAACTGAGCTACCCAGCCGCGTGCGCCCGCGACGCCATTCTACCGAGGCAGCGCGCCTCCCTCCGCTGCGAGCCGCGCTCGGAACTCCGGCTCGGTGAGTTGGCCTTTCTTGCGATTGCAGCTCCCGCACGCGGGGAGCACGTTGTCGATCGAATTCGTGCCCCCACGCGACAGCGGAGTTCGATGGTCGACCTCGAGCGGTCCGAGCCCGCCGCAATATGCGCACTTGCCCTCATAACTCTCGACGAGGGCTCGCCACTCTGCGCTCGTGAATTGACCTTCGGCCGCGCGAGCACGTGCGCGATAGCCGTTGCTCTTCGCCTGAAGCACCTCGGGATGCGCTCTGTGATAAGCCGCCATCACCGCCTTGTGTTGCTCGCGGTGCCGCGAGTAGTACAGGCGCTTCGCGGCACGCCGTTGTTCGGGGTGTGACCTGTTCCAGCGCCGCACGGCGGCGCGAGCCTTCTCGGGATTACGTTTCATCCACTCACGCGCGTACGCGCGTTGTCGCTCCGGATCCTTGTACGCCATGCGACCTATCTAACAAACAGCCAACGCCGGTGCAATAGGACCGGGCGATACGCTGCTGCCGTGAACGACCCGCGAGCGATCTGCGCCGAGTGCGGTCATGTGTGGTCATGGCACGACCGCGACGGCGCGCGTCGGGCGGCCCGCACGGAGACCGGCATCGATCGTCCCTGCTACCGGGAGGTCGGCGGCGCTCCGTGCCGGTGCAAAGGCTTTCGCGATTCCGGCGAGGTCGCGGTGGCCGCAACAGGCGTCCCGCGTCCGACGAGTGTCTTCCGGAACGGGGTGCTGACCCTGCTACTGGTCGTGCTCGGACTCGCCCTGCTCTATGCCTACCGTTCGCAGACACCCGCGATCCAGACCGTGACGATCACGCAGGCCATCCAGGACGTCCAGGCCGGTCAGGTCAAGAAGGTCACGATCTTCGCCGGGGCGAACAGGGCCGTATTGGAGCTCGCCAACGCCGTCAAGCAGCAGACCAACCTGCCAGACCGCGACGAGGTCTTCCAGAAGGCGCTCTTCGACTACAACGCCGCGAACCCAACGCGGCAGATCACGATCGACTACCAGCAGGAGAGCCCCACGTTCTCGGTGATCGGCTCGATCCTCTTGAGCCTTCTGCCGGTGTTGCTGATCGGCGGTTTCTTCTACTACATGATGCGGCAGTCGCAACGGCGCTAAGGCGCGTCGCGCTCGGCAGCGAGGCGCGCGCGGAATTCCGCTTCGGTCATGAGGTGCTTACGCAGATTGCAGCGCGCGCAGGCCGGCAGGATGTTCTGGATCTCGTTCGTGCCGCCGCGGGCCAACGGCAATCGGTGGTCGGCATGAAGCGGACCGGGAGCGCCGTCGTACGCGCAGCGGTCTCCGTACGCCGCGACCAGCGCGGTCCACTCTGCGGCCGTGAAGGACGGGCCGGCTCCCAAGGCGCGTGCCCGACGACGCTCGTGCATTGCACGCCGCACCGCCGCGCGGTTTGGGCTGGCCTCGATCGTCTGCCGGAATCGTTTCGGATCACGGGCGTACCGGGCGCGCGTCCGCGCGGCATGCAGCTCGGGGTGCGTACGGCGCCAACGCCTCATGGCTGCCCGCGCCTTGTCGGGGTTGCGCTTCATCCATTCGCGCCCGTACTCGCGACGCTTCTCAGGGTCCGCGTACGGCATCTCACTCTTCACGCATGGGCTCCATCTACCGAACCGCCCGGGTCGGTGCAATAGGACCAGCGCCAAAGAAAAAAGCCCCGTCTCCGGGGCTTTCCTGCAAGACGCGAAGTCCGCTTCTATTGCATGAAGAGGTCGGCACGCCTCTGTTGCGGGAGCGCGATTCGAACGCGCGACCTTCGGGTTATGAGCCCGACGAGCTACCGCTGCTCCATCCCGCGATATGCATTCTAACGCGTTATCGCGTTCCGAAGAAGAGCTGGATCCAGCGCGCGACGCGGCTTGCTCGCCCGCCGTCGGCATGTGGCGCGGTCGCGGTCGGCGCCGAGCGCTCCACCGCGATCAGACCCTCACCCTGCCTGATGAAGTCGTAGTCCTGCGCCTTCTGGACCACATAGTCCGTGGTCTTCTTCTGAGCGATCGAGGCCTCGAGCTGCGCGTTCCGCGCCTGCTCGACCGCGATCTCGTCGCTCAGGACGCCCTTCGCGCGTTCGAGGGCGTTGGCCTGCACCGTGATCCCGGTGAACGCGGCCGCGCAGACCAGCCCGAGCGAGAGAGCGGCAGTCGCGACCACGGGCCGCATGCTCCGCACACGCTTCGCGCGCGTCGACCGCGACCCGGTCTGCTTCTTCACGCGCGCATCATGCGCCAGCGGCGGCATCAAATGGAAGGGGCGGGACATCGAGACCGGCGGCTCGCGCCGCGCCGCGCCCGATGAGACCGAGGATGTGGACCGCGGCCAGCGGATCGGCGACCTCGCGCATGAACGCGGCGACGACGACTGTCCGCGACGCCCCGAACACGATCGCGGCGTCGTTGCGGGTGGCTGCGAGCGTGCCCGTCTTGTTCGCGACGCGGCCGCCCTTCGCCAGATAGCGCCGGAGCATCGCGTCGTCCTGGCAGCGCTCGAGCACGGCGATGACCGCGTCGGAGGTCGCGCGGTCCACCAGTTCTCCGCAGACAAGACGCTCGAGCAGCGCGGCCATCTCGGACGGCGAAGCCACGTTCTCCAGCCCGCGCCGCTGCGCGTCCCAGTCGAACATGCCGCGCGCGAGCTTGGTGCGGACACAACCCCACTCGGACAGACGCTCGTCGACCCGAGCCACGCCGACGCGGTCGATGAGACGGTTCGTCGCGGTGTTGTCGGAAAGCGCGATGGCCAGCATCGCCAGGTCGCGCAGGCTCACATCGCGGACGTCGCGCAGGTCGCCAAGGATGCCCGTACCTCCGACGATCGCGCCGACGGGCATGCGCTCCTCCAGCGACAGTCGACCCTCCGCGGCATCGGCGTACAGGGCCATCACGAGCGGGATCTTGATGACCGACGCGGCCGGGAACACTTCGTCGGCTCGCTGTGAGAACAGCGTCTCGCCGCCGACTTCACGCACGACCACGCCGGTGACGCCGCGCGTTCGGTCGAGCTCAGCGCGTGTGGCCGCGAAGAGGTCCTGCACCGGGCGAGCCTAGCGCCTAGATTTTCGCGAGTGATCGAGTTTCGCGATGTACACAAACATTTCGGGCCGCTTCACGTGCTGCGCGGCATCAACCTCACCGTCCGCGAGCGCGACGTCGTCGTGATCATCGGCCCGTCGGGCTCCGGCAAAAGCACGATGATCCGGACGATCAACAAGCTCGAGCCGATCGACAGCGGCGAGCTCGTGGTCGACGGCCTGGCGGTGCACGACCCGGGCGTCGACGTCAACAAGCTGCGACGCGATGTCGGCATGGTCTTCCAGTCGTTCAACCTGTTCCCCCATCTGACCGCGGCCGAGAACGTCATGCTGGCGCCGCGCAAGGTGCGCGGGATGTCAAAGGTCGAGGCGCGGGCGAAGGCGATGGCGCTTCTCGAGAAGGTCGGCATCCCCGAAAAGGCCGACGAGCATCCGCCGCGCCTGTCCGGCGGGCAGCAGCAGCGCGTCGCGATCGCGCGCGCGCTGGCCATGGACCCGCGCATCATGCTGTTCGACGAGCCGACCAGCGCCCTCGACGCCGAGATGATCCGCGAGGTGCTCGACGTCATGCGCGAGCTCGCGCGTGAGGGCATGACGATGCTCGTGATCACCCACGAGGTCGGCTTCGCCCGGGAGGCCTCGAACCGGGTGGTATTCATGGACGAAGGGCGCATCATTGAGGACTCGCCAACGGCCGGGTTCTTCGAGGCGCCGCGGGAGGAGCGGGCGAGGCAGTTCTTGAGTAAGGTCATCAAGCACTAGCCGGGGGGCACCACACGTAGCGGTCACAAGACGCAGGGAGGAAGACATGCGGGGTTTCACGCGCGCGTTCGCGCTCGGGCTCGTCCTCGCGTTCATCGCGACGGCGTGCACCAGCGGTTCGACGACACCATCGCCGACCGTCGCGGCGTCGGCGTCGACGTCGACACGGCCGAAGTTCGATCTCGCGACCTACCAGTACAGCCTTCAGACGAAGGGCAGGATCCGCATCGGGACGCAGGAGGACAACCCGCCTTTCAGCGTGAAGAACCCGGCGACCGGAAAGTGGGACGGCTTCGACGTCGCCTACGGCCGCGAGATCGCGAAGGCGATCTTCGGCGAGTCGGACGACCCGGACAAGAACATCGAATACGTGGCGGTCACGTCGGCGACGCGCATCCCCAGCCTGACCGACAACAAGGTAGACGTGATCATCAAGACCTTCACCATCAACGACGACCGCAAGAAGCAGATCGACTTCACCGACGTCTACTTCAGGACCGGTCAGCGGATACTGGTGAAGAAGGACAACACGTCGATCAAAGAGGCCGCGGACCTCGCGGGCAAGACCGTATGCGCGCAGCGTGGATCGACGAGCGAGAAGAACATCTCGGACGCGACCAGCAACGCCGCTCGTCTGCTGCTGCTCGACAGCTATCCAGCGTGCCTGCTTGCATTGCAGCAGGGCCAGGCGGACGCGGTCTCGACGGACGAGACGATCCTCTTCGGTCTCGCGAGTAAGGATGCGAATACAAAGCTCGTCGGTAAGTACTTCTCCACCGAGCTGTACGGCATCGGCGTGAAGAAGAGCGTCGGCGGAGACCGCACCGGCTTTGTGGACTTCCTCAACCGCACGCAGGTGGCGATGATCACCACCGGTGTGTGGGCGACGCTCTACGAGAAGTACATCTCGCCGGTGTCGTTCGACAAGAAGAGGACGCCGGACGACTAACCACCGCGTCGACTGGATGCATGCGAACGGGGGGCGGCGCGCAGCCGGCCCCCGTTCCCTTTCGATCTAGCCGTGCCCGGGGGGATCGCGTTCGAGTTCCCGCAGCTGTACCTCACCGGTCTGTGGCTCACGATCCAGATCTCGGTCCTCGGTCTTTTCGGCGCGCTGCTCCTCGGAACGCTCGTCGCCGTCCTGCGGGTCTCGCCGATCGCGCCGCTCCGTTGGATCGGCGCCGCATACGTTGAGTTCTTCCGCAACACCCCGCTCGTCGTGCTGCTGTTCTTCCTGTTCCTCGGCCTGCCTCTCATCGGGCTGCGCTTCTCGACCGACACCTTCGAGAACATCTTCCGCGCGGCGGCCGTCGGTATGGGTCTGTATCACGGCGCCTATGTCGCTGAGGTCGTGCGCGGCGGTCTGCTCGGCGTGGATCGCGGCCAGATCGAGGCGGCCCGCTCGCTCGGACTCTCCTACGCGCAGATGCTCCGCTACGTCCAGCTGCCGCAGACGTTCCGCTCGGTGATCCCGCCGCTCGGCAACATCGGGATCGCGCTGGTGAAGAACACCTCGCTCGCCTCGACGATCGGCGTCGCGGAGCTCCTGTACGCCGCCGAGATCGTCGAGTCGCGCACGTTCCGTGCGGAGGAGGCTTTCATCGCGGCAACGCTTCTCTATCTCGCCCTCACGATCCCGCTCGGCATCGCGGTGAACGCGCTCGAACGACGGATGCTGGTGGCGCGCTGATGCGACCCGACACCTGGCCGATGTTCCTCGACCCCGCGATCTGGGGTTTTCTCTTCGAAGGACTGCGCGAGACCATCTACATCGCGCTCGCCTCGGTGGCCGTATCGTTCCCGGTCGGGCTGCTCTTCGCGCTCGGCCGGCTCTCGCGGCGTCGCTGGATCCGTTGGCCGTCGATCCTCTACGTCGAAGGCGTGCGCGCGCTGCCGGTGCTGCTCCTCATCGCGTACTTCGGCATCAAGGGTTCAGCGCTCTTCCGGCCGATCTTCGGCGAGGACTTCGAGTTGCCGAGGTTCTGGGCGGGCGTGCTCGGCCTTTCGATGTACACCAGCGCCGTGCTGGCCGAGATCATCCGCGCCGGGATCGTGAGTCTGCCGCGAGGGCAGACCGAGGCGGCGCGCGCGCTCGGGCTCTCCCACACGCAGACGATGCGCACGGTGATCCTGCCGCAGGCGCTGCGCCTGATGGTCCCGGCGATGATGGCCCAGCTCACCACGGTGATAAAGGACACGTCGCTGGTCGGGACGATCGGCATCTTCGAGTTGCTGCGGCAAGGGCGGACGATCTACACGCAGTTCTTCAACCCGGTCGAGGTGCTCCTCATTGTCGCGACGATCTATTTCGTCATCTGCTTCGCGCTGTCACAGGCGTCCCGGCGTTTCGAGCTCGGCTACGCGCCGCGGGCGGCGCGGCTCAAGATCGAGGACATCGCCCTTCGCGATCAGGCCGCCTAACGCATGCGTGCGTCAACGTGTGCACGAGCGGCGAGGCTCTCCGTCCCCACACCTTCGACCGCGAACGACGCGACGGCGTTCGCGAATCGGGCACAGTCATCGGGCGGGTGGCCGTCCGCGAACGCGATCGCGAGTCCCGCGGCGAACGCGTCGCCGGCGCCGGTCGGGTCCACGACGCGCTCGACCGAGTAGCCCGGGACCGTCGTCTCCGTTCCGCGGTCCAGCACGAGCACGCCGCGCTCGGCGAGCGTGACGTACACGCGACCGTTCCGCGCCCAGCGGCGGGGCGCGCTGAGATCGCCGGCGACGTCGTCCTCGCTGAGCACGACGGCGGTCACCAGCGGCACGATGTCCTCTGCGTCGTCCCACGAACGCGGCGTGATCGCGCCCTCGGCGGACCATTCGCGCAGGTAGCCCTGCGCGACGAGCACGGTCGCGCGCGGCGCGGTCGTCCCGAACAGCGTGCGGTCGAGCTCGTGCGCGATCGAGCCGAGCACGACCGCTCGTGCCGTTCGCCACTCGACCGGAACGTCGTCGGGTGAGATGCCCTTCGCCCGCGCCCTCAGGCGCATGAAGCGACGCCCCTCGACGTAGCGGAAGCCGAATGTCGTCGTCGCGCCGGACGGCAGCGCGCGGAGCGCGATGCCGAGCTGTGCGCAACGCTCTTCGAGCGCCGGCTTTTCGTTCGGACCGACGCGGGTAACGAGCGCGGTCTGCGTTCCAAGACGCGCAGCGGTCGCGGCGGCGTAGAGCGCGGTACCGCCGAGACGCCAGGTCGGCTCTCCTTCGAACTCGTCGCGCGCGACGTGACCGATCGCGAGAAAGTCGACGCTCACCGATCAGACATTGAAGAGCACGTGAACGATCTCGCCGTCCTTGACGGTGTAGGTCTTGCCCTCAGTCCGCATGATCCCGTGCTTCTTCGCGTTCGACTCGGAGCCCGCCTTCAGGAGGTCCTGCCAGCCGATAACCTCCGCGCGGATGAAACCGCGCTCGAGATCGGAGTGGATCGCGCCCGCGGCCTGCTGCGCGGGCAGACCCGCGGGGATCGTCCATGCACGCACCTCGTCCTCACCCACCGTGAAGAACGAGATGAGGCCGAGCAACTCGTACGTCGCGTGGATGACGCGATCGAGCGCGGGCTCGTGCAGGCCGAGGTCCGCGCGGAACGCCGCGGCCTCGGTCGCATCGAGTTGCGCGATCTCGGCCTCGAGCTTCGCGCAGACGCTGACCACCGACATCGCGTGATGTTTCGCGGCCGCCTCGCGCAGCGGACCGAGCACCGCGTCCGGCGCCCCGACGTCGCCTTCGTCGAGATTCGCGACGACGAGCTGCGGCAGGAGCGTGAGAAAGCGGTAGCCGCGGACGATCTTCCGCTCTTCGTCGTCGAGACCAACGTCGCGCAGCGGCGTCTCGGCGTCGAGCGCGGCCATCGCCTTCTGCAGCACGGCGCGCTCGCGCTCCTTCTGCTCGCGCTCGGGACCCTTCGCCGAACGCAGCTCTGGCTCGATGCGCTCGAGCCGGCGCTCGACGACGACATGATCGGCGAAGAGCAGCTCGAGCTCGAGCGTCGCGAGGTCTCGCTTCGGATCGACGCTCGAGTTGACGTGCGGGACCGATGCATCGCGAAACGCACGCACGACGTGCACGAGCGCGTCCGACGTGCGCAGATCGCCGAGCTTCTGCGCGCTGATCCCCTGCCCGGCCTGTGTCGCGTGACCACTCGCTCCCGTCGCGACGCGTGGCGCGAGGCCGAGGTCGCGGTACGTGATCTCCGCGTACGTCGTCTTGCGCGGCTTGTAGAGCAGCGCCAGCTTGTCGACCCGCTCGTCCGGCACCTTCGCGACGCCGACGTTCGTTTCGCCCTCGGCGCCCGCGAAGGCCCCGGTCGCCGCGTGTCCCCCGGTGAGGAGGTTGAAGAGCGTGGTCTTGCCGACGTAGGGCAGACCCGTGATGGTCGAGACGAGGTTCACGTCAGCGTCGCCGCCTCGACCTCCGGCAGCTTCTCGCCGAAGATCGTCCGCGCGACCTCGCTGAAGCGCTCGACCGGCCCGGTCGCGAAGACGCGGTGCCTCGGCGTCGCGCCGTCGGCGAGGAGTCGATGCGACGCGAGCACTTCGCGGACCGCCAGCGCCGTCGTCGTCGCGGAATCGACGACGCGGACGCCTGGGCCGGCGACCTTCGTGAACTCCTCGCGGAGCAGGGGGTAATGCGTGCAGCCGAGCAGCAGCGTGTCGACGACGGGCGTGACCACGCCGCCCTCGCTCAGCAGCGGTGCGACGTACTCGCGCACCGCGTCGAGCGCCTCGGGAGTGCCGGCCTTTCCGGACTCGACGATCGGCACGAGCCTCGGGCAGGCCTGCTGGGTCACATCGCAGAGCGGGTCGAGATCGCGCACGGCACGCACGTACGCGCCGGACCGCACCGTTCCGACGGTCGCGACCACCCCGATCGACCGTCGCGCCGATGATGCGATCGCGGCCGCGGCGCCCGGACGGACGACGCCGATGATCGGCACGGCGGACTCGTCGCGGACCGCCTCGAGCGCCTGAGCTGTCGCCGTATTGCACGCGAGCACGATGAGCTTGCAATCGCGCGTGGCGAACCAGCGCATGGCTTCGCGTGTGAACGCGATCACCTCGTCCGCGGGCCGCGGACCGTACGGCATGCGCGCCTCGTCGCCGAGATAGATCGTGGACTCGCCGGCGAGCTGGCGGCGCAGCTCCTTCAGCACGGTGAGACCACCAACACCGGAGTCGAACACCCCGATCGGGGAGCTCGCCCCCATCGCCGCTACTTCCGCTGTTGCGTGACGAGGCCGTGCGCAAGCGCTTCCACGGCGCGGCTGATCGGCGATTGCGGCGAGCCGATGACGAACGGCTGCTGCTTGTTGAGCGAGTCGCTCACCGTCTTCCAGTCGGTCGGGATCTCGCCGATGATCGGCAGGTTCAGCGCGTGCTCGACGGCGTTCTTCGACATCCCGCCGGCCGTGTCGGATTGATTGACGACGAGCAGGATCGGCTTCTGTCCCTTGTAGCCCAGCGCCTCGAAGGTGTCGATCGCCGAGCGCGACTGCGCGACGGTCGCGTTCATGTAGGTGACGATCATGAGGATGAGGTTCGCGGCGTCGAGGATCGCGAGCGCGTCCTCCGTGAGTCGTGAGGGCGTATCGATGATCACGTAGTCGTGGCTCTCGGCCAGCATGTTCATGGCGCTGCCAATGTCGCCGCCCTGGATGAGATCGACTTCCTCCGCCTTGCCCGGCGCGAGAAGGACGTGTATCCCCGATGGTCCCTCCCAGAGGACCTCGGCGAGCGACGTGCGCATCGCGCCCGCGGTCGGCAGATCGACGAACGATCGCGTCGCCGGCGGGACCTGCAACACGTGGCGCACCGAACCGAACTGCATCACACCATCCATGAGCGCGACGGACTTCCCTTGACGGCGCAACACCGTCGCGAGATTCACCGCGAGCGTCGTCTTGCCGGTGCCGCCCTTCGGTGAGTACACCGCGATCATCAGACCGTTCTGCGGACGGGCCGCTTTCCCGACACCGAGGACCTGCGCGAGCTCGTTCGCACCGCCGGGCAGCACGAAGACCGCGTCGACCATCGTCTCGCTCTTGGGATCGAGCCCCTTCTGCGGGACCGTCACCATGATGATCCGCGTGCCTGCCGACGCGGTCCGGATGCGCTTGGCGACGTCAAGGGCGATCGAGAAGTCTTGCTTGCCGCCGAGGAATCCGTCGAGCATGACGATGTCGGGCTTCTCGGTCGCGATCTGCGCGATCGCGGCCGCCGGGTCGCTTTGGACGCCGGCGACCTCGATCTCTTTCTCGCGCGCCAGCATCGACTGAAGGTGCTGCGCGACCTGAGGAAGGTCTTCGATGAGTAGAACGCGTTTCATGCGGAGGCGAGTCTAGTGGAGCGAGCGCGGCGAAGTGCGAGGGAGGCCGCGAGCGCCACCGCCGCGGCGACCGCGATGAACGACAGACCGATCCGAAATGTGATGCCCTGCCAGTACCAGTCTGGGTACAGACGCACCAGATTGCTTGTCGCGGGGTCGAACAAGAAGTTCCCCTGCGGAAAGAACACTTCGTGAAAGAGGAGGAAGGCCTGCTCGAAGGCGAACGCCGCGACGATGCCGACCGCCGCGACGGCGATGCCCGCGACGACCGCCCCATCACGGATGAGCCGGAGCATCGCCTCGGTGCTGCGCGTTCGCGCGCGCTGCATGCGGATGGCCATCACGAAGAAGCCAGCCGGGATCAGCAGCTTCGCACCGTCGAACACGCGCCGCACGTCCGCCATATGCGAAATCTCGTCGGCGGTATAGAAGCGCCCCGGCGCCGGCGGATCCGGGATGCCGCCCGTCACGTATGTCGACCACACGCGATGTTCCTCGACAAGCGGCCCGAGATCCATTGCCACGCTCGCACCGGTCGTGTGGTCAAGGAACGATGCGCGGTCGGCCCCGTTCGCGCGCGCCATGTCGGCGTACGCACCGACGCCGGACCACAGGAGCGCGAGCAGCACGAGACCCGCCATCGCGAAACCGACCGCGAAGAGAGCGATCTCGATCCTTCCCGGCGATGCGTTCATGCGGGGACTGCGCCGAGACCGGGACGATCGGAGAAGACGAAGCGCCCGTTGACGACGGGCACCGCGCGGAACGGATCGTCGACGATGAGCAGGTTGCCGTCGAGATCGGCCCACTCGACGGACGGCGCGAGATGCGCGGCTGCGGCGATCGCGACGCTCGTCTCGGCCGCGCGGCAGCCGAGCATCACCTTCATCCCGAGGTCGTGCGCACGCGCGATCATCGCGCGGGCCTCAGCGATGCCCCCGCACTTCTGCAGCTTCACGTTGATCCCGTCGCACGCCCCCGCGAGCCGATCGACGTCGGGAAGGCACACCGCGGCCTCATCGGCCACGATCGGGATCGCCGAGCGCTCGCGCACATAGCGCAGCCCCTCGATGTCGTCCGTCGGCGTGGGCTGCTCGACGAACTCGATGTCGAATCGAGCGATGCGCTCGATCCTCGCCGGCGCATCGGCGGGTGTCCACGCGGCGTTCGGGTCGACGCGGATCGTCCCCGCGAACCGCTCGCGGATCCGCGACAGGATCACGACATCGTCGTCGCCATGGCCGAGCTTCACCTTGAGGACGCCGAAGCCCTTCGCCGCGGCGGCCGCGGCGCGGTCGGCCATGACCGCCGGCTCGGCGATCCCGATGGTGAACGACGTCGGCGGAGCATCGCGGCCCGCTAGCCCGAGGAACGTCCGCAGCGGCACGCCCGCGGCTTGCGCCGCCCGGTCGTGTCCGAGGATATCGAGGGCGCACGACGCTGCGCCAGCGTGCGGGAAGCGCTCGTCCAGCCGTTGCTTGAGCGTCGCGAGATCGGCGGCGTCGTCGGGAATGAGACCGAGCGCCGCACGCACCTCCGCCTCGAGCGACTCGCTCGTCTCTTTGAAGAACGGATCCGGCGACGCCTCGCCGCGCGAGATGCGGGCGCCTTCGGCGAGCTCGACCAGCACGACGCGTTTTTCGGTGCGCACCGCGCGCGAGATCTGGAACGGCACCTCGAGATGGACGTCGACCGTCCTGACGGTGAATTTCACGGGGTGCTCGTAGCCGCGCCGCGCCCGCGTGCGTCGATGAGCGCGCGCGCCAGGCGGTCGCCGCCCGCGGTCCCCTCGCGTATCGGATCCGCGGCGGGGAGCTTCGTCGCCGCCGCCGCCGACTCGATCCAGGTCTGCGGGGCGGTCGGCGGGTCCGCGCTGATGGCGTCTCCGGTGTTCAGGGCGATGGCGACGACGCGCGCCGGCGGATAACCGAGCGGCCGGCGCCACGCGGCGGCGTCCTCATAGATCTTCACCAGCTCCCTCAGCGACCGGACCGGGAGACCGGTGTCCTCGTACCCCTTCATCGTCCAACGCATGTGGTTGTGGCAGAGGACCATGAGGTCCGGCGCCGCACCGTGCAGCAGACCAAGCGTCACGCCCGAGAAGCCGGGGTGCGTGAGCGAGCCCTGTCCCTCCACGATCACCCAGTCCGCGTTCTCCGCCGCGTCGCACACCATCCGCTCGGTGGCGCCGGCGATGAAGTCGGCCACGACGGCGTCGACCGAGATGCCCTCGCCCGCGATGGCGATGCCGGTCTGTCCGGTCGCGACGAACGCCGCCTTCTCGCCCATGCGCCGAAGGGCGGCGACGATCTCGAGGGCCGCGGTCATCTTGCCGACGGCGGCGTCGGAGCCGACGGTCAAGACCACGGTCGCGCCCTCGCGCGGCCGGCGATGACCGCCGATCGGCAGATCGGCGGGCGACTCCCGCAGCTCGCGCACCGACGCGTTCCCGCGCCGCGCCGCCTCCGCGAGCCGCGCGTCGCTGAGCACGCGCTCGTGCAGCCCGTTCCATACGGACAGGCCGCGCTCGAGCGCTCGCGCGAGGAACGGCCGGTAGTCATCGGGGATGCGCCCGCCCGCGGCGGCGGTGCCGATGAGCAGCACGTCCGCGCCGCGCGCGATCGCCTCATCGACCGTCGCGACGACGGGCACGCCGCGACCGACGCCGACGTGGTCCCCCGCATCGGTCCCGGCCTTCGTCGAATCGACGACCGCGACGACGGGGTAACGCGCGTAGCGCAGCACGCCGATCGCCGTCTTCGCGGTCGCTCGCGCGAAGAGACCCTCCGCGAGGATCGCCACGCGCGGCGTTCCGGTCACGCGCCTCCCACGTCGCTGCCCTGGCGCAGGAACCGGCCGTGTCGCTCGGGCGCCGTCTCTCCGCTGTCGAGCGCCACGCCGCCGTTCACCACGACATGCTCGATGCCTTCGGGATACCGGTGCGGGTCGTCGTACGTCGCCGTGTCGGCGACGCGCAGCGGATCGAACACGACGAGGTCGGCCCACGCCCCGATCCGTATCTCGCCGCGATCCGCGAGCCGCAGGTGCCTGGCGGTGAGCGATGTCATCTTGCGCACCGCGTCCTCGAGGTCGAGCACGCGCTCGTCGCGCGCGTAACGCCCGAGCACGCGTGGGAACGTGCCGTACGAACGCGGGTGCGGCTTTCCGAATGACAGCGGCCCGTACGGCGCGTTCGCCGACGAGTCGCTGCCGATGGCGACGTACGGCTTCGCCATCACGTAGCGCACATCGTCCTCGTTCATCGAGTGATGCACGATGGCGACATCGCCGTCGTGCTCGATGAGGGCGTCGCAGGACCACTCGAGTGGATCCTTCCCGGCCTCGCGCGCGAGCTCGGCGACGGTGCGCCCGCTGTACTCGGGTCGCCAGCGCGCGCGCGCGATCACGATGCGGTCCCAGTTTCGACCGGTCTCCACGTACTCGTCACGGATGCGTGCGCGCACCGCCGGATCCGCGAGGCGCTTGCACATCGCCAGGCGTCCGCCTTCGTGCGCCCAGTTCGGTATCGTGACCGCGAGCCCGGTCGAGGACGCCGTGTACGGGTACTGGTCGGCCTGGACCTCCAGGCCCGCGTCGCGCGCGGCTTCGATCTTGGCGGTCGACTCTTTCACATGGCCCCAGTTGTTCGGCCCCGACGCCTTGTGGTGCGACAGCTGCACGCGCACGCGCGAGCGCCGGCCGATCTCGAGGTTCTCCTCGACCGCCTCGATGAGGCGATCGCCCTCGTTGCGGATGTGGCTGGCGTAGAGACCGCCTTTCTCCTGTACGACGGCGCACAGCGCGGCGAGCTCGTCGGTCGTGCCGTATGCGCTCGGCGGGTAGATGAGTCCGGACGCGAGCCCGATCGCGCCCTCGTCCATCGCTCGCGCGAGCAGCGCGCGCATCCGCTCCAGCTCGTCGCGGCTCGGTGCGCGCGCGGCGCCGCCCATCACGCACTTGCGCAGCGTGCCGTGCCCGACGAACGAGCAGAGGTTGATCGCCGGCCTGGCGCTGTCGCAGGCGGCCGCGTACTCGGCGAAGCTCGACCACGTCCGCCGCGCGTCGAGCACCGCGAGCGATCGATCGAGCTCCTCGGCTGCGAGGCCGCTCACCGGTGCGGACGAGGCCCCGCAGTTCCCGCACACGACGAGCGTCACGCCCATGTGCAACGCGCTCTCAAAGGCGTCGTTCACGAACACGCTGTTATCCGAGTGCGAGTGGATGTCGATGAAGCCGGGCGCGACGACGCGGTCGCGCGCATCGATCATCCGCGTCGCATGCCGGCCCGCGACGTCGCCCACGTCGGTGATGCGACCGTCAGTGATCGCGACATCCGCTCGTAAGCCCGGAGAGCCGGTCCCGTCGACGACGAGTCCTCCGCGAATGAGGAGGTCGGTCACCCCCTGCGCTCTCGGCCGGCGCCACGCTCGCGCCGCCGCGCGACGACCAGCAGCTTCGGCGAGGCACTGCCGGCCGGCGAGCCGTCGTAGTCGCCATGGAGCGCGTCGAGGTCGAACCCCGCGGCCGAGAACAGCAGCTCGGCCTCGCGGCGATACAGGTAGTGCAGCGTGGTCGCACGTTGCCAGCGGGTCACGTGGCCTTCGTCATCGAGCTCTTCGAACCACCAGCGCAGATCGACCTGGTCGACGTTCGCGTGCGAGCTCGAGAACTTCGTCACGTCGCGGCCGCTCTCCACGTCGCGCCGCGTCCACTCTTCGCGCACAGCGCCGTCCTTGCCGACGATCAGCTCGGGATCCGGCTGGAAGCAGTCCACGGCAAGGAGCCCCGTCGGCGCGAGATGCTCGCGGACGCGGGCGAGGCAGGCCCACCGGTCGTCGGGCGTGAGCATGAGAAAGGTATTGAACGGGATGGCGATGAGCGGGAAGGCCTCCGAGAACGAGAACGAGCGCATGTCACCTTCGACGAGACGCAGAGTCACGCCCTCGCGCCGCGCGTGCCGTTCGGCCCGCGCGAGCATTGCCGGTGAGCGGTCGAGACCGACCACGTCGTGACCGTCCTGCGCCAGCGGTATCGCGACTCTGCCGGTGCCGCAGCCAAGCTCGAGGATCGGTCCGCCGGTGCGGCGCGCGATCGCGCGGAACCAGTCGATCGCGGCGGATGGACCGTGCGGCACGTCGAGGTCGTACAGCGCGGCCAGGCGCTCCGCCTGCTCCGGGCTGACCTCGCCGCCGAACCAATCAGTGGCGCTCGTGACCTTGATGCCCATCGAACGCCTCCTCGGCCGTCTTCATCGGTGAGGCGAGGTTAGCGCGAAGGGGCGCTCGGCCGCGCCGAGAGGATGAGCTCGGCGACGAAGAAGCCGAGGACGATGAAGCCGCCGGTGATGAGCGTCAGACCGTCGACGACGCGCAGCAGCAGGAGCAGGCCGACGATCGTCGTCACCTCGATGCCGCGTCGCAGCGCCGGGGCGGGCGCAGGCTGCCGTCGACCACGCGCGGGCGACGGCAGGGACAGGAGAAGCGCGGCCGCCAGCGCACCCGAGCACACCGCGACCGCGGCGATGACGAGCCCGACGGCAAGCGGAACGTCCGGATCGATCGCGAACATCGCGCCGGTTGCGACGACTGCGCTGACGATGGCGACCAGCGCCAGAGCGCGTCGGATCGCTAGTCCTCGTCTCCGCGGACGTCGATCTCGATGCCCAGCGGCAGCGCGACCTGTTCACCGCCCGCGGCGATGGGCACCTGAGCCAGACCCTCGATCGCGCCCGAGGCGCGTGCGAGAGCGCGCTCGGTCTCGTCGAACTTCTTCATGGCGTGGTCCAGATGCGTTCCGAGCTGGTCGTGGAGGCCAACGAAGCGCTCGAACTCCCGACGGACCTGCGCGATGCTCTGCTGCAGCTCACGCGTGCGCTCCTGCATCGCCAGCCCGCGGATCCCCAGGGTGACGACCTGCAGATACGCGAGCAGCGTGTTCGGCGATGCCGGGATCACATGCCGCTCTTGGAAGTAGGTGCCGAGATCCGGCTCGTCGGGGCTGTCGCGGGTCATGACCTCGTAGTAGATCGCCTCCGACGGGAGGTACATGAAGGCAAAATCGATGGTCCCATCTTGCGGTGACACGTACCGCGCCACTGCGTCGATGTGCCTACGCACCTGCTGGAGGAACGCCCGCCGGCGCCGAGATCGATCGGCATCGTCCGTCGCGGCCGCGATCTGCGTGTACGACTCGTTCGGGAACTTGGCATCGATGGGCACCAGGCGATTCGCGGACCGGACCACCGCGTCGACGCGCGATCCATCGCGATAGGTGAACTGGATCTCATACGCGCTCACCGGCAGGCAGTCCTGCAGAAGCCGCTCGAGCATGAGCTCGCCGAAGCCACCGCGCGGCTTTGGGGCACGCAGCAGATCTTGAAGAGAGCCGATGTCCTTCGCGAGCTCTCCGACCCGGGTGCTCTGCTCGCTGAGCACGCCGAGCTGTCGCGAGAGTTCGTGCAGCGATCGCTGTGTCGCGCCGGTCTGCGTCATCACCTGCTGCTCGGTGGCACCGAGCGTCCGCTGCACCTCGGTCCGCAGCTCGCCCATCGCGACCGCGTTGGACGCGCGGAGCTCCGCGATGCTCGCCGACAGCAGCTCGTACGCTGGCGCGGCGCTCGCTTCCGGCGCCGGCGCGCGGCGCGAGATCAGCACCACGAGTACAGCGAGCGAGACCGCGAGTGCGCCGCCGGCCAGCACAACGCTCGGGTCCATCTGCGGCCCTCCCTTGGCCGGATTGTCGCACGTTTTGCGCCTGCGGTAAAACATTTGTTCTATCGCCGCGGCCGTGCTTCGCTACCAATTCTAGTAGCACTTAGGCTGCGCTGCGCCATGGACATCAGCCTTCGCACGATGCTCGTCTACTCCGCCGGATCGATCGGCGCGGGCGCGTTCTTCGCGTTCAACAACTTCCTGCTGCCGCTCGCCCTGAAGGCCGCCGGCGCGCCCGATCTCCTCACCGGCCTTCTTTCGAGCACCCGCAGCATCGAAGGGGTCGTCATTCAGCCGACCGTCGGCGCGGCGTCCGACCGCATCTGGACTCGGCTCGGCCGTCGACGTCCGTTCATCGCGATCTGCATCCCGCTCTCGGCTGTGTTCTTCCTCGTCGCCTCGGCCGCGACTGAATCGCTGGTCCCTCTCGCCGTCTCGATCTTCCTGTTCTCGATCTTCTTCAACGCGGCGATCGACCCGTACGCGGCTCTTCTCGCCGACATCACGCCGGTCCGTCAGCGTGGCCTTCTTTCGGGCCTGTCGCAGGGCATCCAGCTCATCGGACAGGTGGGCTTCCTCGGCCTGATCGTGGTGGCCACGAAGGGCGAGGCCGCACCGCCGTGGACCTACTGGGGCGTTGCCGTGGCGATGGTCGCGACGTTCGCGGTCACGGTGGCCGGGATCCATGAGCGGCGTGACGTCGCCGAACGCGCCGAGCATGTCGCGCTCGGCACGTACCTGAGAGTCGCGCTCAGCCACGGGGAAGCGCTGCGCTTCCTCGGCACACTCTTCGTGTTCTTCTTCGGATTCAGCGCGATCCTTCCCTACCTCACGCTCTTTCTCACAACGGACATCCACCTCACCGACCAGCTTGCGCTGGCCCTCGCCGCGCTTGCTCTGCTCGTCACTGCCGTAACGGCGATCGTCTGGGGCAAGGTTGCCGATCGCTACGGCCAGAAGCTGGTGCTCGCGATCGGTTGGGCGACTCTCGTCGCGGCGGCGTTCGGCGGGACCGTGATTCGCGAGCTGCCGGAGACCGTCATCGTCGTCGTCCTCGCGGGGATCGGCAATGGTGCGCAGACCGCCGTCTCGTGGCCGCTCCTCACGACCCTCATCGATCCGGACGAGTCCGGCATCTTCGCCGGCCTCAAGGCCGCGGCCGAGTCCGTGGCGATACCACTTTCGGTCTTCGTCGCCGCAGAGCTCTTTCTGAACCCGCGAGCCCTGAACCTCGGCTACCGCGGGATCTTCTTCATGCTCGCGATAAACATGGTCATCGCCCTGATCCTCCTGATCACCCTCGTCCACCCTCCGGCACGCGAGGCGGCTCAGCCAGCTCCCGCGTAGACACGGACCGCGTCTTTACGCAGAGACGGGAACCGCCGCCGCAGTGGGTTGTATTGGTCTCTAGGTGGCGTGGGCCGCGTCGCCAATCCGCATCACAACGGAGGTCAGGCATGCGCTCACTCACGATCCTCGTCGCGGTCCTCGCCCTTTCGCTCGGCATCTTCGCCTCTCCCGTCCTAGCTGGAGGCTGGGCGGTCACGACGTTCGACAACCTCCCGGACCAGTTCGTCTTCGGTCACGAGTACACGCTCGGCTACACGATCCGGCAGCACGGCGTCACGCCGATCAACGTCGACAAGACCGAGATCCTCGCCGTCGCGACGACCGGCAGGACACTCTCGTTCCCGGGCAAGTCCGACGGCGCCGTCGGCCACTACGTCGCGAGCGTCTACTTCCCTGCCGGTGGGACCTACAGCTGGCAGGTGACGCAGGGGCCCTTCGCTCCACAGGATCTCGCGACCATCACCGTTCTCGGGGCCGCGGGAACGTCGACCACCGACAAGGACAAGTCGGCGGCCGACAAAGCCGCTGCGGACAAGGGACTTCCAGCGGACAAGGCAGCCGCTGCCGACAAAGCAGCTGCTGCGGACAAAGCCGCCGCTGCCGACAAGGCAGCCGCCGCGGAGAAGGCTGCAGTCGCCGGCAAGGCGATCACGCCGACTTCGGCGCCGATCAACCAGGGCGGCGACCCGGTACGGACAGCGTTGCCCTTCGCCGCCGCGGCCGCGGCAGCGTTATTCATCTGGCGACTCGTGACGATCCTCCGTGCGGCTCGTCGCACTCGAGCCACCGCCTGAACCGAATTGCTAAGGTCGATCGCGGAGCTCGCCGCCTACGGGACCTTCGCCGTGCTGTTGACAGCGGCAAGCCTGGCCCCAGCGACAGGAGATCCGGCGAGCTCCGCGGCGACCAGCAATAGCTCAGTTCATGCGCCCGCTCCGCCGGTCACGAGCGCGCGCGGTGCGCTCCTCTTCGCAACGAAGGGCTGCGTCGGTTGCCACACCCACGCCTCCCTCCCCAACGCCCGAATGCAGGTCGGCCCCGATCTCACCCACCTCGCTGACCGCGCGGCGACGCGGGTCGCCGGCCTCGATGCTCGGGCGTACGTGCGACAGTCCATTCGCGAACCGGGCGCGTATCGCGTTCCGGGTTACACCGCGGCGATGCCGGATCTCGGCCTCAGCAACGCGGACATCAACTCGCTGATCGCGTTCCTGCTCGGCTCCGGTGGCTGATACCAAATAAGATAGCAGCGTCTCCGCGCAGAGACGCTCGCCTTAGCGGACCGTCAGCGAGCTGGGGCAGATCTGGTGATAGGCGCACTGCTGGCAGGTCTTCACACCCTTCAGCGGCGCCGCGGCGAAGGCGCGTTCGCGGATCTTTGCCGCGGTGGTCGTGACGACAGTGCGGACCACGCTCATGTCCGTATCGGTCGGCTTGATCACGCCGCGCTCTCCGGTCTCCAGGAAGTGGAGCACAGCTTGCGCCGGTCGTGTGCCGTACATCTTTTCGTGCGCGAGCGCATACAGACGCAGCTGTAGATCCTGATTCGCGGCCTGTTGCGGCCGATCGCTGCCCTCGTCGATGGCGGTGGACTTGTAGTCGACGACGCTCGCTCCGTCGGCGGTCTGATCGACACGGTCCCAACGCCCGACGACGCGGTCGCGGCCGAGCATGAAGGAGAAGCGCTGCTCCACCAGATCGGGTGCCGGTTGTGAGCGCTCCTGCTCGTGGAATCGGCGTAGCGCCTCGAGCCCCGCCTGGAACCGCTCGGTCTCGTGCTCCGGGCTGATGAAGCCCTCGGCCAGCCATGCCGCGCGGAAGGTGGCCTGGAGGTCGGCGAGACTGGGCTGGTCCCCCTCACGCTTGCGGCGGAGGTAGTCCTTCACCGCCTCGTGCAGCGCGAGGCCGTAGATCATCGGCGGTGTCGGCAGCACCGGGATCTGCAGCACATGCTTGAACCGGTAGAGCAGCGGGCACCGGCGGTAGTCGTCGATGTCGCTGTAGGAAACAGTGAGGACGTCGTCGGATCCCAGCGCCGGCAGCGGAGCGTCGGCTTCCTCGGCGGGGACCTGAAAGCGCTGAAGCTCCTCGTAGGCCGCGAGGCGTGCCGAGATCCGCTCGGGCTGCCGCCCGAGTGCCTCGCCGATGAAGCGACTCGGTCGGAAGGCCCGCGTCCCGCCGTAGTCAACGGCGTTCGCGAAATAGAAGGTGTCCTTCGCGCGTGTCATCGCGACATACGCCAGCCGGCGCTCTTCGGCGATGTGGTTATCGCGCGACGCGGGCGGCGACTTCGTCAGTGCCTCCGGCAGTGGGAGGGCGTCGGCGCGCATGGAGCCCGGGATCCGTTCGTCGGTGCAGTGGACCAGGAAGACGACCGGGAACTCGAGGCCCTTCGCCTTGTGGATCGAGAGCACATTCACGCGCTCGGTCGATGCTTCGAAGTCGGCGGCGACCGGGTCGTCCCCTGCCTCGCGCAGCAGCTCGAGGTACGGAACGAAGAACGAGGCCCGGTCGGTCGGCAGCGTGCGCGCGGCCGAATGCACCAGCCGGAAGAACTTCGCGACGTTCTGCCCCTGCTCCTCAGCCAGCGCCGAGTCCGGGTCGAGGTACCGAGCGAGGAGCTTCGAACGCTCGAGGAACTCGTACAGGAGCTCGGCGGTCGTGAGCTCCGACGCGCGCTGCGCGTACGACGCGAGGTCCTCGCAGAGCGACTTCGCTGCCGCGATCGCCTCGGACGAGAAACCTGACTCGGCGCGCGCGATCTCCTCGAAGACGTCCCGCAGCGGACGCTGGCGGCGGCCGCTCGCCTCCGCGGCGCGCGCGAGCTCCACGGCCGGGAACGCGTAGAGCGACGAGACCGCGAGGTTGTACACGTGGCGCGAGTCGGAAGGCAGCGCGACCGCCGAGAGGAACGAGATGAGCAGGCGGATCTCAGGCCGCTCGTAGAGCTGTCCCCCACCGGAGAAATGCGCCGGGATCTGGCGCCGAGCGAGCGCGTTGAGAAATGGCGTCGCGTCGCTGTTGTTCCGGACGAGGATCGCGAAGTCCCCGTAACGGCGCTGATGCCGGAGCGCCTCGCGCGCGATGACGTCCGCGACCTGCTCGGCCTCGTCCGCGCCGCTCACCTTCTGGATGTGGTCGACCTCGATGTCGGCGGCTTCGGTCCGGCCCTGTAGCCGCTTGTCGATGCCGAGGCGCGTCTCGAGGCGTTCGGGGTTGTGCTGGATGAGGCGATACGCCGCGTCGAGGAGGCCCTGCGAGGAGCGGCGATTCTGGACGAGCGTCACGATCGCCGCATCCGGGTAGGCGTTCGTGAACGCCTCGAAGTTCCCGAGCGTCGCGCCGCGCCAGGCGAAGATCGACTGGTCGTCGTCACCGACCGCGGTGATGTTCCGGTGCGGCTCGACGAGGGCACGAAGCAGCTTGAACTGCGCGTCGTTGGTGTCCTGGAACTCGTCGACCAGCACGTACCGATACCGGTTCTGGAGCCTGCGCGCGGCCGCGGGGTGATCGCGCAGCAGCCGGAGGCATAAGGCGATCTGGTCGCCGAAGTCGATGACGCCCTCCTTCTCTTTGAGCGCCGTGTACGCCAGATAGACCGCGGCGAGCTCCTCCTGGGCGTCGGCGTCGTCCGCCCGCACATCGGCATCGATGCCGGCTCCGACCGCGTCGCGCAGCTTTTTGGCGTGCGCCGTGTACTCCTCCGGCGACACGTCCTCGTCGCGAGCGCGGCCGAAGAGATCGAGCAGCGCGCGCACGTATTCGAGTGGGTCGCCGGCGGGCCGGTACCGGCGGAGCGGCAGGTCGTAGAGGTGCTCGCGGACGAAGATGACCTGCTCGGCGCTCGAGAGGACGCGCAGCTCGCCGGAGCGCCCGAGCTCGAGCGCGAACTCGCGGAACACTTCGTCGCCGAAGCCGTGGAAGGTCTTGATCGCGGCGTCGTTCAAGCCGAACGGCGTGTTGAGGTCGACACGCTCCTGCATGGCCGCGGCTGCTTTCTCGGTGAAGGTGAGCGCCAGGATCTCGTGCGGCTTCGCCGCGCCGGCCGCGATGAGGTGGACCACCCGCGCGGTGAGGACGTGCGTCTTCCCGGTGCCGGCGCCGGCGACGATGAGCAGCGGTCCGGTGCCGTGCTCGACCGCGCGTCGCTGCTCGTCGGTGAGACCGCCGAGGATGTCGGGCTTCGGCTCGCCGAGCCCGAACGCAAGCTGCTCCGTCACGCGCCGACTCGCGCGCGAGCGATCACGGGCCGATCGTCGGAAGCAGTTCGCTCATTTGTTCTATTGTACCCAGGGCCATCGCCCTTTCGCCACTACGAGGCGAGGCTCTCGGCCAGGGCGACCAGCGTGCGGACCGCAGGCCCCTGCGGACCGCGCGGCGAATAGGCGCGGTCCTTATCGGACCAGTCGACACTGGCGATGTCGAGGTGCGCCCACTCGGTCCCAGCCTCGACCGCCGACCAGAGGAACGCGGCAGCCTTGATCGCACCGCCCTCGCGACCCGCGCTGTTCTTGATATCGGCGACCTCACCTTTGATCTCGTCCTTGTATTCGTCGGTGAGCGGCATTGGCCACACGCGGTCCCCCGCTCCGCCGGCGACGCCGCGGACGGTCTCGACGAACGCGTCGGGCTTGCCGAACAGGCCGGTGAAGTACGGACCCAGCGCGACGCCCACCGCGCCAGTCAACGTCGCGATGTCGACGACGCGCCGCGCCCCCTCACGTTGCGCGTAAGTGATCCCGTCGATGAGGACCAGTCGCCCTTCGGCGTCGGTATTGATCACCTCGACCGTCTTGCCGCTCATGCTGGTGAAGACGTCGCCTGGCTTCGTCGCGCCGCCGCCGGGAAGGTTCTCGGTGCACGGCGCGACGCCGAGCACGTTGACGTCCGGCTTCAGGTGACCGATCGCGGCGAGGGCCGCGATGACGCTGGCGGCGCCGGTCATATCCGCTTTCATCTGATGCATGTTGTCGGCGGGCTTGATCGAGATCCCGCCGGAGTCGAAGGTGATCCCCTTTCCGACGAAGGCGACGTCGTACTTCGCTGCGCCGTTGCCGTTCTTTCTCGCGCCTCGCCGACCGTGGTACCGCATGACGATGAAGCGCGGCGGCTCGTGGCTGCCCTGCGCGACGGACAGATAGCTGCCCATGCCGAGCGCCCGGCAGCGTTCGGCGTCGAGGACCTCGCACTGCACGCCCGACTCTTTCGCCGCGGCGCGCGCCTCGCTCGCGAGGATCGTCGGCGTCATCTTGTTCGCGGGCTCGTTGGCGAGACGGCGCTGGAGATTGACGGCGTCGCCGACCGCCTCGCCGCGCGCGATCGCCTTCGTGGCAGGCTTGTCGGTGATCAGGACCACGCCATCCAAGGGCGGTAGGCGGCGGTCCTCTGCGCGCGTCCGGTATGCCTCGGGCCGCCACATCGCGTAGACGACGCCCTCGACGACAGACTGGACCGCGCGCTCCTCGCCGAGGCCGTTGGGCGCGATGAAGACCGCGAGCTTCTTCACGTTCGAGCGCCACAGCGACTTCACGCCGGCGGCGGCGATGTTGCGCGCGCGTTCGGCGTCGTAATCGGCTGCGCGTCCCGCGCCGACGACGACGATGAGCGGCTCGCCGTGGTGCGACGTCACGCCGTAGGGCCGCCCGGCGCCGGTCTCGCCCTTCGCGATACGGTCCACGACGGTCTTCACCGCACGGGGCAGCCCGACCGGCACGCCGCCGTCGCTGCTGAGCGGGACGATGATCGCGTCGACCTGACCGAGCGCCGACGCGCGGACTGCACGGAACTTCATGGACCGTCCTCCCCTTGATGCGTGAATGACGCGATGCGTTCGCGAGCGGTATCCGGGGTGAGCACGAGGATGCGATCGTCGCCGTGCCGGCGTGTCAGGCCGCGATCGTCGAGGAATTGTAGGAGCGGAAGCACATGCTTGCGGCTGGAGCCGGAGAGGTCCCGAGCGCGAGCGACGGTGATCGATCCGCTCGACGCGAGCTCGTCCACCACGACGCGCGCGAAGCGCGTCACCGCCTCGGGCAGGAACACCGCTTCGGTGCCGATGCGCACCACGTCGCCGCGCTCCGCGAGCGCTGCGACGAGCTCGCGGTCGATCCCATGGTCGCTCTCGAGCTGCGCCGGACTCGGCGGCTGTAGCGGATCCTTCGCGAGAGCCGCGCGCGCGCCGAGCCAGCGGCGCTCCTGATCCTCGGAGAGCCGCGGCCGGTGCGACGGCAGCGCCAGAGCGCTTCCCCGCTCCACAAGGCGTTGCTGCGCGACGAGCCGTTCGACGAGCGCGTTGAAGCGCTTCGCCGGCAGGCCCAGCGCCGAGCGCACCTCCTCGCGTGGGGCGCCCGAGCGCAGCGGGGTCTTTCGATGTGCCTGTGCGCAGATACGCTCGACGTGCGTGGCGAGCGCCTCGAACGCGTCGCGCGACACCAGGGCGTCGCCCAGGGGCACCGCGCGACCATCGGCGAGGATCTCGGCGACCGCGTCCTCCCGCTCGTTCGGCGCGAGGCCGCTTCGCTCGGCAGCCTCGGCGGCGGTCCGCGGCACGTCGAGCGAAGCGAGCAGGCGCGAGGCGCCGGAGG
>Ga0207646_10000125_pt1 | contig 103911 bp, 110 predicted proteins | sample KBSK5502metaG_FD_184343 | JGI IMG/M metagenome (GOLD analysis project Ga0207646, IMG submission 184343) | Corn, switchgrass and miscanthus rhizosphere microbial communities from Kellogg Biological Station, Michigan, USA - KBS K5-50-2 metaG... | ecosystem: Host-associated > Plants > Roots >... | reverse complement strand
ATCGTGATAGACCCGTTCCCAGGACCGGTCCGGATACTCCCCCAGCGGATTGCCCACCTCGATGACCGGCTGGAGCGCGGTCAACGCCAGGACCTTATCGGCCACCGCCACCGCGGCCACTGTCCCAACCGTAATTTTGAGGAATTGCCGGCGTGATACTTGTGATGACTGCATTGGGAATACCTCCTGCTTCATGAAAAGCTTGCTATCCCTCTCTCGCTACTCTACGAAAGGTCCGAAACCTTTCTTTTCACCTCCCTTCGCCTGACATTCAAAACAGTTCGATTTTCCATACTCCCACCTTCGATCATTGGGAGTTTCCTATTACAAGGCCTGTGCCGATAGCGAAGATATGTAGCGCATCGACAAAACGGCATATTTATTCTAATAACTCAATGCGTTGTGCACGTATGAGGTTTCTCCTGCAAGGCAAGTGGTGGGAAGCGAACGAGCAGTCTGTCAGCTGCAGCTGACTATCGAAACGATTGGTCGAGCTAAGCATGCAGACTTACAGTGAATTTTTGTGTCAGAAAAGAATGACAACAGGCTTTTGCCGTAGAAACACAGACTGGAGGCGGCTTGGCGCGTAAATAGCCGTCCGCGCTGTCCGAAAAGAATGACGGTGGGTTACTTCTCTTCTTTCAGATATCGTCGCATGATTTCGTGGAAGTAGGGTCGCGGAAGCCCGGCTTCCTGCGCGGCGTGAGTCACGTTCCCCTGATGGTGGTCGAGCTTGCTCTTGATGTATCGGCGGCTGAAATCCTCCAATACCTTTTCTTTGGCCTTCGCATAGGGCAAACAGAGATAGTCGTCTGCCTGGATTATTCGAGCCGGATCGGTCGGCTGCATCAAGCCAATGACGTCGGTGTGGCTGATACGGTCTCCCTTGGCTAACATCACGGCCCGCTCTATGACATTCCGTAACTCACGCACGTTCCCAGGCCAGGGATAGGCGACGAGTTCCGTCACGGCCGACGGATGCAAGTCGGCAACGTACTTCCCGAATTCTTTCGCGTATCGGGCGATGAAATGACGTGCGAGAAGAGAGATATCTTCTGTCCGCTCCCGCAAGGGCGGTACTTTAATCGCCATGACGTTGAGCCGAAAAAAGAGGTCTTTGCGAAACTCGTTCCGTTTGACCTTATCAGTAAGTTCCTGATTCGTGGCGGCGATAAACCGTACGCTGACTTTCTTCATCTGGACGCTTCCCACCGCCCTCATTTCCCCTTCCTCCAGCACACGAAGCAGTTTCGCCTGCAAGGGAAGCGGCAAATCGCCGATTTCGTCAAGGAACAGGGTGCCGCCGATTCCCTGTTCGATAAGGCCGAGCTTATCCCCGACGGCACCGGTAAACGCGCCGCGCACATGGCCGAAGAGTTCGCTTTCGACCGTGCCTTCCGAGAAGGTCGTACAATCGACGACCTGGAAGGGGCCATTCCGCTCTGCGCTCCGTTCATGAATCGCTCTCGCAATGAGTTCTTTCCCCGTGCCGGTTTCACCGATGATCAATGTCGTGGACTGGACTCGAGCCGCGGCATCGATCATGGCCGTCACATTATGGAAGGCGGGGCTGACCCCCACCAACTCCTTGAAGGGAAGAGCCTCCCCCTGTTGCGGAGGTTCATAGCGGAAGAGGATCTCCGAGATCCGCATGGCGCGATGGATCCGCGCCGCAAAGTCCAGCTTCTCAAACGGCTTTGTGACGTAGTCGAATGCTCCACATCGCATGGCCTCGACCGCTGTGTCCACCGTGTCCACCCAGCTGATCATGATCACCGGGATCCTCCGGTCCCTGGCTTGGATCCGTTGCAACAGTTCAATCCCGCTTATCCCGGGAAGACGGACATCCGCGATCACCAGGTCGATACGTCGTTCATCCAGGATCTTCAACCCCCCTTCCGCACGAGCCGCAATGACCAATTCGACCTGTTCATCCTCTTCACGGGGCAATTCCTCCTCGACGGTGCGCAGAAACATCTCCACGTCTCCACCGTTGTCATCGACCAGCAGAATAGTGAATACCTTGTGGGTCTCCGCTCTCATACGGAAGCCTCCCCTGTCCCCGCCAACGTGCGGGGCCCATTCCCAGTTGCGGTCATGATGGCCTGCACCGGTACTTGAAGGGAAGGCGGGTTCAACGAGATGACGGGCAGGTGCAGGTAGAACGTGCTTCCCATTCCAGGGGTTGAATCGACGCTCACCTTCCCATCGTACTGTTCCACCACTGTTTTCACGATTGAGAGACCGATCCCGGACCCGGCAATGTCCTCTGTCCCGAGTCGGATAAATGGGAGAAAGATCCGGTCAATCATGGAAGGCTCGATCCCTATCCCATTGTCGCGCACGAATACCAGCACCTCCCCCTGGTCTTCCAGTAAACCAATTTCCACTTGCGGATGCGGCTGGATCCCCATGTACTTGATGGCGTTTCCTATCAAATTTTCGAAGATTTGTTTCAGGTGAATGCGTCGACATGCCAGGCAAGGTAAATTGGGCGCGATGGTCACCCGCACCTTCCTGGCAAGGCAGTCCTTCTCCATCAGCGCGAGGACTTCGCGTACCACCGAATCCACGTCCACCCTTTCCAACGGAGACGGATGGTGATTGATCCGCGCCAAATCCAACGTCCGGTCAGCCAGGGCAGCAAGATCTTTCCCCTCATTCTTGATCCAGGCGAGATATTGCAGTCCCTTGCCGTCAAGCTGCCGGCCATAATCCCGCTCGATCCACGACGCGAATTCCGCTACGCGACCGGCCGGAGCCTTCACCTCATGCGTCAACTCCGCGACCTTCCGTTCGACTTCATGCAACTGCGCCCGCAAGTGTTGGGATTCGGATTCAACCGCATCAAAAAGCCGGGCGTTCTCCATCGTCACCGCTGCATACGACGCGAACTGTTGGGCCATTTGCATGTCCCATTCCGTGAACATTCTCGGTCGCGCAATGCTCAGCAACACCAGCACGCCTGGGCATTCATGAGGGCCCAGCAGGGGCACAGCCAAACCACTCTTGGCCCCGAATTCAGTACGAAACCGAATGGGCAAATCCTTGTACGAGGAGAGATCGTCTACGACTACCGGTCGCTTGGTCTCAAACGCCTGGTACGAGAACGGTGTCTCTTCAAAGAGCAGGATCTGCTTTCGGATCCGGTCGAATGCCGTACCGGAAGCCGCTTCCACCACCCAGCATTCCATGGTCGAATGGCGAACCATGACGACCGCAAGGTCGGCTTCCAGCGACTCAGACGCCCGGTCCGCGATCCGCCGCAGCACATCATCCAGGCCACCAGGCCCCAGCAGGCCGATTTCCTGCCCCGTCGCATGCAAGGCATTCAACTCTCCGATGTTCTGCCGGATAGCGTCGGCCATCCGTTTGAACGTTCGAGCCAACTGGCCCAGCTCATCGTCTGCATGGATCTGAATCTGGGTATCGAACTCGCCGGCCGCCAGCCTCTCGGCGCCGGACGTCAGTCGATTGAACGGGTCACGAACCACCCGGTCCAGAAAGATCAGGCCCCCCACCATGAGTCCTAAGAACGTGATCAGAAACCAGGCCTGTAGATGGTAGAGGGATTCCAATCGCCGGGATAATTCCTGCTCCAAGGACTGCACCATGTGATCCCAACCGACCACAAAACCATCCACATGAACCAGGTATTCCTTGACTGCCGACGGATTTGCGCCAGATTCCAACACACGCTCCAAAGCCGGCCTGAGTTGCTTTGACCATGTCTCTTGAAGGTCATTCAATTGTGCCGAGAGCATCGGGCTGATCGCTGCGACCGAGCCATGCTGGGGCGTCCCAGAATGCAATCCCTCCGCCACCCGTTCAAATTGCGCGATCTCTTTCAGGATTGATTCTCGTTCGTTTTCCGAGGAGGGCGTCAACTGCTGAAGCAGAGAGGCCAGCTTGTAAATGTGCATGCGTTCTGTCCCGGCCTGCTCAATCCCTTTGCTCATACCTTGGAGATGTTTAGTCAAAGTGGAGGTAGTCAGGAGGAAGATCGCGAAGGTCAGCGAGAGCGCAACGAACGTCGCGCCGATTTTCACCATGATGGACACCTGTTCCCAGCGTGACCATCGCCCTTTCCACGGTATCGGACCCATCGTCGCCAGCTCAGTCCTTCTCCCAAAACCACGTTATTCTGGGGGGGGCGTGCTCGCTCACATGGATACAGATAAATCAGGCTCTCATCACGGACGAACAGGATGGAGAGGGAGGTAGTGGGATGGCCTCCTCCCAGTCTCTCATGGCTGGCACTTAGGACGCCGAGTACAGTCAGATGAATTGTGTGTGGCGATCGGACGCATATAAGCTACAGGGCCTACGCGATTCGTCCAGGGATAGATATTCACACAATCCCAGATTCCTGGTCCTCACGCTCACCTAGACGTTCAGGAACGGCTCACAACCGGATCCATAATCATTCCCTACGCAGGAATGGTGTCGCCGCTCGTCGATGCGGCTCGCAGAACAGACGAAAGACTCATCTGTAGCTCTCAGATTGTTCTGATTCGGTGGACTACGGTCTCCCCATAGACCTCCTCGGAAGGTAAGAACCAGGAGAGCGTGTTCCTACTCCCTGCATTATGCTTCGTCAACTAGGGGTCTCCCTAGGCCGATATGTATAAAGAGCGCTTCGTTGAGATCCGAGTTCGGATTGAACAATGCAATTTGCAAGGAGGATTATTCGTTTTCCGGTGGGGATCCGCTCAATGCTTATCGAGCGACACAGGCTGTCGCCCGCGCGCAGGCAAGTTAAGGACGGATTGAATTCATTACTTTGACCGATATATCGTCGAGAACTAAACCAGTCGAATCTTTGTATAGCCTGATGGCCGATCGTCACACGGTCCCTAAGAAACCCCACTTAACATCATGCTCGACAAAGACGATCGGGAATAATTGGTCTTTCAAACAAACGCTCCCCGGCTTCTCTTCCTCTCTCCTCAGGACAAACAGACTCTTCAGTCATAACGAACGTAGGAAGTTCAGCATATGCTGCCATTTCTTGTCTTCGCGGAAAACTATCGACAGAATTGCAAGTGAGCATAAGCCGTGCCTTCAGCTCTCATCTCTCGCAACGTGGCTATCTATTCGAAAACCCTCAATTCCAGATTTCATGAGAACGAACCGTTCACTGATGGCAGGGTGGGACGTATGGGCTACACAGCAGCGGAATGAACAGGGCGAACAGAAAAGCAGAATGTACGATGTATCGACAAACCGACGTTACAGGCCCAGCATTCGAATTCTTGTGAATTGGTCAATATTGATCAGACTGCAAAGGGGCTCAGCAGGCATAACCATACACAGGGCTGGTGATGCGGATCGAATCACTTGAGATCACAATTCCTAACTATTAACCGGGAGGTTCCCATGCGATCATTCATGATTGTTATCATGGCATTTCTGTTCGTGTTCGTCGGAGTGCAGCGGTTCGCCCACGCCGATGAAATGAAGGCGAACAGTGAGGAGATGAAGGGGGAAGCAAAGGCCAAGGTGGAGAATGCGAAGGGGGAAATGAAGGGCGCGGTGGAAGATGCGAAGGGGAACAAGATGAAGGGCTCAATGGAACGGGCGAAGGGTAAAACCAAAGCGGCTGGAGAGAGAATCAAAGGCAATGCGAAAGAACTGAAAGAAAAGGCGGAGTAATCAGCCAAGAATTTGCATGACAACCCCCTGTGGAGATATACATCTTCACAGGGTGGCTCTTTTTTTGGAGAGGGCGACTGAAGCCGGCAATCACTTCCCCTGTTCGTATTACCACTGGGAGAAAATGGCTCGCTCCGCCAAACTACCCAGGATAGACGGCGAATCGTCGGGAAGGAGAGTGAGCTAGCTCATGGTGACCTCTTTATAAATACACAAGTTTATTCCTGATGGATCGTGACGTATTTTTCCCGCGTCACTTTTCAAAGCGCCATTCTCAATTTTCAGCGATGGCTTTTAGATTGGCAAGACCGGTCTCGAATTGCTTGCCAATCATACTGTCCATATCAAAAAAGACAGTCATGACCTTCGACATATAGGGATTGGGACCGTACATGGCCCATGTGACATTTGTAAAATCGCCTGCGGGTCCCAACGTGAACTCAGCGGTGTTATGCGCTTCAAACGGCGTGATGAAATCCAGTTTGATCACGACTTTCGATGGTGAGGATGTATCGGTGATTTCCATGCGTCCCTTGCCAACGTCGCGGTTCCCTTCCCACTCGTACACAGCCCCCTTCCCGCGGGCCGCGCCACTATAGGTTCTCTTCATTATCGGGTCCATTTTCTCCCAGGGCGACCACGCGGCCCAGTTCTGCAGGTCATCGATGAGTGTAAAGATCTTCTCCGACGGAGCCTTTATATCCATCGAGCGCTGGACACTGAATGCGTCAGGCTTGGTCCCGGCATAGACGAGAAGCCCGACGATCAGACCAGCGGCGACGAGAGCAGTGATCTTGACCATGGATTCTTCCGATGTGACGGCAAAACCTGTCGAACGCCGATGCGGACAGCCGGGGCTAATCACGCTCCGCGGATATCCGGGCACGCAAGCGCTCCTCCTGCTCCCTCAGCTCGGGCGTAAACTCGGCGCCGAAGTCTTCCGCTTCGAACAATTGACGAATCTCGATCTCGGATTCACCAGGGAAGGGATTCGGGCAACGCTTGACCCACTCGATCGCCTCTTCCTTCGATTTCACCTGCCACAGCCAGAAACCGGCGATCAGCTCACTCGTCTCGGCGAATGGTCCGCCAACCACGGTGCGCTGGTCTCCGGAGAATTTAACCCGTGCACCCTTCGAGCTTGGCTGGAGCCCTTCGGCGGCAAGCAACACTCCGGCTTTCGCGAGCTCTTCGTTGTATTTGCCCATCTCGTCCAGAAGCTCCTCGTCGGGAAGAATCCCCGCCTCTGAATTCTTGTCGGCTTTGACCAGGATCATGAATCGCATGAGAATCTCCTCTTCTGCTGTGGCATGAAGAGCGGAGCTTTCTGAGAGTGTCGGCCTACCAAGTTTCAGGGTGCCGCCATATGCCGTCGGTTCTCGTATCGCAAAATCAGGTCACGCTTAAATTGAGTCTAGCGAGACCTTCGACAGTGAGATCCAACAGATGGAAATTCATCTGCGAAAGATGGAACACAGGACGCCATGACCACCGACTTGAGAAGCGTACCTATATTTATATGATGGGCGTACCAAACCATCTTTCACCGACGCTTGAAATATTGCACCGCTCGCTCATGGTCTTTTGCGGCTTGGAGCGTATCGAACGTCCCAAGATTCCTGCGCTTCCCTGTTTTCGGGTTTTGCTTGCGAGAATACAGGCGATATCTGCCTGAACTGAGTTTTCTGATCATGGTTCCATCCATGCCACGTCTAGGTTCACATCCTAGACCACCAATTCATGAGCATATTTCAGATTGTCGACACTTTTAACTCGCAAAGAGTTTGCGGAGCTCGGTTTTAGCGCGCCCGATCACACGCTTCCGTTCCGGACTCAGCTTAGAGCCGGCCCGATTAAGATAAAAGTTGAGCATCGACATTGCCGACATTAAGGGGGATCCCTTTCTGCGATGACTCCGTTCGGCAGATCGCTTCAATGATGCCGCGATTCGACGAGGATCACGAAAGGTGAACACACCGGGGGCGAGGGTAAGCGCATCGCTGTGTTTCGTGACGTCGACCGACCACAGCCGTTTGCGCGGTAGCGACGTTCGAGATGTGGTTTTTCGAGCCATGGATCATGCCTCCACTTTTCTCCCTATTCATGAGGCCTTTGGAGAAACCGTATCATTGCAGACACAGCCGGAAACCTAGGGTCGTCCCTAGCTGGCACGCCATCTTTTGAGATTTGGCGCTGTCGCGACTGCATGCGAGGTGATTTGCCATGGGATGCATGTGTTTCTTCTCACAGGGCTCGACCAGGACTTTCCCCAGGTCCGGCCGTCTTGAAAAAGGCTTAGACTCATGTGAATGTAAGGGCAGACAATCTCGAAATAAGACGGAGAGAAACACGTTCAAATGACGCTCCAAGACAACATACGCATTGCCGCAGTGGGCGATCTGCACAGCCCCAAAACGCCCGACGCTCTCCTCCGGACTATTTTTGGTTATGTGAATGACGAGGCGGACGTCCTCTTGCTTTGCGGCGACCTGACGGATTACGGCAAACCCGAAGAGGCTGTGGCCTTGGCCAAAATACTGGCGTCTGTCAGGATTCCGATGCTTGGGGTACTGGGTAACCACGATTATGAATCGGGTAAACCTCATGACGTGGAACGAATTCTCTGCGAAGCCGGAGTCAATATGCTGGACGGGGACTCTCGCATCCTGCACGACATCGGCTTCGTGGGCGTGAAAGGATTCGCCGGCGGATTTGGAGACCGTGCGTTGCAACCCTGGGGAGAGGACATCTTGAAACTCTTTGTGCGTGAGTCGATCGATGAGGCGCTGAAGTTGGAATCTGCGCTCGCGAAGGTGCAGGTCCCGCGGCGCATCGCGCTGATGCACTATGCCCCCATCGCGGAGACCACCCACGGAGAGCCATCTGAAATCATCCCGTTTCTCGGTTCAAGCCGATTGGAAGACGCGTTGAATCGTTACCCGGTCATAGCGGCCTTTCATGGGCATGCGCACCATGGTTCGCCGGAAGGGCGCACGAAGGATCTGGTGCCGATCTACAACGTGGCACTCCCGTTGCTGCAGCGAACCTATCCCGATCGCCCTCCTGTTCGGATATTGGAGGTTCCATGCCCGGTGGCGACGTGAAACAGCCGGACCCGGCCCTGCATCGGAATTCGACCGAGCTGAACTCCGAGCAGATGTTCTATCTCGATGTCATGGAGTTCTTGACGGCGGCACGGATTCCATTTCTGGTCGGTGGCGGGTATGCGCTGGCCTCCTATACCGGAATAGACCGTGCCACCAAAGACCTGGATCTTTTCGTATTGCCGGAGGATTTCCCCCGCATTATGGACGTATGTTCAGATGCCGGCTACCAGACGAAGGTGCGGTTCGCGCATTGGTTGGGGAAAGTGTCAAAAGGTGATTTCTTTGTTGATATCATTTTCGGCTCAGGAAACGGACTGTGCCTTGTCGACGAGGGTTGGTTTCAGCATGCCGTTCCGGGAAGCGTGTTCAATCGGCAGGTAAGGTTCTGTCCTCCGGAAGAAACCATTTGGTCCAAAGCGTTTATCATGGAACGGAATCGTTTTGACGGCGCCGACATCGCGCATATGTTGAACGCGAGGGGCAACGAGCTGGACTGGGAACGGTTGCTTCGTCGCTTCGGTTCCCACTGGCGCGTATTGTTCAGCCATCTGATCCTGTGCGGCTTCATCTATCCTTGTGATCGCTCAATGGTGCCTGATTGGCTGATGAAGGAGTTCGTTCGACGCATCGGAGTCGAAATGAACAATGCCCCTATACCTGAACGGGTGTGTCAGGGCACACTCCTCTCATGGTCTCAGTACCTCGCCGACATCGAGGAGCATCACTATCAAGATGGGCGCCATTCGCCTCGAGGCAATCTGACGAAAGAACAAACGGCTACGTTGACCGACATCTTCCGGGAGGGGGAGTAAATGGTTGAAGTCCACCCCTGCTGGGATGGGCTCTGAATTAAAGGGTCCGTTCAGCCTGTGTTTCACAGTTATATGATTGCAGTCCCGTAGGGCTCAATGGAACATTCCTTTACCTGCCCTTCCTGCGGAGAAGAAATTTCCATGGTCCTCGACCTCTCGGTCAGCCGTCACACCTACATTGAAGACTGCGAAGTTTGCTGCAACCCCATTGAGGTCAGTTACACCGTTCAAGACGATTCCCTCGCCAGCTTCATCGCCAGTACCCTGGAATGATACGTCGGAATCTGCTGCAGAAAAGGCCCATGAACGCGGCTAGGAGGTGGGCAGACGGGCGGCAGGGTAGTAAAAACGAGATTGATCCGCTTACTTTTCAGGGCTCGGCAGTTCAGGAACCGTCATATTCATCACCTTGATGACATGGCCCTGATCATCCAGACGAACAGCGATGCGTTCTCCTACCGAAAGGCCTTTAAATAATTCAGGTCTCACAATCGTGAACGCGACCGTCTGTTCAAGATCTGTCTTGATCTTTCCAGTCATCTTGGACAAATCCAGTTCCTGGAGCGTCCCGGTGACGACATTCGAATCCTGGCCTGCATGCTCAGGCGTCGCTGCCATTGCCGTTATCAAGGGCGAAGTAAGGAGCATGGCGAGTAGAACGATCATCTTCACGGTCAACATGTCTCCTTAGAGTGAGGACGCATTCGGTCCAGCTATTTCGGCATAGGGGGCCCCGGTGATGGGGGAGTCGGTTTTGGCAGAGGATCTGTCGGACCTGGCGAGGGAGCGGGGGACTGGTTCATCCCCATCGCATATGCGATAGAGCCCTGGAACAAAAGGACCGACAATAATATCAATTCGATCATGCCGCGTTTCATAGTGGCTCCTTCGGCTGACGGCTAGGCCGCCGCACATTCGTTTTAATACCGTCCGGCCAAACGACAAGGTCCCCACAAAGTAGAGTCGAGGTTTGCTGCCCCATGGCGACATCATACGCATGAATGTTCCGTCTGCATGCTCAATATTGCTCACTGCACGAATTGATTTTATGGTGGTGAACCAGAACAGCCGGCCACGCCACCCACATCTGGGAGGTCGAAGGCGGAATAAATAAGAACTTCTTTTGCTCTCCTCCCCCGGCGCGCGGGCTGAGTCGGTCAGAAGCCTGAATGTCCCAGTCACTCCTCTCTTTCTCTCAACCGTCAAGATCCGCACCATCTGCTAAGCTTGTCAAAGCAAAGACACGGAGACCTCGGCGAAAAGGGGTATAGCGATGTGGCTTCGACATGGATCCGGGTTGTTTATGATTGGAATGCTATGGGGATGTGCAATGGTGAATGGAGCAACGCCGCCGGTTTCCGCGCCATTATTTCAAGCCGATTCGACAGATAGGGTCATCTTGCAAGCTATACAGCGAGAACAAGAACCGTTGCTGACCACTTGCTCACAGCACCAGTCCTGTGACCAGGTGCATTTCACACGTGCGATGATCGCATTATTCCAGAACGGAGAGACGGCAGCGGTCTCCTTTCAACAGGCAATTGCCGTTGCGCCGACTGGCCCATTCGCGGATTCAAGCGCGCGCTGGATTCGAATTCTGGCCAACCGCACGTTCTCCCCCACTTCCCCCAACGATCCCAATGAGGCGTTACGGCAAGTGATGAAAGGCCTGGTTCGAGCATGGCTCGAACAACAGCGTGCGGCAAGCCCCTCCGTCACATCGCGGGCTGGGGAAGCGGACCTGGCAATACACACTTTACAGCGGCGGATTCGTGATCGCGATAAGCGGATTGCGGAATTGACGGATCGGTTCAATGCCCTGAAGCAGATCGATTTGGACCCGAAGGGGACCAATAAGCTGGGGTTGCCGGGGACTACATCCAAGTAATCGCTGCCAGACGCGTCCTCTCATAGTCTGTAGATCGGGACAAGCCTTACCCTCGATTCTCTCTCCCCTATTCCAGTGTTAAAATAACTCCTCTGCGGAAGGCCAAGGATTTTACATGTCCTTTTCTTCTCTTCCGTCACTCATGATCCACAAAGGCACGTGTCATGCCGTGTTTGCATATGATATCGGGTGGTCGATCGATTTGGAGGACGTCCACCGCCGGATCACGGCTGACTCGGAGCGCAGCCGGCTCCGACACAAAACGAGAGCCCCTCAATATTTCGAATATCGACCGGCTCCACTCCGGCTCATTCAAGAAGGAGGCAGCCTCGCGGTCGGCCCATATCAGTCCAACCCGACAGTCGAAGTGATGGTGTATGACTTCGGAGCCGTGACCATCACCTATCGTTTTCCGCTGGACGGTCCCTTCGACGGCTTGCTGGCCCTCAGCGAGTCGCTCTATGAGAACGTCCCCTTGCTGACGGCCTCCCGCCTGCGGGTCGAACAGCTGGTGCAGGCCATTCATTCCTCAATCGAACGGCCCACGATCGCCAAAGAAGTGGAGGATTACATCATCTTCTCGATCGAATCCTATGCGCCGGCCCAGGCGCTCCCGCTCTGGCTGAGCCGGGAGATGGAACTGGCGCATGTGCTGCGCGGGGAACGGACCGCGCTCGCCGAGCAGGAAATTCGGGATGCCACCTCCTGCCGCATTTCATACGGCATTGCCGATGCCGCGCTCATCGACTGGCACGCGGCGGTGCTCTTCGGCACGGAGATGGACGACGTACGCGCCGTGCTGGAATTTGCCAATGTGGAGCTCTTGGAAATGCGGATGTTGGACGAGCAGCTCGATCGGGCACTGGATGAAGGCTATGACACGCTTGCGCGCCCACCCCGCCTGCTGCCACTCCCCGGATCGCACGAGAAGGACACCACCTATATCGCCCAGCTGCAGGTCGACGGGGCGCGCCTCTTCGAGCGGGTCACGAATACCTTGAAGCTCTTAGGCGACCAATATCTGGCGCGCGTCTACCGTCTTGCATCCCAACGGTTCCACTTGGAAGCCTGGGATGCGAGCATTCTGCGCAAGCTGGACACGTTGGACAGTATCTATGGCAAGATGGCGGACCGCGCGACCACGCGCCGCATGGAAGGGCTTGAATGGATCATCATCGTCCTGATCGCCGTCTCCATCGCCGTGTCGTTCTTCCCGATGGGCGGACACTAACCTGACAGCGAACGATTCGCTGCCGCGCACGGCTAAAACGCAGACGGACCTGACTGGAAAAGTGTGGTTGCTAGCTATTCGGGAGCACGTGTCGCGGATTTCTGCCGCCTGCTGGAAGTAACGCGGTCCGCAAATCCATCCCATTTGCCTCACGCCCGGCAGAGAACGCCGGAGACCGGCGAACCTTCTTACCGGTACCATAAGAAGGACGACAACCTTTCACGCGCCGGCGTCACGCTGATTAGCGTATGGCGGGCGGGACGACGATGGCCCCACCGTCCGGGATCTGCAACGTGATGGAGAGAGCCACCCCATCGGAAGTGACCTGCCCGGCGATCTTGTCCCCAGTTTTCAATCGGACCCCTGCTACTCCCTGGATTTTCGTCTCGGGGGTGACACGCAGGCGCGCTTCCCGACCAGAGATCTCCTTCACGATGAGCTCGTCACCTTCCCAGTACAGCACATCGCCCTTGACTTCGGTGCCTGCAGTCGGCTGAGAACCTTCTATGGCTTCCGCATGAGTGACCACAGCGAAGAGAAGGAAGAGAGTGAGAAGAAACGGCATAATGAACCTCCCATTATGTATTTCTAGTAGCCTGCAGTCTGCCGTGGAGCACTGTCAATCGGGCATCCCATTGCGACTTAGCTCACATCCGGTTCCAGCATACCTCTGTCGCCTGCTGGCCGACCGGCATGCGTTCCTGGATAATTCCCTTCATATCATGCTCTACGGATAATTTTCCACATTCGCAACCCAAATTCGACAGGAAACATGTTTGAGACTGCCCTCTCCCGCCGTTCACTTTACCCTCGCCAATGGATAGAATCAGGACCGATGCGTCTGCTCATCTGCTACAGCCTGCAAGGAGGATGACATGTTCGGTCCAATTACAGTCCCGTTCGGAACCAAAATGCTGTTCAATACCGTGAAGCTCAAGCCCAATGTCACGTTCGAAGACGTCGAACTGGCCGTTGGGGAATTATGCAGTGTCGTCAAGGAAACGTACGGGGGCGACAAGGGAGGTTTCATCGCCGGGCAGGTGTTCAAATTTTCCGGCTTCCTCTCAGACCAGGGATCCATGACCGAATCCAAGGTCGCCGACGACCATTATGTCATCGTCACCTATTGGCGTTCGTTCGAAGATCACGAGCGATCCCATGCCAACGAAGTCTTCACGAACAAGTTCGCCGCCCTGGCGGCTATGTGTTCCGAAACCAAAGAACTGGGGTACGACATGCTGTGGCAAGGCGCGGCGGGGAAACAATGAACATACAATATCCCTCAGACGCTTTGGCCTGGAACTGAAAGAAAGCACCCGCCGCGCAAAGCCAAATGCGGATCACATCAACAATTTTATCAGGTAGTGGGGTGATTCCGCATAACCTTGCCGACGATAGAACTTCAACGCCGATCCACGCCTCGCATGGCAGTGGACTTCGATACGATCGCAGTTTCTCTCTCGCGCGATAGCGTCAGCCCGCTCTTCCAACATCGCTCCTACGCCTTTGCCTCGCGCTCCGCCATGCACACAGAAATAGCTGATTCGACAAAAATCCCCTTCCAGTGCGACTTGTGGGAGGAAATGTAAAGAAATGAATCCGAGTAGACCTGTTTCGTCATACGCGACCAGCATTCTGGCATCCGGGTGTCGGAGCTGCTGTTGAAGCTTCGCTGCAATGAGGCTCTCGGCTTGCGGATATTCCAATTCAGTAAGCAAGGCAGCAATCCCTGCCGCATCGCTCATTTCAGCCTCTCGGATGTCTATCATCGACGCCACCTGTTTCACTGCACAATGTGCCACACGATCTTCCGTTCATGTGTGTTTTTCTGGATGCAGACACGATCTTGGAACTTCATGCGTCACCACCCGGAAGATGAGCCGGGCGGGGCGCATGTAAAAGTAGAATCTATTTGAGTCGACCTGTTCCCTCAGTTGACATGACACCGTTGCCCGCCGAGCAAGTCCGGGGTGCAGCGGCTCGATCCTGGAAAGGCAGACCCAATCGGCGCAGGCACCGTATAGGCAGGAACAGGAGGCGTCGGCTGTGTCTGTAAACTGCGAGGAGTTGGAATAATTGACCTGGGGATCTTCACCGTCACGTCAGGGAGGACAGCCCGGGGGTTAGAGAGCGAAGATGATGCAGATGGCACGTATACCGAGGGAAGATCGGGCTCAGGGCCAGATGAATGTTCTGGCGACGAGTATGCGGACAGCCAATCGGGCGGCCATGAAGGCGCAGCCGATTCACCACTCCGCTTGTCGCTCGTCTCGGGAACCGACGGAGCCGGTTTTTGCTGTGCGGGAAACAGAGCGCGAACTGTTGCAAGGTTTCGTTCTGCGTCATCATCGGCTTGCATGGCCGACGATTTGCTCACCTGCCCTGCCTCGTCCGTATCGAAGCTCACACATCCCTGAAATAGGACCAAGCTTATGATCACGCCGAGAGCCTGCATGGGTGTATTTCTCATCATGCTACCCCCTTGAGGAAACTGTAACTGTTGTTCCCTCATCTCGAATTCTCGAATTTAAGAGAGCATGACCTGTACCATTTATCTGAAATGAATATTTCCAATAACTTAATGGCATGTCTCCACTGGGCGGAGCGGGACGAATTATTCCATGCAAGACAGAATGTCAAAATCAAAATCCGCAGAAATACAATCGTTTTAAGCTGAGAAGAGACGACATGTCCCGAAGCCTTCTAACTCACGTTCCTCAATCTTGATTCAACTCCTCCAACCCTCCGCAAAGCTTACAGTTTTTATTCTTGCAATCTTTGGCAAACCATTTGCGGCCCTACAAGCCGAGTGGCGTCAAGAATGCTCATCTCATGGCGCAGGTGACAACCATTTTTTTATTTGGAGGTGGAACAATGAAACGATCAATGACCGTTCTAACTATTCTCTCTCTGTTCTGCATGATCGGCTCGACTGTGCTCACAAGTGAAGCCGCCACGAACTTTAACGGAAGCACCGTCGTTGGCATCGATCAAACCAAACGGTTGATCACCTTCCAGACAAGAGAAGGACAAACCTGGACGCTCCCGGTGGCAGACCCCGGCATGTTGAACAATGAGCAGCTCGCCAAAGGCGATCAAGTCACGATCGAGATCGACTTCGACGATACAGTCACGAAAATTATCAAGATTTCCGGCCAACCCACGTCCGCACCAATGCAATCGCGAGAGGACGACCTCAGGCCATGAAAGTAGAAGAAGTAGGATGGAAATGAAGGGAGGTCGTCGGCTGTGTCCGATAAGAATCGAAAACCATTTTAGTGGAAACAATCCGAAAACACCCTCAAGGAGGGACTCATGAATCAATTGCACCTGAATAAAGCAACCATGGCTGTGGTGAGCTTGATAACCTGCCTGGGGATTCTTCCTCAGCAAAGTCTCGCATCGGAGTCTCCCAGAATCGAATCTCCCAGAGTCATCGATGGTTCAACAGTCACGGTCCTTTACCAGATTACCGTACCAGGGCAAGGAGGGTTCGAAGTTCGGGATATCAGCCAGTTCGTTCAGGGAAAACACCAGATGTTGCCCGCCTTGGAGGAGTTGGTCTCCGGCATGAAAACCGGAGATGAGAGAAGAGTCGATCTACCTCCGGACCAAGGATTTGGTCCTTACGATACGAACAAAAAGAAAACCGTTCCGAGGGTCGAGCTGCCAGGCGGGACAAAAGAAGGGGACATCCTTAAAGATCCTACAGGCCAGCAGGCCACCGTCACTGAGTTGTCAGACACCTCCGCAGTGATGGACTATAACCATCCGCTGGCAGGAAAGCCCCTGAGCGTGAAAGTGACGGTCCTGCGAGTGGACAGTCCTCCCATGTCTCCCATGAGTGGGATTTCGAAGCATCTCGGACAGTGAGATAGTCAATCGGCTTGCATGAGTGAATCCGCCGTGTGGATCCGATAGTCGACCGCCATGTGCGGTCACGGCATCTCGTTGCCTTGTTCCGGCGGGGCAATTTTGTACTGAACTGAGAAAGCATAGGTCATGTTACTCGACGATCCAGATGGCAAAGCCTTTTGCGTCGCGCAGTAATTGATCGGTAACCCCGCCGCCGAAGATCCGTTTGATCCGGGAGGTCCCATGCCGCCCTACTACAATGGTTTCGTGCTGTCCGCTTCGGGCCTCTTCCAGAATATTTCTGGCAATGTCATCTTCATGGCCGAATTTTAACGCCACCTGGGTCGTGTCAAATCCTGATTGCGCCAGCGTCTCGCACGCCTTTTTCAGGACATGGCACTCGGATTCCCGTTCCTTCCGAACCCAGGCTCCCTGCTCATCGCGCAACTGCACCCCCAATTGTGTCTCGGCAGCAGGGTTCTCCGATCCGCCATGCTCCAGCAACTCCCGCGGCATAGGCTTAAGCACATGAAAGAGAGTCACCGCCACGTCAGGTGTCCTGCGCAGGAGAGATCCCACATACCGGGCAACGCGATGGGAGTTCTCGGACTCGTCGACGGCCAGAAGAATTCGCATAACGGACCTCCTCCTTGAAGATGCGTATCGGATGATGCAGCGACCTACATGCTATCCCGCTTGAATTCACATTGCGCGCCCGGGATGCCTATGGACCACCCCCGCTGAATTCGCCGCCGACGCCTGCCGGAACCGAGGGGACATAATTGGGATCGGAAGAATCTTCCCAGACCGCGTCATGAGCAGCGCTTGTGCCCCAGCCTCGTACATAGAGAAGCGACAGTACCGGCTCGTTCGCCAATCGCTGGGTGCCTGTGACTCGTCCGACCACCGTCATGCGCGCCCAATGTCGATACTCGCGGGGGATTTGTTGCCTAGGCATCATCACCCAATAGTGGCCGGCTTCGGCGCTATCGTTGTCCATAGGAAGGCGGGGAACATATTCCTTGTCCAGCGGCCTGTTCCTCACACGCAACCAGAGGTACTGCGCATTCTCTTCTTCTTCAACAATCGCGCCTCCCAACAGCACCACCTTTTCGCGATAGTTCTCCGGGTGGGCGGTCAGCGCAGTCAATGTCGCACCAGGCTCAGCCATTCGCACATACTGGCCCGGGACTGTGGCGCATCCCACCAGTATGACGGCCAGGCTGATGGCCAGCGCAAAACGAACAGACCAGCGTGGGAGAAAAACAGATGAAGTCATAGAGTAATGTCCCTGGTTATTATATGACGAGCGGGGTATGGTGCCTGACATGCGGCTGTCACCATGTCTTGCCGATGCACAGCCTGACACTCGCCCTCCGGCATTCGGTGTGAAACGGTCCCATATCCACGATTCGGAATCAAGGTGGGAAGGAAAACGCCAACAACAGGCCAAAAAGGGAATTACTTCCCGCCGTTGCGTGGCTTCACCGGCACTTTGATCGCCTCGCCCTCCTGCGACAGGAGGAATACCAGGAGCTTGGCCGGTTCTGTCCCACTGGCATTTTTAGAGACGAGGTGCGGTGTCTTGGGACTCTCATACCAACTTTGGCCTTGTGTATATGTCATGGATTTCTCACCCTCCAATTGAGTGACAACCGTTCCCTCCAGGACGTAGGCGAACACCGAGCCAGGATGGACGTGCGGGTCGGATGCAGCTCCCGGCGCATAGTCCACGGTCAGAACCGTGGCCTGTTTTCCAGCCATGTCGACCAGCTTCTGCGTCATGAGCACCGACACGGCATCTTCTGCCAGTACTGTCGCCTGTCCCATGACCAGAGCGGCTCCGGCCAGTGCTGCCCACTGCACGGTCTCTTTCACCATTGTTCGAATAGAGGATGCGAGAGCCATCATTGGATTATTCCTTTCTCGCTTATTGCGGCGGGTATATCACAGCTCAGCGATGCGCAGCACATGCTTACCGCGCACAGGTTTTTGGTCGTAGGCCTGCCGGAAGTTCTCCATAGGGAAGACGGCACCCACGATCGGTCGGATGACGCCGGCATCGATCAGACGAGAAATCTCGATCAACTGCCTCTGGTTCGGTTCGACAATGAAGAAGGCATCGCGTACTCGCTCCTCGCTGAACCGTTCGGCATCGGCCGCAATGGTTACCAACCGACCGCCTTTTTTGAGGGTCCCCCACGATCGGTTTCTCGTGTCTCCTCCGACAGTATCAAACACGACATCCATGTCTCGGGCGATCGTTTCGAACGGCGTCGTCCGGTAATCAATGACTTCGTCGGCACCGAGCGCCATGACAAAGTTGGCGTTCGCCACTGAAACCGTAGCGATCACATAAGCTCCCAGATGACGGGCCAACTGTACGGCGAAGCTGCCGACGCCACCGGCTGCCCCATGGACCAATATTCGTCTCCCTTCCGAGAGCTGGGCGCGATCGATGAGTGCCTGCCAGGCGGTAAGGGCCGAGATCGGTACGGCAGCCGCCTGAGCATGTTCAAGCGCGAGGGGCTTCGGCGCGATGCTGGCAGAAACGGTGAGACAATATTCCGCCTGGGCGCCGTCTATAAACCAATCATTCAATCCATAAACAGGATCCCCGATCCGTACGCCACGGCAAGCCGGTCCGATCGCGTCGACAACACCGGAGAATTCGTGGCCGAGGATCATAGGAAACTGTCTTGTGCCGCCTTCAGAGGTATGGAATGTCGGATACCATGCGAACTCCGTCGGTGTGATCGCGGTCGCATGGATCCGAACAAGCAGCTGATCGTCCTTCGGACAGGGTTTCGGCGCCTCCTCATAGCGAAGTGATTCAGATCCGCCAACATGATGCAAACGGATCGCCTTCATGGAACAGCCTCATCGCACGACCGTGCGTGGATCTCAGCGCAGGGGATATTGACGAAGGCTACTTCGGAGAAAGAAATGTGTCAATGACAGAACTGGGGAGATCACTGTATTCACTTGCGAGGATGGTGGCAATGAAAGCCAGAATAAAAAAACTACCTCCCACGACGACTGCCACGATGTTCCAGGCGGTGAAATACGTATTCGGATCATGCCCTGGAGCTAATTGCTCATTGATGAGGTTGATGTACTGTTGTACCGGCACAAGACAGACCACGGACAGGAACGAAACGAACCAATAGGGATCGGGAAGCATCGAAAGAACCGAAAATAGGACCCAGCCACCTGCCAGTACACTGAAAGAAATGGATTGCCGGAGATGAAGCACGTCGCCACTCCCTTCAATTTTCCAGAAAAGCGGGAAGCAGTACATCACGGCAAAGAAGGTTCTCCAGAATGGCGAGATATCCAAAGATTCACGCTCCTTGATGAGCTGCCAGTTCTTATAGAACCAATAATACTGATACGCGCCTAAGGTACAGAAATTCATCACCACAAGCTTGATCGATGACACTGGAAAGTAACCCACCCTCGAACCGTTCGTGAGCGGTGAGGCGGGTGTGACTGCTGCTTGAAGACCTGACAGCTCCAAAGATTTCTCATCGCTCATATGCGTGACCTCACAGGGACTGGACGGAAGGCAGGCTACTTCGGCTAAAGGCATGTGTCAACAGAGGAGCGTCCGAATTATGGCATTCCAAGATATCGCGCATAGGTATGTCAAAGATGCTCACGGCGCCTTTTCTCCTCCTGCTCTGTGGCCGGCAAAGTGCCAGATGAATCTTGTTCCCTGTGCGATTACAATATTCCAAGACAAACGGGCCGGCTCAGCCTGCCGCGCGGTTCACGTCACGCAGAAGGGAGCATTCACATGCGCCGTCTCATCACATACGTCTCGCAGCTATCGGGTCCGGTATGCATGAGGATCGTCTTGGCCGCCGCATTGGGACTGGCCATGACCTCCGGCCTCTATGCCGAAGACGTCACGGTGTCCGAAACCTCGTTTAGCTGCATTCGCAACTGGACCAAAGTCAGAAACACCTACATCAAGCACGCGGACCCCGAGAAGCTCAAGGAAGCGGTGCACATATTCAAGAACAGCGTGCCGGACAAGGAGTACCCGGTCGGCACGTTCCTCCAGCTCCTGCCGGACGAGGCCATGGTCAAGCACCCGCGCCAGACATTTCCCGAGACCAACGGCTGGGAGTTCTTTCATCTGAATCTCTCAGCACAGGGCACCAAGATCAAGACCAGGGGAGACCAGACAGTGAATTTCCAGGGCGTGAAGTGCTTCAGCTGTCATCAACCGGCGGTGAAACACGACTTCGTCTGCGAAAAGGGACATGGCTGTGCACCGGTGCCGCTCGACGATCAAAAGATCGCAGAGTTGCAAGCAGCTGATCCGCGTTGCACCAAGAACTAGGCACTCGCAGTCTTTTCTCAATTCAGAGAGCCTTGGTAGTGCTTTGTCTAATCGACGATCAATGCACTCATGCGAGAGAGTGAGGGCCTCCGCAGGATTCTCGATCGACGCATACGTTCAATTTCAGGAGGAAAATCCATGCGAGCGATTGTGATAGGCGCAACGGGAACAATCGGATCCGCAGTCGTAGCCGCCTTGTCCATGCGTCATGACGTGGTCAAAGTCTCACACAAGAGTGGAGCCTTTCGCGTGGACCTCACCTCAACGGACTCTATCATTCAACTCTTTCGTACCATTGGCGGCTTCGATGCGCTCGTGAGCACGGCAGGCCTGGCGAAATTCGCCGGCTTGGACGAACTGAAGGATGAGGATTACCAGATCGGGCTCTCGAACAAGCTCATGGGACAAGCCAATCTCGTGCGAATCGGCCGGCAGTTCATCAACGAACGCGGATCCTTCACGCTTACCAGCGGCGTGCTCAGCCATGAACCCATGAAAGGCAGCGCCTCGATCAGCATGGTGAACGCGGGGATTGAAGGCTTCGTGCGCGCCGCAGCCTTGGAGCTTCCACGCGGAATTCGCGTCAATGCTGTGAGCCCGCCCTGGGTCACCGAAACCTTGCTCGCGCTGAAGATGGACCCATCACCAGGCATGCCTGCCGCACAAGTGGCTCAAGCCTATCTCGCAAGCCTGCAAGGGACCGAAACAGGACGGATCATCGACCCTCGCCAACTCGCAGCCAAATGAATCAGGGATCGGGGTGAGAACGGCTATCAGCACGACTCACAGATACGTGAGGACGGATCCGAGGATGATCTCGGTGAATACCTTATCAGACAAGCCTCTGTCAAATAGAAACAGCGTAAAGAACAGGCACGGGAGGAGTGCCCCCGTGCCTATTGCTCACCTTTCCGGTATGTCTTCCACGAATTGCTACACGGCGTGAGCGGCCATTTGCGCAAAGAAAACATCCGCGCGTTTCCGCATTTCTTCAGGCGTAAGATCTTCTTTGTGTGTCGCCAGGTTCCACTTGTGGCCGAATGGGTCAGTGACCTGCCCGTATCGATCGCCCCAGAACATATCCGACACTGGCATGTCCGCTTTCGCACCGGCTGACACAGCGCGGGCGAAGACATGGTCCACATCGTCTACATAGAGATACAGGCCAACGGGCGTACCTCCAAGACTTTGCGGCCCGCGGCATCCCATCTCTGCATGTTCCTCGCCCAGCATGATGATCGAATTCCCAATCTTGACTTCCGCATGTATGATGCTTTTCTCATCGGGTCCGAGGAAGCGCATCCGCTCCTCTGCCCCGAACGCGCGTTTGTAAAACCCGATAGCCTTATCGACATCCTGCACCGTAAGCGTCGGGGTGACGGTGTGATAGCCCTCTGGAGCTGCTTTCACTGATCGTGCCATCGCGTCCTCCTTTTCTGTCTAAAACCATGGACTAATAACGCTTCACGAGGCGCTCCATCTCCTTTTGAACTACCAAAGTCGGGCAAAGGCTATGCCGCTATGGCATGCCTGATTCAAAATGAGATGTAACGTGACGAAGGAAGTGAGTGGAACTCCATGGATCAAGAGGGGAAGTTGATTCGGTAGGCCAACTCCCCGCCTCTCATATAGAAGTGACCACATAGAGAATCAGGGAACAATTTGTCCAGCACGAGCGAGGCCGCATGACGTGATGACTGCAATTGACTCAATTTTTCTATAACTTCCATTCGATCTGCCTTCCCGGGAAAAATGTTCCGCAACAGACAAAATGTCCTACCTCAAAAATTCATATGAAAAATGGAACTGATTATGCCGAAGGTTTTCGCAATTGGGCGGACGGAGAAGGATCTGTTATCTCCGGCACGCTCGTGATGAGTCTACAAGAAGGACCACGCATAGGGAGGACGATACTGAGTCATGCAACCAACTTGATGGACTCCTCTTGGAGAAAATTATTGCGGTGAAACGGCCTAGTGGTCTGCGCGTTCAGCGTCAAGGGCATGCTCTCCGCCATTCCGATCCACGTGAACGAGGCGCCCGCATTTGGAGCCAGAAGAAAAGTAGAATGTCCCCGTTTCGTCGTTCCCGGGCGAGTTCAGCCACCTTGTAGTATGTCGTGTCTTAAATTTCTCACTCATAACACGAGGTGTTCGTTCACTGAGCGGGACGCCCACGTGCCTGCATAGGCTCGTCCACGACATCTTTCGTCAAATCGGCGTGCCGTTGGGACACCTGCGCCAAGGTCGACTCGCGCGCATTTTCGACGGTGAAGCGGTAGCCTTTCCCCGTGGAAATTCGCTGAGGAATTTCCACGCGCACGCGCCCGATGTAACGAATTTTGCCCGCCACGCTGGCAAGGACCAAATCCAATTCGCCGCCGAGCCCCGTCACTCCTTCCTCGCGAAAGCTTCTGATGAGATACTGTCCTGATGGCAACCGGGAGACGAAAATCTTCTCTTCTCCGGCCTTCGCATCGAGCCGATACCGTTCTACAAAAAAACCTTCGCCATTGGGGTCACCCGGCTGGATCTGCACGATTTCGAATTCATAGGAAGAGCCGGAGACGTCGTGTCCTGTGGCGTCCTTGCCCGACGAGACCTTTTCCGGTTGCACCACCACCGAGCCGATGACCACGCCCCATTCCGGCCCAGGCCGTGTGATGCGCTCACCGGACATGTCTAACGATGTGGTACAGGATGCCAAGCCGAATAGCACCGAGACGGAGGCCATCGCAATAGTGATCGCCCGCCCTACGGAACCCTCCTCGCACGCCCACTTCTTGGTCCGTGCTCCGATTTCAACCGGCAGCATCTGTATCATGGGATCTTAGCGATTGAGTGCGGGTGGAAACAATGACCCCTGATTCCTTTTCCTGACTGAAATCTCAGGTGTTTCCATGAGAGGGAACCGAGGGGAGGCTACTTCGCAGAAAGAAGCGTGTCAACAGAAGAAGAGGCACAGTGATGGGTTCAATCCTGGCATCGTGCCTGAGCACGAGCAAGAATATTTCATAACACGGTCCTGCCAGTGCCTCCTGAGCGTTTAGCGCAGCCTCTACTTTCCGCCCTGGACTGAAAGTTCCCAGCGGTAGCCATCAGGATCGTGGAACCATAAGCCCATGTGAGGTGAGCCGGGTGACTCCGGGCCGATTTCGTCGCCAGGATCTTCCACCCCGACCTTGTGCTTCTTCATATGCGCGAGCGCCTTTCGCAACGCGGTCATGGTCGGAAGGTGAAACGACATGTGACCAATCGTTTTCGGCGATGGTTTCCCTTTCGAGAAGACGATTGTCACGTTGTCGTTGCCAACTGCGACGCCCCCCTCGAACTCAAACTCCTTGCGCAATCCCAGCACGCGCACGAACCATGTCGCGCTGCGCCGCGGATCACGGACGGCAAGTCCGAAGTGACCGACAGTGCCAATGGTGAACGGTACCTTCATGGCTGCTACTTTAACGGAATAGGTGAACGCTTGCCAAGTCCAGGCGGCCGCCTCACGAACGCAGCGCCAACCCAGGGCTCTGCAACGCCGGAACTCACCGCCGCGCACGGAAGAGGTAAGCGACTGAGATCTACGATGTCGGACCCAGGACCTCTTTGAACATGACAGCCAGGTCGCGGAGTGCGCGGGCCCCGTCGCCGACAAAGGCCGATCCGTGCATCGTCGCCAATGTCTTTGGCTGTAGCTCGGCCAGCCGGTGGAGCGTCGATTCCATGAGGGTGGAGTATGGCAAGTAATTCGCCAATGGCCCCTGCTGATATTCCACGAGCACCTGCCGGCACCGGCCCAGCACGTCCGAATGCGTCGCCGGCTCGACATCTCCGCTTTGATGAAAGAGGTCCGAGCAAAGGAGTGTGCGCCGGGTCTCTTCGAACAGCAGCCCCGCCTCCCAGCAATGCGGGACATGGGGTGTGTGCAAGAACCGGAAGCGATACTTGCCGGTGTTCAGCACCTCTCCGTCCTTCATCCCCAACGCGGGTCGCACCGCCATGCAATCGTCGATGCTGACCAACTTGCCCACGAGACTGCAGACCGCCGTGGACTCCGGCGCAAGTTCCTGCCACTCACGCAAGCTCCCACATTCATCCGCCTCAAGATGGCTGAACCCGATCCATTTGACTTTCGCCGGATCGAGCAACGTCGCCACGGCGTCCCGCACCGCAGTAAACGTCGCGCGCAATCCGGTATGGAACAGCAGCGGCTCGTCATCTCGCACGACAAACTGATTGAACTGCAGATTGAAATCCGGCACGAACGTGGAAATCCTGAACACATCCGGTGCGATCTCCGAGACAGTGGTCATGGGGGCCTCCGAAGGTGAGGAAGAAGGAGGGAGGCTACTGCAGTAAATCCGAGGAGTCAACAAAGGGGTCTTGACGCCACTGGGATGAGAAGAACCGCCGCGCGCGGACGAGGCTCCCCATGTTGAATTGCAAGACCTGACCCTGCTTTATTTTTTCATGTTGGATTGCAAGACCTGACCCTGCTTTAATTCTACTGAGCTGCAAACTCACGGCACGGCGGTCCTCAAGCGATCGATGGTTTGTGATCCAGCTCTTTCGCACAAGGTCCTGCACCATAGATACGACGAGTGGCATACGGAATTTGACAAGCTGCAGCGTGTGCATCGAAAGCACGCGTGAACAAGGTGCGGATGAGCAGTATAGGCAGTTGTTGAAGGGAGCGATTAGGGCATTATTTAACCCTCAAAAACACTGAGGATTTCGCTGCGCTGAGGGCGGGCGCTCCGGTGGTCCTGGAGGAATGGTCTTCTGGATTTGGGAGGCTGACCATCCTGCCTGCTAGGTAAACGGTCACCAGGCACTATGGTCTCGCAACTAGAGGATAGTGCGTTATCAAGGGGTTGAAAACCCGTGTCGAATTGTGACGTTTCTTTCTCACCTTGCTCGGAGTCATCATCACTCTAGGGGATCAAAGCCATCCGTGAACAGGACAGTTTGTCTCGGCCTAGACATTTAATCCTGCAGATTCTCCGCACCTGTCTTCATCAAGGATCCGATCTTAGTCTCACGGCTAAGCCGTCGAACCACTGCAACTAATTGGAACGTATGGGACTCCCGGTATTCAGAAAGGAAACAAGAAGAGAACCTCCGAAGGTTTTAATCTCCGGGCATCGTCTTTGCTCTGAAACCGATCATGTTTCTGACGAAGCCGGCAGACACACGCGCTTATTTTGCCGAAGAAGGAGAGACCCATGTCGCAAATTAACAGTACAAACTTCGTGGCGTGAGATGGCGGGCGTGGACGCGAAAAAGAGCCACGAACCCAACCTGCACTTCGTGGACCGCGTGACCGCCCAAGAGCGCGTGCGCGACTTCCAGCAGATGCCGCACCTGGCCAAGGGGGATGCGGTGATTGAGCGGGTGGCCTGGGCCATCGTGCTCGGCCTGTTGTGCACGGCAATCCGGCTGGTGGCGCTATGAGGGAGCGCCGGTCCGTTGGACGCGAAGGCCGCATCCAATTGCATTGGCGTACTTTTACAGAGAGGCGCTCAGGCAGTGGGTCGAGAGGGAGCAGGCGCTCGTCTGGATGGAATATTGGAGCAATCTCGCTCGTGCGGTCAGGGAGTGTTGCGCGAGCAAGGAAGCACTCGTCTGGGTGAAAATAGACACACTCCCACATCGCCTCGCCCCTAGCAAACTTTATGTCCGCGGCGAGGGGACACATTTACAGGCGATGGCGATGCTGTGCCCCTGTGGATGTGGAGAGAGCATCCAGATGAATATTTTCCCGGATGCTCATCCATGCTGGCAAGTGACGCATCATTCAGATGGCGCGGTAAGCCTTTATCCGTCAATTCGGAACCAGAGCGGCTGTAAAAGTCATTTCTTTGTGAGACGAAGTCGAGTGTATTGGTGGAATAGAGAGACTGGAGACGCTCGCATCCCCACTAACACAACCGCAGGATTGTTGCAGAGACCCGCACGGCTGTCGCGGCACACACCTCTCTCGTCGGCTGCTTCCCATTCTCATCGAACCCTTGCCTGATTGCACGGTCAGTGCACGTGAGCCCTGGGCTCTAGAGGCTTTTTTTAGTTATTGAGGATTACAAACGAGTGCGCAGGCCGGAGAGTCAGGTCAATTGTTATTACCTCGTTGGGATCTTCATGAGGCGGTGGCGTTCCGCTTTGAAAAACTTCCCGTCTCCCACTTTGACCGTACAGCTTGCCGCATGAACCCCACCCGCGCTGTCTCACGCCGGAGGCACTGGCGCTTTTCATCATAGAGACCACGCGCCTGCTCGTCGAACGCAATCGAGCGCGCCGGCCCGAGGTTGAACGGATGGAGCGAAAACTGCTGACCGTGGAACACGAGATCGTCCATATCATGGAAGCCATTAAGCGGGGCATCCTGACCGCCAGCACGAAAGCGGCATTAGAGACCGCTGAAGCCGAACGGGCAAGATTTCAAGACGCGATCAAGACCACCGCGACTAAGACGGATAAGGTGGCAATCCTCCTGCCCCGGTCGCCGAGCGCTTGAAGGCACTCGTCCAGGATTTAGGGGCGCTATCCAAACAGCGTCGCACAGGCTAGGGAACAGATTCGCGAGCTGGTCGGCGAGATCCGACTCGTTCCGACGGCAAACGGATAGCTTGATGCGGTGCTCGCTGGGCGCTATGAAAGGGTGTTGAAACTAGCAGTCGGGACGAAGTTAAATAATGTGATTGCGGGGGAAGGATTTGAACCTTCGACCTTTGGGTTATGAGGGAAGCGGCCCTGGGTACTCAGCACTATTCTCCCCTATCTACCCCATAAGTTAGCTCGCATTCTATCGGCGTGACAGCTGCCAATAGGTGCCAGTCCTTCCCAGTTGACGGACAGAACACGGACACAAAGAAGGGGGGCTTCCGATTTGAAGCGCTCCTCTCCGTATGGATCCCCCGCGCCCCCAGCCAGGACGAAATTAACGAATCACATGAATGCCAGACGAACCTAGGCATACGATCAACAGGCCTCGCTACGCTTTGGACAGCGTGGAAGAAGTTCTTGGTGCCGTTGCCGCCTGCCCATTTTTCTCGATGCCGCGCGGGATGTCTGGAGCGCAGCGCGTGAGGCACACAGGGCGGCCAAATCTTAAACAGGTTTCAAACTGACCACTATAGAAATTCTTGGGCGCTTAAGGAGGGGGGAATATGCCTAGTCAAGAGTTGAAATCCAACAGCCGATACAAGAGGACTGTAACTAGGTAAGCGGGTTACGACCGTCGCACGCGCTCAGAGCCGATATCAAAGGGCAGGTAATAGGTACTGGCCTCTAGGCACTGCTTTGTCACCATCCCTCTTCTGCAGGGGCTTCGGCCCCCCCGTCCTAGGAATGTGGCGGAGGGTCCGGTCGGATAGGCTCACATTAGCGCGTTAGTGGCATGGAGGTGTCGAGACATGAACCCGACTCATCCCATCATCAAGCCGACCAGCCCACGGGTGTACTTGGTCCTCCTCCACGTCATGTTCCTGGTGCTCTATGGGGTGCATCTGCTCTCGCCCATGACACGCGTCCAAGCAGGGCTCAGCCTCGCGTTAGCCACGCTCACCCTCTTGCTCGTGACGCTCCCCCGCGCTCAGCTCGACACGGCATGGTTTGTGGGCCTCCTGACCGGGGGCAATACGGGCGTGCTGGTGGCCACCGTTGAGAATGGGACGAGCCCCGAGCTCTGGATGTTGGGCGCCGTGGTGCTGCTCGTGGCGATGGCCTCCTATGCTCCGTCGATTCTGCATTTCGGCTTCCTGAGCAGCCTGGTCATTGGAAGCTATGGGGTGATGCTGCATCGTTCGACGCTGCTTCAAACCGACGAGGTCTTAGTCCTGCCTGCCTTATTGTGTCTGGCGCTGGTCTTCGTGAGCAAGATCACGACCACACAGGCCGAAATACAGCGCATTGTAGGCCCGGAAGACCCCGCCCGAAATAAGTCCTTGTGTGACGCGCTCACCGGGTTGCCCACCCGTGCACAATTTCTCGAGCGTGTCGAGCGTATGGTGCAGTATGGCCAATACAATCCCAGCTTCCGCTATGCCATCTTGTTTGTGGACTTAGATGGCTTCAAACCCATCAATGACCGACTCGGGCATAAGGCGGGCGACGCCGTGTTACGCCATACGGCGAAACTCTTTCAAGGCTGTTTGAGACAAGGGGACGTGGTCGGACGCTATGGCGGCGACGAGTTTACGTTCTTACTGAACCAGGTGCACGATCCCGCCGACGCGACCTCGATCGCTGAGCGGATCCTGACGAAACTCCAAGCCCCGATCAATGTGGGCGAGCCCGTCCAGGTGGGGGCCAGTATCGGCATCGCCTTCAGTACCAACATGCATGAAACCGCGGAGGAGTTGATTCGCGATGCCGACCGGGCGATGTACCGAGCCAAGGCCCAAGGAAAGAATCGCTATGTCGTCAGTGAGCAGGCTGACATCCCGAAAACGGAGTTCAGAGAGCGATGGAAACGGATGGAACAACTCAAGTGGTATTAATGGCGTTGCTCGGGCGATATTGAGTCATGAAGAACTCGTCTGAGACGCGACTCAGAGCCTATCCCCCGGCGCATACTTCCGATACCACCAGCGGCAGAGGTATCCTACTGAACTCTTGGTGGGCAAGGCACATGAATTGTTTTATCTGGGATACATACGGGAGGGGCCAGTGCCTTGAGCGACTGAAACTTGGTGTTGCCGGTGAAGAACGTGGCTTCCAGCTTGTAGAGCTCACGCGCGACATTGTTGTCCTTGTGAAACGGCGTGTCGGGAAAGACCTTCGCGAAAATCTCTTCCGTCAGCACGTGCTGGATCAGCATCTCTCGCACATCCGCGTCCGTGAGGCTGGGGTTGATGGCCTCCTGCGCGTGGACGAGGAAGCGTTCTGATTCCTTGCGGAATTCGGAGTTCTCCGTATGCGCGCGCTCAATCATGCCTCGCAGCGCTTCGAGCACGGCCGGCAGATCGGCCTTGAACTGCTCGACCGCCTTCCTGAATTCCGCGATTTCAGTTCGCTCGTAGCTGAAGAAGAGCGTGAGCATCTTCTTGAGTTCATCGACATCATCGACTGGGCACTCCATTATCCGTTGCCCGTTCTGTATCAGCACGGCGCGGGTGGTGTCCTCGAAGATGATGTTGTCCCTCGGATAACCGCGCTTGAACTTTTCAATGATTTCTTCATCGAGATCATCTGTGCTGTCCTTGGCTTCCCAATAGCTGAACGGCACGCGCAGTTCATAGAGCAACGCGCCATCGACGTAGCGCTTGTCCCTGGTCAGGGTATCGAGTCTGTATTCCGGGATGAAGACGAGATCATGCTGCTTGCCCCAGCTTTTGAGCAGGTCTTTGAACGCTTCGCGCAGCACGCTTTCGCGCGTGGTGCCGGAGACCTTGCAGCTGATTGAGGTAGTGCTGGATGAGTGCGTGGCTCACTACAGAAGAATCCTTGCGTGCGTGAGACTCACCGACCGGGGAAGAACGACGACAGGCTACGTTTTGTCCGCAAGGGTGTCAATCCACTAAAACAGGGAATATCATCACTTGCGCAGCTTGGTGGACTTCCATATACCAATGCTCCCTCCAAGCTCGCTCGTTATCTCTTCTGGGATGGAGCCTGATTGATCTCCCACTGCGCGCGTCCAACGAGGGCCTTCGGAGGCCGCGCGTTGCGCGAGCACAGGAGATCAACAGTCTCCATCCCCTCTTTCTAATTGGAGATCACCCTGGGCGCCTGAAGTTGGCTGATACAGTCCTGCCAAAGCGTGGCCGGGTCCTGATCAAAGATGCCGATCGAATCTGGCGGCAGGGTCGCCCACGCTCCCTGGAGCATTTCGTATTTCAACTGCCCCGGAGCCCACCCGGAAACTCCGGCAAAAACGCGGAAGGCTTCGTTTGGCTTGGCCTGCGTAATGATGCGTTCCAGGACCTTGGACGTGCCCCCGACATAGACTCCGTCGAAAACCGATTGTGCCTCTGCCGGTGGATCCTTCAGTCGAAACAATAGTAGAAGGCGCGTCATATCCACCGGCCCTCCACCAAACAGTCGATAGCTGGTCCCGTTGAGGACGGTGAGCTCCGGCAACGCCTCGGACAAGAGAACCTTCAGGGAACGATTCAGAATGAGCCCGAGCGTTCCCTCAGGCCCATGCTCCACGATAAGCACAACGGCCTCGCGGAAGTTCGGATCCATTAACGAAGGGCTGGCCACTAAGAGCACGCCTTTCTTCACCGACGACGGCGCGAATTCTCCTGCCACCAGAGCCGGTGCCGGATGCAGGAAGGTCAAGAGTGCTCCGAGCAGTAAGCCCGCCGTAGCTCTGCGCGCACCAGTGGGACCAGGCGCGCTCGAGTACCTAGACATGAGCGTGGAAGATACGGACATCCTACTCCTCAGCCGGTTGCTTTGAGAATTTGCGTCAGGCTACGACTCGCTGTCGGTGGGTGTCAACTCACCGAAGCGGAGAACTACACCGCTGACGGCTTTAGACAGGAATCACGTCGGGCTGGAAGGCAAATTGTATCGTGCTTACTCCACTGCCTGCTCCAGCAGCTTACCGACTGGATCGAGTTTGGACGTGAGCTCCACCGGCACCGCGTGTCGCTCTCTCAGCAGTTCGGGGGAGTTGTAGGTGAGCCACACCTTGCCGTCCTTGTCTTCCCACGCCAATGCTTTCATTGGGAGATCAATGGCAGTCGTCGGTTTGGCCACCATGAGCGCGGTTCCTCCTTGCGGCTTCCCGAAGATGAGCAGCTCGGTCGGTCTCATCTCTAATCCCGCTTTCTTCGCTTCTCCGCCATGGTCGATCCGGACAAAGATCTTCATCCCCTTGGCCGTGACGGCCTTCTCGATCCGGTCGATCGTTTCGGAGACTGAATATCTACTGGGCTTCGTCACCATACTGCCGCCTGTCTGAGCTGTAGCCGCCGATACAGCCGCGACCATCAGGCTCATGGACAGTAACCCTTCCACCATAGTTTGAAGAAACTTCATTGGGGACTCCTTGTTCTAGAATGGTGATGCGATGACCACAGTGGATTAACCAGGCTACCCTTTCCTTGGCTTGGACGGTATCGCCACGGTACAGGGAACCTTCAATGACGAATCCGAGAGGAGGTGCTTGTCGTCCAGCAACTTCATGATGAGCTTGGCGGCTTGAAAGAGATCGTTCTGTTCCTCTTCGGCGATCCAAAACTTCGTCTTGATCTGCGTGACGCGCTCGGCCAATTCCTGATCATCCGATTCCCCTGCATACAGCAGGTGCCGGAGTGCGACATGGCGCACTTCACAGCCACATTGGTCCGGATCGTTCACCGGGAGCCGGCCGCGCATCTCCTGATCCTGCTTCTCCACCGGAATACCCATTCGCGCTAACAAGGTTCGGCGAGATTCCATCAACATCGAATCCATCGCGTCCAGGGCATTCGTGTCGACAAAATAGTCGATGCTTTTACGGCTGGACTCTTCCGTATTGAGATCGGGATGCTCGCTGGATGGCGTGGCATCGATGACGATGATGACACAGCCGCGGGGAAACAGACGATCGAGCGAGGTGCCGAGAATGTTCCGGTTCACATATTCGAGGATGGCCTGCACTCCAAGATTATCGATGGGACCGCCGTCATAGAGATGCAGATACTGCGGCGGTGCCACATATTTTTGCAGGGTCACGTCCTGGAACGCACCAGGGAACGCGGATGAGGCATTCACGGCATTGGCCACATGATAGGCCGCGAGCACGGATTGGAGCTCCGCGAAGCGTTCGTCCGTAAATGTGAAGCGGGTATGGTCGTTATGGACGGTCGAATTGAGCAGGATCTTGGGATGGAGCCGCAGGTCTGCAAAGGTGGCCTGATGGTAGAGACGGTTGTTGAAGACCTGCACCATAATATCCGAGCGGGTGAAGTCGGACAGCCAGTAGCGAAAGATGTTCTGAGGTAGAAACCACCGGCGAATCCAGCTGCTCTGGAAATCGTAGCCCAACGCCTCGCGGACCGCCGGCTCTGTAAATGCCCCGGCCTTATCACCGAGTCCATAGTACACCGCCGGGAGTGTCCCGCCGGAGACGCCTGAAATCACGTCGACTTGTTCCAGGAAGCCCCGCTGTTGGAGTTCCAACATCATGGCGGCGCCGAAGTTGGCCGCCCGGCTCCCACCGCCGGAGATGGCGAGGGCGACAAATCGACCATCCTTCCGTTCGAGATCGGTCAACTTCCATGAACCGGCTGTGTCGGGCACCGGCGTGCCAGCGGGCCACGACTTATTCCATCCTGGTCGCCAGTGGCCTGGCAGAAGAGCACATCCACCGATCATCACCAAAAGATACAGAATGAACATCCTGCCGCGCAACGTATAGCCGTGAAAATTTCTGCTGCGATTCTTTTTCGATGGATGTGGTAGGTGGGACGACATAGACACCTCTCAGAGAAGCCAATTGTAAGAGTCGTAGAGGAATCAGGCAAGACAGATTGCACGGTTACATAAGGAAACACGTGCTTTTTGGCGAGCTCGCTACCCCGTTAATCGGTATCAGTCAAAATGAGCGGGATCGGATCTCGGCAAACCAGAAATGGAGACGCTCTGAGTTTGCAGAAGGAAATAAGGCGTCGGTTTTTTGGGTTATAGTAGCTCATGGCGTCCAAGTCACATGCGCGCGCTCGTCGAAATACACACAGGCGTCGGAGCAGGCTCACGTTCGTCCGGCGGTTTGCGCGTTCGCGATGGCGTGAGTTCCAGGCGGTGAGGGCCGCATTGGCGGCGTCGCCTCCGGCATTCCAGATTCTCATCGGCGCGATCCTCATCCTACTGACTTGGTCCAGCGTGAACTGGTCGTACCATGCGATCAACAAACCGACCGAGGTGTTCTTCCCATTGGACAACTCGCTCGACAAGAACCCGATCGAGACATGGCGGCAATACGGAGCACTGTTCCGCGAGCATTCGACTCCGGTCATCTCGCCAGATCTGCTCGCCGCGCTTGCCCAGGTGGAGGGCGCCGGCAATCCCGTGGCGCGAACGTACTGGCGGTGGCAACGCACATGGAATCCCCTGGCGGTCTACCGGCCTGCATCGAGTGCCGTCGGCATGTACCAGATCACCGATGGGACGTTTCAAGAGGGGAAGCACTACTGCATCCACGATCACAAAGTGGTCGAGGATGGTCCCTGGTACGATGTGAAATCCTGTTGGTTCAACAGCCTCTACACTCGCGTCGTACCAACCCATGCCATTGAGCTGACTGCAGTCCTATTGGATCGCGGAGTGAAGAGCGCGATCGGACAGAGGCGGATCGCCGGTACGACGCTCCAGAAGAAGCAGGATCTGGCCGCCGTGATTCATTTGTGCGGAGCCGGAGCGGGCCATGCTTACGCTACGCGCGGCTTCCATCTGATCCCCGGGCAGCGATGCGGCAACCACGAGGTCATCCGCTACCTCATACAAGTCAATGCCATGAGGCGCCAGTTCGCCCAGTTGGCCTCCGCCGACTAGCTGTTCCGGTTCGCGTGACTATTCCTCACTGCGCGCGTCGAACGAGCACATTCTGATCGTGCGCGTTCCGCGAGCACAGGAGACCAACGAGCCACCCTCCCCCCCTCTCTTCCCTCTTGAATCCCGCCACCCCACCGCCGCATACTTTCGCTCCATGGCCCCCTCTCCCTCTGATCGCTCACAACCGCTTCAAAACCTCGAAACCGATGCCGCCCTGCGTGCGATCCTCGAAGGCACTGCAACGGCAACGGGCGAGGAATTTTTTGCGGCACTGGTGCAGAACCTTGCCAAAGCGCTCGGCACACATGGCGCATGGGTGACGGAATATTTTCCCGAGAAGCGCCGCCTCCGCGCCCTCGCTTTCTGGATGGATAGCGAGTGGGTCAAGGACTATGAAGTCGATATCGCCGGAACTGCCTGTGAGCAGGTGATCGACCAGGCCAAACTCGTGCATTTTCCCGACCGCGTACTGGATCTCTATCCTCACTCGGAAGAATTGAAAGCAACCGGCGCCGTTAGTTATCTGGGTGTGCCGCTGCAAGACACGGACGGTCACATACTCGGACACATGGCGGTCATCGACCGGCGGCCGATTCCAGAGGAACCGCGGGTCTATGCGATCTTTCAGATCTTCGCCGCGCGGGCCGCAGCGGAACTCCAACGGCTGCGGGCGGAAACCGAAGTGCGCGAACGGGAAGAAAAAGTCGCGCGGCTCCTTGGCAGCGCCATGGACGCGATCATCGAGCTGGACGATCGGCTCCACATCACCCGCGTGAATCCCGCCGCGGAGAAAGTGTTCCGCTGTCCAGCGGACAGGATGACCGGCCAGGATTTCCGGCGATTCGTGAGCCACAAGGATGCAGACCGCCTCCTGACATTCATCGCCGAATTGGACGGGCGTCCGGAAGGTCGGCAGTCGCGCTGGGTAGCCGGCGGGCTCACCGCCCGTTGTCCCGAGGGCGAATCATTCCCGGCCGAAGCGACGCTCTCCCGCTTTGAGTTGCATCGGCAGCGCTTCACGACCCTGATCCTCCGCAACGTGCACGATCGGGTGGAAGCAGAGCAGAAGATCCACTCGCTCACCGCCGAAACCGAATTGTTGCGGGAGGAACTGCAGGCCTTGCATCACGATGAAGCCCTGATCGGCGAGAGCCCGGCGATTCGACAGGTCCTGCGCGATATCGGCCAAGTCGCGAAGACCGACGCGACCGTGCTGATCCTGGGCGAGACCGGCACCGGCAAGGAACTGGTAGCGCGCGCGATCCATGCGGGAAGCCAACGGCACGAGCGGCCGCTGATCACCGTGAATTGCGCGGCGATCCCCGTCACGCTGATCGAGAGTGAATTGTTCGGTCATGAAGCGGGGGCTTTTACCGGTGCGACCAGGAAACGTGATGGCCGCTTTGCCCTGGCGGACAAAGGCACCCTCTTTCTCGATGAGATCGGGGAGTTACCGCTCGACATGCAAGCGAAGCTGCTCCGCGTACTGCAGGAAGGCGAGTTCGACCCGGTCGGGAGTTCCTCCACCAGAAAAGTGAACGTGCGCGTGCTGGCGGCGACGAATCGTGATTTGGAGCAATCTGTTCGCGAGGAAGGATTCCGCGAGGATCTCTTCTACCGGCTCAACGTGTTTCCGCTCCGCTTGCCGCCCCTGCGCGAGTGCGGCGACGACGTGGTGCGATTGGCCTCTGTCTTCGCCCGACGGTTCGCCGCGAAGATGGGCCGCACGATCGCTCCCCTGACCGCCGACTGCGCGCGCCGGCTCAAGGACTACAGCTGGCCCGGCAACGTGCGGGAACTGCAGAACGTCATCGAGCGGGCCGTGATCACGGCGACCGACGGGCAATTGAATCTGGATCGGGCCTTGCCGGAGGCGTCGCCGGTTCACCTGCCGCCTGCCGAAAAGACTCTATCCTCCCCCGGCCAGATCCGAACGGCGAAGGAACTTGAAGGTCTCGAACGCGCCAATATCCTGCGCGCCCTTGACGCCGCCAAGTGGAAAGTCTCCGGCGAGAAGGGCGCGGCAACCCTGCTCGAAATGAACGCCTCGACTCTCTCGTCACGCATGAAAGTGTTGAAGATTCACAAGCCCCGCTGAACAGAGATTTCTCCCGTCACCCATTCTTCATCCCTCACGTCTCCGGGATTCACCTTCATCGATCCACGAGATCTCGCAAATCTTCTCACGAGATTTCGCAAGTCGCGAAATGTCGCCACTTGCCCACTTGCCCTTGATTGATTCCAAGTCGATGAATTTCCATCGCTCCATTCAATTTCACCGTGCTGGCATCGATGCTGCTGTACGGACCCGGCATTGGTGATCCAATCACAACAAGGAGCAGCGCGATGGTGCCGATTCATGATCTCGGCTGGTGGTATTGGTTCCTGACCGTGGGCCTGCTGGGCGCCGGCCTCTTCGGCTGGCCGGCGGGAATCTTCCTGGCGATGGTGTTGGGTGCCGTTCAGATCAGTCACGTGGTCTGGCTCACGCGAGACCCCGCCGCCTTTTCCGTGCACGTGCGAGTCGCCTATTTGGCGCTACTGATCACCGGATTGTGGGGACCGTTGAAATATATTCACTGGGTGCAATTGGCCGGAACCACGGCGCGGGTGCTGGTCGGCTATTGCCTGCTGGCGCGCACTCTGTCGCTGGCGCCGTGGAATCGCTGGCAACCGTTGTCGTGCGCGCTGATCCGACGGACGTTTCTCTCGCTTCAGGCGGCAATGCCACCCTGCGGGGACGTGTTCCGCCGGATGTCGCGCGAGCGGGTGCAGGGATGAACTGGGAATTGTTCTGCAAGACTGCCGACCAGTTCTTGTTTCGGCACTATCTAAAAAACACTTCACCGACGGATAAGAAGGACACCATGACGAACTTACAGGCCGGGAAGATCGAGGATTTGAAAGGCTTCAACGGTGGCTTCTCGGGAGAGATTCTTCTTCCGAGCGACGATGCCTACGAGAGCGCACGTCAGATCTGGAACGCGATGATCGACAAGCGCCCCGCAATCATCGCTCGCTGCGCCACTACGTCGGACGTCGTCCGCGGGGTGAACTTCGCGAGGGATCACGGGCTCTTGCTCGCCGTCCGTGGCGGCGGGCACCACATCGCCGGCAATGCCCTATGCGACGACGGCCTCGTGATCGACCTTTCGAAGATGAAGGCCGCGCGAGTCGACCCCGCTGGGCGCCGCGTGACCATCGAAGGCGGTGCCACGCTCGCGGACCTCGACGCCGCCACCCAGGCCCATGGCCTCGCCACCCCGGTCGGCATCAACTCCACCACCGGCATCGCCGGGCTGACGCTCGGCGGAGGCTTCGGCTGGCTCAGTCGCAAGTACGGCATGACGATCGACAACCTGGAGTCCGCCGAGGTCGTGACCGCGGCCGGTGAGGTCGTGCGCGCCAGCGCGACCGAGCACCCTGACCTCTTCTGGGCGCTACGAGGGGGCGGCGGCAACTTCGGCGTGGTCACCCGCTTCGAGTTTCGACTCCATCCTGTCGGCCCTGACGTGCTGAGCGGACTCATCGTGTACCCGATCTCCGAGGCGAAACGGGTGTTGCAGCAGTACCGCGAATTCCTCGCCAAGGCGCCGGAGGAGCTCGCCGTGTGGACCGTCCTGCGCCAGGCGCCTCCGCTGCCGTTCCTCCCCGAGGAGGTCCACGGCAAGAAGATCATCGCGCTCGCGCTGATCTATGCTGGTGACCCGAAGCAGGGTGAACCGCTGATCGAGCCGTTGCGCAAGTTCGGCATCCCCCTGGGCGAGCACGTCGGCATCCAGCCTTACGTGGCATGGCAGCAGGCCTTCGACCCGCTGCTCACCGCCGGCGTCCGCAATTATTGGAAGTCCCACAATTTTTCGACACTCAAGGACGGGCTCTTCGACGCCGTCATCGCATACATCGAGACGTTGCCGTCCCCTCAGTGCGAGATCTTTTTCGCCGCCATCGGCGGGGCCACCACCAGGCCGGCCCCGGACTCCGCGGCCTATGCGCATCGCGACGTCACGTTCGTCATGAACGTCCACGGTCGCTGGGAGGACCCGGCCGACGACAATCGCTGCATCGGCTGGGCACGCGACTTCTTCAATGCCTCGGCACACTTCGCCAGCGGCGGCGTCTATGTCAATTTCCTCACCGCCGACGAAGGCGATCGCGTGCGTTCCGCTTATGGATCGAACTACGATCGCCTCGCCCAGGTGAAGCGTACGTACGACCCGGACAACCTCTTTCGCATGAACCAGAATATCCAGCCGGCCTGAGCGAACAAGATGCGCCCAGCACATCCTTCTGACCGAGCGTTACATTGTCCCTTTATGGAGTCGGCGGACTGTCCTTCACTGCGCGCATCGGACGAACACAGTCTCATCGTACGCGTTCCGCGAGCACAGGAGACTAACGGGCTTCTCTTCCCTCCCTTGACCCCGACACCTCGCAAGCGCATCCTCTCGGCGAAATCCTGCGAATGTTACACTGCTCCTCGAGCCATCGGCCTAACGCAGAACCCTCGCCGGGGCTTTCGGCTCACGAGAGGACTCAAATCGTGGTTGCTGCCTTGCTCCTGCTACTTGTTTCCCTATCGAACCAGGATCATGCCTGGGCTTTTTCCCACTCTCCATCTGTTGAGCGAGTGTCCTCGGCCAAAACTCTCACGGGCAATGAATTACTCCGAATCGGCGAGGTCCATGATCATCAGCATCACTTTCCTGAAGCGCTGACGTACTACCAGCTCGCGTTGTCGACGTTCCGGGAGAACAAGCAGGCCCACGGCCTGGCGACTGCCTTGGTGAAAATCGCACAGGTCTATGAACAACAAGGCAAGATTCAGGAAGCCGGCGTTGCAGTCCGGGAAGCCATTCCTATTTTCGCCAAGCTACCTGACCGGACCGCTCATGCCAGAGCGCTGTTGGTCATGGGGCGAGTCTCGGCCAGGCTTGGACAGCTTGAGGACGCTCGTGTGTCGTTCAGCCAAGCGATCACCCTCTTCGACCGTGGGAAAAATCGACATGGATGGAACGAAGCATCGGTTGAGCTGGGGCTGCTACTGGTCGGTGACGGCGTGACAGAGGAAGGCCTGTCGTTACTGCAACAGGCGCGGCAAGACGCGCGCATCCGCCAAGATCGAGGTCAGCAACTTGCGGCGGTCGTGGCATTAGGGAACGCGCACTGGCTCTTAGATCGGATGAACGCTGCCCGCCCGTATTACGACGAGGGACTTCAACTGGCTGAAGTCGATCGGAATATGGCGGTCGAAGCGACGCTTCGACTCCGGCTTGCTCAATTGAATGGTGAGGAGGAGCGGTTGACCGAAGGCATCGAACTGGGGAAGCGCGCACTCTTCCTCTCCAAGACCTTGCGTGACCCCGCGACTGAAGCGGCGACATCGTCCCTGCTGGCCGACCTCTACCGGAAGATGGGACGGAACGCCGAGGCAGATGAGTCGGCACAGCGCGCGCTATTGATTTATCGCAGCCGTCAGATCGTCGTGCACGGCGGCCGCTAATCAGCACACAGGGCCGGCCTTTTCTCATGAATGACGCCTATTTGCCAAGCCCCAGTCCCAGCGGGTTTCCCGGATATTCTTATGGTATGATGAACACGGCTTGTGAGGCGCGTCGATGTGGTCATTTGGCAGGAGTCTCACGCTTGCGTTAGTCTTCATCGCGTCCCCAGCTTTGGCTACCAATCAAATCTATTCCTATAAAGACGATTCCGGGACGACCAATTTCACCACAGAGCTCTACTCAATCCCTGAGAAATACCGCAGTCAGGCCGTGCCCCTCCATTCCGACACATACGCACCAGCCGAATCTGCCGCACCTGCCGGACCACCGACCCCTGTCGCAACACCGGAACCAGCCGAGTCTGTCGCGCCAACTTCTCCAGCGGCCGACCTACGGGTGGTCACGGCGAGTGGCGAATATAGAATGGGAGATCACGATACTCGTGCCGAGGCGGTTCGATTGGCTGTCGACGCGGCAAAGAGACAGGCCCTTGAACAAGTCGCAACGTATCTGGAAAGCGTGACCGAGGTCCAGAACCTGGACGTCACGAGGGATGATATCCGGACCTATACCGCCGGGGTCGTCATGGTGCTGGATCAAAAGATCACCACGCAACTTGACGGGGAGACGGTGGTCATCCATGTCGATCTCACGGCGCAAGTGGATCCCAATGAAGTCGCCCAGGCCATTGCGGCGCTTCGGGACAATGAGAGCGCGAAAACTGAATTGTTGGCGCTCCGAACCGACGTTGACCAATTGCATGAACAGCTCGATGCTGCCAACCAGGCCTTGAGCACGGCTGTGTCGCCTGACCAGGTTCAGAGTCTCAACCAGGAACGCCAACAGCTCCTAAACCAGCTGCAAGCCAATGCGCTCGTGTCCCAGGCCTGGACGGATTGGGTCTACGTGAATCCGACCATCTACCCCTATCCGTGGCTCGGAGCGCAACAAGTGTACGGATTGCTGCTTCAGGCGCGGCAGTTCTATCCGATGAATCGCCATCTTCCGATCATGCAACACATGGTCACTCAACAAACCGGCGCGTTCCCTCCTGCTCCGGCAGGATCCGTACAGCCGTTCCGTCCACATCCCTCCTTGCTGATTCCTCAGTCTCGCCATTTTGCGCCTCAATCGGTTTTCAGCCCACCCACGAGATCGGCTGTTCCCGTTCCGAACTTCCACCAGCTAAATCCCTCGACGGCGCCGGCGCCATACCTGTCAACACCGCTGCCTCCGACGCTGCACCAGATTCATCCGCCCCATATGGCACAGCCTAACCTCCCAATGGTTCGCGCGCCGTTTTTTTCCCCGCGGCCGGCCCCACACATGAATCCACAACACTTTGGCTGGAGAGGAGGGCACTCAGGCGGGGGAGGTCACTTCGGGGGTGGTCACTCCGGCGGGGGACATCACGGACGCTAATCACTCACGTCTCGTTCCAATCTGAATCAGTTTCTCGCCTGACAACGGGACTGGCGACGGCTCGTCTCCTTTCGGCGATCGAGGGGACTTGACCGAGTATTCCCATGGCGGTAGCATGAATACCCTCGACGTTCCAATGAGGGTGGCTGCTGTCTCTTCCGTACGCCTCTGCCCGTCATCCTGCGCGCCGGATTTTACCGCAGTCCCTTTCATTCCTACGCCGGATTCTTGGTCATAACCATTCCCTGGAGCGGGATCCTTAGAACGGGGGTCCTTATGGTGACTGTCAGCCGCAGAGTTCTCCTTCTCCTTTTGGCACTGCTCCTTGTGCCGTGTGTCTGCTCCCTGGTTGCACCGAATCCCATTCATGCCAGCGAGACTCCGTCCTTTCTGCTGGCCACCGTAGCGCCTGCCGAACGTCTTCCTCCGCCGGTCACCTGGCTGGATGATCTGGAACAGAAGCTGACGACCTACTTCACGAAGAAATATCCCGCGTACGATTTCGCACCGTATGCGCAGGAGCTGAGCCGAATCCGTAGCGCGATGAACCTGGGAGACCGGTGGGGAGTCAAGCGGGAGATGGGAGTGTTTCTCAAGATGCTGGCGATTCGTGCGCATGGTCTGGGAGACGATGCGGCCGAGGAATTGACCGTGCTCTCGCAACGGATGATGCCGGATGAAGAGTTCGGCATCGTGTTTCCCGGATCGGAACGATCGCCGTAAACGGTCAGGAGGACTGTGCCGGAAGTTGCAGCGAGAATCCGAACCTGAGAGGGAGGATCCGATCATGGCTTCACAAAAACCCGTGACCACCCGCATTCTCGGCGAAGTCAAACGCATGGATGGATGCGATCTCGATACGTTGACGAAGAGTCTCCCCGACCTGTCCTGGAACCAGGTCTTTGACGAAGTCGACCGGTTGAGCCGGCGGGGCAAGGTGCTGGTGACGTTCGGCGTCAAAGGTCACTACATGATCCGGATGCCGGACCACAAAAAGAGGTCCACAACCCACGACGTCCGGCATGGTCAGTGAGGGAGTGGGTGGTCTACTGAGCGGGCGCCGATTCTTCCGATACCTTCTGTGCCGAGAGTGGCATCGCAATGGATTCGAGCGACTGCCGTTCTGCCTTGACCCCCATCAACAGTTCCACGAACGCACCTGCGAGCATCAAACTGCCTCCCAATAGGTAGCCGTAGAAAATGCTCGTGGCAGAATCTTCGATGAGTTTGCCGTAGAGCCACGGAGCGAGGATCCCGGCTCCCTGCGCCACGATGAAGAAGAACGCGATGGCCATCGCACGGATCTCCATGGGGAAAATCTCGCTGACGGTCAGATAGGCCGCGCTGGCGCCCGCCGAAGCAAAAAAGAATACGCATGACCAGGCCAGCGTTTGGGTCACGGAACTCAATGTGCCTTGCCAAAACAGATACCCTGTTATAGCCAGCAGGCAACCGGCGGCCGCATAGGTGAAGCTGATCATCGGCTTACGGCCGACGGTGTCGAAGAAGCGGCCGAGCAAGAGCGGACCGAGGAAGTTCCCGAGAGCAAACGGCAGGATATAGAAGCCGATGCTGCTGCTTGGCACGGCATAAAACTTCATGAGCACGAAGGGGTAGGTAAACGAAATCGCATTGTACATAAACGATTGCGTCGTCATGAGCACGATGCCGAGCGTCGTGCGCCTGGGATAGGTTTTCAAGAGCTCGCAAGCCACCGTGCCCAATGTCACATGTGGCCGGGCATACACGGTGATGGAACCTTGTGGACTCGGCAACGACGCCAGTTTTTCTTCTCGCGTGACCTGCTCCTCGATGGTGGAGACGACCGTCTCTGCTTCCGCGACCCTCCCATGGGTCATGAGCCAGCGGGGACTTTCCGGAATGAATCGCCGGACAAGGACGATGCTCACACCCAGGATCGCCCCCAACCCGAAACACAGGCGCCATCCCAAATGTTCCGGAATGAGTCGAGGGTTCAGGAATACAATGGTGAGAAGTGCACCACCGGCTGCGCCGAGCCACCAAGTGCCGTTGATCAATAGATTGGTATGCCCGCGCCAACGCGCGGGGATGAGTTCATCGATGGCGGAATTGATCGCCGCGTATTCCCCGCCGATGCCCGCCCCTGTCAAGAAACGGAAGAACATGAAGCTCCACAAATCCCAGGATAACGCCGTCAACACCGTGGCGATGAGATAGAGAAACAGCGTGACCATGAACCATTTCTTGCGCCCCTGCCGGTCGGTGAGATAGGAAAAGACGACGGCTCCCAGGACAGAGCCGGCCAAGTAGGCCGACGCGGTCAGCCCGACTTCGGATTCCGTCAGGTGCAATGTGGCGGTGTGGGTGAGGACGGGACCGAGCGCGGCGACGATGGACACCTCGAGTCCGTCCAGCACCCAGGTGATACCGAGCGCCGTCACCACCAGCATATGCCAGCGTGACCAGGGCAAGCGGTCCATCCGCTGCGGGATGTTCGTCTCGATGGGAGCAGTCGGCGCAGCGGACATGTCCCATCCTATCACCCATCGATACCGGGGGAGAAAAAGATGTCAGGTACATACCGCAAATGAAGGGACCTGCACTGAGGGCCACAGGTCGCCCACTGTGACTAGGGAGCTTACTCGTGGAAAACGGCTTGCCGATCCAGCGCCCTTTCCTGAACCGGCTCCCATACCCGATCGCCCCAGCCGATCGATCCGTCGCCGTTTCCTGCCCCTCCGGTCACAATAGATCAACTCACCCGCAACCCAAAAAAACCGACCAACAATACAATATATTAAGGAAACGGCTCTTCTCTTCTGTCGACCTTGGCAGGCCTAATTACCGGAGAAAAGAACAGTCCTGAAACCGGAACCTCGGTCTCATGACAACCCATGCTGTTCACGCCCGATGCGGCCATCGTACCGATTGGACGATTTGAACAACTCGAATTGCCCGTCTCTCGCATAACTGGCCATGCGAGTCCGCAGCGTCTGCATGTCGACAGCGGTCATCGGCGTGAAGCGCCGCATGATGCCGAGATTCTGCTGCAAGACCTGCCGTGAATCGATACCGCTGACCAGGGAGGCGACCGGCAGGCTCAACACATAACGCAGGGCTTCTTCCACGGTGACGACGCCTCGTTTGATCGGCTCGGCATTGCCGCTGAGCGATTTCATGGCGAGGGGTGCGATGCCTCGTTGCGTGAGGACCGGCAGCACCTCCTGCTCGAAACTCCGGTAGGTCCCGTCGAAGACGTTCAATGGCATCTGACACGTATCGAAGGGAAAGTCGTGTGCCAACATCTTGAGGTGAATCCTCGGATCTTTGTGGCCGGTGAAGCCGAGGAACCGCACCTTGCCCTGCTTCTTGGCTTCAAGCAAGGCGTCGGCTGCTCCGTTCGGTGCAAAGTGCCGGTCGGGGTCGTCGTCATACACCACTTCGTGAATCTGCCAGAGGTCGAGATAGTCCGTCCGCAGACGGCGCAGCGATTCGTCGAGCTGTTGCAGCGCGACCCGTTTGTCGCGTCCATGCGAACAGACTTTGGTCATGAGGAAGGCCTGCTGCCGGCGACCTTGCAACCCCTTGCCCATTAATTCCTCGGATCGCCCGCCATTGTATTCCCATGCGTTATCCAGAAACGTGACGCCGGCATCGAGCGCTTCGTGTAATATCCGGATGGCTTCGGCCTCGCTCTCTATGCGGCCCAAATGAGCGCCACCGAAACAGAGAGCCGACACCTGCACCCCCGTCTTTCCCAACATGCGCTTCGGGATCTCTCCGGTCGCGGCATTCGCTATAGCACTGTGGCCCGGAAACTCGGCAGGAGATGCTTGCTCCATGGCCTTAGCCAACCCTCGCGGACCGGTGAGAACCATGAACGACCCGGCCACACCAAGCGTTTTCAACAACTGTCGGCGATCGAGCATCGTTGACCAGAAATCTGTGCCATGTTTCCTGGATTTCATGGAAAGCCCTCTCCCCGTTAGGTGAGGGGTTGAACATTCCGTTCGGCAGGCTCACATCTCTCAGGGACGGACCCCTAAGCGATTGTCGACCTTGTCAACGCCGAAGACATACCAGGAGTCGAGCTCGGCCAGCTCGCTTTGCGGCGCAGAAGGCACGTCTCCTTCCAGCGTGACCACCGCCTTCTTCACAGTCACACGGATGCGCTCGACATTGACGAAGGGATCTTTTTCCAATACGAGGCGCACGGCTTTCGCGATTTCCTGATCGGAATCTTCCTGTCCTGGGACGACCTCCATCCCATTGATGACGTCTCGAATCCCTGGAATCCACCAGACCAGCACGCCGGCCAGCCGTTTCTGGATGAGGCTGGTGACATGATTACCCAGGAGCACGACCCCTTCCGTGACCGACACTTGGATGACCCCATGCGGCGTCACGGTCGCCTCCCTGACGATTTCCCACGCACCGTTGCGCTTCACCTGGGTCGTACAGTTCTCCAGGCCGGGCTCATGCAGCAAGGCATCGCGCACCGCGTCCAGGATCACCACGTCACCCATGACCTTATTCATGATTCATGGACATGCCTACTACCAATCTCCTACGCGCCGACGCACATTCAGAAGCGGGCAATCGCGGGTATTGCGCCGTCAACCGAGCTCATTCAATGTCGCTTCCAGCAGAAATCGTACGCATGGCCTCAATTGATTGTCCAATAGCTACCGTTCGAGACGCGGCTCTGGATGCCACGATGGAGCCTCCTCTTCGTCGGCAGAGGCCCATTCCTCTCGTCCACCCACACCCTGCCCGATATAACGATCGCCCGCGAGCACGTGCAAGATGGCCTGCCGCAGTTCTGCCACGGCGGATCGTTTGAGCAGATAACCGCGGGCTCCCGAGTTGAACGCCAAGGACACATAGACTGCCTCCCGATGGACTGTCAGAATGATCACCTTGCTTTGCGGCGCGCAGGTCTGTAGGGCACGAGTAGCGGCGAGCCCGTTCATCCGGGGCATTGAGATATCCGCAAAAATAAGGTCCGGCTCCAGTCGTTGCGCCGCGTCCACGAGTGCCTGGCCGTCTGTCACCATGCCCACCACCTCACCCAGCTCATCCAAAATGGCTCGTAAGGCCTCCAACATCTCTGGATGGTCGTCGGCGAGCAAAATTCGCGGCTTCATCGTGCCTTGCCTCCGTTTTCAACAATCACGGCAGGGAAAATCATGTCGCCCGCCATAGCAAGTGGCCTTGAGTCCTCGCATCTCGGATCATCTCTATGCGTCCAGCATAGCGGCACAAGACATGCCGCACCGGCGGGCACATGGAACCAAGCTGTGCGCGCCTCGCCTCAGAGGCTGACAGGTTTTCAGCCTATCGCGCAGGAAATGCCTTAGGAGAAATGTGACGGGATCGTAGGCTTCTTTGGAGACGATGCGAACTAGGAGGACCCCTGGATTTGAAGAGCAAAGCTACCAGAGGCCCTCAAGGGACGGCCCTGGAAAGCCGGTTCCAAAAGGCAAGGGGGCACCAGGCTAGAGACCGGTGATGCCGTGGGTGATCGCATATTTGGTCAAGTCGGCAGTGGTGTGAAGGTCCAGCTGCTGCATGATACGGGACTTGTGAAACTCGATGGTTTTTACAGACACGCTGAGGATCGTGGCGATATCTTTTGTGCCTCGCCCCTCGGCGACAAGCTGCAAGACTTCTCGCTGGCGCGGGGTCAGCGTCGCCATGGACGAGAGCTTGCCTCGCTCCCCGACGTAGGGTTTGAGGAACGACTCCAGCACGTCTTTCGTGATCAGGGGTGTCAGATAATGGTGACCTCGAAGGACGGTCGTGATCGCTGCCAGTGCGACGTATGCGGCGGAGCGCTTAAGGAGATACCCGGAGGCGCCGGCCTCAAAGGCTTCCGTCGCATACGTCGCACTGGCATGCATGGTGAGAAAGATCAACTTGCTGTTCGGTACGAGCTTGGTGAGCTGCCGGGCCGCATCGAGCCCGTTCAAGAGCGGCATCGCGATATCCAGGAGGATCACATCCGGGCGCAGTCTCTGTGCCGCCTCAATCAGCGTCCGCCCGTCTTCCACCGTCGCCACCACCTCATACTCCGCCTCAACCAGCTTCCGCAAGCCGGCCAAGATCAGCGAGTGGTCGTCGGCCATGATCACACGCGGTTTCTTCATGCGCCTTCTCCAGAAAACGGAATCCAGGCACAGACTTTGGTGCCGTCTGCCACACGGGAATGGATTCGAAGAACCCCGCCCAACAGACGCGCCCGTTCCTGCATGCTCACCACACCGAGTCCTGCCCGCTGACCCTGATTGCAGTCCGGATCGAACCCCTTGCCATTATCAGAGACCGACAAACCGATCCCTTTAGGCGAGCCGATCAACCTGACGGTGATGTGAGTGGCCTGGGCATGCTTGAACACGTTTTGGAGGCTCTCCTGCATGACCCGAAAGAGATTGGTGGCAACCTCCGGCAGGAGCCTCTCCGGCGCCTCATGCACGATAAACATGACGGGCAGGCCGGTTCGCTTCGTGAACTCGGCGATGTGGTCCCGGCTGGCGACCTCCAAGCCAACGTGCTCGAGCAGCGACGGGTGTAGCTTGTATGCCAGATCATGCAAGTCATCGGAGAGCCGCCCTGTCATGCCCCTGATCACCGCCAGTTGTCGAGCGACCGGTTCAGGTGGAGCGATGGGGGCACGTTCCAAACTCTCGAGTTCGACCGACAGAGCCGCCAGCCGTTGATTGAAGTCATCATGCAATTCGCGCGCGATCCGCTCACGTTCCTGTTCCTGGGCCTGAATCAACTTCCCCGCCAGGGATTCCAACTCCCTGCTTTTTTTGCCAAGCAGGAGGATATGGTGCTCCAACGACCGTGCCATCCGGACCCGGTCTGAGATATTCAGGTGCGAAATGACAACACCCTTCGCCCCCTTCGCCCCCTTCGCCCCCTTCGCCCCCTTCGCCCCCTTCAAGGGAGTCACACGCATCAGGAACCAGCGCTCTTCTTCCGGTGCATGGCAGGCATATTCCGCGCTAAAACTCGCTTGACTGCCCCCCAACACCGCTTCAACGCCCTCGAGAATCAACGCGGCTCCCGGCTCTCCTTCAGCGCGGGCCCGCCGACAGATCTCCAGATAATTCTGTCCCTCATCTACGAGGGAAAACAGGCGAGCTGAATCATACCGGGCAAACGTTTTCCACGCGTCGTTCGTCCTCAGGATCACCCCCTGTCTGTCCAATACGCAAACATGCGAAGCAAGCGAATTGAGGACGGCGCGAGCAAACGCATCGCTCGATTGCAGCGCCTCCTCCGCAACCTTTCGCTCGGTGATGTCCCGTAGGATGACGGTAACGAGGTCCTGACCGTCGACCCTGACGTGAGAAACGGACGCCTCAAAGGGAAACTCCTCTCCATTGGATCGAAGGCCGAACAATATGTCGTAGGGTCCCCTCGAAGGTGAGGCCGCGCGCAGCCACCTGAAGACGCTCATTTGACCATCCGACGCCTGAGTGAACCGTTCCGGGATGAATCGTTCGAGTGATTCTCCGATCGCGTCGCCGGCCGGGCAGAGAAACATGGATTCTGCAGCATGGTTGAAGAGCATCACCCGGTTCCGCTCATCCACCGTAATGATCGCATCCATCGCCGATCCGATGATTCCCTCAAGCTGTGCCTGCTGGGCCTTCAGCCGCTCCCCCGCCATGTGGCGATCGCTGATGTCCAAGAGCGCCGTTCGCCAATGGGTAATGTGCCCCGCCTCATCGTGAACCGCCAGGCTCTCGAGATAGACCCAGCGCAAGAGGCCTGCCCCCGCCCGGATACGCACCTCACAGATCTGTCTGGTGCCCGTCTTCAACACTTCCCGACAGTGCCGATAGAACGTGTCCTCATCCACCGCTGCAATGAAGCGAGCGAGTGGCTGCCGGAGCAGGCCTTTCCGATTGACCCCCAGCAGCGCCGCGCCCCTGAGGTTGGCTTCTATGATCTTGCCGTGCACATCCAGGGTAAGGTGGCCGGCCGGGGAAAAATCGTAGAGTTCCGCATAGCGGTCGCGCGCCGCCTCAAGCTCCCCCTGGGTCCGGCGGAGATCGTCGTTCTGCATCTCCAGCTCGATTTGATGAACCTGCAACTCATGCACTAATTGCTGGATGTCCTCACCGGTCATGGCCGCAACATCACGCTTGGTCGTTCGGAGCAGCACTTCCGCCTGCCAGCGGAGGGCCGTGATCTTCGGTGTCCCTTCTTGTTTTTTTTCCATCACATCGTCTCTTTCAACGTAGACTGAGGTTAAGGCTTGGTTCGTTTCTGGTTCAGGCTTCCCTCAGCCTTTCCCTGAACCTCACCGTCCTCCTCCGGGATTCTCACTTCTTCCATGGCCAACAGGATTCGGTTTGGTTGCGCCGTTTCCTGTTCCAGTCGACGGCCATTGAGCGCCAATATTTTTCGGCCGACATGGGAAAATATCTTGTCCACGATGAAGTCCTGGAACGAGGCGGTCTTCGGCAACACCTCCTCCAGCAGCCGGCGCAAGTCAGGAATGTTCCATGCTCCATGGCAGAGGTGATAGAGGAGCTGCTGCTCAACCTCGCGCGGCTTCACCTGGAACATCCGGTAGAAGGACTGGTTGACCGAGACCACGCGGAGTTGGTCGTCCAGCACGAGCAAGGGTTCACGCACCGTCTCCACGATGCTGGCGGCCAGGCCCCGCGCGGCTTTGGTGACCTGCTCCGCCCCCTTCATCTTGGTGATGTCGAGAAACGTCAGCACGAGTCCGTCGATGGTGTTCCTGGAGGTTCGATAGGGCAGGATCCGCATGAAGAACCAGCTTCCATCATTGGCCTGGACCTCCCGCTCCTTAACGATCAATGTCTGGAGCACGTCCTGCGCATCCTCCAGCAATCGGTCAGCGGTCAATTTCGACACGATGTCGGAGAGCGGGCGTCCGACATCGACCGCGATCAGGCTGCTCACCCGCTTCGCCTCCAACGTGAACCGCTTGATGCGCAGATCGTTGTCCAGAAAGATGGTGGCGACCTCCGTACTGTTCAAGAGATTCTGCAGATCGTCGCTCGCATCCGATAAGGCATCGAGCTTGCCCTGGAGTTCGGAGTTGACAGTCACCAGTTCTTCATTGAGGGATTGCAGTTCTTCCTTCGCCGTCTCCAGTTCTTCATTGGTGCTTTGGAGCTCTTCGTTGGTGGATTGCAGTTCCTCGTTGGTGGACTTCAGCTCCTCATTGGAGGTTTGCAGCTCCTCAATCGTCCGTTGCAGGCGCTGTTTCGTGAACGCCAACTCCTGCGTGAGCCCGGACTCGCCTTTCTTCAACGGCGGAGCCACCCGCTCAATTGCGCCCTTCCTTGCCACCGTCTTGTCTGTCCGCACCTGCTCAAACGTCACGAGGAACAATCCCTGGATGTTCTCCGGCTCGACAATTCTCTTGACGGTCAGGTTGACCAGGATGACGTCGCCATTGACCTTCACCTGCATATTTCGGCGAACGACTTCGTCCTCCCTGCCGGCCGCCTGATGGAGCGCCAGGGCTAGATCGTGCTGCAACCCTTCCCGCGCCATTTCGACGAGATGGTGCGTCGGCGGGCCGGGCGCCGGTTCGAGAAAGGCTCCGGTATGCCCATGGATATAGACAACTTCGCCCCGTCCATTGACGACGACTGCAGCCGGCGCGTAGCGCGTCACCAACAACTGTTGGATGAGATCGGGAACCGAAGCCGGACGCCTGGAGGTGATGGGGGGACCCTCGGAAACTGCGCGGATTTCAGAGGTCCCTTTCATCAGTCTTCCCGGAAACCGTTCCAGGTGAGGAAACGTACCAGGCTCAGCCGTCCGCCTGAAGAGCTTCCATTTCCTGTCGATGACGGTGAAGAGACTATCGAATCCCCCGATCGTTTCGGACGAGCCGAGCAATAACAGGCCGTTCGGCTTCAAGGCATAGTGGAAGAGCGGCAGGATTTTCTGTTGAGCTTTGGCTTCCAGGTAGATCAGGAGATTGCGGCAGGACAGGAGGTCCAATTTCGTAAAGGGAGCATCGCTCAAGAGGTTATGCGTCGCAAATACCACCAGGTCGCGGATCTCCTTCTTCACCCGATAACTGCCGTCTACCTTGGTAAAGAACCGCTCCAGGCGGTCCTGGGGAATGTCACCGGCGATGCCGACCGGGTAAAGGCCGGCACGCCCCGTCTCAATGGCCCGGCTGTCCAGGTCGGAGGCGAAAATCTGGACAGTGAGGCGGAGCTTCCGCTGAGTCAGGTATTCTCGGATGAGGATTGCGAGCGAATAGGCTTCCTCCCCGGTGGAACAGCCGGCGACCCATACACGCAAAGTCGAGCCCTCGGACTTGCCTTCCACGAGAGAGGGCAGGCCCTTGTCAAGGAGGACGTCCAAAGCCTGCGGGTCTCGAAAGAAGCTGGTCACTCCGATGAGCAGCTCCTGAAACAACGCATCGAGTTCATGGGGATTCGCCAGGACGAACCGGAGATACTGTCTCAGGTTCTCGATTTGATGCACGTTCATCCGGCGTTCGATGCGCCGATGAATCGTATTCTCTTTATAGACCGCAAAATCGTTCCCCGTCCGATCGCGCAACAGGATGAAAATCTTTTGCAGCGTCTGAGACAGATCTCGTTCAGGAAGAGGCAGCGCCGGCCTCGTGAGCGTCCGTGCATAGGCGAGCAACGGCTCCGACATCCGGTCCGCCGGCTGCACCACGTCGACGACCTCCGCGCCGATGGCACTACGCGGCATGCCCTGATATTTGGCCGACTGCGGCTCTTGCGCGATCGTCATGCCGGACTCGGCCTTGATCGCCCTCAACCCCAGGGTGCCGTCGGTGCCGGTCCCGGACAGAATAATGCCGATGGCTCTTTGCTTTTGGTCTTCCGCCAGCGAACGAAAGAAATAATCGATGGGCAGCGGTATACGATCCTGCGATTGAGGCTCTATGATATGGAGGGTGCCGTGCAGAATCGCCAAATTGGTGCCGCCCGGTGCCACGTAGACGTGATTGATCTCCATCTCCATCCCATCCGTGGCTTCCACCACCGGCATCGCCGTGCATTTCCCAAGCAGGCTCGGCAGGAGGCTCACATGGCCCGCATGCTGGTGCGAGACCACGACGAATACCATGCCGCTCCCGGGAGGCATGTGGCGGAAGAACTCTTCCATGGCTTCCAATCCGCCGGCAGACGCTCCGATCCCGACGATCGGGAAACCCGGCGATGTGAGAGGCAGGGTCAGCGATGGAGGGAGCGTCGACGGAAGCGGCATGGATTTCGCTGGCTGTCGCTTGGCACCCTTTTGCTGGGGGCCAAGCCGGGCAGCGGATTCGCTTTTAGGAGTTTTGCGTGGCGCGCTCACAACATCTTCTCCCCATCATGACGGAGTCCGCGCCATCAAGCCCGTGGCCGACGGAGTGAGAAGCTAGTCCGGCCTATGAGTCTAAGCTCTTTCTGAAAATCAGACAAGCAGCGATTCCCGCTAGTAATGTCTTCGCCCTGGACTAGGGGTCTCACCAGTTTCCGCATCTACGTACGTATCGTACAACGGGAGCGGCATTGCACTACTTTGGGAGGACTGTATGGATCAGAGAGACACCCTTGAATTGGCGATCCTCCAGGAACTCACTCGGGCCGGCACCTGCACGCTCGAAGAACTCAACGAGAGGCTGCCCTATTATTCATGGAATCAGGTGTTTTCCTCGGTGGACCGGCTTAACCGGGAAGGAACCCTCACGCTCCAACGTCCAGACTCGATAGGTTACATCCTCTCGCTCGCGGCGCATCCCTCCGCCGAAGCATGCGACGTGACGCCGGCCTGAAGCCCGAGGGACCACATTTCGGCTTACGTCCATGTGTCAGTGAGACATCCATGCTGTTCGTCGCCCCATCGCGATCCCATCTCATACCAATCGTCGTCAACTTCACTCACGTCAACAAGGAGTCATTGCCGTGAATCAGGGACCAGAGGCGACCAGTCCTGGCATTGTCGTGTTGTCCTCTTCTTTGCAACTCTTACACATGAACCGGCAAGCCATCGCCTTGCTCGCACAATGGGAGCGTACGGCCCTGAGCATCAGAACGAAGGGGGCCATCCCTGCTTCGCTCCACCAGCTTTGCCATGAGATTATGGAGACGCTGCGGGCACGCGTGAGGTCGAACAACTGGGCACAATTCTATCAATACTGCGCGATCGGCGATTCGACTTGCTCGATCCTCCTGAAAGGATTCGGTCTGCCCGACCGCAGGGGCCTTCCCCATTCCCGGATCGTGATGCTCATCTCTCCGCATACCGCAGCATCGATATCAGGAATTAACGGAAAGGAATTCTCGGAAGGGATTTCCGGGAACAGCCATTTGGATGCAGACTCGCCACGTGCCATGGGCATGTAAGAAAGTGCCCCGTCCTCATCTGGCTTTGCCCGATCGAGGTCGGAAGACACACGCAGGTAAGCAGAGGGAATGCACGTGCATCCTACAATACCGCCCCTGCCAACATTGATCCGTGGCCTCCCGATGCACGAACATTCGAAATCCAATCGTGCCGAACAGTTCTCTCCCTGGACTCTCGCAGTATTTCTCGCTGGTAAACCGTTCAAGTGGAACTGGGGTGATTCCCAGTTTCTAAAATGGTTGAACGTTCTTATAAATATCTCTCACAAGGTGACGATCGGCAGATCGCCGCATTGTTGTTCCTTATCTGTCTGATGAATGAAGGAGGTGGCGTATGTCTCTTGAAGCACTGATCCCTCGGACAACGCACGAGACTCCTTCCCCTCCGATGAGAGAAACATTCATTGCGCCGACTCTGCTTCCCGTCTGTTGTCTCTGCGGCCTCGTTCGAGACGAGACGGGATCTCACCCTGGTCTCTTACGCTGGGTCACGCAGCGGGCATACCGCGAGACATACGGTGTGAAACCGACCGATCTCGCGCTGACTCATACCTACTGTCCGGAATGTTTCACGCAGGCCCAACAGGCGTTGAGGCAGTATTTCCGTAAGACATAAGAATTGGAACGTTATTGTGACCCGGCACGCCGGTTGGCCTTACATCGATTTCATGCTCCTTGCCTTGCCCGACATCCGTCTGGCAACAAACAGGCCCTCAACATATCGGAAAGGCGGCAGGAGTTGAGTGGTAGACACAAGAATGAACAAAGGAGGGTGAGATAGTGAGTGCAACCATCTGCTCGGATCAACTTTGGTCGGTCATTTTGGCAGGCGGTGAAGGCACGCGAATGGCTTCCCTGGTGCATCGTTGGCTGGGCCGACCTGTCCCGAAGCAATACTGCGCGTTCGTCGGCACGCGCTCCATGTTTCAGCATACGCTGGACAGGGCGGCCAAATTGACGCCGCCCAATCGAATCGTCACCGTCGTCGGACATAGCCACCGGCGCGAAAGCCTGACGCAACTGGATGGCAGGGGAGGAAGCATGATTCTCTTCCAGCCTGTCAATCGTGACACGGCGGCCGGCGTATTCCTGCCTCTGACCTATATCCGCGCCAGGTCCCCGCGGGCCACTGTGGTACTCTACCCGTCGGATCATTTCGTCTATCCCGAAGAACGGTTCCTCGAAGTCGTTCGGCGCGCAATCGGAATCGCCGAGTCGCGGCCTGAACGGGTTGTCATGTTAGGCGTCGCGCCTGACAGACTTGAGCGGGACTACGGGTGGATTCAGCCCGGCCAATCCCTCGAGGACCTGCCAGACGAATCAGTGCGGGTGGTCCGCGCGTTTCTGGAAAAGCCCGACATCGCTCAAGCCGATGCGGCCTTACGGGCAGGAGCACTCTGGAACACGCTGGTATTGGCAGCCAACCTTGAACTGCTGTGGACGCTGGGATGGCAATGCATTCCTAATATGATGCCGCTCTTCGAGCGGCTGAGCGAGGCCATCGGAGGGCCGGAGGAAGGGCGCGTCCTTGAGGCGATTTATCGGGACATCCCGGCAAGGAATTTCTCATCCGACCTCCTTCACCACGTCCCGGATAAACTGGCTGTCATTGAACTGACCGGAGTCCTGTGGAGCGACTGGGGCAAGCCGGAACGTATTGCTGAGACGCTGCGGAGGATCGACCGGCGACCAGCCTTTCCTTTGACCTGTCTCGATCGTCCATTCGTCCCCCTCCCCATAACTGTCTCAGGGGCCGGACTGCCCATGAGTGCGTAATACCAAGAAGGAGACAGGCATGAAGTCGGTCAGCAATCGTTCGCCAAAATCGAACCGGAAAACACAGGCTACCCAGGAGCAGACCAACGAGGCGTCGGCGCAAAAACCTTCCGCGCTTCCGCCGTCGGCTCACGAGGACCTGCACCTCATGATCCAAAGGCGTGCCTATGAGCTTTACGCCGAGCGCAACTATCGACACAGGGATGCGCTTGATGATTGGCTCGATGCGGAACGGGAGGTGCTCAGTCAGATTTAGAAGACGGCTATGAAACGGCTCCTACTCAACGGCGATGCGACACCTTAGAGAAGCATCCCATCGCCGACTGAAATCACGAGTTCATTCGCCCTATCGCAATTCCTCCTTGTAGAGTTCCAGCAAACCCGTGCCGATAGCCCGCTTGAAGGCTCTAGTAATTCTTCTATTCAGAACTAGTAGGCATCCTAGTATCCATAAATCTCCTCTCTCCTTTAGAGTGGCGCACCATTCGTCAGACGGCGCCGTCATCCTGATATGTCCAGATATGTCCAATAGTCATTTTGGAATCTAAAGGACCATCGATGCAGACTCCGGACGGAAAGACATCAAACCGCATCGTGATCTTTTCTTATAATCGGGACTTTGGCATGAGCGTTGCCAACTGGCTTGGCGAACAAGGGTATCTGGTCGTCTATGCTCACACCTTGGATATTGTGCTAAAGGAATTAAGCGAGACCAAACCCCGTGGCATTCTTTTCGACCGCTCGCTCTCGGATGCCTTTGGGGCCGAGGCCTTCCATCTCCTCCGTGCGATCTGCCCAGACGTGCCAGCCGTCACGCTCTCGCCATCGGCAGGCGCCCATCCATCTGTTTTTAAACCCTCCGACTCTCTCCGGCTGAGCGAGTTCTTGGCGGAACTGACTCCCACGGCGAAACCTCCTCTCTCGAATTAGCCCCGATGGATTCACAAGTGGTTCTACCGCAATGGCGGATTCGCCATTGCGACAAGCCTCTCCGCTGGCGACGTTTTGCCACAGCATTCTTGCTGTACCTGTAGCGGATTTCCACAGACACCGCAGCGGTCCTTGTTCGTCAATTGCAAAATCGAGGATTTTTCTATAAGAATACTGCATCGATGTTTCCGCGGTATGGCCTCGTTTTTGCGCAGCAATGACAGGGCCATTCGCCAATGACATGGTTCGGGAATCCAGCGCACAGAAGAAAGGACTTCCGCTATGAGAACGATCCTAGGCTTGCTCTGTCTTGTTTTCACCATTGCACTCGTGCCCCTCAATACCGCCGCAACAGAGACCATCCAGCGGACAGTGCGCGGTACGGTGATCGCGGCAAATCCTGGCGTCGAGCCTCAGACGATCGTCGTGAAGGTTATCCTGCCCAATAAAGAAGAGCTGATTGTGGGGGCTCGTGTCCCGACTGATACCAAGATCACGCGAGGCACGAGACCGACCCGATTGGCTGAACTGACAATGGGGGAGGCAGCAGAGATCACATACCTGAAATCGCCAGATGGTTTGATTGCACAATCCATTCACGTCCGATAACCAAGGAGCGCCCATGTCGACTCAGTGCCACCATTTTCGCTTCTGCTTCTGCCTCTGCCTGCTTGTCGTTGCGATGCTATCAGGCTGCACGAACCGCAAGATTGTCACTGCAGTAGAAGATCAGAGTCGCGTCCCGGGTCCGGAACCCCAAACTCAAACGCCCGTGGCGGAACCACAGCCTCCCCCATCGGTTCCCCCGGAATCACCGCAAGCGGAAGCACCGTCCTCACTCCAGCCAGCACCGGTTGAATCAACGCAGGTTGAGCCAGTACCGGTCGAGCCAATACCTGTCGAACCAACGCCTGTCGAGCCAACCCCGGTTGAGCCAACACCTGCCCTCCCTCCCCCGGTCCAGGCTGAAAAGCCGCTGCCCCCTCCCGTGGTGGAAGAAACACGGATTGCGGAACAACCGATTGTCCCCACACCTCCATCGCAGCCGTCTCAGCCACCGGTCCCTCAGACCAGCCCGATGCTCGAACTTTCCGATATCTTTTTTGACTTCGACCAGTTTGTGATTCGCGATGAGGCTCGATCGGGGCTCGAAACCAACGCTGGTCTCCTGAAGTCGCAAGACGGCAAAAAAATCCTGATTGAAGGCCACTGTGACGAGCGGGGAACGGGCGCCTATAACCTAGTCTTGGGCGAACGCCGTGCACAGGCGGCCGCACAGTATCTCCGGGACCTCGGCGTCCCCTCATCACAGATGCAGATCAGGAGTTATGGGAAAGAACGCCCCTTGTGTTCGGAACACAGTGAGGCTTGTTGGCAGTCGAATCGACGGGCTCACTTCACCAGATAATCCGCGGACATGTCGGGATACCAGTCGGAGGAACGGTCCTCGAGAGTCAATGTAAGGAGGGTGCTGTGAAGAAATATCGGACGCTGCTGATGTGCTGGTTCAGTCTCATGACCTTGGCAGGATGCGCCGGCACAGGGGAGGTTATTCCGCTCCAGATCCATCCCATCATGACGAAGTCCGAGTCGGCTTCGAAACCGGCTCCCACCCTCCGCGTGACAATAGAATCCATTGAGGACGGCCGGAACCATAAGACCGGTCTTGGAGTCCGGACACACCTTTGGGGCGGTATCAGCTATTTCGACGTGCCGGGAGGAAACATTCCCGATGTCATTACTCAAGCCCTGACCGACTATCTGACTGCGAAGGGCTGGCAGGTGATCAAGCAAGGGAGCGGCGAAGACGGGGATGTCATCTTCAAAGGGAAACTCCTCGACTTTTCCGTCCATGCCAAGAGTCGAGTCGGCTTCACCGAGGTCACTGCGAAAACGAAGCTCTCACTCCAAGCAGAGAACGTCACAGACCGAAGCACGATCCGCATGACCCTGAATGGGAGTGGAGCCGATGACGTCTTCTGGTTCGATCCGGAGGATGCCCAGACGCTGGTGAATGGCGTCTTGACCGACAGTTTTGGCAGGTTGATGCAAGACACGAAGATTGAGAACAAATCGCTGCAGCTCATCAGCCCGTAAGAAGCAGGTGCCCGATAGTATCGGGAGCCGTAGAAAGGAAACACGATGCCAAACCTCGCACCAAAGGAGGAGCCTTATGTCCGTCGCAAAAATCATCGAGTTGAGTGCCGAATCGCCGAAAAGCTTTGAAGATGCCATTCAGGACGGGATCGCCCGGGCATCCAAAACCATACACAACATCAAATCGGCTTGGGTGAAAGAGCAACATGTCGTGATCGACAACGGGAAGGTCGCCTTGTATCGCGTGGATCTGAAGGTGACGTTCGTGCTGGATTGAGGGGTGACGAAGCGAGTACAGCTCCGGTCACTGCATGTTGGGATCGTCGCGTCGACTAGGTCTCGCGTCGTTAGCGGTACGCTTGTTTAGCCTGCCCTCGCGCGCATTCCAACCCTTGAAGTCGGAAGCCGGTCCATTCGTGATTTTCTTTGTCTATGCCTTCCGGCCATGCTGCATCTATCCTTTTCCCCAACGAGAGATACCCCACACCTCACCGGCGCCATCCTCGCTCGCCATCTGCCGGTACTAATGATAAGCTCGGTTCATTCATGAGTCATCTGGCCATACAGAGGAAGACCCCATGAGGGTTCACCAAGGGAAGGGATGTCTATAACTGTGCAGTCAGGAGGCACGATAGGACATTTCATGCACCGGTACCTGGAGGTCATCCCACCCGGCGCCACGATCGTCGAAGCTGCCGAACGCATGCGGGGACAACAGCTTGGCTCCCTATTGGTGGAGTCGACCGATGCGGACGGGCGCATGTCCCGCAGGTCGGGGATCGTGACTGAGACGGACCTGGTTCATAAGGTGCTCGCCAAAGGAGGGGATCCTTCTGTCGCCATGGTGAATCAGATCATGACCAGTCCATTGCTGACGATCACGCCGGATCGCCCCATGTTGGATGCGAGTCACCTCATGGAAGCCAACCATGTGCGCTATCTCTGTGTCTCCGACAAAGAGGAAATCGTCGGAGTGATTTCAGTCCGGGACCTGGCGCGCTACTTTGTCGATTCAGAAGGGGGCCCGCTGCGGGACCTCGATAACGTCTATCGTCCCCTGAGCGTACTCATGCACACGAAGATTGAAACCATAGCGAGCGAACGCACGATGCTGGAGGCAGCGCAGATCATGGCCGGGAAACGGATAGGCTCGCTTCTCGTCATTGAGGCAGGAGAGATGGTCGGGATCGTGACCGAGACCGATATGGTGAGGAAAGGGATCGCTTCCCGGCTCCCTGCAAGCAGCACCCGCGTCGGAGTGTTGATGAACTATCCCCTGATTCAGATCGACATCAATCGCACCGTACGCGACGCCAGTCGGCTGATGGCTGAAAAACGGATTCGTCACCTCGCCGTGACGGAAGATAAGAAGGTCGTAGGTCTCTTGTCTGTGCGGGACCTCATAAAGATGGTGTCCGTGAGAGACAAATCCCGGTTCCTTCATCAAGCATGACGCAGTTCCTCCTCCTCGACGCAGCATCGTGCGATCAAGGGTTCTCTGCCAAGGCGGACCGATGACAGACGCCGCTTCGCACATCGAAGAATGAAGTTGGAAAGACCTGCCTTCGCCTTCAGGAAAAGATTCTCCGCAAGAAGATTTCCGGGGCAGTCAACCGGAACATCGATGACGCTTCATCCCCAAAATCTCGAAGCCGCCTATCTTCCCATATCTTGTGTCTTGCATTGGGAGCATCGGAGAATTACGATATGGGGGAACCTGCTTCCAATGCGGCTTGTTATCCTGGAGGGCACCGTGAACCTCAAAGGCTCGGGACGAGCGCCACAGTCACAACCCATGAACCCACCACGCACCTGTGCACACAATCGCTTGATCTCCGATTGCGTGACGGAAGAGGAATGCAAGGCAGGTAAGGTGCGGTGCGTTGAATGTGGGGGCGTCGTTCCCGACCCGCACCTCCAGCGAAACGCTCACGGGACATAGCATAACCAAGCAACTCTGTTTGGCCCCTCGCCCATCCCATTCATTTCATTGAAACGCACAACCATTTTTGGACACGCGGTATCTCTATCTTCGCTGAGGTATTTGGCAACAGTCCCCGGACCGGTCACTGACCCGAAATTCCTCAATTTACCGAATGATGTCGCCGTGCTCATGTTCCTTTAAGCCTATAACTTCCTATGCTACCGAACTTCTCCTCCTAGCATCGAGGAACGACATCCCGTGGCACCGACAATGCACCCAACTCATCGCGTTCTTCAAAAGGAAGATAGGGCGCAAGCAATCAGCGCGGACAGTGAAGTGATCCCTGATGCATCCCAAGCAAATGCGACCTCGGAAAGCCACGCATCAATGCACCCACCTCACGTGAAGCCAAGTCTTTCCCGTGAGTGAGGAATTGGCCGAACGGAACAGGTACGCCTCGCGCCTAAGAAATGGATGGAAGGTGAAGCCAACATTGTTCGAAGCAAGGTCCTCTGAGGACGACCTAAAGGAGGTGTGCGATGTTACGACATCCTCACTATCTAGAGGTTCCGTGGAACATTCATTGGCATCGCGTAACGTCAGAGCCTCATCGCAATCTGTGGTGGGTGATCGTGTTCCTGGTCCTGCTCGGCATGTTTCTGATCGGCGTCGGCGTCACGAGTGGAATCATCTAGTCTCATCGGCAGTGCGAGTGCGAGCCACGGCAGGAGAAAAGAGTGTCGGGAACATTCAAGAACCGTGAAGAAGCGGGGCGGCAACTCGTCGCTGAGTTGTCACAGTATCGTGACGACCCTCTGGGTCTCATCCTGGCTCTTCCTCGCGGGGGGGTGGCGATCGGCTATCAGCTCAGCCTGGCACTTCACCTTCAGCTGGACATTTTTATCAGCCGCAAGATCGGGGCGCCCGGCAATCCAGAGTATGCCATTGGAGCGGTAGCCGAGACAGGATACTGCCATCTGAATCAAGAAGCGGCCAGCTCATTTGGCTTATCCCGGCATGAGCTGGATCAATTGATTCATGTGCAAGAGAAAGAGATCGCCAGGCGCAAAGAGCTGTACCGGCAGGGACGGCCTCTCCCGCAACTCACGGGACGCACCGTGCTCTTGGTTGACGATGGCATCGCGACGGGCTCGACGTTCATCGCCGCCGCACTCGCCATCCGCGGTTTGCGTCCCCGCCGTCTCGTGGGAGCGATGCCGGTCGGACCACCGTCGACGATCCGTGAAATATCAGGCTATGTGGACGAATTGGTCACGCTCATGACGCCGGATCCGTTCTATGCCGTGGGAAATTTCTTCATGGACTTCACGCAGGTCGAAGATCGCGGCGTAGTGGACTACCTCCATCTGGCTGAGGAAGCGATGCACGAACGGACTCCCTCGTCACCCGCCCCGTAATACGTCTCATTCTTCATCGAAGGTAAACATGACATGGCCACCCATTCCAAGATTCCATCAAGGGGATATCGAGAAGCCCTTGCCCGGGACATTCGGAAGAGCCAATGACGCTGGATCTGGGAGCGGAATCGGGCTTTCGCACGAATCCCGGTAATATGCCATAGTGTCCTATATTCTCGACCGGAAGGAGGCGACCATGAAAATCGTGGCTGGCGTGGATTGGTCCGACGAGGCTTTTGCCGCCGTGGAACAAATCGGCTTCTTATACCGCCCGGACGAAGTCGTCCTCGTACATGGGGTGGATCTGGGCATGTTCCGCTATCCCATCGTGGCCGAGGCTGCCAACCTGCAAGGGTACGACGAATTCCGTCAGGCCATGATGGAGGCCGGTCGCCAGGCGGTTGAGCGCTGCCGCTCCCTGCTTCCGGCCGACACTCCCTCAATCCGGACGTTATGCGAAGTCCAGCACCCAACTGCCTTCATTCTCGATAGCGCCTCGACGGTACAGGCGGATCTTGTCGTCGTGGGTACGCACGACCATAGCCGGGTGACGGAAGTGTTTGCCGGCAGCATTTCGCACCGCGTCCTGCTTCATGCGACGTTACCGACTTTGATCGTGAAGGGGAAAGCTCGCCCCGTCACCCGCATCCTCGTGGCGGTGGAAGGCCGGGAAGATGCGGTCCGTCTGCACACATGGCTGGCCTCGCACCCTTTCAAGAACCCCGTTGCGGCCACCATCCTTTCGGTCGTACCCTCGCTATATATGGTAGATCCGCATGTGATGGTCGGGCTCAAGGACTGGTCTGAGCAGAGTATGCGGTATGCTGAACAGGTCGTGAACGACGCGGCCCTGGCATTGGCGACCCCGAACTTCACCGTGTCTACCGAGGTTCGTCCAGGAGATCCTGTGACGACGGTCTGCGAATATGGGGCCACCTATGACCTGATCGTGGTCGGCTCGCATGGACGCAAGGGACTTGATCGTTTTTTGCTGGGCAGCGTGTCGCACGGGATCGTGCATCGGGCCAGCTGCTCGGTGCTCGTAGTGCGCTGATCGCCCCGCGCCCTTGCCTCAATTCAAGCAGATCGGAAGAGCGGAGGGATATTTCATTGTCCCTGCATGAGCGTCTGTGATGCCTATTTCGGGAGTGGAATCGTAAGCAGAATCCCGCCCATCACGTCCCGAAGCTTGAAATCCTTCTTTGGGCTGTTTGGATGAGCGTTATGACAACCGATGCATGTCTGAGACACCGCTTTGTCGGGATACAGCGCTTGGAAGTAACGACTCCCGCCTTCAGTCACGACACTGGTATGGGGACGATCGCTGTTCACGAGGATCTCGGTGAGCCCAACACGTTCGAACTCGGTGTTTGGGCGATTCCGTTTGTTTATGGGCCAGTTACTGAGCAACCGGACTCGAATCCCATTGGCTTCCCCACGCATCAATAGCGCAGCTTCCGCTAGGAATTGGGCCGGCAAAGGGAGGGTCCCGCGTTCTTTCCAGTTTTCTGAGGCGACGACGATGCCTCGCAATTGCATCCGCTCGACGACCTCGTTTGTATAGAAGGTTCGATCCGCTTGGATCACGGCATGGACAAAGTCGGCGACAGTTTCGGCTGGTATGCTGTTCGACACAGCAATTTCCTTACTTGCACTAGAGGGACTCCATTGACTCAGCATGCACGTGGTGATGACCCCAACAACGACTCCCCACCCGAAGCCTTTGCTGGCCATGCTGTCCTCTCCTTTTCCAAGTGTCTCTCTATCCGATGGAGGACCACCGGATGAAGAACACTTCAATACGTACCACAAACATCGTAGGGATGTGATCCGGCATCATTTCAGGCCTCGCTCAATCAACTCAACTCCTGACAACATCTATCCCTTTTTTTCTTTCATGGCCTCTCGTCCCGCTTTGACTGCCGCATCGACAACCGCCGCTTTCTCTGCGATGAACTGCTTGCCACGCTCGATGGTCTCATCAAGGGCGGCTCGCGCTTCCTTCGCCCTCTCCAGGACTTCTTCCTCGGCCCTTCTGGCATACCCCTTCACGTCTCGGCGTGTCTCCAGCCCCGACTTGGGAGCGAACAGTAGAGCAGCCGCGACTCCAGCAATGGCACCTCCTAAGAATGCGAATGCAACGGCCTGTGCCGAACATGTTGCCTCTTCATTGTCCATAGCGATTCCTCCTGAATACATAGGGGTTTTCTAGAAATGAAAAGCGAAGGCCGTGCCACAATAGCAGAATCAGGCAATCCATGGCGGCTATGGTTTGACGAGGCTTTAAGGAAACGGGTGATGAACGAAAACATTCCCCCTGGGGCATTCCTGGTCTGAGATAAAAAATCCGCTGTTGCAAAAGGCAACAGCCGCCATTTGATTTTTTCCCTCTGATTCGCCATCGGCGGACAGGCAGAGATTCCTTGGTGCCAATGCTCTGGATCAGATTCTTTCCTCCTGCTGATTAACTGTTTATCAACATGCGATAGCGGCATTCAAAATGGGACGGCCTGTCGAATCCAGTCCAAAATCCGCGCTTGTACCTGCTCCATGAAAGCCTTGACAATTGATCTCTAACTCCTGTTCTCGAACTCCGTAGCACCGATCCAAGGCACTTCGCTTAGCGTGGCCCTAAGCCTACGGAGGATCGGACTGAACCGCTTATTCCTGGCTCGCGTCACGGATGGTCACTACCGCCGGTGCGTTCGGATGAAACCGCCCAGCGAGAAACTCCACAAGCAGGCCGGCTTCTTCTTCCGACAGATCAGCTCCCCAATGCACCATTTTGCTGACGGTGGCCTCCCAGCGTGATCGATCCAATCGTTGCTGGATGATCAGATCCACGCTGTGACAGCCGCTGCAGCGAGCGAGCACCAATCCTTCTGCGCGTGGCGATCTCGCTCCATGATCTTCCGGTGCTGCCCCTGCTCCGTTAAACGGGAGCGCAATCGACCCGAGCAGACCCGCGGCCACTACTATCGTGAGCAACCTCACCCAAGCACCATCACACTGACAAGGTCCCATCCGTTCCAGAGAAATCCGCTGGGATTCCATGGACTCGTCCTCGGTTGGGTCTGACCTTCATCGTCGGTCGCGCGGCAGAAGATCGTCTGCGGGCCTGCCCGGCTCACCTGCCAGATATACTGCCACCGGCGCCAGGCGTACGGCTGATCATCCCCGATCAAACGGGCTGGCTCCCACGTCTTCCCTTCATCCTTGGACACCTCAACCTTGATAATCCTGCCCTCGCCGGTCCAGGCCACGCCCTGAACGGTGATCGGGCCAGGTATATGCGAGGCTCCCTCTTGCGGCTGCGCGATGAGCGACTTCACGATCATCGCTTCCACCGGCTTGAGATCGCCAGCTGCGATGGTTTCTCCCGGCATAACAGGTCTCGTTGGATAGCGATAGGCAGTTTGCATGTAGTAGCCCGGGGCTTCGTTCTGCCTCACCGTGATGTCGGTGAGCCATTTAACGCAGGAAGCCCCCATCCATCCCGGCGTAATCACTCGTAACGGCGCCCCATGCAGCAACGGCAATGGGCGATCATTCATCTGATAAGCCAGGACCGTATCGGGGTGCAGCGCTTTATCAACCGGGATGCTGCGCACGAAAAGCGGAACAGTCGATGCCACCGGGCGGTCCGCTCCTTGAAACTGTACATGGCGTCCCTTGGCCTGCATGCCCGCCTTCGCCAGGACATCCCGCAGTCGTACCCCGGTCCAGCGCGCATTGCCGACGGCCCCCCGGTCCCACTGCACGCCAGGCGTTTTCGGTCGATGGGCGGCGCGTCCATTTCCGCTGCATTGCACGACAGCTGTGAGAGTGACCTCTTCGCACTGTTTCAGTTCTTCGAGCGTAAACGTCAACGGTCGTTCCACCATACCGCCCACACTCAGTCTCCAGTTCGGATCGGAGAGCAGTGCTGCCGGAGGCGGGCCGAAGTGGCTGCGGACAAAGAAGCGGGAATTCGGCGTGAGGTAAGAGGCGAACTCTTGTACCGGCGTTTCAGCATCCAAGGGTCGCGCCACATGTACGATGAAGCGGGGGGCCTCGTTCTTCGAGACATCGCCCTCCTCAGCTTGGACACGTGGGATTACATGGCCCAGCGTGAGGGTCACGCCCAGTCCCTGGATGACCCCACCCAGCAAGGCCCGCCGCGATAGAGACCAGGATGCCGGTTCTTTTTTCACGATGGCTTCTCACCACGGTGATGGGGATTGAGCCCGATCGTCACGCTGGCAGGCGCCGCGATGGATTGATGCACGGTGCAATCGTACGCCACGGTGAGGAGTCGCTCGCTCTGTTCGGACGTCACGCGATGCGGCAAGTGAATCGCAAGCGTGATCCGGCCCACTCGATGCGGCTGTTCCGCCATCGTCCATTCCGCCTCGACGCTCAACCCTTTAGTCGAGAGCTGATGCCGTTCACAGTAGAGACCGACGACATAACCGACGCAACTGGCGAGTGACCCAATGAAGAGTTCGACAGAACTCATGCCGGCACCCTGTCCTCCGCCCTCGCTCAGCTGATCGGTCACCACGCGGTGCGCACCGCTGACAATGTCGTAACGAGCTCCACCATGGTATGCGGCTATGAGTTTCATGTCGCCCTCCTCAAAGAGGCCCGTGGTACTTCGTCACACGCCGTTCTCATCTCTCTCTCGCATGTTATCTCTGGTATCTCACCTACTCTTGCTTCCCTGGCAAGCCTCATTGGGCTCAGAGAGTCTTGAGATGTTCGGAAAGACGTATGTTCTCGCTGTAATCAACCGGGCAATCGATCACGGCGGGTTTTCCACACGAGAGCGCCTCTTTCAGTACTGGTCTCAGTTCCGACGGTCCCTCGACGCGGTAGCCGAACGCTCCAAAACTCTCCGCCAGGGCGACGAAGTCCGGGTTACCGAACTCAACACCGGAGGTTCTCCCGAACTTCATCTGCTGTTTCCATCGAATGACCCCATAGCCATTGTCCCGCCAGATCAGCACGACGAGTGGAAGATGCAGCCGCACGGCGGTCTCCAGTTCCTGGACATTCATCAGAAAGCCGCCGTCCCCGGTCACGGCCACGACGCGCCGCGTCGGGAAAAGGAGCTTGGCCGCGACGGCGCCGGGCAGTGCCATACCCATCGCCGCGAATCCGTTCGAAATGATGCAGGTGTTCGGGACCTCGCAGGGAAACATCCTGGCCATCCATAACTTGTGCGCTCCCACGTCGCACATGACCAGGTCCTCCGGTGGAAGCGCCTGTCGAAGATCGCGAATGATGTGTTGCGGTCGCAGGGGCCATTCAGGCGGCTGCGCCCACTCACGTTCGTATGCCGTCTGCACGCGCAGGCGGCTCTCTCCGGCCCAAGCACGATCGAACGAAGCCAGCTGCCCGCCGATCTGATCGAGAGACAAGGCGATATCCCCCAATACGCCGACTTCCACCGTATAGTGCGCATCCACTTCGGCCGGCGACACATCCACATGCACGATATGCTTGTTACGGTTCGGGTTCCATAAGCAGGGGGCATATTCCACGAAATCATAACCCACGGCGATAACGGTATCGCTCTGTTCGATCACCACAGCCGGATGATCCCGCATCTGCAATCCGATCGTGTACAGAGACAAGGGGTCGCTGTCTGGAACGACTCCTTTGCTCATGAACGTGTGGACCACCGGCACGTTTGCCTTTCGGGCGAACTGCCGGACCGCCTCATGTGCCTGCCCTCGTATCACCCCGTTGCCGACCAGGAGGATCGGCCGGCGCGCCTTTTCCAAGACCTCGACGGCCCGATTGACCTGGCGCGCCAACGGCTCGGGCAAAGACGGGGCCTGCACGGGCAACGGCCCGTCCACGTCACCATCTCTCACCAATTCGGCCGCAACATCCTCCGGCAGTTCCAGATGAGTTGCACCGGGCTTTTCTGTCTGCGCAACCTTGAATGCTTTGCGCACTGTCTCGGCAATAGTCCGGGGGTGAAAAATCTCGGCGTTCCATTTCGTGACCGGTCTGAACATGGACAGGACGTCGATGAACTGATGCGATTCCTTGTGCATCCGATCCAACGAAGCTTGTCCCGTGATCGCCACCAGCGAGGCGCGATCCAGATACGCGTCTGTCACGCCGGTGAGCAAATTGGTTGCACCGGGGCCCAAGGTGGAGAGACAGACCCCGGCCTTTCCTGTCAACCTCCCATGGACATCGGCCATGAAGGCCGCGCCTTGCTCGTGTCGAACGGCAATGAATCGGATCTTCGAATCCACGAGCGAATTCAAGACGTCCAGCGTTTCTTCTCCTGGTACACCGAAAATCCACCGCACCCCCTCATTTTCCAGGCAACGCAGCAGCAGTTCCGACCCTTTCATGATCATCCCCTCGCTCTATTCCAGCTTGATTGCCGACCGGTACTCCCACGGTCATTGGGGGGAGGCTGAAAACATTCTCCGGATTCCCTCTCGCATCGATCTGTTCATTCCGCGATACCCCAAGGCTCAGACATTTACCAACCGTGTCACACTCCACACGAGAAGCAATGCGTACACGCTGCCGAAAAACCACGGAAAGCTAATGGCCCGATGGGCCCACCACTGACGATGCTGACGGAAGGCCCAGTTCGGCTCAAACGTCGGAGGCTCATTCCGTCGATCCTCAATGGGGCGCCGACTCTCATGGAGCCGATGGAGACCTGTCACCAGCTTCTCTTCATGCCACTCAGGATCTTGCTCGATTCCCCTCAATCGCCACTCCCACAGCGCATTCTGACAGGATAAACGTCCGAGAACGATCGCCATTTGGAAACACAGAAGAACCCCAAAGACACAGAGAAGGATAATCAGCACAGTGAAGGACAATTCCTGTTCCCCTCGAGAGAGGATCAGTCCGATCACGGCCACAAAAATGGAATTGGCTGTGAGATAGTCGGAAAGCATCGTGTGATAGTCGCGGGCCCCTGAGGTCCAGAGGGTGAGGAGATGCCCATACGTTGAGTCGAGGTCGGCGTCTCCTGGTGCCCTCATCGGCTTTCCTTCCATCGAATGACTTCTCCTCGTCACGGATGCTGACGGAATCACGCCCCGTATCGGTCCGCGGCCCGCAACGATACGGACTCTTCTCCATATGACGTTCTTGCATCGCTCAAAGGTCTACATACAGGAAGAAATTTCCGGATATCGAAATCGACGGGAGAGTCCGTTCGCCATAGATCGCTTCTGGAGAGGAACGGCACAAACGGAGCACACTCAATGCCTTTTCTCCTCCCCACTGGCTGCGGCCTTGGCGCGGATATTGGCCCGGTATTCGTCATGAGAACGACATCCTACGTTGACACAGACTCTTCCACGCTCTGCCTATGCTCTTTGCCCAATACCTGAAGAACGGAACGAGCAATCTGACTCTCTTCATCGGTCTGGATCACACGCACAGTCACCCTGGTGCCCTCCCTCGAAATGATCGCGGCGCCCGATTCGTTACCGGTCTCGTCCAATGCGATGCCAAGAAATTCCAAGCCCTCACAGATGCGCGAACGGATGACCACCGAGTTCTCACCAATGCCGCCGCTGAATACCAGTGTATCCAGTCCTCCCAATGCCGCGGCAAATGAACCGATCCATTTCTTGGCCTGGTAGCAGAAGAGTGCCACGGCTTCCGCTGCACGCGGATCCTGGCTTTCGCTTGCCAAGAGATCCCGCAGGTCCGAGCTGGTCTCCGACACCCCCAGCAATCCCGATTGCTGATTGACCATCGTATGAAACTGCTGCACGGTCATGCCTTCCGTTGTCGACAAATATGAGACGAGTCCGGGGTCGAGATCGCCTGAACGGGTACTCATCGGCAGCCCTGCCGCGGGGGTGAACCCCATGCTCGTATCGATGCCCTTACCCCCCTGCACTGCGGCCATACTCGCTCCGTTTCCTAGATGAGCCAGAATGATACGGCCTTTCGCCTGATGAGGCGCAATAGACGTCAGTTCTTCCATCAAATAGGCGTAGGAAAGGCCGTGAAACCCATAACGCTGCACGCCGGCGGCATCGTACCGTCGTGGGATCGGCAAGAGGCGTGCGACGCGCGGCATATCGCGGTGAAAGGCGGTGTCGAAGCAGGCCACTTGCAGGAACGTCGGATACCGCTGGCAACAGGCCTCGATCAGCTCGATCTCGCCAGGCAGATGATCCGGATCATAGGGGCTGAGCCGTCGCAGTGCCTCCATAACGTCCGACGTGAGGCGCTGCGGCTCGTAATACCGATCACCTCCATGTACGACGCGATGTCCGATTGCCACGAGGTTCGTCATAGGGAATTTCTGCTCCAGGCAGAGCATCAGCGGCTCGATACAATCCTTATGATGCGCAGCTTGGATCGGTCTGCGCTCGGATGTTCCGTTGGCTATATCCGTGAGCGTGAGCATGGCTCCTGGAAGCCCGATTCGATCGATCTTGCAGGACACCATACAGGAAAGTGGAGGTCCAACTTGAAAGAGCGAGCACTTAAGACTCGACGATCCTCCATTGATGGTGAGAACGAAACGATTACTGTCTGGATTCAGCCGGACCTGTTTTGTGATCATACGTCGAGCGTCAGAATGAACTGCTCCTCCATTTCTCTGTATTGACGGGGACATCTGCAGCGTGAGATGCGATGCTACATGTGGCCTAAACTATCAGAGTTCGATCGGTATTGTGGCACGCCTGGGCCTCCACCCTCCATGGCGACGAAAACGATACCGCTCTTCCTGCTCGCGGCTTATTGCAGGGTCACGATAACCCGCTTGCTCATCAGCGAAGGAGTGGTACCACTGCCCTCATGGAGAATAGGCCATGGGCGCAACCGAAAGGAGCAGGAAACTGAAAGGAGCGTGAGCCCACCATTGCCATTGGTTACAAGGTCTCAGCCGATTTTTTCTCCAATGCCGGGCCTAACAGACGTCGTACGGTTCCTTTGAGTTCGCTGAGGCGGACCGGCTTATCGAAGTACGCCTCGACGCCGATGTCCAATGCATCGGCTTTCGTCTGAGGATCTCCAAACGAGGTGATCAGCACCATCGGCACGCCTGGTGCAAACGTGCGAAGCCTGGCGATATAGTCCAACCCCCCGGCCGGCATCCGGAGGTCCGTGAGGATCAGGGAGGGGCGAGCGTCAAGTACCGACCGTAAGGCCTCGTCCCCATCAGCCGCTTCCCTGATGGACACCCCTAGATCGTATAGCTCATCGCAAAGCAGGTTCCGCATTTCCAGGTCGTCTTCGGCGATGAGCACCACCATTGTTTTCCTCTCTTGTATCATCCGCTGTTCCTAGACTGTCATGGCGGCCGGCCCTCTTCACTCGCCGGTGGCACACGATGCACAACCCATGCAAGCGGCCCTCGATGCCGGCGGAAATTGATGGATTTCAGAACTGAGCAAACTTGTTTGAGATTTCCTCAGGAGGATCGGGACTGAAGAAAGGAATGCATCAAGGCCTGATGAGAATTGCGACAGAGATCACCTCGTGTCTGTCGCAGATTGCGACAGACACGAACCTGCTTGTCGATCCGATTTTTGAGCGAGAGATGATGACGGATTAGGTCGCGGGCGAAGGGTGGGGGGTGTCAAGGGGAAGTCGGATCCAGAACGTCGTGCCCCTGTCAACTGCACTTTCCACAGAGATGGTCCCGCCATGCTCCTCAATAATGCCTTTCACGACCGTGAGGCCTAGACCAGTCCCCTTTCCAAAATCCTTCGTCGTGAAAAAAGGCTCGAATACCTTCGAGCGGATCTCTTCCGACATCCCCTGGCCGGTATCGGATACACCGAGTCGTACGTGACTATCCTCACGAGCAAGGCTCAACCTGAGCCTCCCTCCTTCCGGCATAGTATGGATACTATTGATCACAAGATTGATCAGCACCTGGATGAGCTGGTCTCGATCAGCATGGACAGAAGGCATGTTCGCTTCGATCGCCTTTTCCACCGTGATACGGCTTTGGGCCATCCGTTCCTGGAACATCTCCAGGCTGTCCTCGATGGTTTGGCCAAGATCCACTGCGCGCCGCTCCGGGGTCTTGCGCCTGGCAAAGGCGAGCAATTGGTTCATGACCTTAGTGATCCGCTCGACCTGGGTGACAATCGTGGCGAGACCTTTCTTGGCCCCTTCATCGGCGACACGTTGGAGGAGATACTCCGCGCGCCCCAGGATCACATTCATCGGCGTCCCGATTTCGTGCGCCATGCCGGAGGCGAGCGTGCCGAGTTCGGCAATCCGCTCAGTCTTGCGGAGCTGCTCCTGCATGTGCTTGAGATCGGTGATGTCAAGGCCGGCTGCCACGATGTAATCGACCTTTCCCTGAGGATCCGTGAGCACGGTATTCGACCAGGAAATTCGTCTCAGAATCCCATCCTTCGCTTTCCAATAATTTTCGTAGTCGTTGCGCGGCTCGCCGCCCCGAAGCCGTTCGAACACCGTCCTCACTGCATCGACTTCATCGGGAATTACGAACAGGTCCCACGCATGTCGGCCCAACACCTCTTCAGAGGAATAGCCGGTCGTCTCTTCACAGGTTCGATTGAACCTGAGAATCTTCCCATCCCGATCCAGTACGACCACGAGTGCCCCGGCAGTCTCCAGCACGGCATCGATGAAGTCCCGCTCTTTCTGGAGCGCCTGCTCCGCCCGTTTGCGCGCACTGATATCTCGGAGCACGACTTGCATCCCCATCCCTTCGTGATCGATGAACCGGGCCGCCGCTGTCTCTACATCGACGACCCTGCCGTCCAGCCTGACGATCTTTTCTTCGACCAGCGGCACTGTCTCGCACCCCTCAACTAATTGATGGAGGCGGGCACGAACGGCAGCATGATCATCGGGATGGATTAACTCCAAGAGGGACTTCCCCACAATGTCATCGGGACTGTTGGCTCCGAAGAGTTTCACCCCTTGATCATTGATGAAGACGATGCGATCCTCCCGGTTTACAAAGATGGCATCGGGCGAGACTTCTATGAGACGCCGGTACCGCTCCTCGCTGTGCCGGGTTGTCCACTCGTCCCGTCCTCGCTCAGTGATATCAATGATAGCTGACATTATTTTGACCCCTTCCGATGTTTGAATCGGATTGAGGCCGATCTCGGCCGGGAACTCGGTCCCATCCTTCCGGAGACCGGAAAGATCGAGACTGGCTCCCATCGTCCATGCGATCGGTACATGAGAAAACCGGCTCAGTTGGCCCCGGTGTTGAATCCGGCACCGCTCAGGCACGAGCATCTCAATATGTTGTCCAAGTAGCTCTCCAGGGGGATACCCAAATTGCTGCTCCACATGCTTATTGACCATTACCATGGTACCGGTTTGATCCACCATCACCATCCCCGTCTGCGCCTCCTCCACCATGGAACGGAACCGTTTTTCGTTAAGCTGTTGACCCCGCAGGTCCCGCAGAAGTCGGTACAGCGCAGCGATGAGCCCGAGCCAGGCCAGGAATGATGCCAGGACGAAGGTACTGATCATGATGCGATTGTGCATCACTTCTTTGGCTTGCACCTTTGCAAGCAGGTCTTGCACTTCCTGTTTTATCTCATTGATGAGGACGCGCATCCGATCCATCAAGCGCTTACCCTGATCGGCGGCCACCACTGCCATGGCTGGCTCAAGCCCCTTCGTCTTTGGCAGCACGATGGTGTCTCGAAGCTCGGCCAGTATGCCGACGAGATCCTGATTCATGTGCTGGAGCCGAGGGTGATGGGCAGGATCGTCCGTGAACAAAGACAGGAGCTGCTCACGCTCCTGGTCTATTCGACTCAATGCCTGCCGGTACGGCTCTAAATACCGGTCCTCTCCCGTCAGCAGATAACCGTAGAGGCCGGTCTCCGCGTCGAGCGCAGTCGAATAAATGCGCTCAATACCCAGGAGTTCGGCATGCATTCGCCCGGCTCTCTCCCAGAGTTGGGTCAGCCGATAGGATTCCAGCAATGAAACGGCCGTGGTCAGACTTAGCAGCAACAGAACAGTCAGAAGCCCTATCCATACTTTCGCGCTCGGTGAAGAGAGAGATGAGAGCATGGGACGTGAGGATGAATGAACCGTTACAGGAGGATGGCTCCCTTGGCCATGATCTTACTGGACTTGTCGCATTCGCGGCTCAGGGGTGCGATTTGTGCTGGATTTCGCCCAGCTTTCGATACAACGTTTTTCGATCGATCCCGAGCATGTGTGCAGCCTGGTACTTGTTACCGCCGGTCTTCTCGAGAATCTTGAGAATATATTCTTTCTCCACTTCATCCAGCGGCAGGGTCCGCTCAGCCGCGGCATCAAGGATGCGCCGATCGCCACGGGCACCCTGAATCGTCAAGGGGAGATCGTCAGGAACAATCTGTTCGCTTCGGCTGAGCGTGACGGCCCGCTCGATTACGTTTTCCAATTCACGTACGTTGCCGGGCCAGGCATAGTCCACCACCATCGCCAGCGCGGATTCACTCATCCCCTGTATGCGCTTCCCTCGACACTCCCCACACTTCGTCATGAACGCATGCACGAGCAGTGGAATATCCTCCCTGCGTTCACGCAGGGGAGGGAGCCGCAGCTCGATCACGTTGAGCCGATAATAGAGATCCTCCCGGAATCGTTTGGCCTTGACCTCATCCGCGAGGTTGAGATTCGTCGCCGCAATGATCCGCACGTCGACTGAAATCGGTTTCGTCGCTCCGATACGCCTGATTTCCTTTTCCTGAATCGCCCGCAGCAGTTTCGCCTGCAGCATCAATGGCAGTTCGCTGATCTCGTCGAGGAGCAATGTCCCCTTCTGTGCCTCTTCAAAGAGGCCACGCTTATCCGTCTTGGCATCCGTGAAAGCGCCTCGTATATGGCCGAATAGTTCGCCTTCCAGCAGCTGTTCAGGAATGGCGGCACAATTGACGGGGATAAACGGGGCATTCGGGCGATCGCTGTTGTAATGGATCGCCTTAGCCACTAATTCCTTGCCGGTCCCGCTCTCTCCGGTAATCAACAGATTCGTCGGACTGTCGGCCACGCGCCGGATCAGATCGAATATTTCCTGCATTGGTTTGCTCTTGCCGATGATCTGGTGAAAGCTGTATTCCTTGTGGACCTCGCGCCGGAGCCTGTTGACTTCACGTCGTAATGCGGCTTCGCGAGTGGACCGTTCCACCACCCGAACCAACTCGGTATTTTTCACGGGCTTGGTCAGGTAATCAGCCGCCCCATGCTTCATCGCGTCAACTGCGGTCTCAACTGACCCGAAGGCTGTCATAACAATGACCCCGATGTCCGGATACAGACGCCTGATCTCAGCCAACAATTCCGTTCCCAGCATCCCTTTCATCCGCAAATCCGTCAACACGACGGCATAGTCTTGCTCGGCCAACAGTTTCAAGGCCTCTTGTCCGCTCCCTGCCGCTGTAATCTGATGCCCGCGGTCCTTGAGGACATCAAGGATAAGCTCCCGCATTTCCGCATCGTCATCGACGACGAGGATCGCGCCCCACGCTTCTGTCATCTTACACTCCTTTACCGGACGTCAGAGGCTAGCTCTTTCTTCTTGAAAGGGTCAAGACCGGTGTCTTGCGAAAGGCCACAGGAACACCTTCCACTAGAGGAAGAACACCTCGGTACCGGATCTCTCATCGAGAGATCAACCTACGTGGAATGGATCTACGCAGACGGGACCAGGTGTCGCGAAGGAGAGCCACGGCGACTGCTCCCGAATAACAGGAGCAGTTGCCGCAGATTGGCGTGGGACGGGATCGAAGGAGTATGTCTACTTGACCTTTGAGAAGTCAGCAGCGATCCTCGCCTCTTTTCCATCCTGAAGATTCACGACGAAAACGGACGCGGCATTGGGATCAAATTTCTCATACTCAAACAATGCGGTAAATCGCGACCGGTAGGCGGGCCCGCTTCCCTCGTTCTTTCGACCGCGTTCGGCTTTTCCGACATCGATGGGCTTAATCTTCTTGGAGCCCTGTTGCAATTCGATCAAAGCACCCTCAGCAAAGTATTCGTCATCGCCACACAACTGGACTTCAATCTCCATATTGGGCATGTCCACCACTTTCTTGATGAACTCGTCCGGCATGCGCACATCCGTCTTCCGCTTCTTGGACTCTGCCGCTTCTTGCCGGCCAAAGGCTTCAAGCCGATAGCGCTTGGTCCGGAGAATGGCGCTGGCACCACAAGAATCTTTCTCCGGATCGGCTCCCACGCGCGTGACCATGGAGGCTTGCTGAAGGACCTTCTTCACGTCCTCCGGGGTATTGGCCTTCTCCATTGGCATTCGTCCGGCTTCCAAGGCCTTCTGCGCTTCTTCCGCGGACAGCTTCACATCGATTGCTGAGACAGGATGGAGATCGACGACCGTCAAGAGGCCCACGACCACACAGGTGCCAACGCTACCGACTCGCGACATTGATATGAGGCATTGCACGTTCATAACTCCCTCCGTAAACAAGACGGCAAATGATGGGGCGATATTCTACGGAAACCTTTACCCCTTTGCAATTAGCGCTGGAAGCGGGCCCAGTTGGCATAGGGCTTCATGGCGTAGAGTTCGTCGAGATCGACCGGCACGTTCTGACCGGCTTGAGTGAGCAACTGAGCGACCAGGCGGAGCGGCAGGCCGACCACAGCCGTAAAATCTCCCTCAATGGAATTCACCAGGTCTCCCCCCTCTCCTTGAATCGAATAGGCGCCGGCCTTGCCGAGACTTTCTCCAGTCGCGAGGTACCGCTCGAGCATGTGTGCATCGAACGGCTTCATTCGAACGACGGCCGTGGACAGGGCGACGATGTCGGTCGCACGTGCCGATTTGACGAGCGCGACCGCCGTGAGGACTCGATGATCGCGACCAGCCAGGCACCGGAGCATCGCGCGGGCATCCGCCAGATCGGTCGGTTTTCCGAGCACGTGATGATCTAATTCAATCACTGTATCGCTCCCCAGCACGATCGCCTCCGGCTCTTGCCTCGAGACCGACCGTGCCTTGCCCTGCGCAAAGGACTGCACCTGCTCGATCGCTGACCGATCAAACACCAGCCGCTCCTCAAAGGATGGGCGCTTCATTTCGAAGAGGAGGCCCAACAAGGCAAGCAACTCTTGGCGACGCGGAGAGGTCGAAGCCAGGATAAGTGCCATCTATGACGTCGGAGAGGGTTCGGGAGAGACAACCGGTTCGAGCAGCATCTGGTCAGAGATCTCGATGAGATTCGCACAGTGCGTGCGGAACTCGGCGAGCACCTGCTCCAGGTCCGCGACCGAAGAGACTCGGAACATATTGGCTCGAAGCGAGGCGGCATGAGGGAACCCTTTGCAATACCAACCCAGGTGTTTGCGCATCCGCCGAAACTGGCTCGGGCCAAAGGCCCCTTCGAACCGCTGAGCATGATCGAGCAGCATCTCGAAGCGAACGTCGAGTGGCGGCATCCAGGGTTCGAGCCCCGCCTCAGGCCGATGTTGTTGCAGGACGAGTCGCGCGTCTTCTTTCTGCCGAAAGAACCAGGGAGCCCCGAGCGCAGCTCGTCCCACCAGCACGCCATCGACTCCAGTGTCCCGCACGCGACGGACGACATCATGGAAATTGTGTACGTCACCATTGCCGAGCAACAATGTCCCGCTTCCCCGCACAATCTCCGCCACCCGGGCTATGGCGTCCCAGTTCGCTTCCCCTCGATACATTTGTTGCAATGTGCGGCCATGCAGAGAAATCACCGCCGGCTGCTCCTTGAGGAGATGCTCAATCCAATGGTCGACGACCACGACGTCGTAGCCCAGACGTGTCTTGACGGAGAAGGGGATCGTGTGTCGGACGAGCGAGCGGGCATCTTGTCGTTGTTCGTTCATCCGCCAGATCGCCGCCACTCTCCCCGGCTTGAGACCCGCTCCTTCAAGGGTCTGACCGGCCGCCCAATCCGCAATCCCCTGTCGAGCGGCCTGCATAATGGCTTGAGCGACATCCGGCGTTCGGATTAGCCCCGCGCCTGATCCGGATGAGGCTACACTCCGCGAGGGACAACCCATGTTGATATCTAATCCGTCAAACCCCAATTCGCACACCGCATGAGCGGCCTGATAGAAGAGGCCCGGATCTTTTCCATAGAGCTGTGCAACAATCGGCCGTTCGGCCTCGTGATAAATGAGAGAGTCCAGCAAAAACTCAGGCCCCCGGCAGACGTCATGCACATGCGTAAACTCCGTGAAGGAGACGTCCGGTTTCCCATGCATCGCTACGGTATGGCGAAACGTCGAATCGGTGACCCCATCCATCGGCGCCATCCCGATGATCGGTCTGGTGAGTGACTGCCAGAAACTCATCTGGTTCGTTCCATTGTGATCACAGGTTCCACCACTTCATTCGCCTGAGCATAGGCCAGGCGCAAGCTGTCGCATTCCTGTTGTACGCAGACTCGTGCGTCCGGCGCGGACTCCGCCACAAACTCGAGAAACCGTTCGATCTTGAGAAGGAAGAAATCATACGACTGCGTGAGCGGGCGTGGCGCTCGAAACCAGAAGGCCACGAATTCTTTCAGACCGACGCCCTGCTCCGCTAAACCCCGGCAAGTCTGAGGAAACATCTCTGCGAGGTCTCCGCCCCAGTGAAGTATCTCGTGCGGCAAATAGGACGTGCGGTACCGCGTTAAACCGGTCGGCTCCGCGGCCGCTTTCTGCCACTCCGGGCCTGCAACAGGGGCTTGTCCCGAGATGATCTGCGCGTAGCGCGCATAGCCGTCGCGCAACTGCTGTCGATCAGACTGGCACATCGGCTCCGGGGCTGAGGCTGGGCGAGGTGCCAGCCACATCGACTGGTCTTCTGCCGCCCCTCTGGCCATCGTCTGTTGAACGTCGGGAGCGAAACGCCGAACGGCTTCTGCATACTCCCTCACAATCATCTCGATCGACTTGGTGTCCACTTCAAGGGCCACGCCTCTGAGGCTCACGAGGTTCGCATGGGTAAGAACCTGTTCGAGCATGGTGAAAAGGATCGATGGAATCGGCGCGGCATGGGCATCAATCCATTCAGGAAGCCCCTCGCCTCCCCCCGGCTCACCGACCCATTCATGGCAGGCCAATCCCGCCACATGGATTTCGACGACTCGCTCCAAAGGAAATTCATCGAGGAAATCCCGGACGAATTGTTCAAGAGTCATCCGTCGGCAGGCTTCGGTATAGCGATAGACCGTCCAGAGGTGACCGATGTCCAGCACGAGACCGCAGGGTACCAATTCTGTGACGAGCCGGAAAAAATGGGGAATCGGTATCGTGCCTGCGGCAAAATATGTGAGCGGCGGCATCTCCAAAAGAAAGAGCGGCGGCCCGTCTGTCCTGTCACCCTGCCGATCCACCGCCTGCTGAACCGTCGCGATATTCTCTGCCACCACCTCAGCACTCAACGGCGTATATAATGGGGGGACATAGGTGCCAAACGAGTAGCCCGCCATCTGCTTCATCGCACATTCATGATTCAGCCAGAGACTCTGTATGCTGTTGAGTTGCATGACCATCTCGCAGACATCATGATGAAAGAACGTAGATTCTTGAATGTCCGGCTGAGTGATCCAGAGCCCGTCCCCATGGTAAGCCAGCGGCATATCCGGCAAAGCCTGTCGAACAGTCGTCAGTGCGGTTGTCGTTGCCTTAAAGACTTCAAGATAGCCTGGCAGGATTCCTTGTTCCCCGAGCTTGCTCACCAGCTCGAATAGATCAGGAGAATAGACGTCGACCGACAGCCCCATCCCCTGTGAGGAAATCGTCCTGAGGCGACGCTGAAAGTCCTGTTGAACGAAATCGGAATCAACCATCGATCAACTCTTGTGCTGCTCCAAGAATTGGCCTAGTCTATTCGCTGAACCCCTGGTTTGACAAGGGAAGCCTTACGCACAGACGAGGGTACCCCGTCTGCTATACTTGGCTTACGTCGCCGTGGGCGGAATCCTCACGAATCGTGCAGGGGCGAATCGGAGGAAGTCTCGAATCCATGCCGAACGACGATGACACGCACTTCAAGACGTTAAATTTCATACAAACTGTGGTTGCGCATATGATGACACCAGGGGTCGTACAAGTTCCGGGGGACGTCTCCGTCAGTGAGGCGGCACTGCTGCTCGAACGAGAACAGGCGCCGTGTCTATTGGTGAAGGATACGGACATGCAGTTCGGCCTCATGACGCCCACCGACATTGTGAAGAAAGTCGTCGCTCAGGGGCTCGAACCGCATGACGTCGAAGTCCGGGCGATCATGACCCGCCCCGTGCAGTTCATCGAGTACGATCAGGCTCTGGCAGAAGCCTCGACGCTCATGATGGCCACGGGCGCGTCTCTCTTGATTGTCACCAAACAAAACCAACCGGTTGGGGTACTCAGCGCACAAGACCTGATGCTCACGCCGCCCCGACGTCGCACGAAGATCCCCGTCGTGATAAGTGTGGTCGGACGAGCCTCGGCACAGGGGCTCAATTATAATGCCATGATCACCCAATTGAGCCATGTCGGAGCGTTGGTGGAATCGACCGCGAAGGTCCTGACAGGGACGAATGTCGTGCTGGCGTTTTCTATTTCCGGCCAAAACACTCCCTTAACCATTCGTGGAACAGTCCTGACCAGCGGAATCCCGGTGACAGAGCCCGGTGAACCAGCAAGCGGGAACCATACCTGGCATATTGATATTCAGTTCACTGATCTTTCGTCGACCGATCTCGCACGTATCAGGGCCTGGGCACTTCAAACAATGCCTCCCTCTCCCAATCCCTCCTAAGCTCATGCACATTCTCCGTTCTTTTGACCAACAGGCGATCAACTGATAGAATTTTTCCTCTAACCAGGATGGACCCTTAGCCACATATGGATGACCCGATGAAGACCTCACCAATCCGTTCCCGTCCCCTCCCTTCGAACGAGGAGTTGCTCAACCAAATTCGCCTCCTGCTCAGTGGTCCGGAAGATGACTTGCAGGCCGCAATCATGAAGGAACTCCTGGTCGGGACACTTCGACTTCACGATTCTCGCTTAGACGTTCTAGACCTCAAGATCGTCAACCGCGCCGTGAAAGAACTCCGTCATGCCTTCCGTGTCTTTCATGATTACCGCGATCGGCGCAAGATCAGCATCTTCGGTTCGGCCCGCACTACCTCGGATGACCCGAATTACCAGATGGCCTTCCAGTTTTCCCGTCAGATCGTCCAGGAAGGGTTCATGGTCATTACCGGGGGAGCCGACGGAATCATGCGCGCATGCCAGGAGGGCGCTGGCCGCGAAAACAGCTTCGGGGTGAATATCATGCTGCCCTTCGAACAAGGCCCGAACACGACCATCGCCGATGACCCCAAGCTCGTCACGTTCAAGTATTTCTTCACACGTAAATTAATCTTTCAGAAGGAGGCAAACGCCATTGCATTGTTCCCGGGCGGCTTCGGAACTCATGATGAAGGTTTTGAAATTTTGACCCTCGCCCAAACCGGCAAGAGCGATCCACAGCCGATCGTATGCCTTCAGGCTCCCGGGTGCGACTATTGGGACGATTGGTATGCCTTTGTCACACGCCAGCTCTTAGCCCGTAAACTGATCAACCCTGAAGATCTCAGCCTATTCAGAGTCACAACGTCCGTGGATGATGCGATCGATGAGATCAGGAGTTTTTACCACCGATTCCATTCCATTCGATATGTAGGTCGATTATTGGCCATGCGACTGAAAACGAGCATCACTCAAGAACAGGTAGCAGGCCTTCACGATACCTACAGCGACCTGTTATCTGATGGCACCTTCGAATTGCGCGGACCGCTCCCCGAAGAACTCGACGAGCCGGATCTTAAGGACTTGCCTCGGTTGGTCTTTACCTCCAACCGACGAAGCGCGAGCCGGTTGCGTCAGCTGATCGACCATCTCAACTCACTCTGACCTCTCACGAAGGCGCTTTAGTCTCGATGGAGCATCATGGTATGCTCCGCCACGATGGCTAATCCACGCATGCAGCACCCATTTTCTGAGCCGCCCACAGTCGTGCTCTATCACGCCGATTGTGCCGATGGATTCGGCGCCGCCTGGGCGATCTGGAATCAATTCCCAGCGGCTCGGTTCATTCCCGTCAAACACGGAAATCCCCCTCCCGCAGGGCTACAGGACCAACGAGTCGTCATTGTGGATTTCAGCTATGCCCGCGAGACGTTGGAAACCATGGCCGCTCAGACGCAGGCGCTACTCGTGCTCGATCATCACATCACCGCAGAGAAGGCCCTCGCTGGCCTTCCCTATGCGTTTTTCGACATGAAGAAGTCCGGAGCTGTTCTGGCTTGGGAATGGGCACACGATCAGTCCACGCCGTGGCTCCTCGATTATATTCAAGACAAGGACCTCTGGACTTGGGCGCTCCCCTCCAGTCGTGAAATTAATGCGGCCGTTGCCTCATATCCATTCGATTATCACCTCTGGAGTCACTTCAATCAGAAAGAATTGGAACAGGAAGGTCGGGCCATCCTGCGTTATGAAAACGAACTCGTGGGCAAGCTTGCAGCGCAAGCAATGTTGGTCGACTTTCATGGAGCCGTCGTTCCGTCGGTCCAAAGCGCGGTCTTGACCAGTCAGATCGGCGAACGCCTCTCTATGGAACATCCGTTTTGTGTGATGTGGCACGATCGCGATGGGCGCCGTTATTACAGTATGCGCTCACGAGAGGATGGGACAGACGTGGGAGCCATTGCCGCGTCTTTCGGCGGTGGAGGCCATACGCACGCCGCGGGCTTTTCAGTCTCCCTCGGACCTGATGGCTCTTTGCCGGATAATCCGGCGCTTCCTCGATCGGTCATCGACCGTCGCCGGCCACCTTCCCACTGACGGCACCATGATCCCCCTGCACGACGACAATCCAACCGAGCAATCGCCGGTGGTCACGATCGCGTGTATTGCGGTCTGCGTCCTCGTCTTTCTCTATCAGGCGAGCCTTCCTTCCGGCTCGGGAAACACACTCGTCTTTCGGTACGGAGCAATCCCGGCCCTCATATTCGGGCAGGCTAACCTTCCTGAGACGGGCTCAGTCATACCCGCCTACACGACATTGATCACGAGCATGTTCCTTCACGGCGGGTGGATGCACCTCATCGGAAATATGCTGTACCTATGGGTATTCGGAAACAACATTGAAGATGTCATTGGGCATGCGAAATACATCGTGTTCTACCTCACATGCGGGATTCTAGCTGCCTTGAGCCACGCCCTGACCGATCCGTCCTCGCCGGTTCCCATGATCGGAGCAAGCGGCGCTATTTCCGGCGTCTTAGGCGCCTATGTGCTGTTGTTCCCACGAGCCCGTGTGCTGGTTCTGATACCCGGCTTTGGCACAACGAGAGTAGCAGCGGGGGTCGTGCTCGGCATGTGGTTCGTAATGCAACTGTTAAGCGGGGGTATGAGCCTTGACAGTAAAGACGACGGCATAGCTTTCTTCGCCCATATCGGCGGCTTTCTAGCTGGGATGGTCCTCATTGGTCTGTTTAAACGCCGGGACGTGCTCTTCTTTGCCCCAAGCCGCGGAGAGCGGTGGTAAGTCACGCACAAAACTGAAACAATCGATTCTCATTGATCTAGTTTTTACGCATCCAACAGCTCACGTATTTTCTCCATCAGCCCAGCTTGTCGATAGGGACGCCTCAAGAGATACCGCGGATTGAGGCGATGAGACACCATGGTCTCATCGTCATACCCTGAGATAAAAAGCGGCTTCATCATCGGGTGTTGTTTCAACAACCGTCTGGCTAGGTCACGACCACCGATCTCCGGCATTGTGAGATCGCTCACGGCCACATGAACGGCTCCGGGATGTTGCTGCGTGAGCAGTAATGCTTCAATGGGTGAGCTCGCCTCTAAAACCTGATAGCGATGCCGCATTAATGTGGAAAGCGCAAGCTTACGATCGATTTCATTCGGTTCCACAAGCAGAATTGTTTCCTGACCTTTGGCCGAAACGTTTGCTAGGATTGATGGAGCCGGAGAGCGGCCCTGTCCTATGAGGGGAAGCGCCACCCGCACCACAGTCCCTTGGCCAGGCTGGCTAACCACCTGGAGCTGACCCGCACTTCGTTTCACGATGCCATAGACCGCGGTTAGTCCAAGTCCTACATTCATTTCTTTTGTGGAAAAGAAGGGTTCAAACATGCGCGACTGAGTCTCTAGGCTCATCCCGCCTCCCGTATCGCTCACTTGAATCAGCACCTCGGGCTCATGTCCCTCTGTTCCATTCACAACTTCACTCCCATGCCTATGGAACACCTGTTTCGCTTCTATCCGAAGCCGACCCTCATTCGGCATGGCCTCCCGCCCATTCACCGCAAGATGGAGAAGAACTTGTTCGAATCCTTCGCGATCAACTTCAACATCCATCGGCGCATCTTCTATGACCAAGTCCAGATCGATGCCTGCCGGCAGCAATGCTCTTATGACTCCGCTGATCTCTTCCAGCACGGCCTTGACCGACAGCACCTGTTGAAAGCGACCGTCATGGAGGCCTAACCCAGCCAACTGTACGGTTAAGGCTGCAGCCTTCCCTCCGCTCCGAAATATGTCATCGACCGACCCATACAGCGGGTCGTCCGACTTGAGGCGGGATAGAACCACGCCCGTCTGCTTCCCGATCACTGAAACGAGATGGCTGAGTTCGTTGGCAATCCCCCCGGCAATCCGGCCGATCGCTTCCATCTTCTGTGCCTCATGCAATTGCTGTTCGAGGCTATGTCGCTCCCTTTTCTCCTGCCGGACATGCTCATTAGCCCGCGAAAGGTCGTTCTTTAGACCCTTGATACCGAGCTCCAAGTGATCCCGCGACGTTTGCAAGCCTTGCTCGGTCTCTTTCAGAGCCTCAATACTTTCCAATAATAGTGCTTTTTGTTGCCGTTCGGCCCCAATCGTTTGCACCGCGAGCCCATAGAACGTCGCCATAACCAACAGAACCGGCACTCCGAGCAGATGTCCGGCCGACAATGAACCAGTTTGTACGATTCCTTGATAGAGAATGAGGCCATAGCCGGCACAGAGCAACAGAGCGAACGCAATGACATGGGAGAGTCGGCGCACCGAGGCGGCAATGAGCATGAGCATGAAATACGACAGATAGAGATCCGACCTGGCATTACCAGAAAGGTAGATTGTCCCGGTGACAAACACCGTATCGATTCCAATTAGGGCTCCGATGAACCAGGCGGCCTGTAAGATTGCGTTCCGTACAAACAACAGGCCTAGGACCATCGCCGACAAAGCGCTGACGATCAGTTCGCTCGTCAGGTGGCCGACGATCAACTCCGTTCCGAACAATAACTGGTATGCCAACATGACGCCGATAAGCGACTGGAGCACGATATATCGTGGACGCGAAATCGAACTGTCGTGACACGCATCCGCAGAAGACGGCTCGACGTGATTCTCAGAGAGGAGGGCGAGACTGCTCATACGAATGGTCTCCTGATTGGGTTACCAAAAAGACTGGGAGCGGAGCAATTCCTATACCGATACCGAAGCTGAGCTGATGCACGTGTTTCCTACAGACTATGCGGCTGAAATCTTGAAGCGTGTGATCTTTCTTTCTAACCGCATGTCACAAAATGGGACAGGGAGGGGTGGCCAAAACGGCGCACCAACTGGGTTTACTTGAATAGTGCGGCGGAGGAGACGGTCGATCCTATTCACAGCCTTCTGTCGATTATTGCCAGATAAGAACGATACAAATACATGAAGGAGGTTATGCAGATAAGGTGGGTCCGTTCGCCAAACCGTCACGAAATTGCTTCGCATGATCAAGGGCGAGACTGAGCGTCTTGCCGAGAAACGTGACATGTCCCATCTTGCGACGGGGACGAATCGCACGCTTGCCATAGAGATGGAGCACCGCACCGGGAATATCGAGAAGAGTTCGACAACCTCCGCCCTTCATAAGGGTCGCGGCATCGTTTCCAATGAGGTTCACCATCACGGCTGGACTCAGCAGACGCACTTCACCCAGCGGCATCCCAGTGGCAGTACGAACCTGTTGCTCAAACTGCGACATGCTGCAGGCATCCAGTGTGTAATGGCCTGAGTTGTGGGGTCGCGGTGCAATCTCGTTGATGAGGAGCTCTCCTCCGGGCAGCTGAAATAATTCGAGGCAAAACACTCCGACTCCGTTCAGCCTATCCAAGACCTGTAGTCCAAGAGCGGCTGCCTTCTCGACCACCACTGAAGATCCTGGGGCCGGCACCATGGTGGTTCGAAGAATCCCTTCCTCATGTTCATTCTCAGCCAACGGATAGGTGCAACTCTGCCCGTCAGACCCACGGACCACGAGGATGGAGAGTTCCCGTTCAAACGGCACAAGCGACTCCACGATCCACCGCATGCCAGGACGAGCAGATTCCCATAATTTCCGCTCCACTTCCCCGACATCGGACTCTTGGATGATTCTCCACTGTCCCTTGCCATCATAGCCGGCCGTTGCGGTCTTACAGAGGGCGGGATACCCGACCTGCCGGACGGTCGTCGCTAATTGGTCTGGAGCGTTCAGACTGGCGAAGGGAGGAACAGGAAATCCGTTGGAGGCCAAGAACCATTTTTGTTCGAGGCGATCCTGAATCACGCTCAGGACGACACTCGACGGACGAACCGGCTTCCGCTGCTCCAACGCTTGGCAGAGCTCCGCCGGGATATTTTCCCATTCATAGGTCACAACGCTGACCAGATTGGCAAATCGCGTAAGAATGGTCTGGTCGGTGAACGGAACGGGAAAGCTGTGCGTGGCCAAACGATGAGCTGGCGCCTCTGGATCTGGATCCCAGACGGCGACGTGATACCCGAGACGGCGTGCCGCCATGGTGAACATGGCGCCCAATTGTCCGCCGCCCAGGACGCCCAGGACAGATCCTGGCTTGATGACCACTGCCTTCACGACCGGCGACTCGGAGGGCCGGGACCTTTTGTTCCAGTCACCAGGCCCTTCGCTTCAGGAGACTGGAGCACGCTGTCCGTCTGTGTCTGACGAAACAGTTTCACGCGGGCGGCAACTGCCGGATACCGGCCCGCCAGGATTTGCGCGGCAAGCAAACCGGCATTCTCTGCTCCTCCGATGGCCACAGTGGCGACGGGAATGCCTCTTGGCATTTGCACAATGGAGAGGAGCGAATCAAGTCCTCGCAGATTCTCTGTTGGGATCGGGACCCCAATGACCGGGAGATGGGTCTTTGCAGCCAGCATTCCGGGAAGATGGGCCGCCCCGCCGGCACCGGCAATAATAACTTCGATCCCCCGTCCAGGAGCTTGTTCTGCATAGGCGAATAAGCGATCCGGAGTCCGGTGCGCGGAGATAACCATCAATTCGTTTGGAATCCCGAGATCCGTCAGAATCGCAACAGCCTTTTCTAGGATCGGGAAATCGGATTTGCTTCCGCCCAAGATTCCAATCAGTGGCTTTCCGCTCGGCATTACACCGGTTTGCTTCGCACGAGACCGTTGAGATCTTTTATTTTTTATCTCCATCAACGACAACCTCTTCTCACGCTGCCAAATGAACGTCCTAGGTTCGAGCGAACTCACCTTATCGATTATAGGGCAACTGGTCAAGGCGGTGGTCTTGGTTGATATCTAATAACGGGGTATGAGCTGCGCAATTCCCCACTCAAATTCCCTGAACCACCGGTTCCATGGGCCGTACCTGATAGTTTAGTTTTTACAAGCCATCAGGCAGACTTCTCCATCGCGCCATTACAGGCTCTCAGTCATTCTCCGCTCTATGCTTCAACTCATGACACAATAAAAAAAGAAGCAAGTATCATGTCCATGGAGTCGGGAAAGGGACCCCGGTTACGCCACAGTCGTCCGCCTCTCCAACTCGGCCGGGGAGTAATAGTCGAGGGTAGAGTGATGACTCTGTTGTAGAACACCTCAATGTACTCGAAGAGGTCCTGGGTCGCTTCGTCCCGGGTCGTATAGTGCCGAGGGGAGACAAGCTCGCGCTTGAGTGCCCCGAAAAAGCTCTCGACGCAGGCATTGTCCCAACCATTGCCGCGGCGCGACATGCTGACCGAGGTACCGCGGGTGGTGAATAGGTGCTGTTACCTTGTGGCGGCATACTGACTGCCCCGATCCGATTGGCGAAAAGGGAACCTCGCCAGTGGTTTCCGATGCCCCAGTGCCATGGTGAGGGCACTCTGGGGCCAGATCCAGTGGTGACTCATCGCCCAGTCTGTGACGCGCCGAATAGAGAATAGAGATCGAGTAGCTCGGCGAGCTAGAGCCAGCCCTCGTATGGTGCAGACGTATGTGAGATCCCCGGCTCACATCCGGTTCGGGTCTTTGATCGTGAACTGGAGATTAAGCGTACTCACTGTCACCGGGCATGTGTGACTCGAATCGGTGGCCGTCCGCCACTTCATCCCATTCCTAGGCTTGGCGCGGATACCGTCTTTTCACATTAGGCTGGATCATTCGGTGCGTGACGACCAGATGCACTCGCCGCACAAGCGCCTTCCAGATGCTGGGCTGCCGTAGGTCCCCCAGGGACCTCTCGGTGGAGTATCTGGATATCCGAGAGCGCGGTGCGGTTGTGCACCAAACGGTCGCTCTCTGCCCGGCTTCCCCCTGGCGTAATAGCCCGCAGGCGAGAGCGTGTGGCACATGAGCCGGATGGGAAGGCGACGGTCATTCGCCTGAATCGCACGGTATTTCATGAGGATGACCTCGCAAAGCACGCCGCCGGCCGGTGTAAAATCACGCTCCTCGAGTCACCAGCGCCAACTCCCGTTTGGCGCGGGCGAAGTTCCTCACCTTGGAGCGCTTAGCAGCTCGTGGAGTGCTCGCGAGCTGCCGCATCATGATTTTCCTCCCTTATTGGGATGTCTGTAAAACGAGGCAGGCTCATTCCTTTAGGTCTCCCACCGAATTTCATTTTACCCACATGATGAACATGCGAAACAACTACAATATATTATATAGTGCAATAACGCACAGTTAGAACTGAGCGAACAGTGTATTTTCGCACTATTTATGATAGATTTGCTTTGAGAATTTTAATCGCTAACCGTTTCGTCTAATTCTGAGTTTTTAAGAATGACGTCGATGATGTGGCATGATTTCGCCGATCGAACGTGTTTTATCCTTATCGTTTTGTTGTGCTTGTGCGTAGGGATGCAGATGCTGGGGTTACCCATCGAGATGTGGAACCCATGGGAGGAGTCAGATGCAGCCGAGAATTTAGACTTTTCAATCCCACCAACCATCCCGCGACTGAATTTATCGATCCGGGTTGGTACCTTGGAGATGATCCAACAAAACCTTTACGTCCTCCTTCTGCTTCGTACCGTATTCCATCCACCCAAGTCGCCACAGTAACTCTCCCCTTCTGTTCAAATTCACGCTGACACGATGCCGGTTCGGCATGCTCGGTCACAGTAGCAGGTGGCCCCCCATCCAGCCTGTAAAAAACGTGCAGCGGATTCATCGAACAACTTGGGAGACTAGCCGTCGAAATGGTCGAGACGAAGACTGAGACAGTGCGATGACACACAGGAAGAGGAATCCATGAACGCGAAGCAACTCAAAGAAAAATGGATGCAGTTCAAATGTGCCCTCAAACAGTAGTGGAGCAACTTTATCGATGATGCATCCAGGAGAGTGAAGGGAGCTACGACAAGATTTCCGGCATGCTCCACGAGCAGTACGATCGTCAATCCAGATGATCTCAGCCTGTCGCTAAAAGAAACAGGAGTGCTTCACATGGAAGAACCACGCCCGCACCCTTTTGAACAGCAAGACCCCACCACATGGGAACGGTTACTGTTCTATTTGAATCCCTGGGATGGTCGGTATGAAGACATCCTCAAAGATAATGTCCCTCTGAACATCTTCCGAGACCTCACGGCCGGTTTTATCGTGGCCTTGGTGGCGATCCCACTGGCCATGGGATTTGCGATTGCCTCTGGGCTCCGACCGGAACAAGGCATTGTCGGAGGAGCCCTCGCGGCGATCATCGGCGCACTCTGGGGAGGCTCAAAATATCAAGTGTATGGCCCTACAGCGGCGTTTATCCCGATCATTGCTGCCATGGTTAGCGACCACGGACAAGAATTTATGATCCTTGCGAGCATTTGTTCCGGCCTGATCGTCATGACGCTGGGGCTAGCTCGCCTGGGCCGGTTCGTTCAGCTCGTTCCCGACTCCATCGTGGTGGGATTCACCATCGGCATCGCCGGCGCGATCTTCGTGACTCAACTGGACCAAGTCCTTGGAGTGAAGGAAATGGTCGCGGGTCAGAGTGTCTTGGAGAAATTTGAGCTTGCATGGGAACACGCCGACCTGATTAACCCTTATACGATCGCATTAGCTATCGGCACCTTCCTCATTGCCAAAATTTGCCAAAACATCTCTCCGTTCGTCCCCGGCCCAGTCATCGCTCTTGGCGTAAGTCTGGCGGTGGCCTCCACTATCTGGACCGATAAAGGCATCGTTCACCTGAAGGACAAATACGGGAGCATGCCCACTCACTTTTTCGTATTCACCCCCCCGGCATCATTGCAATGGGATCTCTTCTTTCTCGCAGACCTCTCCTACTATGTCCTTGCCATTGTGTTCGTCGCAGCCATTGAAAGCCTGCTGTCTTCACGCATGGCCGACCGATTGGCGAATAATTCAGGGGTGCCCTTTAACCCCAATAAGGAATTGTGGGGCCAAGGATGGGTTAACATGGTGATTCCCCTGTTGAACGGATTTCCTCATACAGGCGCTCTGGCCCGCACCGCCACGAACATCAAGGTTGGTGCACAGTCGCCGCTCGCAGGGATATTCAAATGTTTTTTCAAGCTCTCGCTGGCCGCATTCCTTGCGAGTTACCTGGAAATTATTCCCTTGGCCAGCATTGGTGGCATCATGCTGTACGTTGCCGTCAATATGGTCAAACCTGGGGAAGTATCCTTGGTGTTTGCGGAAGGCAAACTAGAGACAGCGTTTTTGGGATATACGGCGGTGATGGTCCTTCTGACAGACTTCCTGACCGGTGTGTCATCCGCTCTGGTTCTCTATGCCATTGTCCGTCTCGTGCCCTGGCCAGGAACAACGCTCACGACTCAGTGGTTTTCCAAGTGAGCGCCTGGATGAGCCTGACCACTGTTCAGAACGGCAACCATGACATCGGTTCCACCATGCCGTTGATTCATTTTGAAACGTGTTCTATTGTCTTGGAGAATTCCTATCATGCGGATCGTCATCGGCATTGACTCATCAAAGCAGGCCTTCACTGATATTGAGCAGCCATTTCATGTCTTTGCCCCGACCGACCTCACGGACTCGTCAAAGCAGACCTTTGCCGCACTTCAACAAACGCTCCATATCTTTTCTCCCACCGACATCACCTTCGTCCACGGAGTGGATTTGGGGAGGTTTGAGTTTCCCTTCGGCGCAGACGCTGCCAATCTCGCCGAGCGCGAGCAGTATGAGGAACTTCGCCGTGCCAAGCTTGATGCCGGTAGGCGGTTACTGAAGCACGCAGCCTCTCTGGTTCCCAAGGACGGCCCTTCAACCCATCAGGTCTGCGACGTCCAGACACCGGCGCGCCTCATTCTCGGTACCGCCAAGGCCGTTGCGGCCGACCTCATCGTCACAGGCACACGGGGCCATGGCCCGGTGGCCGAAGCCGTGTCCGGCAGCGTGTCGCATCGTGTGCTATCACACGCAGCACAGCCGACACTCGTGGCCAAAGGAACCCCGCGTCCACTTGGAAAGGTTCTCGTCGCTGTTGAGGGAGAAGAGGATGCTTTCCGGATTCAATCCTGGTTGACCGCCCATCCATTCAAAACCTCGGTTGAAGTATGTGTGCTGACAGTGCCGCAAGCGTTACGATTCGCCGCTGCGATGGAGTTTGCCGAGAAACTTGTCAAAACAACTGCCTCAGCCATCCGAAGGCCGTCCTATACAGTCACAACCCAAGTTGCAACAGGCGAGCCGGAAAAGGTTCTCGCCGAACAATCCAAACATTTCGATCTGCTCGTGGTTGGTTCACACGGGCGTAACAAGCTCGAACGGATTCTACTCGGCAGCGTTTCGCATTCGGTCGTGCATCGAGCGACCTGCTCCGTTTTAGTTATTCGTTAATCGGTCAACTATGATGCGGCCAACCAAGAATGACACGCTTGTATCGCGAAACAGACACACAGAATAAGGGCTCGATGATATCGGAAGAAGACCTGCGAGGTCCGCTTTACGGAGCCACGCCGTTTAATTCACCGGTCGCCCAACAGCTCTCAGCAAGCCCGATTGCTCCTCCTCCGTCAGCTCCTTCCACTCTCCTTCAACCAATCCCTTGATCGTGATGTGCATAATCCTGACACGGTGCAACTGCGTCACCCGGTACCCCAAGACTTGGCACATGCGCCGAATCTGTCGATTGCGTCCTTCGGTGAGGATGATGCGGAACCGCGCGGGACCGAGTCGTTCAATCCGGCAGGGTTTGGTCGGACGATCGAGAATGACGACCCCTTGAGCCATGCGGTCGAGGAACGTCTGATCGTATGGATGATCGACTGACACCTCATATTCCCGTTCATGCCCGTACTCGGTTCGTAGAATCTCGTTCACGATGTCCCCGTCGTTCGTGAGAAGAATGAGGCCGGACGAGTCCTTGTCGAGTCGGCCGATCGGAAAGATCCGCTCCGGATGGCCGATCTCCGCGATGATGTTACGGGGCACATGCGACTCACTGGTCGTCGTCACACCCACCGGTTTGTAATACTTGATATAGAGCGAGGCCGTCCCCCAGGGAACCACCTGGCCATCTCGCGCGATGACGTCGTCAGGACCGACCTGATCTCCCAAGCAGGCTACCCGCTGATTGATGGTCACGCGACCGGATTCGATCAGACGGTCGGCCTCTCGCCGGGAACAAATGCCGTGGTGCGTAAAAAACTTGTTGATGCGAAGCTTGTCGGTCACAGGATGGGTATGCCGTTTCAATGGACGCGACGGCCCGCGTTGATCCGTCCCAGCATGCGGTAGATCAATCGGGCGATACAAAACTGGGGAGCGACAAACCCCTCGATCGGGGCAATCTCGCTGATATCCATCCCGAGAATACCCGGTCCATTGGCCAAGGCCGTCACAAGGTTCAACGTGTCGTACCACCCCAACCCACCGGGCTCGGGAGTGCCGAGCGCAGGAACCAGCGAGGCATCGAGCCCGTCGCAGTCGAATGTCAGGTAGACCGGACCACGACAGGCCTTCACGACATCGGGAACCCAGCGGGAGGCCTTGCCTTCGTAGGGACCGGACGGGTCAAGAATCTCGGCGGCAAAGAACGTGGCAATTCGATCGGTGCTCTTAATACGATCGATTTCCTCGGGAGAAATGGAACGAATGCCGACTTGAACCAAGGGCAACCCGTCATCGACAACGCGTGCCATCACGCTGGCATGGCTATAAGGGTTTCCCTGGTAGGCCTTCCGCAAGTCGCCATGCGCGTCAATTTGCACCACACAAAGATCAGGATAGCGTCGGGCATGAGCTCGGATGGCCCCAAGCGCGCCGGTATGTTCGCCGGTCAAGGTGACAACAAACCGCCCGATACCGACGTGGGGGGTGACGAACGTCTCAATCGCATCCACCGCCTGCTGATCAACTTTGCCGTCAAGATCGAGGGCGCGAATGGTGGCAACCCCACCCCACTCCCGATAAGGCTCACACTGGAGTGTTTCGTCGTACAACTCGACTTGTTGAGACGCCTCGATGATGGCTGAAGGACCTCGATCGGAGCCCAGGACATAGCTGGAGGTATGTTCGTAGGGCGCGGGCAAGACGTAGACGCCCGCTTGATCAGGATGGCACCAGGGCTCCTCGAGCCCGAGGAAGTTCTGATCAATACCTTCCCATCCAGGGGGAAGCGTCATGGGCGTACACTCACGCGGCAGGGCTAACGACGCCGCTTCGGCAGATTTTCTTCGGGGATAAACACGGCCAATGCCACCACCGTCGTCCAGCGGTTAGGTTTCCCGACAGCGGACTGGGTGATGTTGAGAGTCCGAACGATCTTGCCGGCCATTTTAAAGACTTGCTCCCGTTCTTTCCACGCGATGTTCGGATCGAACTCAACACCGAGCGTCGTGGCCAACATCTGCGCAGCCAAGTCTTCCGTATACTCACCTGTCTCTTCATCGGTTTCGCCATGCGCATGGTGCTCAGACAGATACCCATAGGTTCGACGATCCGTCGGAATCGCCAACCCAATTGACGCGGAGGCCAGGCGATTCCGTTCATTCGTTTCCGACCGCGCCATCACACAGAACGTGATTTCACCGGGATTCAACAACTTCTCGCCACGCACACGCGGGACAATTTTGCAATCCGGAGGAAGAATCGACGACACCGTGACAAGGTTACAATAGGCAACGCCGGCGCTACGCAAGGCTTGCTCGAAGGAGGCCAGCTTTTCCTTGTGGACTCCGACGCCTCGCGTCAGAAACATATGCGTAGGTACCATCGTCTCTTCTCCTTACTTCGTCCGAGCAACAGGGTGACGGACGCGGCGTTAGCTGAAATGAAATGCATGCCCACTGTGAGTCCCATGTAGGCACAGGGTCGCTGTTGTACCAAGATTGGCCGAGCTTCGCAATATCTTGCAGCGTTTTTCTCTAGCAGGATGCTGGAAAAGTCACTCTTCTCACCCGCCACCCGGGCGTCAGACGCATTTTCTCAAGACAGCGTTCGCGCATCGTTCGAATCCTCAACCTACCTCCGAGGGTACGACCAGGCCCTTTACTCGCTATGGCCTACCTGTCCGGTCTATTTGAGCATCCTGCGGGAATATTCTCCGGCTCTGCTACTCGTGGGACCATCGAGGTGTCGAGGTCCAGCATTGCCTTTTCGCCCCTGCTAGGTCCCAGCAGGTGCTTTGAGGTTTAACACCAGCATGCGAGGCTCGGTCATATCCTCGATCGCGGCCTGAACCCCTTCACGCCCGACCCCGGAATCCTTCACACCACCATAGGGCATGTGGTCGGCCCGAAACGTCGGGATCTCGTTGGCCAGCACCGCCCCAACTTCAAGGTGCCGAAAGGCATGAAAAATCTTATTCACATCCTGGGTGAACACTCCGGCTTGTAGCCCATAGTCGGACTGGTTGAGCATCGCAATCGCTTCGCCGAAGTCGCGGTAGGGAGTCACGGTCACTACCGGACCAAACACCTCCTGACAAGAGACTTTCATCGTTGGTGTGACGTGCGAGAGCACAGTCGCTGCCACCACAGAGCCCATGCGTTTGCCCCCCAGCAGCACGCGCGCTCCCTGTGACACGGCTTCCCCGATCCATGCCTCCACACGATGGGCCGCGGCAGGATCGATCAGGGGTCCGAGCACCGTCGAATCGTCGCTCGGATCCCCGGCTTTCAGACGCGCGACTTGTAATAGGAGCTTCGTGGTGAAGAGGTCCGCAACGGAATGATGAACAAAGATTCGCTGTACAGAGATACAGGTCTGACCGGCATACCCGAATCCGCCGACTGCACAGCGCTGTGCAGCAAACTCGAGATCGGCATCGGGCTCCACGATCACGCCCGCATTCCCGCCGAGCTCCAACACCACCTTCTTCTTCCCGCATTTGGCCCTCAACATCCATCCTACGGCGGCGCTGCCGGTAAAGCTCAGGAGTTTGAAGCGAGGATCGATGACAAGTTGTTCTGCCACCCTATTGTCGCAGGGCAGGATGTTGAGTGCGCCAGGAGGAAGCCCGGCCTCCAGAACCACTTCGCCCAAGAGTAATGCGGTCAGGGGCGTCTGTGGCGCGGGCTTGATGAGAATAGAATTGCCGGCGGCCAGGGCCGGAGCGACCTTGTGGGCCACAAGATTCAAGGGAAAATTGAAGGGAGTGATCCCGAGCACCGGACCGATGGGAACACGACGGAGAATGCCGAGATGGGAATCCGTCCCCGGCGTCCAGTCGAGAGGGATCACTTCGCCAGGAATGCGCTTCGCCTCTTCAGCCGCAATGGTGAATGTCTGGACGGCTCGACTCACCTCACGCTTCGCGTCGGCGATCGGTTTGCCGGCTTCAGCCGTCATCAGGCGGGCAAATTCCTCACGCCGGTCATAGAGCCCGCCCGCGATTTTTTGCAGCACTTGATAGCGGGCATGTGACGGCAAGGCCCCCATCACGGCAGAGGCATCGACCGTCGATTGCATCGCAGCCTCGGCGTCGGCGGAGCTCGCGTTCGAAACCTCGGCGAGTAGTTGCCCTGTAAACGGATTGTTTACGGAAACAATGGCCTCTCCATGCCGCCACAGACCTCCAATCAAGAACGGACGTGGTTCCTGCACGAGAAACGCCCCGCGGAAGGTGAATACTTAGTCGGCGGACTTAACCGATGCGGCAGGAGCCGGCTCATGACTGGCCGCCTGCTGAGCGATATCGGCTTTAGCAATCAAATCCTCTGTGCCCCAATCACGGATCGCCTCAGGCGTGAAGGACTCATAGGTCGAGACGCCGTGACACGTCGGACAGTCCGGCATCGGCACCTTGCGATAGAAGACTTCTGACAAGCACGACATGCACACCCAATAGAAAGGTTCCCCGTCGCGTTGCGGAACAGACCAAAACGATTGTGTTGCAGACATAGATGATCCTTAATGAATGATGAACTGACTATTCTGTGCCACCGCCGTCGACCCATCACGATCCATGGGATCACCTTGAGAGCGCGGGGCAGCGGCCAACATGCGATCAATCTCCTCGGCAAACTCCTCGAACGGGAATGCGCCGGGAATCGCGATTGCCGGCTCTTTCTCAGACGGCCCACCGGCCGTTCGCATCAGGATAAAACCGGGGGTGCCATGAAACCCCCAACGGTTCGCCTCCTGGCGATCCTGAAAAATCGATTCGAGATATTGACGCTCGTCAAGACACTTGGCAAACGCCGGCTGATCCAGGCCGATCACTTTTGCATAGCCTTTGAACGATCCCGCGTTTAAGCGGCCTCCATCGCTGAAAAGCCGATCGTGCATCGGCCAATATCGACCCTGGGCCCCGGCACAGCGCGCCGCCACTGCTGCTTCAACTGCGACCCCCTGGTCCGCCCGAGGATAGTCGCGATAGACAAACCGCACTTTGCCGGTATCGATATATTTGGCCTGCAAGCGAGGCAAGGTCTCCTTGAAGAACTTCACGCAGTACCCACAGGTGAAGTCAGAATACTCGATCAAGGTAATCGGCGCATCCACCCGCCCTCTGATTCGTCCGTCGTCCGTGACCGACCCTGCAGCGGCCTCGGCAAGCTGAACGAGGCCTAGCAGCAACGCACCGGCAGCTATGCGGATCCAGCGTAGGCCCATCATGTGCGAAGCGAACGCTTTGCTTTTGCGCGTTCTAGCAATCCGACCATAAGGAGAGGCCACACAACGGTGGCATCGCTCAACACTTCAGCAAAGCGCCCACCTTCCTTAGGCGGCACAAATTTTCCCCATGAAATTCCTTCCTGATAGGTGCAGCCGCTCAACCCGCCCCAATAGTCCGGCTCCGGACAGATGCGCACGCCATACTGGAATCGAGGCGGCTGTACATTGAGGCCGAGCCGCGTATTGCTGATCTCAATATAGGGGCCGACCTGTTGCGCCCAATTGCGCGGCACGCCCCCACCGATGGTAAAGATTCCAAGCCGCTTGGCCGAGGTGACATGGCCCGCATAACTGTTGAGATCGAGATAAGGATTGAACGAAGGACAGGAGCGATGAATCGCCCGCAACACGTCAAGATCACTGCCCCCTTTGACCTGTGCACGAGCCTGATCGAGGTCTCGACCCATGGCCCAGGTTCCGACATCCAGCCCCATCTCGGAATCGGTAAAGGCAGGGATAAAGACTGGGACTTTTTTCACATAGGCACTTTTGAGGATACCCGCTCCGTCATACTCTTCGGCGAGCGTCTTACCCAACTCACGGGTGAGGATCTCTGAGGAAAGGGACTGGTCATGATCCATCCGCTTCATCGTCCGGGAAACGACATGCTCAACATAATTGAGGTTGGACTCCATCTCCAGCGTGTCGTAGACCCGATTGTAACCCTTCTTGAACAACTCTTCATCGGACATCGATGGATGGTGCCGATAATGTGTCTTGCCAACCGACTCACTCAACCCGTGGGCAATCAACGCACCAGTCGAGACGACACATTGCACCATCCCATGATCAATCATCGCGCTGATAATCTTACCCATCTTGGCAATGGTCATCGCCCCTGACAGGGTCAAGACGACCAAGCAGTCGGGATCCTCAATCATCGCCCACAGCACTTCGTAGGCTTCGCCCAAGCGACGGCCTCCAAACGCTGTCTTCCTCATGGCAGTCAGTAGGCCGTCGAAAGACCCGATCTGCTCCGGGTCGAGCGGCTCAAGCGCTTCGAGCCCATCTTGCGCACCATCACGAAATTCACGAGCACTCATAAGGAGAGTCTGCCTACCAAAGAAGTGAATAGAGGAAAGGCGCATTCTTTATACACAACCAACGATAGAGGCGTCAACGAAGCTGCACCCGAGGAAAACTCTGGCCGTATCCTACGGAGTGAACTGGAGGACCCGCCGATCGAACCACCATAATAATTGACGAAAGGAAAACGACTGAGCGTAATCAACGCAATCCCTGGACGGTCGAAACGTGAATCTCAACGAACCGGATGATCGATGCACTTCATAATGCGGCCGCCCGCGCTGCAGGAATGTATAAGTAGATATACACAAGGGTGGGATATCCCAAAGCCGTGTCCGATTCAGTGGCTCTAGGTCGCGCAAGCAATTTATGTAGGGAAGCCCCTGGTTTGATCCACTCGCAATCGCGAACAAGGCGCATGGGCACGAGCGAGTTTTGTGTGGTGGTCCCAACGGGATTTGAACCCGTGTTTGAGCTCGACTACGACTTCGCCCTTATTATTTAGAGGATTCGAACATTTTCTTCGAGTCAGAAAGGAGTGCGACTAAAACACGAAGGCTTGAGAAGCACACTGTAGGAGGCTTGCTCCTGTCCAGTATACGTCGCAGTTTCTCAGAACACCTCAGGCCAATAAATAGACGATTAAAGCGGTAACAATGGGATGGGTGCCCCTCGGCATTTCCGACGCTTTTGGAAACCTTGACAGCTTCTGCGGGACAGCCTAGCCTTGCGGCGTCATGCGAATCAGCCACCTGTACTCTGAGACCAATGGGTTGGATAGCGTACTGATACTATCTTCTCTTCTCCTGCTCGTGTTGCTTGTGCCCTCGCTAGCTCAAGCCGAGACCAAGGTGATTGCTGCCGAAGCCACCTACACCATGGGTGACGGCGAAACGCCGACGTTCGTTGAAGCAATGGTGCTGCAGAAAGCCAAGCAATTGGCATTGGAGCAAGCAGGCACGTATGTCGAAAGCTACACCAAGATGCGGAACCTCGACCTGACTGTGGAAGAGGTCCAGACTCTGGCAGGGGGAGTACTCGAAACCGAGGTGTTAGGGAAGCATCGAACCCTTGTAGGCGATGGAGTCCGCTTCGACATCAAGATCAAGGCCACAGTCACCAGTGACAAGATGGAAGAGTTGGCTCGACGTGTGAAAAGCAAGAACGCGGCAGAGGAGTATACAAGGCTTCAAGCTGATTATGCCCGGCTCACCAAGAACATCGAAACCTTGAAGAAACTGCTTCTCCGCACTCCTCCAGGGCCAAACCGCGACACAGCGTTGGAACAAATCCGAGGGTACGAAGCAGCATTTGCTAGTGTGCAAAAGAATGAGGTGGCTCTTTTCGAACGACTTGTCACAGGCGAAGCTTTGGTGAGTGCCGCACTGAACACCGAGGCCATGGTAGATCAGCTTGTTCGCACAATCATGGAAGGAGGCCAAGTCATCGAGTTGGGAGAAGCAAAGGCGCACACCGTGGCAAGTAAGCCGGGGCAACTCCTGCTGACCATTCCGGTGACGCTGAGAATCTCGGAGACCTTGACTGCAGCCATTTCCAACATGACCGCGAAGTTGAATGGCTTATTGAGACCCGATAGTCGGCTCGACAACAGGCCCGGACCAGGACGTAAAGAGATGTTCAGGCTAGGGCCGAAAAACTCGAGCGCATCGATAGGGACACTCGTCCGTCTAGCCAATGACTACCAGACGGCAGCATATTTTCAGACTCGCATTCGGTCTTTGGCCTTGCAACTTCGGTTCTCCAGCTCCACAGGGCAAGCCGCAGTCTGTTTCCAACGTCTATGGAACAATTGGGATCTGGAGCCACTTTCCTACAGCCGTCTGTTCCCCATCGTCAAGATCAGTTTTAGTGATCTAGATCCAAAAAAAGCGTACGTCGACTGGGTTTGAATGGGTGCTTCCGCCGTGCGTAGTGCGCAGATATGAGAATCCACAAGGTAAGATTGAGGAGGGCTGTGTATCTGTGGATGATGAGAGAATGCAAAGCACAATAGATTCTAACTACAGTAGTGATCCAGGCGCGGGCTTTGTCGTGGTCTTGGATGAGCCTGCTTTGTTCAGGATTCAAGTCCTCCTGCCCCAGGAAGTAGTTCGAGATATGAAGCAGATCAACGCGCGCATAGTAGAGGAGGGCAAAGATGCGGCCCAATCGAAGGATGTACAAGCTAATTGCAGCTTCGCCCCATAGCAGGTGTAGAAAGCGTTCGAGGTGCTAAAGGAATGGCGTACGAGTGGAAGGTGGTCCCCTAATGCTGGATCTTTTCTTACGGTTCGTTTAAGAATCGATTGGGAAATGGTGCCTGTGCGGTTAACCTAAAACTTGTGTCCTTTTGATGATAATGAAGCAAATGACAGGTAAAAACGAACTTTCTGATTGGATTAAGTCAACTTGTCCGACCTTATGGTCTCTTCTCAAGACTCAGGCTCAAGCATCCATACCACCTGGATGCTATGAGTATCTATCTCCCTCGCCGGAGGAATGGATTCTGCCTCGCATAAAAGACTCAGAAGACCCAGAAGCGGAACAGTATTTTCGTAGAATTGCTATGTCTCATGCCAAGTGGGGCAGAAGGTATTTGAGGGTGGCGGATCAACACCTGCAAGATCTCATTGACGTTCGTGGATTCAAGCCTGTAGCTGATGCCTATAGGCGCGGCCTATCAGGAGTGAGTACGGCGACGCAGCTAGCCGAACTGTTTTGCGAAATTGCCACCTGTTCTGCCTTTAGCAAGCGTTCTCAAGCCCTATCGTTGCGACCGAAGAATGAGAAAGGGACAGCTTGTGACTTCCATTGTCTGCTAATGGGGGTTGATGTTTTCGGAGAAATAAAAAGATACGATGACAATTGGCTCTTAGGTACAGAACCCCCACAGCGAAGCATTCGATCGCGCTTATTAACTAGGCCCATTTCAGGCTCGCTGCCTCCAGATACAAAATGCCCACGGTACATGGACCTTGAGAGCAAGTTGCTGGACGTTCCTCAACAGTTTCCAGATCGAACATTAAATATCGTTTTCATCATCCATTCTTCATTCGAAGATAATGACAGAATATTTAGGCAGGCACTTTTTGGTGAGCACTCGACCTTTTCTGGCCCAGTCAATAATGACCTCAGCGCCGAGGAAGGCCTTTTCTTAAGAGAAGATTGGCGAAATGTCTCGGCTTGTTGCTCACTGAAATTGGAAGACGGTCAAGTCGTCTACTCAGTATCCTGGGATAATCCACGCGCACATGTGCCAGTTCCTGAAGAGGTTCGTAGCGTCTTAAAATCTCTAGGAGGGTTTCCGTCTCCAACCTGAGGGGCTAGAATCGGGGTTATTCTGCATTTCCGACGAGTCTCTGTGAGCGTGAGAGGATACGGGAACCGCTTGGCAGTTGTCATAGAAGCGTTTGAAGCTTGCTCAGCGTTTCCGCGATCACGTCGATCGACGCGGTCCCTTTCTTTACCGCCTTCCGGACTTTCCAGTCGAGACTCTTGACTTGGTCCGCAAGCACCACGCTCTCGCGATCGGTGTCCACCGCGATCGCCACTTCGAAGGGATAACCTTTCCTCTGGCTAGTCATGGGACAACACAGCATCAACCCGCTCCGACGATTGTAGCTCGCCGGTGACAGGACGAGAGCCGGTCGGTGTCCAGCCTGTTCGTGGCCCGCTTGCGGATTAAATTGCAGCCAGACGATGTCACCGCGATCCGGCACATAGGAACGCCTGCTCATCACAGCGCCTCTCGACCCACCGGCCCGCCGAAGTCGAGTTCCTTGTGCACGTTGCGTGGGGTCATACGCTTGACCAAATCCTCCAGCCGATAGACTCGGCGCAGATGGGGCCTCAGTACAAGCGCCCCTTTCCGCACTTCGATGTCCAAGTCATCCTTCACTTTGAGCCCGGCCTGCTGGGCAATACTCTTCGGCACTCGGATGGCCAAACTGTTTCCCCATTTTTGCGCCGTGGTTTTCATGTTCGTTGCCCTCCATTCCGCTGTGTAGATACGGTGTAGATACTACATGACGGCGTGGGGCTGCGTCAAAGAGAACGGGAGACTGAGGAAGACAATCTGCGAGACTATTTTTTCATGTTCCTCCACTACTTCACCGGATGACTGATCCGTTGCTCAATCAACACCTACATGTCCCTAGCTGTCCCTTCCTGTCCTAAACTGCCCTCATCTGCCTAATTCCTCTCTCGTCGCAGCTACCCTACGCTTGTGATCACGCCGAGCGTGAGCAGGTCTGATACCTGTGAGCGATGAAATGATCACTAGAGCGCACCAAAGCATCCATCAGGAGCCATAAGCAGTCTCCTGCCCAATTCCCAGGGCAGGATCTCTGGCGTAGGGTGGAAGAACGTTCTAATCAAGGAGGGTCGATATTCCGCTGCTGGGCGACAGGCGATGGGTTTCAGTGACTCAGAGGATGACAGCGATGAGAGCAAGAGTAACCGCTCCATTCAAGTCTTCTTCGTATCACCCACGGACGAGAACGTCCAGGTGAACGTGTCACAGAAGGATCAGCCCCCACTCCCCCCACGGCGCGACGATGCCGATGAAGCGCCTGGGAGTCACGTTTGTGAAGTGAGGCACGCAGAAGCGCTGATTTCCCAAGGTGAGGGCCCCAGATTAAGCCGTGCGGATGTTAAAAAAGCTAACATCAAAACGCGATCGAACATGGGGCAGGCAGGACAACCAAAACCGATCCGAACAATCCCCTTCCCACAATAACTCCAATACTAACTTCTACTCTAAGTCGAGTTACCGGTGACGACAGGTGGCTAGATAGAGTTAGAGGGGCCAGAAGAGACGTAATCATGGCAATGGAGGGCCGCATGCATGTGAATGCCCGGGTACAAAAGCATCGGGAGAAGTTGGCCGAGCAACACCGCCAGCGGCTGGAGGTCCAGATGGATTGTGGTGTCATTGACAAGATGTCCGGGATTGCCAGATTCAAAAAGGAACCGATGTGGTCAGCGGTACAGGCTGCGCTGGAAGCCTATGTCGAGGAATATGACAAGCTAACAGCCGAGGGCTGGCGCCTCCAAGAGGAGCATACCCGCATAATGGGACTAGCCGATTCCTCTGAGCGCCGACAGCAGATCGAAGCATACCGCCGGCACATCGCTTCCTATAACGAGCGACTCACCAATTTTGAACGGTCTCCCTATGTGTCCGGTCACGTCGTACCGGCCGGGGATCAGTTTGGGCATCAACAGTCATAGCGTCATGGTATGTCAGGACGCCTGCTTGATGAATGACTCGGCTCCAAGATGGACTTCATCGTCCTCATAGTCTGGCTCACTCGAACACATCACGACCTTCTCCTGTCGGGCCAGGCGATTCTGTTTACTGACTGCGTCGTACACATGGCCGCAATTGAGACAACGCCAACCGCTCGCCCACATCTCTCGACACCCACCCTCAAAGTCCAGGAAATGATCTTCGACCATGAGACCTCGGCAGCGTGAGCAGTGCATGATTGTCCTCCTTGGTGCAGGCTCTGGAACTCGTCTCTCTACGTAAGAGGATAGCGCGCGCCAGGGCTGGCGGTAGACCCAGAAGAGGTACTGCAGAAGTAGGGCGAGGTCTCCAGCATGACGGGTTACGACCGTCGCACGCGCTCAGAGCCGATATCAAAGGGCAGGTAATAGGTACTGGCCTCTAGGCACTGCTTTGTCACCATCCCTCTTCTGCAGGGGCTTCGGCCCCCCCGTCCTAGGAATGT